>Ga0315273_10002394_pt1 | contig 22155 bp, 16 predicted proteins | sample YL17G02_0_MG_FD_205753 | JGI IMG/M metagenome (GOLD analysis project Ga0315273, IMG submission 205753) | Sediment microbial communities from Yellowstone Lake, YNP, Wyoming, USA - YL17G02_0 | ecosystem: Environmental > Aquatic > Freshwater > Lake > Sediment | place: USA: Wyoming | collected...
CGTTGTCATTCCGAGCGAGCGCAAAAGAGTCGAGGAATCTCGCTGTGGTCGTTGCCGTTCGGACATTCGCACGGCGAGACCCCTCGACTCGGTCGCCGCGGCGACCTCGCTCGGGGTGACAGCATGAAGGGAACACGCTAAACACGTACGGCAGTCTTGCCCGCCGCGCGTAAGATCGCCAAGAACGGTCGCACAAGAATTGTGGCACAGGCCTCTGGCCTGTGGAGTCTGGAAGGGCCACCGGCGGGACGCCGGCGCCGCCGGCCTATCCGCCGCGACCACCACCGCGTCCGCCGCCACGGCCACCGCCGCCGCCACCGCGTCCGCCGCCCCCGGCGCCTCCGCGGCCGCCAAGACGGGGATCGCCCTCGTTCGGCGGCTCAAAGGACCGCGCGAGCCGCGTGTACTCCGCCTGGCGACGGGCGCTGTCGGAGCGAAGCTCGGCGCCGTCGGTCCCTGCGCCCAGGCCGGCGATCTTGCGGATCACCCCCTGGAAATCCCCCTCGCAGCCGGCCAGGCTGGTGCACAGGGCCTGGAAGTCCAGCATGTCCTTTCGCTGCGCCATCGTCAGGCCACTCGTCCTCTCGGCCACATGAAAGTCGGCCGCCTTGGAGGTCAGTGTGGGGGTAACCTGTTTGCCGAACTCGGCGAGCTTCCGGCCCGCCGCCTGGGCGGCTGCCTGTTCGACGGCGTCGGCCAGATCGCCCGCCAGGACCTTCGCCTGCCGGCTCTCCTCGACCAGGGCGGCGAGGGCCACCTCGGCCTCCTGGGGCGTGCGGGCCTTGTTGATGGCGGTGATGCGGGCCTTCAGCTTCTCGATCCGGGCGGCGCCCAGGCACGCCAGGGCCCGCGCCAGGTACGCGTCATCCGACAGGTTCATGACGGCCGGCTTGTCCGGGACGGCTGCCGGGGCGGCTGCCGCGGCTGCCGCGACTACCGGGCTGATGGTGCCGCTGTCGCCGCCGGCCGCCGGCTTGGCCTTGGCCGCGGCGGCGGCTTCGAGCGGCGGATAGACGCCCGCCGGAGAGGCATGGAGGATTTCGGCGATCGCCTCATACTTCACGTGATCGGCCGAGCCTTCCTCAAAACGATCTCGCAACGTCGCGTAGAAGCCCGCTGCCGCCTGCCAGTCGCCTTTCTTGCGGAGACACTCCGCGGCCAGGCGCGTGGCGCCGGTCTTCAGGGTGTCGTCGGTGGCGGGTCGCAGGAGCGCCTTGGCGGCGGCCAGGGCGTCGTCGAACTTGCCGAGCATGAACTGCGTGCCCGCCTCCACGAGTTTCTGCCGGTCGTCGCCGGCAACAGGCGCGGCGGGGGCGGCGGCCGTCGCCGCAGGCGTCGCCGCCGGCGGGTCCGCCGCCAAGACGAGCCCGCAGGCCGTCGCCAACACCATCGCCGAGGCAATCGCGATAAATCTCATACGTCTCATCCTTCCCGATGAATGAAACACCTGCGGCCGCCTGTCCAGACCCGCGGATTCCAGCATGGTAAACGGTTGCGGTGACAGGGAGATTGCGACAATCCCGATCCCTGGGGCCGCCGAAGAAGATTCGCAGCGGAGGGACAGCCCGTATGCGTTTAGCGTTGTCATTCCGAGCGAGCGCAAAAGAGTCGAGGAATCTCGCTGTGGTCGTTGCCGTTCGGACATTCGCACGGCGAGACCCCTCGACTCGCTGCGCTCGCTCGGGGTGACAGCATGAAGGGAACACGCTTAACACGTACGGACGGCCCGCCGCACGAGGTTCCGGTGGTCAAACGGTGCGCCGTTCTACAGGGCCGCATCCTTCGGAAGCAGCTTGCCGGTCTTCGTGTCCCAGCGGACGGTGCGGCGCTCCATGCGATGGCGGCCGTGGCAGTCGGTGCAGTATTTCGGCCCTTTGGCGTCGTCGTCGACGACGACGGGGCAGGACTTCGCCCCCTCGACGAGGCGGTCGTCCGGATGGCAGACCTTGCACGACTTGTCGACGTCGGCCTTGGCGTACAGGGCGGTCGGCGCGGTGACGTTGCCCTCGTCGCCGCAATGGGCGTCGGACGGGCCGTGGCACTTCTCGCACCCGATGTTGGCCCGGGCGTGGCCCACGGCCAGCCGCTCGTCGGAGAAGTTCACGTGGCAGACGTGGCACCGGCCGTTGTCGGCCGGCGGGCCTTTCGCCGGGGCCAGGGGATTCTTGATGCCTTTCGGCCCGTCCTGGAGCACGGGTTCGCTCGGGCCGTCGAGCAGCAGCTCGGTGCCGACAATCGAGACGGGCGTGGCGGCTTCCTTCGCGCCGGAGGCCGGCTTCGGCGCCTTCTCGGGCACGGGGGCCTCGGCCGGCCGGCATCCCGCCACCAGGACGAGCGCCGCCAGGACGCACAGTGAACGCTTCACGTCAACTCTCCCTTGGCCGGGTGGCATGGCCACAACTTGAGGACCGTCGGCGCCATCCGGTGCCCCAAAACACGCGCCCAGCAAGCTGGACGGCTAAATGGCGCGGGCCGGCGGTTTTTGCCTTGGCTGTTGGTTGTTGGCTGTTCGCTGTTGCCGTTCAATCCGCAATTCGCAATCCGCAATCCGCAATTGAACGTCGCCGTCCCGGCGACGGCTAAACGATGGTTAAACGTACTCCCAGTCCTTGAGCCACTGGTAATCCGCCGGCAGCTTGGCCCAGGCCTCGTCCATGGCCTTATCGAGATGGGCCTTCTCGCTCTGGTCGAGCTGGCGGCGCTCCTGGACGGCCTTCGCCACGTTGTCGACCTGGTGGGTGTTGACCAGGCCCGGGATCGGCGAGGTGATGATCGGGTTCGTCAGGATGTAGCGGATGGCCAGGCGTGCCCGCTTGTCGTCTTCCTCGAGGTCGGGGCTCACCAGCGAGCTGTCGCCCTTGAAGATCGAGTTCGAGGCGAACGGCTTGATGCCGAAGAAGCCCACGTCGTATTTCTTCATGGTCTCGAACATGCTGCCCTCGGGCGCCGCCTTGGTCTTGGCGGTGTACGGGGTGCAGACGGCGTCGACCAGGGCGGGGTACTTCTCGATCATCGACTGGATGTGGGGGCGGTCGTGCGACGAGAGGCCGGTGAAGCGGGCCTTGCCGGCCTTCTTGGCGGTCTCGAGGGCCTTCATCATCTCCTCGACCTCGCCCTCGGTGTGCCGGCCCGACTGCTCGTGCATCGTGATGCGCCAGAGGTCGGCGTACTCGAGGCCGTTGGCCTTGAACCCCTCATCGAGCACCTGGAGGAGGGCCTTGGCGGTGCGGAAGCCCTCGTTTCGCACCTCGCGCTCGCACCACGAGACACCCAGGTAAACCTTGTCGCGGAGGCCCTTGAGGGCGCGGGTGTAGGCGGTGACCTCGGCGCCGCAGCAGGCGTCGATGTAGTTGATGCCCACGTCGAGGCACCGGCGGACGACCTCCGCCCGGTTCTTCTGGAAGCCGGGGTCGCTGAGGTCGGCCCGGATCCAACTGTCGGCCTTGCCGGCATCGGCCACCATCTTCTCAATGCGTTTCCAGTGCCCGCCGAGCGAGACCGCCGAGACCCTGAGGCCGGTCCGGCCCAGGCGGCGGTACTCCATGTTCGGGTTGTAGCTGGGGATCTTCCTGGAGTCGGCCTCGGCCGCCCGCAGGGCCGACGCGCCGAGCGCCAGGCCCCCGGCCGCCAGGGCGCTTTCCTTCACGAAATCGCGCCGCGAGATTCTTCGCTCGGACATAGCACGATCCTCCTTGTTGGCCCACCAACAATCGGCGCCGTACCGGCGTGGGTGGCATGGCCACGCGCCGTTGCGTGGCCATGCGCCCTGAAGCTCGGAGGAACATGGCCACGCAACGGCGCGTGGCCATGCCACCCGGCAATTGGGCGCCGCGCTAAACACGTACAAGCTGGGCGGCTATAGCGACTCGCAAAAGTAATGTAATGGCGGGCGGGGCTGAATAACCCCATTTTCGCGGCTCAAACGGCAGCCGCCACTTACATTACTTACGCGAAGTCCAATAACTGGCGCGGGCCAGCGGTTTTTGCGTTGGCCGTTGGCTGTTCGCTGTTGGCCGTTGCCGTTCAATCCGCAATCCACAATCCGCAATCCGCAATCGAAACACGCGGTCGCCTTCGGCTCCCCGCTAAACGGGCTCGTCGGCAACGGTTATACGTATTCCCAATCTTTGAGCCACTGATAATCGTCGGGCAGGCGGGCCCAGGCCTCGTCCATGGCCTGGTCGAGCTCGGCCTTCTCGGTCTGATCGAGCTGGCGGCGCTCCTGGACGGCCTTGGCCACGTTCTCCACCTGGTGCGGGTTGAGGAGGCCCGGGATCGGCGCGGTGAGGGCCGTGTTGCACAGGATGTAGCGGATGGCCAGGCGTGCCCGCTTGTCGTCCTCTTCCGCCTCGGGGTTGCCGACGGCGCTGTCGCCCTTGAAGAGCGAGTTGGACGAGAACGGCTTGATGCCGAAGACGGCCACCTGGTACTTGCGGACCGTGTCGAACACGCTGTCGGTCGGCAGTTCCTTGGTCTTGGCGGTGTAGGGCGTGCAGAAGGCGTCGATCACGTCGGGGTACTTCTCGATCATGCCCCGGATGTGCTCGCGGTGGTGCGAGGAGAAGCCCGCGAGGCGGACCTTGCCGGACTTCTTGGCGGCCCGCAGGGCCTTCATCATCTCCTCGACCTCGGCGTCGGTGTGCTGGATGGACTGTTCGTGCATCGTAATGCGCCAGAGGTCGACGTAGTCGAGGCCGGCGTTCTTCATGCCCCAGTCGAGCGTCTCCAGGAGCGCCTTCTCGGTCCGGCACTTGCCGTTCCGCATTTCGCGCTCATACCACGAGCAGGCCAGGTACATCTTGTCGCGGCGGCCCTCGAGGGCCTTGGCGTAGGCCTTGACCTCGTCGCAGGTGCAGGCGTCGATCCAGTTGATGCCCACCTCCATGCACTTCGAGACGACGTCGCGGCGGTTCTGCTGGAACTCGGCTCCCTCAAGGTTGCCGCCGAAGATGGCCTTGCCGGTGGTGCCGGTCGGGATCATCTTCTCGATGCGTTTCCAGTGGCCGCCCATGGCGACGGCCGAGACCATCAGGCCGGACTTTCCGGCCTTGTGGTACTCCATGTTCGGGTTGAAGTTGAGGATCTTGTTGGAGTCCGCCGCAGCCGCCTGAAGGGCCGAGGCCCCCAAGGCCAAGCCGCCCGCCGCCAGCGCACTTTCCTTCACGAAATCCCGCCGCGTGATCTTCCTGCCGGCCATCGCTCTGCGCTCCTTTCGCTGCGAAGGGGTTCTGAGTCGTCCAGTTAGCACGAGAGTCTACACCGTTTCCCGGTCGCGGTCAAACGGTAACTAGCCGTTTGTATGTCGTTCATGTGCCACGGCTTGCCCCCAAGCCGTGGTTGACGCAGTCCTCTATCCTCATTGCGTTAACGTAGGCCGCGGCAACGCCGCGGGCCTTTCGCGCCCGCCGCGGCAGCGGCAGGAGATCCTCCCCTGCACTGTATCCCGCTGCTTCCGTAGCGGGCTCGGGCGAAGTTGACGCAGGCCATGTCGTTACTTCGGCGTGCCGTCGGCGCGGACGCCCTCGAGCCTGCCGCCGTCGCGCTTCACAAGGCGGGCGCAGAACGCCCACGGGCCCGTGCTCTGCGTCACCTTCACGAGCATGGGGTTCCACCCCTCGCGCAGGGCCACGTCGGCCTTGAACTCTCCGGGCACGCACGCCCCGCCGCGGTTGGCGGCCAGGACCACCTTGGCGTTGAGCCAGACCTTGATGCCGTCATCCACACCGACCTCCAGCCGCGCATCCTGGGCCTTCTCCGAGCGGACCCAGGTGCGGACGTAGGCCACGCATTCCCCGCCGCCCACGGCTTTCGAGAGGTCGAAGATCACCGGGCCGCCGGCGGGGTTCGGATCGGCCGGCAGCGGCCGCCACTCGGCGCCCTTGGCGTCGGCTTTCTCGGGCGGGAAGACCGTATCGAAAAGCTGCGTGTAGCCCTTGCCGGCCTCGGCGTACGGGCCGGCGACCTGCCAGGCGGCCAGGTAGTCGCCGAGCTGGTCGATCTGGCGGACGATCTGGTCGGCCTGCCGCTTGAGGTCGGCATTCTTCGTGGAGGCGGCCAGCTTCGTCATCGCGGCTTTGACCTCGTCGCGGTAGGAGCCCATGATCGCGCGGGCGACGTTGACCACGGCCATGGCGGCCTCGGCGCTGACAGCCTCGTCGGCCAGGCAGGACTCAGCCATCGCCAGTGCCGCCGGGTGGCTGAGGTTCGCGAGGCCCGCGAGGACGAGCTTCTTCTCCTCCGGCCGCTTCGCGCGGGCCATGATCTCCTCGTAGGCCGTCACGGTCTCCGGCGTGGGGGCGGCGCCCGCCAGGCCGAGCAGCCGCACGCAGCCGCGCAGGGCCACCACGCGCTGCGTCTCGTTGGTCGCGGTGCGGAGGATGTCCATGAGCGCCGCCACCGGCCCCGGGTCGGGCCAGTCGGCCAGGGCGCGGACGGCGGCATCCTGCACCTTCGGGTCGGCGTCCTTCAGAGTCCCCTGCACCGCGGCCAGCGCCTTGGCGCCGCCGAGACTGCGGAGGACGCGCAGGAGCGACCCCTTGGCGTCCGCCGAGCCGGCGGTGCGCAGGGCGGCGAGCGTCGGGTCGGCGCGGCCAGCGTCGTCGGCGAGTTTTCGCGAGACGGCCACGACGGCGCCTTCGGCCTCGTCGCGAGCCTCATCGCCCCGGAGGTTGACGAGCACGCCGAGAATCGCCGGCAGGTCCTTCGCCTCTCCCAGCCGCGCGAGGGCCTTGAGCGCCGCCGCCCGGACGGCGGCATCCTGCCCGGCGGCCTCGTTGAGAATCGCCGGGGCGGCGCCGGCGGCCCCGCGGTCACTCAATATCTGGATGAGTTGGACCTTCGCGGCCGGCTTGGCGGACTTCATGCTCTCGACGATCGCGGCATCGACGCCCGCGCCGCGAAGGACGAGCAGGCCGACCGCGGCTACGAGCTTCTCGCCGCCGTCGGGAGCGTCCATCGCCGAGGCCAGCAGGGCCACCGACGAGGCGTCGCCGACCTTCGCGAGGGCCTTCAGGGCGGCCACGCGCACGGTGGCGCTATCGCTCTTGGCGGCCGATAGGATGGCGGGGCGGACAGCCGGGTCTTCGCGGTCCGCCAGGGCGCCGATGAGAAGGACCTGGAGATCGGCGGGCAGCTTGGGCAGCTCGGCCGCGAACCGGTCCGTCACCCCCTGCCCTTTGAGCGTGCGGACGCCGGCGATGGCCGTAGCCTTGACCATGGCGTCGTCGCCGCTCAAGGTCGAGATCACGAGGGCCACGGCATCCGGCCCGCCGAGGCCGAGGAGGCCCACGAGGGCGCCGCGGCGGATGAGGCGCGACTCGTTCGGCGCGAGGAGCTCGCGGAAGATGGCGGCGGCCTCCTTCTCCTTGCCCGCGGCCGCGAGGCGATCGGCGCACTGGAGATAGGCCGCGGTGACGGCGGCCCGGCGGCGGGCGTCGACGCCCGTCCGGGCCTTCGCGAGGGCCGCGGCCGCCTCGGCGCCGCCGATCCGCCCGAGCGCCGCCGTAGCGGCCTCGGCCGCGGGCGCATCCGCGCCGGTCGCAAGCTTGCCGAGCGCCTCGACGCTTGCCGCGTCGCGCCGGTCGCCCAGCACGCCGATGACCGAGACGAGGGCCTTGCCCTTCGCCTGCCCGACGGCGTCGCGGAGGGCCGCCAGCGCCTTCGGGCTGGGGTTATTGGCGAGGCCCCAGCACGCCATGTGGGCCGTCTTCTCGTCGAGGAGCATCTTGGCGAGCACCGGCACCGACGCCTCCGACCCGATGCGCCAGAGCTGCTCGCAGACGAACAGCCGGGCCTCGTCGGTGGCCTTGCCTTCGAGGACCCGGATGAGCTGGGCCTCGAGGTGCTGCCGCAGGGCCGGCTGCCCGTGGGTGGCGAGGATGAGCCGCTCGACGTCGGCCAGGGCGGTGCGCGGCTTGCCGAGATCGTAGTCGGCGACGGCGGGCACCAACTGCTCGATGTCGGCCCGGGTGGGCGGCGCCGGCGGGGCGGTTTCGGCGGCAGCAAAGGCGCCCGTGACGGCGGAGATGGCCAACGCGATCGCGAGGCTGCGCGTCAAGTAACTCATTGTTATGATTCCCTGCATCTGTGCCGGCCTTGCCGTCGTTTAGCCGCGGCCGGCACGGCCGCGATATTGTTCGTCGCCGTACCGGCGACGGCTAAACGATGCGACGGCCAAACGCGGCGACCCGCCGCCGCTGGCCGTTCGCCGTTCAATCCGCAATTCGCAATTCGCAATCCGCAATCCGCAATCGATTTACAGGTGCCACGGCGGCCGGAGGGGGCGGCTGAGCATCCGGTCGGCCTCTTCATCGCCAAGGATTCGCTCGGTCTTCGGATCGAACTTGATCTTGCGGCCGAGGCGGATCGCGATGTTGCCCAGGTGGCCGAGGCTCGTCGCCCGGTGGGCCGACTCAGGGTGGCACGTGGTCATGGGGTTGCGCGACTTCACACAGTCGAGGAAGTTGCGGACGTGGTCGCCCGCGTCGCCCCAGCCCTTCGCCGAGATGCCGCGCATCTTCAGGATCGACGCCGGCTCGGCCGTCACGGTGTTCGTGCCGTCGACCAGTTGGACCCATCCGTCGGCGCCCTCGAAGCGGATGTAGCGGGCCTCGAAGGGGCCGATCTGCCGCATGACCAGCTTCACGCCGTCGGCGTAGGCGGCCCGCCACTCGCCGCGGATGTTCACCTCGCTGAACGCGCCGGGGGGCGGAAAGACGCCCTCGCCCTCGAACTCCACCGGGCCGGTGTCGTCGCGCTGGACGACGAACTGGGCCGTGTCGTTCCAGTGGCAGCCCATGTCGAGCATGTTGCCGCCGCCGGTGTCCCAGAAGTTCACCCAGCCGCGGACGCGGGCGTTGGTGTACGGGTGCCAGGGCGTCCAGCCGAGCCACATCTCGTAGTCGAAGCCCGGCGGGACGGGCTGCGGCGCCTCGGGCGGCACCGCGCCGGTCTCCCATACTTCCATGTAGACCCGTTTGAGCTTGCCGATCATCTCCTTGCGGACCACCTCGGCCATGAAGCGGAACGAGTCGACGGAGCGCCGCTGGTGGCCAGCCTGGTAGACCGTGCCGCAGCGTTTCATGGTCTCGACCATGGCCCGCCCCTCGGCGACCGTCAGCGTGCTGGGCTTCTCGCAGTAGACGTCCTTGCCGGCCTTGGCGGCGGTGATGGAGGCCAGGGCGTGCCAGTGGCAGCCCGTGGCGATGAGGACGCCGTCGAGGTCCGGCCGCGCGATCATCTCGCGGAAATCCGTGTACGTGGCGCCGTCGGTGTTGCCGTTGTGGCGGTCGGCCATCTGCTTGCCGGCCCGCTGCCGTTCCTGGCGGACGTCGCACACGGCCAGCCACTGCACGTCTTTCTGGCGGAGGAAGTGGCCCATGACGTCGCTGCCGCGCCCGCCGCAGCCGATGATGCCCATCGTGACCCGCTCGCTGGGCGACACGGCCCCCGCCGGGGCGCCCATGACGCTCGCGGGCACGACGTAAGGCGCCGCCGCGGCCCCAAGAGATGCGGCGGTCCACTTCAGGAACTCCCGACGCGAAGACTTGAGCATGACAGCTTCTCCATGTAGGCGAGTTGCCATCGTTTAGCCGCGGCCGGCACGGCCGCGATATTGTTCGTCGCCGTACCGGCGACGGCTAAACGATACGATGGCTAAACGTGCAAAGCGACGGCTAGGAAACTATCTCAGAACTGTGGCACAGCCGCCCTCGGCTGTGCTCTGTGGCCAACCTGCACGCCCGGGGGCGGGCGTGCCACAGTTCTGAGATAGTTTCCAAACGCGGCGTGCTGTCGCCTTGCGCCGTCCAATCCGCAATCCGCAATCCGCAATCCGCAATTTCTCCTTACGCCTTGTCGAAACTCGGCACCTTCATCTGCTCGCCGCCCTGGCGCGAGGATTCCATCGCCACGATGCCCGGCGTGGTCATCGCCAGGGCCTCGTACAGGTCGACGGCCGGCGGGCGGTTCTCGACCAGGGCGGCGATGAACTCGTGCGTCAGGAAGGCGTGCGAGTTGCCGTGCCCCGTGGCCACGCGCATCGGCTCGGGCAGGAGCGGGAAGTAGTCGGGCACGTCGCGGATGTCCTTCTGGCCGCGCTCGCGGATGACGAACGGCTGGCCGCTCACGCCCGCCATATACATCGACATCTTTTCGCCGAGCCACTGGGCCCGCTCGCCGTCGGAGTGGACGCGCCAGAAGACGTTGCACCGGCAGATGTTCGCGCCGCTCGTCTTGAAGAGGGCCGACTGGTTGCACCACGGGCTCTTGTAATCGTTGTCCTTGAGGGCCGGGTCGTCGTCGCCCCACGGCAGGCACGAGACCGCGGTCAGGCGCTCGCCCGTCACGCCGACGTGGAACGCCGTCGAGTGCGTCGGGTAGAGCATGGGCGGGTAGCCGTAGCGCCAGGTGCGCTTGCCCTGGTCGAACGAGAGGCCGTCGCGCTCGGCGCCGATCATGTTGTGGTAGTACTCGACCTCGGAGTAGAGGAACCGGCCGAACCGCTTCTCCTTCCAGAGCTGCCGGGCCAGGATCGTGGGCCAGCGGTAATAGCTGGTCTCGGCCATCATGTACGCGAGGCCCGTGCGCTCCTTGGCCTCCTTCATCTTCCGGGCGTCTTCGAGCGTCAGGCACGCGGGCACCGCCGAGATGACGTGCTTGCCGTGCGCGAAGCAGTCCAGGACATGCCGCGCGTGGTCCGGCGCGCCGGTGAAGACGGCGACGGCCTCGACCTTGGGGTCGAGCACCAGCTTCTCGAGCGATTCGTACGGCTTCTCGCACTTGTAGACCTGCTGGAGGTACTGGCGGCGGTCGGCCCGCAGGTCGCTCACGGCCTCGACGATGCAGTTCGGGTCAAGGTGCCACTGCCACTGGGCGCCGAAGTTCCCGCCCACCACGCCGATGCGGATCTTGCGGTCCGAGGCGAGCGCGGCCGCCTGAAGCGGGCGGACGCCGGGAGAGGCCATCCCCAGCAGGGCCGCCGACGTCATGGCCCCGAGGAAATCGCGGCGCGAGAGATTGGTTGTGGAGTTCGACATGGCAGCCCTCCTAATCCTAATAACCGCGCCTGCCGCAGGCGGTGCCGCGGAAACGGGCCGCCGCGGGGTTCTCCATCGTTTAGCCGCGGCCGGTTTACACGTCCAGCGTGGGTGGCATGGCCACGCGCCTTTGCGTGGCCATGTTCCTGCGATTCTCGGGGCTCATGGCCACGCAACAGCGCGTTGCCATGCCACCCGGCCGCGATGTTGTTCGTCGCCGTACCGGCGACGGCTAAACGTTACGACGGCTAAATTGTCGGCGACGGCCACATAAGAATGCCAAAGCCACGTTTGAAACGCCACCGAAAAGATGCTACGCTTCCGGCACCCGTGGCGTGATGCAAACGGCAACGACCACGGCAAGATCCCTCGACTCTTTTGCGCTCGCTCGGAATGACAGCTCAGGGCGGCCCGCGAGGAGCAGGCGAATCAGCCCATGGCCGACGCCGCACTCAGGATGGAGAACGTCAGCAAGCGGTATCCCGGCACGCTGGCCGTGGACGGCGTGGACTTCGAGGTCCGCGCCGGAGAGGTCCACGCCCTCGTCGGCGAGAACGGGGCCGGCAAGTCCACGCTCATGAAGATGCTCGCCGGCTCGTTCAGCGATTACACCGGCCGCATCCTCATCGGCGGCAAGGAAGTCGCCCTGCACTCCCCCGCCGTCGCCAAGGCCGGCGGCATCCAGATGGTTCACCAGGAACTGAGCCTCGCCCGGCCGCTGAGCATCGCCGAGAACGTGCTGGCCGGACGGCTGCCGCGGCGCGGGCCGCTCCTCGACCGCCCCGCCATGCTGGCCGAGGCGCGGCGGTGCCTGGCCCGCACCGGCCTGGACCTCGACCCCGAAACGCCGGTCGAGGAGATCAGCCAGCACGAGGCCCAGTTGGTCGAGATCGCCAAGGCCCTCGGCAACAACCCCTGCATCCTGGTGATGGACGAGCCGACCAGCGCGCTGGGGCGCGACGAGGTCGCACGGCTGTTCGAGATCATCCGCAGCCTGCGCGAAGAGCGCCTGGCCATCGTGTACATCTCGCACCACCTCTCGGAGGTGCTCCAGATCGCCGACCGCGTGACGGTCCTCCGCGACGGGCGCAGGGTGGCCACCGAGGAGATCCGCTGCGTCACCTCCGGCCAACTCGTCGAGATGATGGTCGGCCGGAGCGTCTCGAACCTGTACGCCGAGCGCAAGACCCGCCCGGGCGCCGAGCGGCTGCGCGTGGAGGGCCTCAGCCGCTGGGGCTTCTTCCACGGCGTCTCGTTGAGCGTGCGGGCGGGGGAGATCCTGGGCGTCGGGGGGCTGTCCGGCGCGGGGCGGACGGAGCTCGCCCGCGCGATGGCCGGCATCGACCCGGCCGACGCCGGGCGGATGTGGCTCGACGGCAAGCCGCTGGCGCCGCGGGGCTACCAGGCGGCCATCAAGGCGGGCCTCGTGTACCTGACGGAGGACCGCAAGACGCAGGGGCTGGCGCTGCGGATGAACCTGGGGGAGAACGTCCTCGGGTCGCTCATCCCGCGGCTGTGCCGGCACGGAGTTTACTCGGCGCGGCGCGGGGCGGGCGTGCTCGACCGGCTGATCGGCCTCCTGGACGTCTCGCCGCCGGACCCGCGGCGCCTGGTCGGCACGCTCTCGGGCGGGAACCAGCAGAAGGCGCTGCTGGCGAAGTGGCTGGCCACCGAGCCGCACGTCCTCATCCTCGACGAGCCGACGCGCGGCGTCGACGTGGGCGCGAAGGTCGTCATCCACCGCGCGATCGCCGAGGTGGCCGACCAGGGCAAGTGCGTCATCCTCATCTCGTCGGACCTGCCGGAACTGGTCGGCCTGTCGGACCGCATCGTCATCATGCGCCGCGGCCACCTCATCGGCGAGATGGCCAAGAGCCAGGCGACCGAGGCCGGGGTCCTCCTGGCGGCCAACGGCGAGGGGGGGATGTGCCCCGTTCCAGAAGATTAGAGGCGTAGGGTGGGTGCTATACACCCGTACGTGTTTAGCGCGTTGCTTAGATGGCCGGGTGGCACGGTCACGCGCCGTTGCGTGGCCGTGCACGGTCACTTGGGCGAGCAAGCACGGCCACGCAAAGGCGCGTGACCGTGCCACCCACGCCAAACAAGTGCGAGCACGCACCCTACGGGCTTAAATGACTGCACATACATCCATCACGCACGACCGCCGGGCGGCCGGGAATCGGCTCTACGAAATCCTGGGCGCCCTGGGCGCGTACGTGCTGGTGGCGGTGCTCTTCGGCCTGGGGTGCCTGATCTCCGGCGAGTTCCTCACGGTGCAGAACCTCAGGAACACCGTCCAGGCGGTCGCCCTGCTGGGCATCGTGGCGGTCGGCGTAGCGTTCATCACCTACAGCCAGCACTACGTGGACCTCTCGATCCCCGGGATCATGGCCCTGTCGGGCATCGTGGCGGTCTCGCTGCTTCCTTACGGTATCGCGGCGAGCCTGGGGGGCGGCCTCGCGGCGGGACTGGCGGTCGGCCTCATCAACGGCTGCGTGATCGGGTACCTGCGCCTCAATCCGATCATCTGGACGCTGGCCATGATGTCGGTCCTCTCGGGTGTCATCCGCAAGGCCTACGCCGGCAAGCAGGTGTACCCCGACCCGGCGACGGCGGCGGGCAAGGCGTTCCTGGACCTCTACCACCTCGATCTTTGCGGTTTCCTGCCGCTGCCGGTGGCCCTCCTTATCGTCCTGGCCGTCGTCGCGCTCGTGCTGATGTGGGTGACGTGCTTCGGCGCGCAGCTCAAGCTGGCGGGCTCGTCCTACGAGGTGGCGCGGATGACGGGCGTGAACGTGCGGCGGACGGTGGCGGCGGCGTTCGTCATTTCGGCGGCCACCTCGGCCGTCGCGGGCATCCTGCTGACAAGTTTCAACAAGGTGGGCGCCCAGTACATCGGCAGAGGGTACGACTTCACGGCCATCACGGCGGTGGTGATCGGCGGGATGACGCTGGCCGGCGGTCGCGGCAACATCATCGGCGTCCTCGGCGGCGTGATGGTCATCGCCCTGATGAACAACGTGATGTCGCTGGTGCCGGTCGGCGACTTCACGATCAGCGAGTTCCACAAGGCGATCGTGCAGGGCGTGGTCTTTATCCTGGTGGTGGGCGCCAGCTCGTACTCGCGGCGAAAATCGGGGCTCGACGATGCGTAGCTCTCCGAAAACCCGCGGCCGTCTCGCCTCCCTCGCCTACCGCTGGCGCGTCTACGTCCTGCTGGCGGGCATCGTGGCGGTGATGGCGGCCATCGCGCCGAACTTCGCCACCCCGGAGAATGCCGCCATCATTCTCAAAACCGCCAGCATCAATCTGCTGGCGGGCATCGGCTTCACGATCGTCATGATCAGCGGGCAACTGGACCTCTCGATCGGCTCGGCGATGACGCTGGGCGGGATGATGGCGGTCGGCCTCCAGCCCCGGCTCGGGTGGGCGGGGAGCGTGGCGGTCGCCCTGGCGTGCGGCCTGGCGGTGGGCCTCGCCAACGGCCTGCTGGTGACCAAGGCCAGGATCAACTCGTTCATCGTGACGCTCGGCACGATGATCATCCTCCAGAACATCGTGTTCATCTACTGCAAGGGCGAGACGATCTCGGCCAACTCGTTCGACCTGTTGGACGGGCTCCAGCAGGCGCTCGTCTTGCCGTGGATCGGGCCGGTGTCCTCGCTGCCGCGGATCGGCCTGGTGTTCGGCCTGATGGCCGTGGTGGCGGTGCTGGTGCGCTGGACGCCCGTCGGCCGGGGGTTCTACCTGGTGGGCGGGAACCTCCAGACGGCGTGGTACTCGGGCCTGGCGGTCGACCGCTACACCATCGGTGCGTTCGTCGTGTCGGGGGTCCTCTCGACCGTCGGCGGCGCGATCATCGCCATGAGCGAGGCCAACGCCAACCCGACCCTCGGCGACAACTCGCTCATGACCATCGTGGCCGCGGTGATCATCGGCGGCACGTCGATGCAAGGCGGCAAGGGGAGCCTCGTCGGCACGGCGGTGGCCCTGGTGGCCCTGGCGGCCCTGGTCAACGGTCTCAGTTGCCGCGGCGAGGGCTACGAGGTACAGTTGATGGCCGGCGGACTGGTGCTCGCCCTGATCATCGTGTACGATGCCTGGGCCGCGTACCGCCGCGAGCAGAAACGCGGGCAGCGGAAGGACCTGCTGAAGGAGTTGGAGTCAACGTAGGCCGGGGCGCAGCCCCGCGTTGCAGCAGGCTGTCTTTGCCCCCGTTGCGGGCGGCAGATGAGGCGGCTTCAGCCGCCTTCGCGCCGCGAAGCGGCGCATAGCCCCGACCTTTTAGGTCGGGGTGCAAGAGGCGAGACAGCGTTTTTCTCTTCTCGTCTTTCAGCCCGCCTTGGCGGGCGTCTGAGGTTGCGTGTGCGTTCGGCGTCGCCAAGCGTCAGACGCCCGCTGAAGCGGGCTGGAAGGAGAAAAGGGAAAAGGTTGACTGGCGGCGTTCCTACCTCGGCCTAAAAGGCCGAGGCTAGACCCCGCTTGCGCGGGGCGAAGGCCCATGAAATGGGCCTTGAAGCAACAAGTGCCGGGGCCTGGCCCGGCAAGGGAAGCGGCGCGGATATCCCCGCAGCCGGACAAGACCGGCCGTGGCACACGGCCGACGCCTGACACGGAGGTCGCTCATGAGGCTGCGAACCCTTATCCTGCTATCGGCAGCGATGGCGCTGGCCAGCGCCGGCTGCCAGGGCTCCGGCGGCACGCAGATGTCTGCCGAGGAAAAGCAGCGGGCCTGCGAGGAGGGCCTGAAGGTCGACTGCTCGGACCTCAAGTCCGACGACGGGCAGCCGCTGATCATCGTCGACGAGTCGCCCCTCAATCCGCCGCCGCGGCCCGCCGACCCCGAGAAACTCGCCGACGACGACGCCCTCCACTGGTACGATATGGAGTACGCCGGCTGGCGGTGCACGAAGGTCAGCCTGCCCCCGTCGCCGAAGTCGGGCCCGAAGGGCAAGCGCGTCGTGTGCCTCCGCCACATGGACCACCCCTACACCACCGCCTACACGCGCGGCATGCAGAAGGTGGCCGACCGGTACGGCCTCCACTTGAAGACCCTGACGGCCGGCAACGCCGACGTCAACATCCAGTCGCAGCAGGTGGACCAGATGATCAACGAGCGGCCGGACCTCGTGATCCTCTTCCCCGTCGACGCCAAGTCGGTGGTGCCGATGTTCCGCAAGCTGAACCAGGCGGGCATCCCGGTGATCGGGTCGAACCTCATCCCCGTCGACGCGGGCATGCCGTACATCCTCACGTGGACGGGCCCGGATGACTGGGGCCAGTTCCGCATGCTCGCCCGCGAGTTCGCCAAGCGCATGAACAACGAGGGCGGGTACTGCATCGTCCAGCACATGCCGGGCGGGTCGCCCTTCTTCTCGCGCACCTACTCGGTGGTTTCGGAACTCAGGAAGATCGCCCCCAGGATGAAGCTCCTCGAAATGCAGACCACCAAGCTCGAGGCCGAGAAGACCATGCAGGTCGTCTCCGACTGGATCACCAAGTACGGCGCCGAGCTCAAGGGCATCGTCAGCGCCGACGATTCCGGCGCCCAGATCGGCATCAACCAGGCCTGCAAGAACGCCGGCCGCGAGGACATCGTCCGCGTGGCCGCCGGAAACTCCAAGGTCGGCATGGACTTCATCAAGGCCGGCTCGCTCGCCGCCGTCACCTACCAGTCGGCCGAGGCCGACGGGGCACTGCCGATGAAGCTGGCCGCCGACTGGTTCTGCGGCAAGGAGATCGCCAAGCCCGTCTACTACCTCCCGAAACACGTGATCGCCAAGGAGGACGTGGACAAGTACATGCCGGCGCAGTGGTGACCCGCCGCGCAACAGGTTAGAAGGAGCGAAGCCATGTTGAGAAATGCCTGCAGACTTGCCCTTCTCGCGGTCCTGCTGGCCGGCGCGATGGCCCAAGCCGCCGAGCCGGCCGCCGAGCGCACGCCCCTCCTCACCGACTGGGAGGCGCTCAAGTACGGCATGTTCATCCACTACGGAATGAGCACCTTCACGGCCAGCGAGATCGACAACGGCGCCGCCCCCGCCGCCACCTACGCCCCCACGAACCTCGACGTGGCCCAGTGGGTCCGCGTGGCGAAAGACGCCGGCATGAAGTACATCATCCTCACGTCCAAGCACGTCGCGGGTTTCTGCCTGTGGGATAGCGAGGGGTACGACTACGACGTGGCCGCCTCGCCCGTGAAGACCGACGTCATCGCCGATTTTATGAAAGCCTGCAAGGCCGAGGGGATCAGGCCGGGCCTCTACTACTGCGTCCTCGACGGACACAACGAGGGCGGCGTCAAGTGGCAGGCCGCCGTCGACGAGAAGTACTTCGCCCTCATCAAGCACCACCTGGCGGAGCTCCACACCCGCTACCCCGGCCTCTTCGAGCAATGGATCGACATTCCTATGAAGCTGAGCCCCGCCCAGCGCGCCGAGCTTTACCAGCTCGTCAAACGCCTCAGCCCCAACTGCCTCGTGATGATGAACTGCGGCTTCACCGACGGCGCCAAGGTCCAGCCGGGGTGCTGGCCGACCGACCTCGTGGACGGCGAGCGCACGCTGCCGCCGCCCGGGGGCCACAAGCCGCTCAAGGAAATCGCCGACAAGACGTACTACATCCCCATGGAGGTCTGCGACACGCTGACCGCCAACTGGTTCTGGCTGCCGAACGATCCGCCCAAGTCCGTCCGCGCCCTCCATAAGCTCTACTCCAACACCGTCAGCCGCGGCGCGAACCTCCTCCTCGACGTCCCGCCCGACAAGACCGGCCGCATCCCGCAGGACCTCGTGGACCGCCTGATGGAGCTGAAGAAAGTGATCGACAACCCGTCGCTCCTCCCGCCGCCGGAATCGCTCACGTACGGCGGCAAGGCGAAGGCGTCGAACGTATACCGCAAGGACCGCCAGTGGAACCCGGAGTTCGCCGTCGACGACGATCCGACGACGCGCTGGGCCTGCGACGACGATCAGAAGCAGGCGTGGCTCGAAGTGGACCTCGGCAAGCCCGCCGCCTTCTCCCGCGCGATGATCTCCGAGGCGTTCCCCAAGCGAGTGCAGTCGTTCGAGCTTCAGTACAAGGACGGCGACGCGTGGAAGACGCTGGCGCGCGGCACCACGATCGGCGAGAAGTGGACCGCCGAGTTCGAGCCCGTGACGGCCCAGGTGGTGCGGCTGACGGTCCTGGAGGCGACCATCGGCCCGACGATCTGGGAGTTCCAGCTTTATCCGCCGAAGAAGAAATGAGGGCGTGGTTCACAAGCCCCCGGCACCGCCGGGGGAATGGTGCCGCCAAAGGGTTGTCCCCACGCGGTGCGTGGGGCTTGTGAACCACGCCGAAATAGGGAGCGTCATTATGAAGAAACTCATCTGGCTGGCGACCCTGGCCCTCGCCTGCGGCGCCTGGGGCTGCGGCCCGAGCGCCGTCAAGACCGGCCCCGACGCTGTCAAGGCGCCCCCCGGCGTCCGGCCCGACCGGCCCCTGCGGTTCATCTTCATCTCGCCCGTCAAGGACGAGCAGTTCTTCGACCCCGTGAAGAAGGGGATGCAGGACGCCGCCCGGATGATGGGCGTCGAGACCGTCTTTACCGGCACGCCCGGCGTCGACGCGGCGGCCCAGGCGGCCATGGTCACCAAGGCCGTCGCCGACGGCTACGACGGCATCGCCGTGGACCTGATCGACACCGTCGCCTTCGACGCGGTGGTCCAACTGGCCCTCGACAAGGGCGTGCCGGTCGTGGGTTTCAACACCGACGACCTGACGCCCAACGTGCGCCTGAGCTGCGTCTCGCAGAACCTTTACAAGGCCGGCCGCACCCTCGGCGCCAAGGCCGCCGAATCGATCCCCGAAGGCAGCCTGGTCCTCATCACCCTCCACGACGAGGGCATCTCGGCCCTCGAGGACCGCTACAGCGGCATCACCGAGGAACTCAAGAAGAGGAACCTCCGGTGGAAACGCATCATCACGGGCCCCGACCCGATCAAGGCCCAGCCGCCGATCCTCCAGGCCCTCAAGGACAACCCCGACATCAAGGTGGTCCTGGGCACCGGCCAGGCCGACACGGAAGGCGCGGGCCTCGCCCTGGAGAAGGAGTACAGGGGCAAGGGCTGCTGGGCGGCCGGGTTCGACCTCTCGCCCGCCATCCTGCGGCTGATCAAGGTCGACTTCATCCGGTTCACGATCGACCAGCAGCCGTACCTCCAGGGGTTCTACCCGGTGATCCAGCTCACGCTCTTCTGCCGGTACGGCCTCCGGCCGTCGAACATCGACACCGGCGCGTGGGTCATCATGAAAGAGGATGTCGATACGGTGATGGAACTGAAGAAGCGGAACTACCGCTGAACGCGATGCGTCGTGTTGATCCGAATCGGCGTCCGGCCAATGACGAATGACGAAATCCGGATCGAGGAACTGCAATGCCAGCCGCTCCCGCCAAGATCGCCCGCGTGATGGCGGCCCTGGAGCACCGCGAGGCGGACCGCGTGCCCGTCGGCGAGTTCTTCTGGACCAACTTCCTCCGCCGCGCCCGCAAGGAACTCAACGTCGGCCCGGAGTTCGACCCCTATCGCCACTGGGACATCGACCTCGTCGTCATCACGCCAAACATGGACCCGCAGATCACCGGCATCCGCGTCCTCGAAGACACGCCCGCCCGCAAGCGGGTGCAGACCGGCTTCGGAGCCACGATCGAACGTCGCGGCACCCTGCCGATGCCGCAGTACCTCGACTTCGAGACGAAATCGTGCGAGCAGCTTCTTGCCCTTCCCTTCGACGACCCGGCCGACCGGCGGCGGTACTTCGAGGCCATCGACGACCAGATCAACTCCGTCGGCGACGAGCTCAACCTCGGCCTGCCGTCCTTCGCCGACCGCGTGAGCGCCTACGCCGACGACTTCTGCGTCTTCGGCAGCGTCTGCGAGCCGCACGAGATGATCTGGCGGATCATGGGCACCGAGAACGTGCTCATGAAGCTGGCCACCGAGCCCGCGGCCATGGCCCGGTGCATCGAGCGGCTGGGCGACTTCCTCGTCGGCATCGTCGAGGGGCAGGTGGCCGCGGCCAGCGGCAGGCTGCGCGGCCTCTACATCTGGGGCGACATCGCGTACGATCACGGCATGTTCTTCTCGCCGAAGTACTGGCGCGAGGTGTACAAGCCGCCGCTTAAGCGGATCTGCGCTGCCGCCCATGCCGCGGGCCTCAAGACCATCTACCACGGCTGCGGCAACTCGAGCGCCGTCTTCGAGGACCTGATCGAGGCCGGCGTCGACGCGTATAACCCGCTGGAGGCCAAGGCGGGGCTCGACGTGGTGGACCTCAAGCGCCGCTTCGGCCGCCGGTGGGCGTTCAACGGCAACATCGACGTGCGGGTCCTGGCGACCAACGACCGCGCCAAGGTCCGCCGCGAGGTCCTGCGGAAGCTGAACGCCGCCAAGGGCGGCGGCTACATCCTCCAGTCCGACCACTCGATGCCCGACAACGTCGCCCCGGCGACGTATGATTATGTGATCAAACTCGTGCGGCAGTACGGGCGGTACCCGCTGAAGCTGGGTAGGTACGCTCAGGAGAAGTGAAAAGTGAGTCTGAAGGCGGAAATGCTGCTATGTCTCGCGGTCGGCGCCGCATTGTCGGGACTAGGGCTCCTGATCTACTTGCGTGACGTCGGACCATGCGGTCCGGCAAACGCATTGGGCTGGGTCGGCTACATACTGCTTTTCTTCCCACTGTTAGCGCTTCCCGACTCGCTCAGTAGCTGGATGAGGCATTCCGATTCGCAGGTTCTCCCCCCGCTTGTTACCTTCACCTGGTGTGCCCTGATGTTGGCTCTCGTGACCTGGGTGGGCCTGCGTGTTTGGATCTGGTTGAGGCGGTAACAGCAGACGAGTTGGGGGCACGGAATCCCGTGCCCCTATGCACTAACGCAGTCGCAGGCTCGCGACACAGGGGAGGATCAATGCAACGCTACGGCATGGTCATCAAGGTCCGCCCGGAGAAGCTCGAGGAATACGTGCGCCTGCACGCCCGCGTGTGGCCGAGCGTCTTGCGGATGATCCACGAATGTAACATCCGCAATTACTCCATCTACCTCAAGGAGGGCTGCCTCTTCAGCTACTTCGAGTACGTGGGCAAGAACTTCGAGGCCGACATGGCCCGGATGGCCGCCGACCCGATGACCCAGCGGTGGTGGGCCGTCTGCAAGCCCTGCCAGGAACCCCTCGACACCCGCGCCGCGGGCGAGTGGTGGGCGAACATGGAAGAAGTCTTTCACTTCGACTAATATACACATTCCCGCGCCGCCTCGGCGTAGGCCTGGAGGTTTTCCGGCGGCGTCTCGAAGAAGTGGTCGCTCAGGGCGCAGATGTAGCCCCCCTGCCTGCCCACCTTCTCGAAGAGCTCGAAAACCTTGCGGCGGATCTCGCGCTTCGACCCCTCGGTCACCACGTTGTGCTGGTCCACGCCGCCGATGAGCGCCAGGCGCCCGCGGATCTTGGCCGCAAACTCCCACGGCTCCTGGTTCCCGCCGATCGACCGGGGGGCGAGCGTCTCGCTCGCGTCGCAGCCGTTCGCGACAATGAGCTCCTCCAGGCCGAACGTGCCGCCGCAGGTGTGGTACGCGATACGGAAACCGAGCGCGTGCAGGGCGTCGTGCATCCGGCGGTCGTACGGCAGGCAGAACTGCTCGTGCAGCTTCGGCGAGATGACCGTCGAGGAGGCCGCGCCGCCGCCGGTCTCCACGAGGTCGAACTTCGCCCCTGCCATCCCCTCGATGAACCGCCGCTTCTTCTCCAGCAGGATCCCCAGGAACTCGTGCACCCACGCGGGCTTGTCGAAGGTCCGCATGATCAATTCATTGATATCCATCAGGCAGCACGCGTGCTGCCAGCACCCGGCCTGGTCGCCCCAGACGAACCCGCGCAGGATGCCGCGGTCGCCGAGCCGATCATACTCGGCGGCCACGGGCCTCGGGTCGAACCGCGGCACGGGCATGTACTTGCGGAGGATGTCGATGTCTTCGTCGCGCTTGACGAGGTACTCGGTGATCCACGTGGTCTTGCGGTCCCCGCCGGTCTTGTAGGCGAGCGTGCCGCCGGGCGTGCGGATCGTGTGGTGCACGATACGG
>Ga0315273_10002396_pt1 | contig 22149 bp, 20 predicted proteins | sample YL17G02_0_MG_FD_205753 | JGI IMG/M metagenome (GOLD analysis project Ga0315273, IMG submission 205753) | Sediment microbial communities from Yellowstone Lake, YNP, Wyoming, USA - YL17G02_0 | ecosystem: Environmental > Aquatic > Freshwater > Lake > Sediment | place: USA: Wyoming | collected...
GCGAAATTAACAGCGCCCGCTGTGCACCCCAATCATCCATGAACATCATCGCATCCACGTCTGTAGAAACCCAAACTTCCATTTCTTTCAAGTAAAAGTTATGGACGCGCTTGAGCAATTCGAACATTTCCGGAGTCTGCTCACCCAGGTCAATGTACACATTTTCACTCATCCGCAGGAACTGCAACCGTTCAAAAGGGCGTGGGCAGTTTCCAGCGATTACAAATTTATCCGTCTGGCGGCAGAACTGGTTGACCTGCTCAACATCAATGCTGAGCATCTCCACCGGAAGGCGAAGCTTATCTACGGCATCCCAGTTTTTGATGAACGGCTCTTTCACCTCACCGATTACGCCCCGCTGGCGGTTTTCGAAGATGCAGCCCCACTCATCGATATAGGTGCCAATTTCATACGGCTCACCGTGCGTTTGCGCCCGCTGCCAGTAAAACCCGGGAGCGCTGATGATATCGTCTGGAAAATCAGTGCGGATCTTTCTGAGGAATTCCGGATGGTGTTCTTCGGCCCACGGTAAGGTCCATAAATGGCGCGGCACGCGTTGAGGGCGGTCAAACTCAAGTGTGCGTTTTACGAGCTCCCTGGAATTCATGCAATGCGCTCCTCATTGGAAAAATACTGATTTTTACGGCTCAATTTCCGGATTGATAACATCTCCGCTCATCCCGCCATGTTTCTCAATCAGGCGGATGTTCTCAATGCGCATGGTCTTCTCCACAGCCTTCGTCATATCATAAACGGTCAGCGCCGCCACCGAAACCGCCGTCAGCGCCTCCATCTCAACGCCGGTCTTGCCGCGCGTGCGTACCGAGGCTGTAATGCGCACACCCGGCAGGAGGGGATCTAATTCAAGCTCAACACCGATATGGGTCAGCGCCAGGGGGTGGCAGAGTGGGATCAGATCAGCCGTCCGCTTGGCTGCCATGATCCCGGCAACACGCGCCACTGAGAGCACATCACCTTTCTTCAGCGCGCCAGCCTGCACCAACGCCAGGGTTTCCGGCTTCATGACCACTTCGCCTTTAGCGATAGCGACGCGCTCGGTATCGGGCTTGTGGCCGACATCAACCATGTGCAGGCGGCCTTGCTCATCTACATGGGAAAGTTTTTCTGTCATGGGAGGAATTATAATCTTTATCCATCCATCTGATGCTTTATTCCAAGTCCTGAGGTGAAGTGTGCCGCAAACGCTTGACGGCCCCGCGCTGCTTTTTTGCTGCCAGCCTGGCTGCCCGAGCAGACCGGCTGGGCTTCGTTTTCTGGCGTTGTTTTGGTTTTTGGGCCGCTTTTTGGATCAATATAATCAGCCGTTGAACGGCATCCGCTCGGTTCTGTTCCTGGCTGCGATAGCGCTTCGCTTCAATCAGCAACACACCTTCATCCGTCATCCGCTTTCCAGCAACGCGGTACAGCCGTTGCTTGACATCTTCAGGCAGGGAGGGCGAACTACGCACATCGAATCGCAGTTGGGCAGCCGAGGCAACCTTGTTTACGTTCTGCCCGCCAGGTCCGGAAGCACGGATAAAGTCAAACTGAATCTCGCTCTCCTGGATGGAAAGCGAGGGAGATATTTCGAGCATGGGTTAAGTATAACAAAAGATCGAGTTAGAATAACGTCTGGTTATGCACCAGGCGGTGCATAACCAACTATTCTACCCAGACTCTCTTTATACGGAGGGTAGAGAACTCCACGCTCCGTGATAATGGCAGTAATATACCGGGCTGGGGTGATGTCGAAGGCCGGGTTGATAGCACGCGTTCCTTGTGGAGTGATGAACTGGTCACCCAGGTGCGTCACTTCTTCTTCGGATCGGAACTCAATCGGAATATCATCTCCGCTCGCAGTAGAGAGGTCCACCGTCGAGGTCGGACCGACAACATAAAAAGGGATACCGTGAGCATAGGCAGCCAATGCCAGGTTGTAGGTACCGACTTTATTCGCTGTGTCGCCGTTGGCTGCCACGCGGTCGCAGCCTACCAGGCAAAGCTGCACCTTGCCCTGGCGCATGAAAAAGCCCGAAGCCCCATCGACAATGACGGTGTGCGGAATGCCGAGCTGCCCTAGCTCCCAGGCAGTCAGGCGCGCCCCCTGCAATCGCGGGCGCGTTTCATCCACATAAACATGGATCTTCTTGCCAGCTTCATAGGCGGTGCGGATGACTCCCAAAGCGGTGCCGATCCCGACCGTCGCCAGCGCCCCGGTGTTGCAGTGGTGGACGATGCCGGCTCCATCGGGAATCAGCGGTAGTCCATTCAATCCCATCTGCCGGCAGGCCTGCACATCCTCTTCAGTAATGGCGTGCGCTTCAGTCAGAACCACCTTGTGAAGTGCAGCGACTCCCGCCAGATTCTGGCTTCGCACACGGTGTAAAACCCGGTCGACCGCCCAGGCCAGGTTGACTGCTGTCGGGCGGGAGGCCTTCAGCGCCTCTCCAGCTACTTCTAGATCTGCCAGTAAACCGTCCGCTGCTGATGCCTTGGATGCCTGAGCTGCCAGCGCCAACCCGTACGCCGCCGCTGCACCAATCGCTGGCGCCCCGCGCACCACCATCTCCCGGATTGCAATCGCCAGATCCCGGTAATCCTGGTAGTCGATGTAAAGGGTTTCATGCGGTAGTAAACGCTGATCGAGCAGGCGTACTACCCCATTACCCCATTGGATCGAAGAATATGAGTTCATCCTTAGCTTTACCATCCTTCACTTTCAAATTATAATCCTTCTCCATGAGCAATCTTCTCGATAAATGGAAACAGGGTCTCTCACGCACCAGCAAAGCCGCCTTCGGGCAGATCGCCACGCTGCTGGGTGCGACAGAGATCAATGATGAGCTCTGGGATGACCTGGAAGCCCTGCTCGTCCAGGCCGACCTGGGTGTGGAAACGACGTTATCCGTTCTAGATGCTGCCGAAGCGCGTGTCAAGCGAGAAGGTCTGACCAAAGCCTACCAGCTCAAAGATACACTGCGCGTTGAGCTGCGCGCCCGGCTGGATTCCCCACCCCCGCTGGATTTTTCGCACCATCCGACGATCATCCTGATCGTGGGTGTAAATGGATCAGGCAAGACAACCGCCATAGCCAAGCTGGGGCAGCGCTTTACCAAAGAAGGACGGCACGTTCTGCTCGGCGCAGCCGACACCTTCCGCGCCGCCGCCGTCGACCAGCTCGAAGTCTGGGCCGACCGCTTGAAGCTGCCGGTCATCTCCGGACAGTTGGGAGGCGACGCCGGCGCAGTCGCCTTCGACTCCGTTCAAGCTGGGATCAGCCGAAAGTCCGACATTGTCCTGATCGACACCGCCGGCAGGTTGCACACCCGTTTCAACTTGATGGAAGAACTGAAGAAAGTCCATCGCGTGGTTGGCAAATCCCTCCCTGGCGCACCACATGCCGTCTGGCTGGTGATGGATGCTACTACAGGCCAAAATGCCCTCAACCAGGCCCGCGCCTTCAAAGAGGCCGTGCAAGTGACTGGCATCATCCTGGCCAAGCTCGATTCATCCGCCCGCGGAGGCATGGCCTTCGCCATCCAACACGAGCTCGGACTGCCCATCCTATTCGCCGGGCTGGGCGAAAAACCCGAAGATCTAACCCCTTTCGACCCAGATGCTTTTGTTGAAGGCATCTTAGCAGAGAAATAAATGGAGATACGTATGCAGGATATTATCGACCGGTTGGTGGAATGTAAGGAAAAGACTCAAAACCTGCTGGTGCGTCTTTGACTTACCAGCCAAGGCGAACGAGTTAATCCCATTACTAGCCGAATCTGAAGCCCCTGATTTTTGGAACGATCCCGACCACGCCCAGAACGTGATGAAAAAACTTTCCGCCGTTCGTGACGAAGTCAACGACTGGCAGAAATTGGAGCAATCCATTAACGACTCGCTTGAGCTGGCCGAATTGGGCGATGAATCCCTGCGCCCTGAGTTGGAAGCCGAGCTGGAAGTTATCACCAGGGAAGTTGACCAGCGTGAATTTAACCTGATGCTCTCCGGTAAGTTTGACCGGGGCAACGGTCTTCTGGCCATCCATGCTGGGGCGGGTGGCGTGGATGCCCAGGATTGGGCCGAAATGCTCCAGCGTATGTACCTGCGTTGGGCTGAGAATCGCGGCTTTCAGGTAGAAGTGATCGACCTGAGCGAGGGCGAAGAGGCTGGCATCAAGAGCGTGACCATCTCGGTCCAGGGACACTATGCCTACGGCTACCTGCGCCCGGAGAAGGGAGTGCACCGCCTGGTACGTCTCTCACCATTCGACGCCGCTCACCGCCGCCACACTTCTTTTGCCCTGGTTGAAGTCCTCCCTCAAATCGAGGACGACACTGAGGTAGAAATTAATCCTGAAGATATTCGGATTGATGTCTATCGTTCCTCCAGCGCAGGCGGACAAAATGTGCAGAAGAACGCCACCGCCATCCGCATCACCCATCTTCCCTCCGGCCTGGTTGTCACCTGCCAGAACGAGCGCTCGCAGACCCAGAACCGGGAGAACGCCATGCGTGTTCTGCGGGCGCGCTTGTTCGAGATCAAAATGCAGGAGCAGGCCGATCAGATCGCTGAGCTGCGCGGTGAATATACCAAGGCGGAATGGGGTAGCCAGATTCGATCTTATGTGCTCCACCCTTACCAGATGGTGAAAGACCATCGGACGAATTACGAGGTTGGTAACGCCCAGGGTGTGCTTAACGGCGCGCTGGATGGGTTTATTGAAGCTTACTTACGCTCAAAAGTTGCAAGGAAGCTCTCTTCAAGTTAGATACCTGACTTTGCCAGAAAAAATGATTTCTGTTCTGACCGCACAGAAACCCAGTCATTGCAAAACCCAGTCATTGCAAGCGATGTACTCATCGCCTAGCGAAGCAATCTCATCTGTGGGCATATTGCTTCTTGTGCTTCTTGGATCGCTTCTAACGACCGGCTGCGTCTCCCTGCCCGATCCGGAGACATCGCAGATCCACGAGCAGGAGGTAATTGCCACACTCCAGGCTGGTGGGCCAGCGATTGGACAGACTTTCATCTCCAGGCGAGCCGGTTTGGAGAGCCTGACGATCTGGCTGGGATCAGAGGAGGCGAATGCGCATGGCTCTTTGCAGATCGAGCTTTTCCACTCTCCAACAGATCCTATTTCCCTTTACCAATCCACGCTCTCGACCGGCGGGATCAGCGCTAAGAAACCTGTGCGCATTACCTTCCCAGCGCGAGATGACCCTCCTGGGCAGGCCTATTATCTCAGCCTGCATGCACAGGGCAAGAGCTTACAAATTTTTGGGCGCTCAGAAGACATTTATCCGCAGGGCGCTTTTTTCGTCGCTGAGGTTCCGGTAGAGGCAGACCTTGCCTTCCGGACAACCTACAACTATGGCTGGCGCGCTTTGCTGGAAGACCTGGGTCTGTGGGCAAGGGCTGCCTGGCTGGTCATCCCAATAGGCTTACTGCTCCTGGTTCCAGGCTGGCTGCTCCTCGACCTTTCCGGGTTGCTGCACGATTTTGATCTGGGTGAAAAAGTAGCCCTGGCAGTGGGCACAAGCCTGGCAGTCATTCCAGTGATCATGCTCTGGACGACAATCTTCAAGCTGCCCTGGACTGCCAGCGCCGTCTGGTTCGGATTCGGTTTTTTGACCGCTATCCTCCTGGTGAGGCTTTGGAAAGCCTTCCACCAGCGCAAAGAACTGCCTCCCTCACCCCCTATTATTGATCCCTCTCATAGAGCAGGTTGGCAAAAGAGCGGAACCCTCAACATATTGGCTCTTTTGGGGATATTTATCATTTCCCTCGCCGTCCGCCTGGTCATGGTAAGAGATTTTGCCACCCCAACTTGGGTCGACTCGGTGCATCATGGGTTGATTGCACGCCTGATCCTGGAACAGGGCAGCTTTCCCGCTTCCTATACACCCTATTTGAACATCCAGCCCACCGAATACCATCCTGGATTCCACAGCCTGTTGGCAGCCTTCGTGTGGCTCTCAGGGCTGGAGATCGATCGGGCCATGCTTGTTCTTGGACAGGTGCTCAATGCCCTGGGTGTCTTTTCTTCTTACCTGTTCGCAACTTCCCTGTTAAAGGACCGGCGTGCCGGTCTGATCGCCGTCGCGATCAGCAGTTTTTTTACACCCATGCCAGCTTATTACGCGAGTTGGGGGAGGTACACGCACCTGGCAGGCATGCTGATACTGCCAGTTTTCTTGGTCTTATTAAAGAATTATCTGCATCAGAATTCTCCGTCCCACGATTTTCCCCCGCAAGAGGCGAGTAAAAGGGAGATTAGATATAAGGTTTTTAAGTCTGGGGTGCTCCTATGTGTTGTGGCTGGAGGACTTTTTCTCGTACATTACCGTATCGCTGCCTTTGGTATCCTATTGGTGCTGGCTTACCTGGTTTTCCAGGTGCCCTTGAACCTGCGTTCATGGGGCGGTAAATTCGGTCAGACTTGCCTGGCTGCGCTCGGCGCATTCTTGCTGACCTTGCCCTGGTTTTGGCCGATGCTCAACCAGACCCTGCTGCCGCGGTTGGCCGCGCCGGGGACGCCTCAACCATTCTTAAGCGGGTTTACCTGGCAGTACCTGACCGCCGGCTTGGGAACCCATACATTGGTGCTGGCAGCTTTCGGGCTGGTGCTGGGCGTCTCTTTGCGCAAGCGATTTGCGTTCACCCTTTTATTCTGGACTCTTTTGCTCTTCCTGCTGCCAAATCTATCTGCTCTGGGCCTGCCTGGTGGTAATTTCGTTAACCATACAGCCGTGGAGATCAGCCTGTACCTGCCCATCTCACTCCTGGGCGGGTATTTCCTCAGCCAGGCCATCCGGGCACTTGAAAAATTGCTGCCAAAAGGATGGTGGCAGTATTTGGGTTGGGTTTTGACCCTCCTGGCGATTATTCTCACCTTCTTTGGCGCTAAAAGGATTATTACCATCCTCAACCCAGTCACAGTTCTCTCGCGCCAGCCCGATTTGCCTGCTCTGGCTTGGATCGAAGCCAATATCCCTGCGAATGAGACGATTGCCATCAATCCCTTTCTGTGGGGTTATGGAATATATGCCGGCAGTGACGGCGGTTATTGGATTGCACCACTGACCGGTCATCCCACCCTGCCGCCTCCCGTGCTGTACGGTGTCAGCTCACCGGAGGAGGTAAGCCGGATCACTCAGACCTGCGAGCAAATCGTCAAGAAAGGAAAAGACGCTTCAGAACTGCGGGAAATCTTCCGTCAAAATGGAATCCGGTACGTGTATCTAGGAGCGCGGGGTGGGGTGATCTCCCCACAATCCCTGGAAGGGAGTGAAAAATTCCAAATACTCTATAAGGACGGAGGATCCTGGCTGTTTGAAGTGTTACCTTGAGCATCGTTCATAGAAAAGGAACGTAGAAAAGCGCATTTCGCTGGAACATTCCCTAGAAAATTCCCTTGACAGACTCCTCTCTAGCCCGTATAATCCCCTAGCCTCCCAATGGGGAGGCCTTGTTATGGATTCTAGCGTTATGTAGAAACAGGAGTAATACCATGCCCCCTCAACCCAAACGGAAACTCTCGTCCGGTCGCCGTGATCGCCGCCGCGCTCACGATGCACTGGTTGCCATCAACCTGGTGCAGTGCAGCAACTGTGGCGAGCTACGCCAACCCCATCATGTCTGCCCAAGCTGCGGTCATTACAAAGGTCGAGAAGTCATCGAGATCAAAGAAGAGAAAAAATAACCCGGCATGACCCGTGTGTATAAGGCCAAAATGGGGTGTCAAAAGCGGTCAAGCCGCTACTGACACCCCATTTTGGTGTTATATGGATGATGACTTCAAAGGAGGAATATGCAACCTCAAGAGACTGCCTTTATCTTCCCTGGTCAGGGTTCCCAAAACCTGGGGATGGGAGCGGAACTGGCCAATGTTTACCCACTTGCCCGTCAAACCTTCGCAGAGGCGGATGAACTGCTGGGTTTCTCACTCTCACATCTTACCTGGGAAGGTCCTGAAGAGGAACTTAACGATACCATCCATACGCAGCCGGCGCTGCTGGTACATTCCGTGGCTGTATTGCGCCTCTTCCAGGAGCGGTTTCCTGGGTTCCAACCAGCTTTCACAGCCGGGCATTCGATGGGTGAATTGAGTGCATTGGTTGCCTGCGGGGCGCTGCCGTTCCCTGACGCCCTGCTGCTGGCACGCAGGCGCGGGGAAATGATGAAACAGGCGGGTGGTATCAATCCGGGCGGCATGGCGGCCATTATAGGATTGGATATCCCTACCCTGGATAAAGTCTGCGCTGAGGCCAGCACTCCAGGCGAGATTGTCCAGGTTGCCAATGATAATTGCCCCGGGCAGGTGGTCATTTCAGGCCACATCCCGGCCCTGGAACGCGCCCTGGAGCTGGCCCAGGCCGCTGGGTCGAGGCGTGCAGTACGCCTGGCCGTCAGCATCGCCTCCCATTCTCCTCTCATGATACAAGCACAAACCGGCTTCATCCAGGCCGTAGACGCAGCCCCGCTGGTCGATCCGCTTCTCCCGTTGGTAGGAAATGTAACCGCCAGCCCACTCACCACGGCCCAGGCACTGCGCCTCGACTTGCAAAACCAGCTAACCCACCGCGTGCGCTGGACCGAATCAATCCAGTGGATGATTGCCCAGGGTGTGACGACCTTCGTTGAGATTGGCAGCGGCACCGTCCTGACCGGCCTGCTCAAGCGGATTGATCGTGAAGCAATAGGGATCAACCTGGGAACAACAGTAGACTTTGAGAAGTTATGACGGGAACGCCTACAGCGATCAGCCATTAGCTATTGGCCAATCGCTGACGAAGGAAGCCAATTGAAGAAAGCTTTCGGCTGGCGGCTGATAGCTTCTCTTTGAGGTATAATCTAACCACTTTTAACGTCACCCACCGCTTTGTTTAGACCCTAAGGTTTTTAAATACCCTCAGGGTTTGAGAAGGAAATTAGCGGATCCAAAGGAGATTTGAGCGATGTCGGAGAATAAAGTTGCCATTATTACCGGTGGTGCCAGAGGAATTGGCAAAGCGATAGCCGAAACGCTAGCCCGGCGCGGCTGTGCTATTGTTGTGGCAGACTTGAACCTGGAAATGGCCGAAGCGACCGCCAAAGAAATCGCCGCGGCAACCGGCCAGAAAACGCTGGCCATTCAAATAAATGTTTCTGATTTTGCCAGTGCAAATGCCATGGTGGAGCGCACACTGGCCGAGTTCGGAAAGGTTGATATCCTGGTAAATAATGCCGGCCTGACACGCGATAAGCTGATCATGCGCATGGAGGAGGCCGATTGGGATATCGTTATCGATGTCAACCTAAAAGGCGCTTTCAACTGCTCGAAGGCTGTCGTCCGTCCAATGATGAAACAGCGCTATGGCCGTATCGTGAATATCTCATCCGTCTCAGGCCAAGCTGGACAATTTGGACAGGCTAATTATTCTGCCTCAAAAGCCGGATTGATCGGACTGACCAAAGCCCTGGCGCGCGAGCTGGCCTCCCGACAGATCACCGTCAACGCTGTAGCACCAGGATTTGTTCTGACTGCCCTGACTCAGGATCTATCTGATGATCTAAAAGACGCCATTTTGAAAGCTACCCCCCTGGGCCGAATGGGCAAGCCGGAAGAAATTGCTTATGCCGTGGCCTTTCTTGCCTCCGATGAAGCTTCCTATATCACCGGTCAGGTCCTGGCAGTCGATGGCGGAATGGTTATGATGTGAGGTAGGAAAAAGATGACTGAACCTGCGCCCTATTCCGAAGGTATAACGACCATCGCCCCTGAGGTGCTGCTGACAATCGCCAGATTAACCACTTTAAACGTGGGAGGTGTCAGCCGCATTTGCCATCTGCCCAGCGCTGCCATGCAGCGGCTGTTCAAGCGCGGGCATGTTGATGAGGGTGTGGCGATCGAGATCATTGACGATGTTGTATATGCAGACCTGTATGTGATTCTTAAGCACGAGTTCAATGTTCGCGAAGTCAGCCACTGTATTCAAGTTGATGTCACGCGCGCCATCACCGAAATGGTGGGCATGCAAGTGGGCAGCGTGAACATCCATGTCGAGGATATCGACTACCCTCCAGAAAACGAGGCCTGATTGTTATGAAACCCCGCACCAGGGCACGCAGTGTTGCCCTGCAGGCACTTTACGAAATCGATTTAACCGGTCATGCCACAGGCGAAGTGCTCCAGGAGCGCCTGGTGGACACCCCCTTGGAAGATACCCTTTTTCAGTTTGCCCAACAGATTGTCCTGGGGATTTTACCGATCACAGACCAGCTCGATACCTTGATCGGTAATTACGCGCCCGAGTGGCCCATGGATCAAGTTGCCGCCATCGACCGCAACATCTTGAGGATTGCCATTTGGGAGATTGCTGTCGATCAGCAGACACCCCTAAAAGTGGCTATTAACGAGGCTGTTGAGTTGGCCAAGCTCTACGGATCAGACAGCACCCCTCGCTTTGTCAACGGGGTCTTGGGCAGCCTGGCGCTGCACCAAAATGAAATCATCCAATATTTTAAAAAGGTGCCACAAAATAAAGCATGAATATTTTAGGTGTTGGTCCTATGGAATTTTTCCTGATCCTGATCATAGCCCTGATTATACTTGGTCCAAATGACATGGCTAAATCAGGACGGACCATCGGCCGGTTCTTGAGGAAGGTGATCACCTCTCCCGAATGGCGGACACTCATCCAGGCCAGTCGAGAGATGCGCAACCTGCCTAACCGGATGATGCGTGAAGCTGGCATCGAGGATATTAAAAAAGATCTACCTACTCCTGACCAGCTGATCCAGGAATCTGGACTGAAGGAAGCTGTCAAAGATGTAAATCAGGAACTCCAAGAGATCAAGGAAGTCTCTGCCTGGACGACCCCGATCATTGAAACCCCGGAAGAACCCTTGACGAAGCCAGGTTCAGAACCGGTTATCCAGCCCGATAATCCAACTCAATAAACGATCCATAACTATGCTCAAAATCCTCTTTGCTCCATTTCGCGCCCTTTTCCGGGGAATCCGCAAATTTTTCTCATTTATCGGTCGAGCTTTCAAAGGGTTCTATAACTTCTTCGCTTTAGAAGAAGAGGATACCCCCCTTCCCGATGCTTTCGCCAAAACCATCCAGAATCCAATCGGCATCTTTTATCATGTGAATGAGCTGCGCAAGCATATCTTCCGCATGCTTTTATACATGGTGGTCACTACAGCACTCTCCTTCGTATTCATCCAATGGATTCTTGAATTCCTGGCCAGGCCCCTCCCTGGCGGTCTGGGTTCCCTGCGAGCTGTGGATGTCACCGAACCTATCGGCGCGGTGATGAAGGTCGCCCTACTCACTGGGTTCACGCTGGCCTTTCCTTTGCTCATCTTTGAGATCTGGCTGTTTGCTGCGCCAGGACTGAAGCGCGGTGAACGCATCTTTAGTTTGCTTGCCATCCCCTTTGCCCTGGTTTTCTTTGTGGGAGGCATGACCTTTGCCTATTATGTGATGTTACCTGTGGCGCTACCCTTCTTGCTTTCATTCCAGGGCATCCAGGCCATCCCGCGCCCCTACTCCTACTTTCCCTTTGTGACGAATATGCTCTTCTGGCTTGGCGTGGCCTTCGAGTTTCCATTGGTGATCTTCGTGTTGGCCCGCCTGGGCCTTGTGCATGGCAAGGATCTTGCGAACCAGTGGCGGTTGGCGATCGTGATCATTGCAGTCGTGGCTGCTATTGTTACCACCACCGTTGATCCCGTCAATATGATGATCGTGATGCTTCCCATGACCATCTTGTATTTCCTCAGCATTGGTTTGGCCTTTATTGCCGAAAAGAAGCGCAATAAACCGGAAGAAGAATAGAATCCCCGCCTCTTTGTGGTTATAAGTATCTAACCTGTGAAAAGATACCTTCTTATCTACCTGCTGATCCTCTCTACCATCCTTCTTCCCGCTTGCTCGGTCCTCCAAGGAACCCCCCTCGCCCAGCCTGCACTAAAAAGTTACCCTCCCGAGCCATATCCAGTAGCCATGATCACCTTCCGGGTAGAGCTTCCCGGGCCTGTTCAACCCGGTGAAAAGGTATATCTAATGGTGCTGGATGAGGTAACCGGACTGGCCTTCAACCAGCAGCGTTATGCCATGCAGGCAGAGGACGCCCAGCATTTCATAGTGATCCTGCCTTTCCCACTGCGGTCGATGGTCAAGTACCGTTATGTGCTGGAAAAAGATCACACCGTCCTAGAGCATCTCTCTGACGGAAGAGCTGTCCGCTATCGCCTTTATCACGTTATAGATCCCGGAATCGTTCAGGATGTAGTCAGCCGCTGGACGGACACAACCTATGCCCTGCCCTCAGGCCGGATTACCGGCCGGATCGTCGATTCAAAGTTTGGGCTGCCACTGCCGGGCACCCTGGTGACTGCGGGTGGGGCACAAACCCTGACCTCAGGGGACGGCTCCTTCATCCTGGAGGGTCTGCCGCCCGGTACGCACAACCTGGTCGCCTATACTCGCGATGGATTGTTCCAACCTTTTCAGCAGGGAGCTTTGGTAGCAGCGGAGTCGACCACCCAGGCGCCGGTCATGCTGCAGCCTGCGGAATTGGTTAATATCGCTTTTACTGTAAAAGTCCCCCAGGGAACCCCTACCTTCATCCCCATCCGGCTGGCTGGCAGCCTGTCTCAAATGGGCAATTCCTTTGCCAGCCTGGATGGTGGGATCAGCACAGTGGCCAGCAGCATGCCAACCCTGGCTCGCGGCGAGGATGGGCTGTATCGACTGACTTTATCGCTGCCTGCTGGCGCTGATGTGCAGTACAAATATACGCTGGGTGACGGCTTGTGGAACGCTGAACACGACACACAGGGTGGTTTTCGGCTGCATCAGCTCATTGTGCCCTCCGCCGATACCCAGATCAAGGATGAGGTCTTGAGCTGGGGCAATGGCTCGCAGGGGCTGCTGACTTTCGATGTCACGGTTCCGCAGGTAACCCCGCCAGACGAAACGATCTCCATCCAGTTCAATCCCGGCATTGGTTGGACGGGACCCATCCCTATGTGGCCGGCCGGGCAGAACCGCTGGCTATTCACACTTTTCAGCCCCTTGGGGGGCATCGATACGCTTCAATATCGTTACTGCCGCACTGACCAATGTGGCATTGCCGACGATGCACAGACAATGGGGGTGCTGGCTGCCGGGAGGATGGTCAGCCCCGGATCGAATGGAATAACCCAAAAGGAAAGCCTCGACGCCTGGGCCTGGTATTCTGCTCCACCCAGCCCGGCGACAGTGCCCAATGTGACGATCAACCCGCGCGGCGAGAATTTCATGGCTGGGATCGCTTACCAATCGAATTATTCCCCCGCCTGGCCGGCGCATTTTACCAAAGGAGTGAATGATTCCCGGAGCCTGGGAGCCAATTGGAACATCTTCACCCCTACCTGGTCTTATACCCGCCTGAATCCGCCCCATATTGAGCTGGTACTTGGGCTGGATATGGATCCCAACCATCTGAGCAGCGCCATCTTCCAGGCAAGGGAGGTGGGCCTCAAAACCGCACTGTACCCTCACCCTCGCTTCCCGATAGAGGTGGGGGCATGGTTTGCACAGGCGCCGCGCGACTTCGCCTGGTGGGTTACCTGGTTCGACCGCTACCGCTTATTCTTGCTGAACTTTGCCGACCTGGCTCAGCAAAACGGGGCCAACGCCCTGGTTATCGGCGGTAGTTGGTTATCGCCGGCTTTACCGCAAGGAACTCTGCCAGATGGTTCGCCTTCCGGCGTGCCCGAAGACGCCGAGTCGCGCTGGCGCACGCTGCTGCAAGAAGTTCGCGGCCGTTTCTCGGGAACACTGGCCTGGGCGCTGCCTTATCCAGGTGGAGTCCAAAGCCCACCCCCGTTCCTGGATGCGGTTGACATGCTTTATGTGGAGTGGTCTACACCACTGGCTGACCAGCCCGCTACACCCGACGCCGATCTGAGCGGGCGCGCTGCCAGCTTAATGGACAGCGATCTTCTACCCTTTCAGCAGCGCTGGAACAAACCACTCATCCTGGCAGTCTCCTATCCATCCGCATTGGGTGGAAGCACGGGCTGCCTGCCAAACCCAGAAGGCGGCTGTCTGGCTTTCAGCGCTTTGGATCAGCCGAATCCTGACCAACCCGCGCTCCCCCTCGACCTGAACGACCAGACGAATGCCTACAATGCCCTGCTGCTGGCAGTCAACGAACGCCCCTGGATCAACGGATTCGTCTCTCAGGGTTTTTACCCTCCACTGCCTTTACAAGATAAGTCTGCCTCCGTGCATGGCAAACCTGCCAGCGGGGTCTTGTGGTTCTGGTATCCAAAATTGGTGGGCAAATAGCATGAATCTACGCACAATGACCTCCCGGAGGTTGTGCTTTTCCCTGGTTTTTGTATTCTGTTCAACCGGTTGTGCGACCCAAACCCAAGCTCAAGACGTTATTGGCTGCCATCATCACCACCGCCCACGAGCAAGATAAGCTTGTTTCTGCCCATGTGACCCAGACCAGGAACCCTCGGACAGGTAATAGACGCCGGGGTGGACGATATCGTTGCAGCCACCCGCAACGCCGCACACGTTTGCGGTCTGGAAAAGGGCCTGGGCACACTGGAAGCTGGCAAGGTAGCCGACATCCTGGTGGTGACCAGGGATTCGCTGCAAGACCTGGCAGCCCTGACACATGTGCAGATGGTGATCTACAACAGGGTAGTGATCCTGCCAGAATACTCCCCCTCTCCCTGAATAAAGCCTGAGCCTGAATCACGAGAGCCGGTCATCACGCCCGGCTCTCTTCAAGGAGGAGAAAAGGTCTTTACTACCGCTTTCTCCAGCATAGCTTAGAAAGGCTGGGGCTGCTTGACGCTCAGCCTACGCCTGCTCTACGCTTGACCTCCAAGTTCGACTGCCAGCACATCGTAATACGTCCCTGCTCCAAACCCATCGAACAGGATATGGTCGCCAGGTTTCAACTGCGACAGCTTTCTCAGGAAGGCCATCATATTCGAGGCGGCACTCACGTTGCCAAACTCCCTCAGCAACCAGGGCATGGGGATCTGAATCCCCTCTTTTTGAAGGTTCTTTACTTTGAACTGATTGATTTTCAGGTTGGCGTGATGGACGATGGCGACCACAATCTCCTTGCCGGGTATGCCCAGCTCTGCCATGCTTTTCTGATAAGCCTGGTAGACCTCCTGGACCGCCTGCACCCCGGTGCGCACAAAGAGCTTGACCATCCCCATCATACCAGCCATGGCGATGGGAGCTTCACCTTCCGGCTCGTGCATCAACCCGGCTATGCGAATGTGATGCGCTCCAGGCTGGGAAACTTCGATCATAGATTGCCCTTCTGCTTTTTTGCCGGAATGCGGATAATACATGTGAACCTGCAAAACCCCCTCATCATCGAAGGCTTCCTGTGAGGTGCCAACCAGGAACTTCATGGTCTGGCCTGGGATCAGCCCGATAACCCCCGCCCCATTGCCAAACAACTGCAGGGCGTTTTTATCTCGAGAGGCTTGCGTAAAGCGGCTCAATCCTTCGATGCCGCCCACCAGCACCTTCTTGCCATACAGCTCCTCCGCCAAGCTGCGGGGAAGCTGCGCATTGACCGGCAGGTTCGGGTTCAAGGCCAGGTTTAGCCCGGCTACCGATCCATCACAGGCCTTGTGAATGCTCACTTTCAAAGCGTTATCTGGAATGCCGGCCGCTTGCGCAATCCGCTCGGTGAAGTCCTCGACCGCCGGGCAACTGGCGCCGATCAGGACAGCCTGGACTTCGGAAGTCTCCCAACCATTGGCGTGAGCCGCCTCGCGTAAAAACCGCGCCCCAACCTGCACCTCTAACTCGATATGCTCCTGGGCAGATAACCATGGGATATGCTGTCGAAAGGCGAAGCCCAACTCTGACAGATTCATTTTCTCATCATCCTTGAGCGGCTCGCCGACGCGCTCCTCGATCAGGCGAGGCAAGGACTCATTATCGTAACTTTCACCCCAGGTCCCATAGGCCCCCCCGATGCCGATCTCGGGGTTTGTCACCTGCTCGATTCCCAAGAGGACGCCCCGACCGACGGGGATGGTTTCGACCTGCACCTGGGGGCGATTGTAAAAAGATATGACAGCCTCAGAAGGTTGAACTATTGCTTCCATGATTCTTTTCTCCTATTACCGGTAATCTACACGGATCAGTTTTTTATGGTGTGTTGCATGCATAAGAACACCAACTCTGCCAAATGGTTGCCTCTTATTCTTTCACGCGGGGCAACTGGCAGCTGGTTGCTTAGAACATCATCTCATTGATCTTATCGATCGTCTCCGGCGCGGGGCGCAGGCGGCTTTCGGGCAGGCGGTTGAGCGCTTCCTCGGGCAGATCGTACAGATCGACCAGCGAGGGGTTGTCAGGGTCGATGTAGATCAATCCAGTGATCAACCACTGCTTGGTGTTGGCTTCTTCGAGAATGCGCATGGCCTCGGTGCGGTTGGTGGGGTCATGGTCGTGGCTGAGCTTCTTCAAGATGACGGACGAGCCGTCGTGCATCTCGACTTCCTTAACCTGACCCTCTTCATAATCTACCATGATCTCTTCTTTGGGGGGCACATAAGCCAGGTCATGCAGGGCGACTTCGTGATCCTTGCCCCAGGCATAGGAATGCATAGCAGTATCCTGGTTGTTGAAGGTCACGCAGGGGCTGATGATATCCAGCACGGCGATGCCCCTGTGGCTCATGGCGGCTTTGATCAGCTCCTTGACCTGCTTGGGATCGCCGGCAAAGGAGCGGGCGACAAAGGTAGCGTGCCCCACCAGCGCTTCCCAGGCGATGTCGATGGGCAGGTAGGGGTTGGTGCCCTGCTTCTTGAGGCTCAAGCCTTCTTCGGCGGTGGCGGAGAACTGTCCCTTGGTGAGGCCATAGACGCCGTTGTTCTCAACGATGTAAACCATGGGCACATTGCGACGCACGGCATGTTTGAACTGGCCCATACCGATGCTGACGGTGTCTCCGTCGCCCGAAACGCCCAGGCCGCGAATGGTGTGGTCGGCGAACAGGGCGCCGGTGGCCAGGGAGGGCATGCGCCCGTGCAGTCCGTTAAAGCCAAAGGTGCGGTTGAGGAAGTAAGTGGGGCTTTTTGACGAGCAGCCGATACCGCTGAACTTGGCTATGTTCTCAGGTACCACATTCAGCTCGTACATGGCGGCGATGATCTGGCTGGCAATCGAGTTGTGCCCACAGCCCTGGCAGAGCGTGCTAGGGGCGCCCCTGTAATCGTTCTTGCTCAAGCCCGCCAGGTTGATCTGGATGCGGGCGTTTTGTGCAGTGGATTGTTCGGTCATGTTACTTCTCCTCCTGGGCGGTAAATGCATCCACGACCCATTTGGCAGTCAGCGGCATACCGTCCAGGTGGGCCAGCGAGATCAACTTCAGAGCCTTTTCGGGGTATGCCAGGGTAAGCAACTGGTTCATCTGGCCATCGCGGTTCAACTCAACCACATAATTCTTGGGATGTGCTTCAATAAATTCTTCAACTTCACCAGTAAACGGCACGGCTTTGATCTGGATGTAATCGGACTTGATGCCGCGCTGCTCTAAGATATGCCGGGCCTCCTGGATAGCAGGGTCGGTGGAGCCGTAGGCGATGAAGCCCACCCTAGCACCGGGCATGGTATGGATGGATGGCTTGGGCACCAGACCTTTGGCGGTCTCATACTTTTTCTGGATGCGCAGCAGCACCCGCTCCCAATTTTCCGGCTCCTCGCTGTATCTGGCTTCTTCGGTGTGACCGGTGCCGCGGGTGAAGTAAGCGGCGGCATGATGGCGGTTGCCCATCAGCGTGCGGTAAGGGATGCCGTCGCCATCCACATCGGCGTAGCGCTTCCACTGCCCAGCCAGGCGCTCCAGGTCTTCTTCCCAGAGCACTTTGCCGCGGTCCATGGGTTGATCGGGATATTTAAACTTGGGTGTCATCCACTGGTTCATACCGAAGTCCAGGTCGGAGAGCACAATCACCGGGGTTTGCAGCCGCTCGGCGAGGTCGAACGAGCGCCAGCCGAACTCGAAACATTCGTTGACCGAGCCGGGGATGAGGATGACGTGCTCTGTGTCGCCGTGACTCATGAAGTACGCAAAGGTCAGGTCGCCCTGGGCGGTGCGAGTGGGCAGGCCGGTAGCCGGGCCAACGCGCTGGACATCCCAGATGACCAGAGGAACCTCCGTGAAATAGGCCAGCCCGACATATTCGGCCATCAAGCTCATGCCCGGGCCAGAGGTGGAGGTCATGGAGCGCAGTCCCGCCCAGCCTGCGCCGGTGATCATACCGGCAGCGGCCAATTCATCTTCCGCCTGGACGACGGCGCAGGTGATCTTGCCAGTCACCGGGTCCTTGCGGAACATGGGGATATACTCGATCAAAGATTCCGCCAGGCTGGAAGCCGGGGTGATGGGGTACCAGGCAGCAAACTGGACTCCCCCGTAGATCGAGCCGAGGGCAGCAGCTGTATTGCCATCCGTCATAACGCAATCGCAGGTTTCGTTCATCTTCTCGACGCAATATCGATCCTGCCGGACCAGGTTCTCGGCTGACCATTTGGCTGCGGCTTCAACGATGCCATAGTTCATATCGATTGGTTTCTGCTTGCCTTTAAAGTGGAAGGTAAGGGCTGACTTAATCATCTGCATGTCAATGCCCAATAGATAAGCCAGCACCCCCACATAGATCATATTGGCGATGTAGTCGCGCAACTCAGAGGGAGCGCCGGAATCACGCACCAACTTTTTGACGGGCATGGGATAGGCGGTCACGTCTGTGCGCGTGATGGGCATCTTGAAGCTGTCATCATACAGGAAAGCGCCGCCCGGAACCAGCTTATCCAGGTCACGCACAAAAGTCGCCGGATTCATGGCAATCATCACCTCGGTCTCGTCCCGATAAGCCAGGAATCCATCTTTGTTAACGCGGATGATGTACCAGGTGGGCAAGCCCTGGATATTCGACGGGAAGAGGTTTTTTCCGGAAACAGGGATGCCCATCTTGAACAGGGCGCGCATGATGGTAGCATTAGAGGTCTGGCTGCCGGAACCGTTGACCGTGGCAACGGTGATATTGAAATCATTCACCACGGAGGATACTTGTGGAATGCTCTCTGTCATTGTTTCTCCTTTATCTGAATACGGCAATCCTTCTTTGGTCTAAAAATGCTCACGAATCGCACAGATTATTATATTTAGATCATTTCGTGTGATCCATGAAATATGAGCATCTCAGGGAGTAAAAGAAGCTCATTGAAAATACGAAAAAACAGAAATGGCGGATTGTCATAAATATAATCAAGTGTTGACAACCTATGAGCTGAAAGCTAAAAATATCGATGTGAAAGCAAATCCTTATGATCGATCAGAGCCTGGTGTCCGGCCATGTGATTGCCCGAACAGATGGCATCGACAATTTGTTGGTGGTAATTCCACACCTGTTGTAAGTAATTATAATCGGCAAAAACACTCAGGCCAACCGTTTCATACGCCTCCCAAAAGGCTTCCAGGATACCCGTGACAAAGGGATTATCCAGACGGTGGTAGATCAGCAGATGAAGCTGGCGGTGTTCGTCATGAGGGATCTGGATGGGATCGCCGCGCAGCTTATCCCAGGCCCGCTTCATAAGCTGCCGCAGTTCGATATGATCTTCAGAAGTCAGCTTCGCCACCGCAGCATCGTAGTAAGTATCTTCCAGGCGGTTGCGTAGATCGGCAAAAGCCATAAAGTTCTCCGGTGAAAGCTGGAGAGCATAAGCCAGGCTCATCTTCACCGCCGGGGAGAAAGAGTAAGGTTGGCGGCGGATGCCGGTACGCGGGCGGACTTCCACCAGCCCCAAGGCTCGGGCTACCTCGAGCTGCTCGCGCAAGGTTGAGACCGAGACACCCAACTCACGGCTGAGTTCTCGAAGCGAAGGAAGCTGATCGCCTCCCTCCTGATTACAGGTGGAGGCGAGATAGTAAAGAAAGGCGGAGTCTGGGCGGTTGCGTGGCATCAGGAAATATAATTTATAGGATAAATCCTATTTATCCTATAAAAGAATTCTAACATGAGATCAAAAAGGTGTCAACAAAACGATGAGCCAGGGAACAGTGAAGCTAGGGCCAGGAACGTTGTACGGCGTTTTCGCAACCCTGGAAAAAGAAAGTTTGATCATCAAGGTGGCTGTTTATTTATGCGGTTGTGATGATTACGAGACGAATTTACCAACTCAAGAGGTTATGAATTGACGGAGGGAGAAAACCCTTTCATCCATCGATAATCCCCGGAAGATCTCGCAAAGCCCGCGCCAGGCGTGTGCCGTGCCAGGTCAGCAGGCTGCCTTCCACCAGGAACACCTTGCCATTCCTCACAGCAGCCGTGTCTGCCAGCATTTCCATCAAGCGTGCCTGCTGGCTTGCCTCGTAAGCAAACGGCTCATCGGGCAGCAAGATCACTTCAGGATCAGCATTCAGGATTTCCTGGAAGGTCACACGCGGGTAGCGGGTATCGCGCTCACCCGTCTGTTCTGCTTCAGTCAATCCCAGGTCGGCAAGCAGCGGGTAGCGGCGCACACGCCCGGCAAAGACATTTTCCCCGCCCATCAAACGCAGCAAGTCGTGCATGTAGGTATCCTGGTCGAAGGTCATCCACCAGGCGGGCTCTACCGTGGGCTCTTCGGGCAAGCTCTGCCAGATCGGGCAGAAATAGCGCCAAGGCTGGCTCTCCTTTACGGCCTCTTCTGCCCAATCCAGTGTCAATTCCAGAGTCTCCAGGCGGATAGCCGCCGCCCGGCTTTGATACAGGCCCACAATTGTCCAGAGCACATCCAAAGCCTGGCGGAGTGTCTTAGGGAAAGTCACCCAAACATTTATCCCAACCGCTTCCAGGCTTTCGACCAGCTCTTTCGGATTCTCCTCCTGGTTTGCCATCACCAGGTCAGGCTTTAAGGCCAGGATTTCGTCCAGTTTGGGATTCTTTGGCCCCCCCAGGCGCGGCAGCCCGGCGACCCCCTCGGCCGGGTAAATGCAGTAATCTGTTATTCCAGCCACGAATTCCCCTAACCCCAGGTCGAACATACTTTCCGTCATCGAGGGCACGAGCGAAACCACCCGCCGAGGGGGGTGTTGGAAATGGAGGGCGTTTTTATGACCGTTTCCAGATGTCATACAACCCTAATGGGCTAAGTTTTCAAGAAATCAAAAGCTACCGCTGCCATCAAAGCCACAGCTCGAGGTAAAGCATCCTCGTCCACATCGAACCTGGGATGGTGGTGCGAAGCATTCAGGCCTTTGGCGTCATTTGCAGAGCCTACGAAGAAGTAGCAACCAGGGACGATCTGCATCATAAAGGCCATATCTTCCGAACCCATGGTCTGGAAGTGCCGGTCGATCTCGCTGTCTGGCAGGGAATTTGCCGCTACCTGGGCTACTCGCGCTGCAAGACCAGGCTCATTGATCACGGCTGGGGTGATCGATTTGATCTCAACCTCTGACCGGCAGCCCAACCCGGCAGCCGTATGTTCGACCACCTGATGGACGCGCTGCACGACCAGCTCACGCACCGCCGGGTCGAAGGTGCGGATGGTACCCTGCATCTCCACCTCGGGCGGGATCACATTAAAGGCTTCCCCGGCTCGCAGCATTGTGATGCTCAGGACGGCAGTTTGTAAAGGGGCGACATTGCGGGCCACCACACTCTGCAGAGCCGTGATGATATGGGCGGAGGCCAACACCGGATCGACAGCCTGGTGAGGCATAGCGCCATGCCCACCCTTACCAATCACACGGATGCGCAGGACATCCGCGGCTGCCATGGTCGGGCCTGTTGTGATTCCTAACCATCCCACCGGAGCATGGTTCCATAGGTGCAAGGCCAGGGTCAGATCCGGCTTTGGGTTCTCCAGCACACCTTCCTGGATCATCAGCTCCGCCCCGCCGAAGCCCTCCTCAGCCGGTTGAAATACGAGCTTGACCGTCCCGGCCAGTTCCTGGCGATGATTTTGCAGCAGGCGTGCCACGGTCAGACCGATTGCTGTGTGACCGTCATGCCCACAGGCATGCATCACCCCAGGTGCCTGAGAGGCGTATTCAGCGCCAGTCTCTTCCAGGATGGGCAGGGCGTCGATATCAAAACGTAGCAAAACCACCGGCCCGGGGTGCG
>Ga0315273_10002398_pt1 | contig 22145 bp, 16 predicted proteins | sample YL17G02_0_MG_FD_205753 | JGI IMG/M metagenome (GOLD analysis project Ga0315273, IMG submission 205753) | Sediment microbial communities from Yellowstone Lake, YNP, Wyoming, USA - YL17G02_0 | ecosystem: Environmental > Aquatic > Freshwater > Lake > Sediment | place: USA: Wyoming | collected...
GGCGCCGAGGAGCAGATGCGCCAGTTGATGGCGATCCAGCCCGACGAGCCGCGGGCGTATTTCTTCCTCGCCCGAGCGCTGATGGCGAGGTCGGCTGACATCGCCGAGGTGCAGCGCCTGGTCCGGCTGGGTCTCGACAAGTCGACCGCCGCCGAGATGAAGGCGCTCGGCTACTTCATGATGGCGGACATCTACTCGCGGCAGGGGCGGCGCGCGGAGCTCGCCGAGGCGCTCGCGCAGGCGCGACGCTACGAGGCGCTGGCGCGCCCGAATACGCGGTCCCGCGGGACCGGATAAGCACGCCCGATGCGCATCTGCGCCGAAGGGGTGCGGCGTTCGTTCGCGCGCCGCTGGAGGAGCGACCCGTGAGACGGGGGAGCGCTGGCCGGCTGGCGTCGCTGGCGATCGCAATGTTGGCCATCACCGCAGGGTGCACGTCCGCGACCGCAGGGAAGGCTACGCCGGCAACGACCGGCGAGGTGATCCGCCGCGTGCTTGCCGCGAGCGCCGCTACGGCGTCACCGGGTTGATGTGCTGCACTCCGGGGAACCGCTTGAAGTCGTTGTCGGTGGAGCAGACGGCGGCGCCGTGCTCGAGCGCGAGGGCGGCGAGGTGGGCGTCGGAGGTGAGGTTTCCGGCGCTGCCAGTGGCCTCAAGGAGGGCTTTCAGGATGGGCCAGTGGTTCTCGCCGGGAACGACGGCTCGGACGTACGGCTGGCCCAGCCAGTCGTCGACGTAGGCGACCGCCGCCTCCGGTGTAAGCGGCTTTCGCATCACCGCAGCGTGCGTGGTGATACGGATGAACGCCAGGATCACGGTCCACGGCAGCCCGACCTCGGTCGCAGTCGAGAGCGTGCGCTCCAACCACCGCCGCGAGGCCCCGTGATGCGGCGAATCCGCATCGACGGCGTAGATGAGCACGTTGGCGTCGACAAGGATCACTTGCGGAGCTCGAGCTTGCGGGCGATCTCGGCATCCTCGAGAGAACCGGCAAGCGCAAGAGCCTTGTCGAGGTCAGACCCCGGGCGCACACCGCCCAGCGACGAAGGGCGCAGCCGGTAGCGGCGCGGGCGCTGGACTGCAGGGGCAGAGGCCAGTCCGGCGCGCAAGGTCTCGTTGACCACCTGCTTGAACGACTTCCCGGAGCTGAATGCCTTCCGCTTCAGCTCCTTGGCGGTTCCGTCCTCAAGCGTGATCGTCGTTCGCATGCGAGCATCTTAGCATACGCGAGTCAAGCATCAAAGCATCAATAGCGGAGGATCTTGCGGACGGGGCGTGGGGTGAAGGCGGGCGGTATCGTGACGACGGTCGCCGAGTACGGCGCGAACGTCGCGGTGACGGCGGGACCCGGTACGCCCAGGATCGAGCTGGCGAGGTCGGGCGAGCCGATGCCGGTGCGCGCCGCCTCGTCCTGCGGGATCCCATAGGTGCGCACGACCGCCGTGGGACCCGGAGCGAAGCCGGTGAGCGCGATCGAGGCCGCCAGCGTCGCGGTCGGGCTCTTGTTGACGGCCAGCAGCGAGAGCGACCCGTCGCGCCGGCGGGCGGCGAACACCGCGAGCAGCGGGTAGTCGCTCGTCGCCGGGACGACGACGTCGCCGTCGCGCACGAAGTGGGAGAGCAGCGTGAAGACCTGGCAAGTGGGGTACGGCTCGAAGGCGGTGGTCGAGCCGCCGTCCGAGGGTGTCGCGATCACGCCGTAGTCGCCGTACTCGCGCCACCCGTACAGTCCGCTGTTGTTGTTGGAGTGCTCCTGGCCGTTGCGCACGTCCCACCACAGGAAGGCGCCGATCTCGGTCTGCAGCACGTTGCCGACGGCGTCCGCCAGGAACAGCCCGTTGACCAGGCTGGTGGACTGCTTGCCCGGCCGGGCGTAGACGGAGTTGTTCTCGCTGACCACCAGCTCCACGGCGGCGCCGGCCTCGCCGAGGTAGTCGGCGAGCTGCTGCCGCAGATCGGCGACGTCGAGCCGCCAGGTCTGCGCCGACTGCAGGAGGACGGCGTCCGACTCCTCGCCGGGAGCCTGCTCGTAGCGGTGGTAGATCGCGAAGTCCGGCGTGACGCCGAGCGACCGCAAGGTGGCCAGCAGCACCGGCGTCCAGCCGTTGTGGACCCGTCCGGTGCGAGGGTTGGTGGCGGGGTGGCTGGTGTTGTTTGCGTACGTGTCCTCGCCGGTGATGACCACCACGCCGACGCGCACCGTCGGGTCGGCGCCCTTGATCGCGGCGATGTACTCCCGCGCCCTCGAGGCGTAGGTGAAAGGGTCGTGCCGGACGGCCTGCGCGTCGGTTTCCCACTCGCCGTAGTTCTCGTTGCCGATCTCCCAGTACCGGAAGCCGAGACCCCTGGTGACGTTGGCGTAGGTCACCCAGTCGGCCGCCTCCTCCGGCGTGCCGGTGCCGTAGTTGACTGAGATGAACACCTGCGAGCCGAGCGCAGTGGCGGCCTCCGCGAAGGCGTCGAAGGAGGTCGCCCACGTCCAGGTGTTGCCGAGCGTGGTGTTGGTCTTCCAGTGGTACTCGTTGGAGAGGGAGCCGCCGGGGAAGCGCAGCGCCCGCGTGCCGGCGGCGGCGAGCAGAGCGGTCGTCTCCGGCGTCCCGAACGCGGCGTCCCACATCGTCGCGTTGAGGCCGAAGACGCGCTCGTCGACCGTTCGCACGACCCGCCCGGCGTCGACCGTGACGTGGACGACCTCCGGAACCGGCACCGGCGCCAACGTGACGTCATCGACGTAGAACGCCGGCTGCGCCGCGCCCGCCGCGTCCTGGATCCGCACGTCCGTCAGCAGTGCGGTGCCGGCGACTCCAAGGTCGGCGAGCGGCACCGTCGCGCGGGTCCAGGCGGTCGCCGAGATCGCCCCGCCCTCCAGGTACACCGCCAGCGGCACGGGCGACTGCGCGACACCGCCGACGAGCGCCGCGACTTGCAGCTTCTGGCCGCCGGCGCCGCCGCCGTGGATCCAGAACGACAGCGTGGCGTACGGCGACGACGGCAGCGGTGCGTGATGGAGTGCGAGCGCCTGCCAGGCGCCGCGGATCCGCACCTCGATGCTCCGGGCCCCGCCATGGGCGTACGCCGTCGAGCCGCTGTTCACCGCCGCCCACGACCAGCTCTGCCAGCCGGCGTGCAGCACCTCGTCGTAGATCACGAGATCCTGCGCGGCCGCCGCCGACGCGATGCCGAATGCGACCGCCATGCTGAACGAGAGAGCACCCCCCACCCTAGCCCTCCCCCGCCTCGCGCCTTCGGCGTTCCGGGGGGAGGGAACCGAGGTGTACCGCCGATGCAGCCTGGAGGCTGGCGCAACTGCCGCGAGGCCGGCGGAAATGACTGCAGAATCGCGATTACGGTCCCTCCCCCTGGAGGGGGGAGGACAGGTGGGGGTGGACGCAACGGTCGGCGCTCGTGGCATGCCGCGCCGTCCTTACTTCTGCTGCAGCATCACCGCGCGGAAGAACGCGCCTTGCCGGGTCGGCGTGTACTTCCAGTCGGAGATGAGCTGGGGCGGCCAGTCGGGATCGAAGCACCACGCCGTCCAGGAGATCCCCTTCTTCGCGAAGTAGGAGGTGACGCGCCGGCCGTACTCCTCGTCGGCCATCGCGGGCACGTGCGCGCCGGGGTCGGTCGCCGCCATGAACCCGATCTCGGTGGCGAACACCGGGTAGGTGTCGGCGACGTAGCCGAAGTCCCTCTCCCACTTCTCTTCCCACGGCTGTGGCACCTTCATCGGGTACGGGTGCGACACGTAGCCGATCCCCTTGGCATCGATCGGCGCCGCCAGCACGCTGCGCAGCTCGTACGCCCAGTCGAACCCCGCCACCAGCGGGATCCCCCTGGCGTCGTGCGCGCGGATGATGCCGATGATTTCCTCGTTGATCGCCTTCCACTGCTGCCACGTGATACGCCCGAGCTGGCCGCGGTAGTCGGTCGGCTCGTTGAACAGCTCGTAGAAGGCGAGCGCCGGCACCTGGCCGTAGCGGTAGGCGATGCCGCGCCAGAACTGGTACGTCTCCGCCTTCGTCGTCTGGTGCATCGGGTGCTGGAAGAGCCCCGTCTCGAGGTTACCGATGCCGTGCCATTCGAGGACCAGGTAGAGTCCGAGCTCCGACGCCCACGTCACGGCCTGGTCGAGCAGCTTAAAGTACTCGACCTCCCCGCGCCCCTTCCAGGCGACGGGGTGGACGGGGACGCGGACCACGCGCGCGCCCCAGCTCTTCACCACCTCGAAGTGAGCCTTGCTCCAGCGCCCGTTCTTGAGCAGCTTGTCGGGGTCGGAGATGTTGACCCCCTGCAGGACCACCGTCTTCCCCCGCTCGTCGACGAAGCGGTTGCCATCCACCCGCAGCCAGCCCAGCGTCTTCGGCAGCTTCGTCGCGTCGAACGCCTCCGGGTACGGGACGTTCCACCACTGCGATTCCTGCGGGCGGGGCTGCGCCTCGCCCGCAGGAATCGCAATCAAGAGCATTAGGGATGCCGTCAAGATCGTCACGAAGTTCAGTGGTCGTCTCATTCCGTCCTCCTTGGCAGGCGTTTCATGTTTCCCTCTTCTTCTCTTGCGATTTGTGCTGGCGGGCGCTCCGCCCGCCAGCACAAATCGCAGCGATCAACTCGAGATCGGCGAGCGCGTCCACCGGCGTCACGGCCGGCGGCGTACCCTTCAGGACGACGTCCGCGAAGTGCCTGAGCTGCGCCTCGTAGCTGTCGATGCCGGACCGGTACTCGGTGTCGCGGCCGGCCGCCGTGCGCAGCACCGCGCGATCGCGATAGAGCCCGGCGGTGGCCTTGCTCCCGAGCACCCTCACCAGCGGGCCCTGGTCGCGCGCCGTGAAGCAGCTCGTCCACGTCCCGAGCGCCCCGGACGCGAGCCGGAAGACGGCCACCGCGGTGTCGATCGGCGGCAGCGCCGGGTCGAAGCTCGCCGTCAGGCTCTTCACCTCGGCCGGCATCCCGAACAGGCGCCGGACGACATGGGCGAGGTGCACGCCGCCGTCGACGACGAAGCCGCCGATGTGCCGCGGCCGCGCCCGCCAGGCTGTGCGGAAGTACGGGTTGCGGCGATCCAACCAGGCGATCTGCCGCACCTCGACGAGCCGGACCTCGCCGAGCCGTCCCTGCTCGAGCCAGCGCTGCAGCCGCGCCAGCTCCGGCAGGAACGCGTAGTTTTCGGCGACCAGCCATGGCGGCGAGAAGGGCGCAGCGGCAGCCAGCAGCCGGCGCCCTGCGGCGACCGACGGCGCCACCGGCTTCTCGCTGAGCACCGCCTTGCCGGCCGCGAGCGCCTGCAGCACGTAGCGCGGCTGCGCCGCGATCGGCAGGCTGATGAAGACGGCGTCGAGGCCGGGCACTGCGAACAGCTCGCGCGCGCTCTCGACGACCTTCGGGATGCCCGCGAGGCGCGCGTACGCCTCGGCGTTGGCGCGGTGGCGGGCGGCACACGCGACCACCTCGATGCGTTCGCGCAGTCGAGCGAACGCGGGCAGATAGAGCTCGCGCGCTGCCACGCCCGTTCCGAGCAGCCCGAGCCGGAGCGTTCGTCGCATGGCGGCCCTTGTGCCTCCTTTTCTCTTCATGCGATCCCCGCGCGCGGACCGCCGGCCCGCGCGCGGGAATCGCGCTACACCTCGACCTCGATCTCGACCACCGTACCGGGTGGCGCCCATGGCACCAGCGTCCCCGCGATCGGCGTGCTGTTCACGCGCAGCGCCGGCGCGCCACCATCGCCGCGGTTCCGGATCGCGATCCGGTACTCGGCACCTCGGCACCGCCTCGTGATCGTCACCTCCGGCAGCTCCTTCGGCAGGCAGGGGTGGACACGCAGGCCGCCGAGCTCCGGCCGCACGCCGAGGATGTGCTGGGTGATCGCAACGTAGTTCCAGGCGGCCGCGCCGGTGAGCCACGAGTTCTTCGCCTCGCCGTGCCGCGGCGCGTCCCTCCCCGCGATCATCTGGGCGTAGGCGTAGGGCTCGAGACGGTGGACCTCCGAGATCTCCTCGCGGAACGCCGGCGCGAGCTTCCTCCAGTACTCGAACGCGTGCTCGCCGCGGCCGATCACGGTTTCCGCGATGATGATCCACGGGTTGTTGTGGCAGAACACGCCGGCGTTCTCCTTGTACCCCGGCGGGTACGAGCTGATCTCGCCGAGCTCGACGTGATAACGGGTGTAAGCGGGCTGCTGGAGGACGATGCCGTGCGGCGTGGCGAGGCGCGCCTTGACCGCGTCGAGCGCCTTGCGCGCCTGCCCCTCGGCCACGCCGATCCCGGCCATGACGCAGAACCCCTGCGGCTCGATGAAGATCTGCCCCTCCTCGCAGGCGGCGGAGCCGACCGGGTTGCCGAAGAAGTCGTAGGCGCGCAGGAACCACTCCCCGTCCCAGCCGTGCGCGAGGACGGTGCGCGCCATCCGGCCCGCATGCTCGCGCGCCGCCACCGCCTCCCCGGCGTGCCCCACCGTCTCCGCGAGCGCGGCGTACAGCGGCGCCGCGTGCACGAACAGGCCGGCGATGAACACCGATTCTGCCGAGCGGCCGGTACGGTTGCCGGTGGTCTGGAACGACTCGTCGGGAGTCTCGGAGAAGCAGTTGAGGTTGAGGCAGTCGTTCCAGTCCGCCCGCCCGATCAGCGGCAGGGAGTGCGGCCCGAGGTTGGCGAGCACGTGGTGGAACGAGCGCTTGAGGTGCTCGAACAGCGGCGCCGCGATCGCGGGATCGTTGTCGAACGGGACGCTTTCGTCGAGGATCGCGAGATCGCCGGTCTCCTCGACATAGGCGGCGACGCCCTCGATCAGCCACAGCGGATCGTCGTTGAAACCGGAGCCGATGTCGTTGTTGCCGCGCTTGGTGAGCGGCTGGTACTGGTGGTAGGCGCTGCCGTCGGGAAGCTGCGTGGCGGCGATGTCGAGGATGCGCTCGCGGGCGCGCGCCGGCACCAGGTGCACGAAGCCGAGCAGGTCCTGGTTGGAGTCGCGAAACCCCATGCCGCGGCCGATGCCGGTCTCGAAGTACGAGGCGCTCCGCGAGATGTTGAACGTCACCATGCAGTTGTAGGGGTTCCAGATGTTCACCATGCGGTCGACGCGGGGATCGCCGGTGGCGACCCGGTAGCTCGAGAGCATGACGGTCCAGTACGCCTTGAGCTCGGCGAGCGCTGCGTCGACCTGTGCGTCGCTCGCAAAGCGCGCGAGCAGCTCGCGCGCGCGTGCCTTGTTGACGACGCCGGGACGCTCCCACTTCTCGTCCGCAGGGTTTTCGACGTAGCCGAGCACGAACACGCATGAGCGTTCCTCGCCCGGCGCGAGGTCCATCGCGAGCTGGTGCGAGCCGATCGGCGACCAGCCGCTGGCGACCGAGTTGCGCGAGCGCCCGTCGACCACCGCCTGCGGCTCGCTCCACCCGTTCCAGGCCCCCAGGAAGCTCTCGCGGTCGGTATCGAAGCCGGCGAGCGGCGCGTTGACGGCGTAGACGGCGAAGTGGCTGCGCCGCTCGCGGTACTCCGTCGTGTGGTAGATCGCGCTGCCGTCGATCTCGACCTCGCCGATCGACAGGTTGCGCTGGTAGTTGGTCTGGTCGTCCCAGGCGTTCCAGAGGCAGAACTCGGCGAGCGAGAAGAGCTGCAGCGTGCGCGGGCGGCCGGAAAGGTTGGTCAGCCGCACGCGGTGTACCTCGGCGGCGGCGCCGAGCGGGACGAAGCACAGCACCTCGGCCCTGATCCCGTTGCGCTCGCCGGTGATCACGGTGTAGGAGAGCCCGTGGCGGCATTCGTAGCGATCCAGCTCGCGCCTGACCGGCGCCCATCCCGGCGTCCAGAAATCGTTGCCGTCGCGGATGTAGAAGTAGCGGCCGCCGGCGTCGGTGGGGACGCTGTTGTAGCGGTAGCGCGTGAGCCGCCGGAAGCGGGCGTCGCGGTAGAACGTGTAGCCGCTGCCGGTGTGGGAGACGAGCCCGAAGAGCTCCTCGGTCCCGAGGTAGTTGATCCACGGGCGCGGCGTCCGGGGCGTGGTGATGACGTACTCGCGAGCCTCGTCGTCGAAGTGTCCGAAGCGCATCGACCCCTCCCTGGGAGAGCCTCGTCCTACGCCCGTCGTCATACCGAAAATACACCGTTACGACGCCATTGACAACGCTTACCTTCCGGCTAAGCTAGGGGCGACATTTCGAGCATCTCCGGAGTCTCGCGGGAGGGCCCATGGACCAGCACGCCGCCGTCGCCTGGCACCCCATCGACATTGCGGTTCTGCTTCTCTACTTCGCCGCCATGGTCGGGATCGGGGTCGCCGTAATGCGGAAGGCGTCGAGGGGTCTCGACAGCTACTTCCTCGCCGGCAAGGAGCTGCCGTGGTACATCCTCGGCATCTCCAACGCCTCGGCGATGTGGGACATCACCGGGACGATGTGGCTGGTCTACAACATTTTCGTCTACGGCATGAAGGGGATCTGGCTGCCGTGGTTGTGGCCGACGTTCAACCAGGTGTTCTTGGCGGTGTACCTGGCGAGCTGGATTCGCCGCTCGAACGTGCTCACCGGCGCCGAGTGGATCACCAGCCGTTTCGGCGAGGGACGCGGCGCCGAGCTATCACGCATCATCGTGGTGTTCTTCGCCCTGGTCAGCGTCGTTGGCTTCATCGCGTACGACTTCCAGGGGATGGGCAAGTTCACCGCCTCGTTCCTGCCGTGGAAGCTCTCCCCCAACACCTACGGCATCCTGATCATGGCGATCACCGCGGTCTACGTGCTGCTCGGCGGCATGCTCAGCGTGGTGATCACCGACGTGGCGCAGTTCGTGATCATGGCGATCTGCTCGCTCGTGATCGCGTTCATCGCCATGTCGCAGGTATCGCCGGAGCAGATCGCCGCGATCGTGCCGGCGGGCTGGAGCGATGTCTTCTTCGGGTGGCGGCTCGACCTCGACTGGTCGGCGACGATCCCCGCCATTACGCAGAACATCGCCAAGGACGGCTACTCGATCTTCGGCCTGTTCTTCATCGCGATGCTGTTCAAGGGCATCCTCGTCTCGATCGCCGGCCCGGCGCCGAACTACGACATGCAGCGCGTGCTCGCCGCCAAGAGCCCGCGGCAGGCGTCGCTGATGAGTGCAGTCGTCTCGGCGGCGCTGCTGCCGCGCTGGTGGATGATCGGCGGCATCACGGTGCTGGCGATCCAGTACCTTGGACCGGCGTTCCGAACGATGTCAACGGCGGACTTCGAGATGGTGCTGCCGTGGGTAATCCGCGAGAAGGTCCCGGTGGGCCTGCTCGGCGTGCTCCTGGCCGGCCTCCTCGCCTCGTTCATGTCCACCTTCAGCGCGACGATCAACGCCGGCGGCGCCTACCTCGTCAACGACCTCTACAAGCGCTACTTCAAGAAGGATGCGACGCCCCGCCACTACATCTCCGTGAGCTATGTCGCCCAGATCGCCATCCTCGCGATCGGGATCTTCTTCGGTTACCAGGCCGCCTCGATCAACCAGGTCACCCAGTGGATCGTCAACGGCCTGTGGGGCGGCTACACCGCGCCCAATCTGCTCAAGTGGCACTGGTGGCGCTTCAACGGCTTCGGCTACTTCTGGGGGATGGTCGCCGGCATCGGCTCGGCGATGGCCGTGCCCAAGCTGTTCCCCGAGCTGTCGCCGCTCGCCGGGTTCGTGCCGATCTTCATCATCTCCGGCCTCGCCAGCGTCCTCGGCAGCCTCCTCTCCGCACCCGAGCCGGACGACGTCCTGGTCCGCTTCTACCGGCAGGTGCGGCCGTGGGGGTTCTGGGCCCCGGTGTTGCGCACGGTGCGCGAGACCGAGCCTTCCTTCCAGCCCAACCGCGGCGCCGGACGCGACGGCTTCAACGTCGCGGTCGGCATCGCCGCGCAGATGACGCTCGTCACCATGCCGCTCTACATGGTGCTGCGCGACTGGAAGGGGTTCTGGATCTCGCTGCTCGTGCTCGCCGTCACCAGCGCGATTCTCAAGCGGACCTGGTTCGATAGGCTCGAGAGCGAGTAAGCAGCTCGTCCGCACCGACATTGCCTGAGTAGCCCCGCACGCCAACACTGTCATTGTGAGGAGTCCCGAGCGATAGCGAGGGACAACGAAGCAATCTCATGGGCGGTGAAACCTTCATCTGTATATAGCGTATATATGCACTGGAGACGATGCCCATGCTACTCACCCTCACGGAGCACAGCCCCGAGCCCCTGCGAAGCCAGGTCGCGCGCCAGCTCCGCAGCCGCATCCTGCGTGGCGACCTGACCGACGGCAGCCCGCTGCCGAGCGCCCACTCGCTCGCCAGCTCCCTTCACGTTCCGGCGCTCGCCGTGCAGCAGGCGTACGAGACGCTGAGCCGTGAGGGGCTGGTCGAGGTCGACGCCGACGGTGGCGTTACGGTTGCCGGGCTGTCGGCCGGCCAGCGGCGCGAGCTCGCGCAGCAGCGGATGCTCGACGAGCTCAAGGAGCACGGCGTGCCGCTGCAGGAGCTCGAGCTCGCCCGCGACATCCAGCGGCGCCTGCTCCCGCCCGCCTGCGTGCGCGGCGCGGGGTTCGCGGTGACTGCCCGCTCCTTCCCCGCCCGCTTCGTCACCGGCGACCTCTACGACGTCATCCGGCACACCGACGCCTCCGTCTCGGTGGTGGTGGCGGACGTCGCCGGCAAGGGGTTCGCGGCCAGCCTGGTGATGGCGTCGGTGAAGGCGATGATGCCGTTCGTGGCCGCCGAGCGCTCGGTCGAGGGCACGCTCGACGAGCTCAACCGGCGCCTCGCCGCCGAGCTCGGCCGGCGGCAGTTCGTGGCGTTGGCGCATGCGCGCCTCGAGCCGTCCAGCGGGCGTCTGCTGCTCGCCAACGCCGGTCTCCCCGACCCCCTGCTGCTGCGGCCGGGGCAGCCCGCGGTCGCGCTCGAAGCTCCGGGGCCGCGCCTGCCACTCGGGGCGCGGCGCGACGTCGCCTACGAGAGCGTCGGCTGTACGCTCGCCCCCGGCGACCGCCTGCTGCTGCTCACCGATGGGTTCACCGAGGCGCGCGGCCCGGGCGGCGGACCGCTCGGCCTCGAGGCGCTCGCCGCCGCCCTCGACGCCGCCGGCGACCGCGACCCGACCGAGGCGTGGCTCGACCGCGTCGTCGACCGGATGCAGGAGGCCACCGACCCATTTCTCGACGACGACTGCACGGCGGTGGTGCTGGAAGCGCTGCGGCTGGACGACGAGAAGGGAGGCCAACTATGATCCTCATCCTCTCCGAGCTGTCGCCGGAGCCGCTGCACGCGCAGATCACCAGGCAGGTCCGCGCGCGGATCCTGGCGCACGGGCTCGCCGACGACGAGCCGCTGCCATCGATTCGAGGGCTCGCGCGCGAGCAGCGGGTGAGCGTGATCACGGTGCAGCGGGCGTACGAGGATCTCGAGCGCGACGGGCTGATCCGGTCCCGACCGGGAAAGGGGTTCTTCGTCATGGCTATCCCTGAGCAACGCAAGCAGCTCCTGGCGGAGGAGCGTTTCGCCGCCGTCCTCGGCAGGCTGCTCGCCGAAGGCAGGGCCGATGGTCTGGAGCCGCAGCGGCTGCGCGAGGTGTTCGAGCGCGTGCTGCGGCAGGAAGGAGCAAGACGATGAGCGCCAACGGCGGAGCCCTCGCCTTCTCGCTCAGGCGCCTCGTCAAGCGGTTCCCCGGCTTCACGCTGGGGCCGATCGACCTCGAGCTGCAGCCCGGCCTCGTGCTCGGCCTCGTCGGGCCGAACGGGTCGGGAAAGACGACCATGCTGCACTGCCTCGCCGGGCTCCTGGTGCCGGACGAAGGCGGCGCCGAGGTGTTCGGCGCCCCGAACCTCGTCGACGACGCCGCGTGGCGCCGTAACATCGGCGTGGTCGGCGAGGAGCACGGCTTCTACATGCACTGGACCGCGGCCGAAAACCTGCAGGTGGTGGCGTCGTTCCAGCCGGCCTTCTCGCACGAGCGGGCGCGGCGCATGGCCGAGCGCTTCGCGTTGCCGCTCGACCGCAAGGTTGAGGAGCTCTCGCACGGCAACCGTGCCAAGCTGGCGATCGTCGCCGCCCTCGCGCACGCGCCGCGCCTGCTGCTGCTCGACGAGCCGACCGCCGGCCTCGACCCTGTCGTACGGGCGGACGTGCTCGACGTGCTCTGGGAGCTGCTCGAGGACGGCGAGCACGCGATCTTCTACTCGACCCACGTGCTCTCCGACATCGCCCGCCTCGCCGACGAGCTGGTTTTCCTGAGCGACGGCAGGGTGCTGCAGCGCAGCGCCAAGGACGACCTGGTTGACGCCTGGCGCCGCATTTCGTTCCGCATCGAGACCGGCGGCGACATGAGCCTGCCGGCGATCGTCGAGCACCGGCAGGTGCGGCAGGAGCACCAGGTCACCAGCCGCGACCACGAGGCGACGCTGGCCGCCCTGCGTTCGCTCGGAGCCGAGTCGATCGAGGTGGCGCGCCTGTCGATCGACGAGATCGCGGTCGAGATCCTGCGCGCGAAGGGGGTGGACCGTGTGGCAGCTCGTTGACCTCACGCTGCGTTACTACCGCCGCTGGCTGGCGTTTGCTTGGGGGATGGCGCTCGCCATCGCCGTCATGGTGCAGATCCTGACGTCGCTCAACCGGAGCGGCGACGCGCCGCGGCTGGCGTTCCTGCTGGCCGGTCTCTTCCTTGTCCTCGCCTCGATGGTGGTCGGCATCATGATCCAGGCCACCGACTCCTCGGAGAAGCGCGCCCGGCTCCTGATGACGCTGCCGGTGACCCGCGATCAACTCGCCCTCGCCCAGGTGCTCTCGCCGCTTGCCGTGCTCGCGCTCGGGGTCGTCGCGGGCGGCACCGTCACCCTGGTGGGGACGATGCTCGGCGTCGCCTCCGAGGCGAGGCCGTTCCCGCTGCCGCTGTTCATCGCGGGGCAAACCGGGTTCTACATGTACTTCCCGACGCTGATGCCGGAGATGGGCGCGTACTGGAACAGCGGCCGGCGGCGCGCCGCGCTCGTGATCGGCTTCCTGCTGGTCCTCGGCTTCTCGTTCCTGACGTTCCTGCAGCTCGGCAGCGTCGAGATTCCGGGCAAGCCCATGCTGACCCTGCTCCCGCTGGTCCTCAACGTCGCCCTCACGTACCAGCTCCTCCGCCGCCGCAGGAGCTTCGCGTAGCCCGCAGCCGCCAGAGAGGGGGTCACCACGCGTCGGTGCGGAAGGGCGACGCGGGAAGGCCGTCGACGTTGTAGAGGTTGGCGCCGGCGGGGTTGTCGGCCCAGGCGTAGCGGACGGCGACGGGCGCCGGCACGCGCTCCGACCACACCACGATTCGGCCGCCTTCGATCACCGCGTCAGCCCAGACGAAGCGACGATCGGCGCCGGAGACTGCAAATCCCACGAGACGTCCGGTTGCGTCGCCCTTCGCCACGAGCCCGCCGCCGGTGTGGGCGAAGTCGATGACGATGCGGCCGTCGCGCACCTCGTGGCCGCGGTACATGGGCCCGGAGAACTCGAGCTTCTCGCCGTACGCCACCGAGCACGCGGCGAGCGCCAGCCGCCGGCCCACCTCCTGCTTGTTGCGCGGGTGGATGTCGTTGGCGTCGCCGATGTCGATGGCGACTGCCTGGGCCGTGCGCGGCAGCGCCAGCGCCGACGATTGCGACTCGCGCAGCAGCGCCCACGAGCTGTCGTCCGGCTCCGGGGTCGCCGCGTGGAAGTTGGCGAGCTGCACGAACAGGAACGGAACGTCACCGCGCCCCCACCCCGCGCGCCAGTCCGCGATCATCGCGCGAAACAGCTCGCGGTAAGCGAACGCGTCGCCCGGCCCGGCGTTGGACTCACCCTGGTACCAGAGCACGCCCTTGATCGGGTACGAATGGAGCGGGTGCAGCATCGCGTTGTAGAGCACGGTCGGGACCTCGTTCTTGTGGAAATCCAGGTTGACCGAGACGACGCCGATCTTGAACCGCCAGTCGCCGGCGAGCGCCCGTTTCTGCCCTCTCGTCTCGACGTAGAGCAGGGCGGGATCGCCCCAGATACCGCCGCCGCCGCCGGCGTCCTCGACCCGCACCGCGACGACGTTGCGTCCGGGCCGGAGGCTACCCACAGACGCCGTGTAGACGCGCGGGCGGTTCCACGCCAACTCGGTACGGCCGACCTCATGCCCGTTCACCCACGCGATGTCGGAGTCGTCGATGGTGCCAAGACCGAGGGTGACGCCGGCGCTCACCTCCTCGGCAGTCAGCTCGAACGACGTGCGGTACCAGGCGACGCCATCCATCCCCTCGAAGCCCACCTCCTCCCAGCGCGCCGGGACGCTGATGCGGTCCCACGCCGAGTCGTCGAGGTCGGGGTCGGCCCACACGGCGCGCCCGCCGACGAGCCCGCCGTCGCGATCCGGGAGCACCCCGACACGGGTGCGGAGCGCGTTCAGCACCTCCTGCCCGTAATCTCGCTCCCGCGCCAGCAGCGAGCGCACGCCCGCGCCGTCGAGCCCGAGCGCCGCGGCGCTCATCCACGGCTCGATCCGGCTGCCGCCCCACGAGGTGTTGATCAGGCCGACCGGCACGTCGACGTGCTTGCGCAGCTCGCGGGCGAAGAAGTAGCCGACCGCGGTGAAGCCGCCAGCGTGCTCGGGATCGGCCCTCTCCCACGCGCCGCCGGCCAGGTTCTCCTCGGGCGCCGTCGCCCACGAGCGCGGCACCTTGAAGTGGCGGATCTTCGGGTCGATCGCCGCGGCGATCTCCTTGGTCGCGTCCAGCGAGTCCGCCACCGCCCACTCCATGTTCGACTGGCCCGAGCACACCCAGACGTCGCCTACCATCACATCCCGGAAGCTCAAGCGTTCGCCGCCTGACACGATCGTCATGTCGTAGGGGCCGCCCGCCTCCAGCGCCGCGATCTTCACGTTGAAGCGACCGGCGTCGTCGGCGCGGGCGGTGGAGCGCCGGCCGGCGATCGTGGCGACGACCTTCGCGTGCGGGGTCGCCGATCCAACGATCGGCACGCTCACGCCGCGCTGAACCACCATGCCGTCGGCAACGAGCCTCGACACCTTGAGCGCGGCCCCCGCCGCGCGCGGCGACGGCGCCGCAATCGCCAAGAGGGCAAGCATGCTCCCCCACCCGCGCCAAGAAGAGCACTTCATGACATCACCTCCGCAGCAGCCTGAGGTTGCGGTCGATGAGCTCGATGCGCTGCCGCACGCACGCGGCTGAGGTCAACGGGTCGGGTAACGTGTACCGGCAGTAGTCCACCAGCCGCTCCACCGTCGTCGTCGCGACGTGACAGCGCGTGTCGCTCGACGCGTAGTAGACGAACAGCTCGCCCGAGTCCCGGGCGATCCAGCCGTTGGAGAACGTCACGTTGCCGACGTCTCCGACGTACTCCTCGCCGGCCGGGGCGAGCAGGTAGCCGCCGGGCTCGTGGATCACCCGCCACGGCTCGTCGAGTGCGGTCATGAACGCGTACAGCACGTAGCGCAGGCCCGATGCCGTGCCGCGAACGCCGTGCGCGAGCTGCAGCCACCCGTGCGCCGTCTTGATCGGCGCCGGACCCAGGCCGTTCTTGACCTCGAAGATCGTGTGGTACCGGCGGTCGTGGACGATGATCTCGTCGGCGATCACCGCGTTCTCGATGCTCTCGGACAGCCCCCAGCCGATTCCGCCGCCCGAGCCGGCTGCGATGAAACCGTCCTGCGGCCGCGTGTAGAACGCGTACTTGCCGCCGATGAGCTCGGGGTGCAGCACCACGTTGCGCTGCTGCGGCGAGCGCGTCACGAGGTCCGGCAGCCGCTCCCACGTCTCGAGGTCGCGGGTCCGCACGATGCCGCACTGCGCCACCGCCGCCGAGAGGTCGCCGCGCCGCGCGTCCGGGTCCTTCCGCTCGCTGCAGAACAGCCCGTAGATGAAGCCGTCCTCGTGCGCCACCAGCCGCATGTCGTACACGTTGACGTCACGGTCGGCGGTCTCGGGCGGCACCACCGGGTAGTCCCGGAAGCGGAAGCCGTCCACACCGGTGGTGCTCTCGGCGACCGCGAAGAAGCTCTTGCGGTCGACCCCTTCCACCCGCGCGACGAGGACGAATCTCCCGTCGAGGTGGATCGCACCCGGATTGAACACAGCGTTGATCCCCATCCGCTCCATCAGGTGCGGGTTGGTCGCCTCGTCGAGATCGTAGCGCCAGAACACCGGCGTGTGCGCGGCGGTCAGCACCGGCCGCCGCCAGCGCTGCAGCACGCCGTTGGTCGACTCCACGGGCTCGTTGGGTCGGGCGAGCAGCGTCTCGTGGTCGGCGAGAAGGCGCTGCAGCCGTTGCTCGAAGTCGGGCTTGCTCATCGCCGGTTCCCTTCCGTGGCCGCGCCGAGCCGCTGCATCATCTCGAGTGCCATCCGGACGTTGTGGTACGGACATTTCCACTCGGAGACTTTTGGCTGGGTCTCGTCCACCAGACCATCCGCCCGAACCCGCCAGAACCACTCGCCGTTGACGCGATCCACCATGCGCGAGGTGATGAACCCCCACACCCGAGTCGCCGCGCGCGCAAATTCTTTTTCTCCGGTCACCTGGTAGGCGTTCCAGAATCCCACCACCGCCTCGGCCTGACACCACCAGTCCCGCGTGCCGTCGATCACGGCTCCGCCGCGACCCTCGTAGGCAAGGGCTCCGTCACCGTCGATCGCTTCGCCCACGACCGCCCGCGCGATCTCGCCCGCCCATGAACGCACCGCCGGTGCGCGTGCTGCATCGCCGAGCACCTCGGCGGCCTCGCCGAGCAGCCACGCCGCCTCGATGTCATGCCCGTAGGTGTAGCTGTCCGACAGAAGCTTCCACCGCTCGTCGAAAAAGTGGCGCAGGTGGAAGCTCCCGGGAGCGGAACCGTGCGCGAGGATGTGGGCGCCGAACAGGTCGATCAGCTCCCCGAGACGCGCCGCCAGAGCAGGGTCGGGCCAGGCGCGGTAGAGGTTGGTGTACGCCTCGAGGAGATGCAGGTGCGTGTTCATCGACTTGGCCGCAATGGGATCCCCGTCGCCGAGGCGAAGCTCATTCGTCGCCGACCAGTCCGAAGCGCGCGCTTCCAGGTAACCGCCGTGCGCCCCGTCGCTGGCGTGTCGCTCGATCAGCTCGAACGCTCTCCGCGCCGCGTCCAATGCAGAGGCGTCGCCGCCCGCGAGGTAGAACTCGGCGAGCGCGTACATGCAGAACGCCTGACCGTAGATCTTCTTCGTCTCGTCAAGCGGTGCGCCGTCGGGAGCGACACGCCAGCGATACCCGCCGTGCACGCGATCGCGGAAGTGCTCCTCCAGGTACCGATACGCCCGGCGCGCCAGCTCGAGGTCGCGCGCGTCGCCGAGCGCCCGGTATAGCGCCGAGAACGTCCACAGCAGCCGGGCGTTGAGGACCAGCCCCTTCGGCGCATCTCCCCGCAGCGTGCCGTCGTTTGCCATCTCCGCGATGAACCCGCCCCGGACCGTGTCGGGGCTGCGCTCCCGCCAGAACGGCAGCAGGTTCGACCGCAGCTCGCCCTCGATCGCCTCCAGCAGCGTCGCAGCAGCCGTGATCCGCCTGCTCATACTCACCGCCTAGCACCGGTCGTCCCTGAGCCGGGCACCAGCGCGCACCAGAATGACAGCGCTATCATAGCCCACGCTCAGCGGCGGGAGTGTGCGCTGCGTTTACTGCCGAGTCGTCAGGTCGACGCCGTAACCGGTGGCCTGAACGGGTCGGGCCATCGCGGCCAGACCCGCACGGGCGATCACCTCACGGTAGCTCGTGAGCTCCGCGGACGCGGCGACAACCGCCTGGCGGAATGCCGGCGAGGTCAGCGCGTCGAGCTCTGCCTGGCGATGGCGGGCGACCCGGAACGGATCGGCAGGGTTGTTGAGGTCGACGAGCGCCGACATCTCCGGGTCATCGCGGCCGAGGTGCGCGACCAGCAGGTTGAGGCCGGCCGGAGCGCCGCGAACGAACGCGAGCAGCGCCGCCAGCTTGCCCTCCGGCTCGACGTCCCACAGCGACGCCGAGCGCTCGCCGAAGTAGGTCGCGATGCCGAGCTTGTAGTCGCGGGCGAGCTTCTCGACGATCGCCCGCAGCGCCGCCGTCGAGTAGGCCGTCTGCATGTGGGCGTCGAGATAATCGACCTTCAGCCCGGCCACCAGAGCGCGGTCGATTTGGGCGCGCAGCTCGGCCTCGACCTCGCCGAGGTCCGGCGAGCGCGCGGCGAACGCCTCCTCGGAGGCGAAGAAATAGCCGTTCCCGTCGACCAGCGTCGGCACGCGCGTGCGGCCGAGCACCGGGCCCCACCGGTAGTGCTCCCACTCGGAGTTGAGCGTGAGGTGGACGCCCACGCTCACCTCGGGGTGGCGGGCGAGGATCGCGGCCGCCTCGGCGAACCACGGGCAGGGAACCATCACCGACGCTGAGAACGGTATCCCCGTCTGGATCACCTGGACGATCGCCCGGTTGACCGAGTGGCACATGCCGACGTCGTCGCAACGCACGACGACCCGCGTTGCGGGCCGCTCGTCGGCGGCCCGGGCGAGGCCCGACGTGGCGGCCGCGAGCGCGGCGACGTCGACGACGAGGGCGACGATCCGCCAGACCCGGCAGGAGATTTCGCGCGACCTCGCGAGCGTGGTCATAAGCTCCTCCCTGTCCATCGCACCAATCATCATAGGCTGCCTTGCGTTCCCCGCCTCGAGTCACGGGACGAACCGCAACGGCATCGTCGCGGCCTCGCCCGATTCTGCGGTCGGGGCGATATGATTGCCGGCGTCGTCAGGAGGAGGTTGGACATGCGTTGCCTGATCGGGCTGGTAGTGACGGCGGCCGCAGCGCTCGTGCCGGCCTGCACCTCACGGACTCCTGCAGCCGTAGCCGGCACGACTCCCACGGTGGCACTGGTCCACCCCGAGCGCTGGCCGGCCGTGCACGTCCCCACCGCCGACGCCGCCGTCGAACAACGCGTGGACCAACTGCTCGCGCGTATGAACGTGGAAGACAAGGTCGGGCAGGTCATCCAAGCCGAGATCGGCCACGTCACCCCCGCCGACGTGCGGCGCTACCGTCTGGGGTCGATTCTCAATGGCGGCGGCTCACACCCGGGCGGCCGGCAGCGCACCGCGCCGGCCGACTGGGTAGCGCTGGCCGACGCCTTCTACGACGCCTCGACGGATACCTCGCGCGGAGGCCAGGCGATCCCGGTCATCTGGGGCACCGACGCCGTCCACGGCAACACCGGGGTCACCGGCGCGACCGTGTTTCCACACAACATCGCGCTCGGCGCCACCCGCGACCCGGAGCTGCTCCGCCGCATCGGCGAGATCACCGCGATCGAGATCCGCGTCACCGGCGTCGACTGGACGTTCGCGCCGACCGTAGCGGTGGTCAGAGACGACCGCTGGGGGCGCACGTACGAGGGTTACTCCGAGGATCCCGGGCTGGTGCGCGAGTGCGCCGGCGCGATGGTACGCGGGCTGCAGGGCGAGCCCGGCACCCCAGGCTTCCTCGACTCCAGCCACGTGCTGGCGACCGCCAAGCACTTCCTCGGCGACGGCGGCACCGCAGGCGGCAAGGACCGCGGCGACAACCGTTCGAGCGAGGAGGACCTCCGCGACATCCACGCTGCCGGCTACGTCGCCGCCCTCGAGGCCGGCGTGCAGGCGGTGATGGCCTCGTACTCGAGCTGGCAGGGGCGCAAAATGCACGGCTTCGGCGAGCTGCTGACCGGCGTCCTCAAGGACCGCATGGGGTTCGACGGCTTCGTGATCGGCGACTGGAACGGCCACGGCGAGCTGCCGGGGTGCTCCGACCGCGACTGTCCGACCGCGTTCAACGCCGGCGTCGACATGTTCATGGCGCCCGACGGGTGGAAAGCGCTCGACCGGAAGACGCTCGCCCAGGTGCGCTCGGGGGAGATCGCGATGGCCCGGCTCGACGACGCCGTGCGCCGCGTCCTCCGCGTCAAGGTGCGCGCCGGCGTGCTCGACCGCGGCCGCCCGTCGAGCCGGCCGCTCGCCGGCCGCCGCGACCTGCTCGGCGCCCCCGAGCACCGCGCGGTTGCCCGCCGGACGGTGCGCGAGTCGCTGGTGCTGCTCAAGAATGACGGCGGGCTGCTGCCGCTGCGCCGCAACGCGCGGATTCTCGTCGCCGGCGCCGCCGCGGACGACATCGGCCGACAGTGCGGCGGCTGGACGATCACCTGGCAGGGCACCGGCACCACGAACGCCGACTTCCCCGGCGCGACCTCGATCTGGCAGGGGATCCGCGCGGCGGTGGAGAGCGCCGGGGGAACCGCGACGCTGGCGGCCGACGGCCGCTTCGACACCCGCCCCGATGCCGCGATCGTCGTCTTCGGCGAGAGCCCGTACGCCGAGTACGAGGGCGACCTCGCCACCCTCGCGTGCGGCAATGCGCACCCGCGCGACCTCGAGATCCTGCGGGCGCTGCGCGCGGCCGGGGTACCGGTGGTCTCGGTGTTCCTGACCGGGCGACCGTTGTGGACCGACCCCGAGCTCGACGCCTCCGACGCCTTCGTGGTCGCTTGGCAGCCCGGCTCGGAGGGCGGCGGCGTTGCGGACGTGCTCTTCCGCGCCGCCGACGGCTCCATCGCCAACGACTTCCGCGGCGCGCTCCCGTACTCATGGCCGGCCGATCCGGCCGGCGCCCCGGTCAACCGCGGCGACCCCGGCTACGCACCCCGCTTCCCGTTCGGCTACGGCCTCACCTACGCCGCGGGCGGCAACGTTCCCCACGGCGTCGCCGTTGCGCCGGCGGGCGACGACGTCCTCGCCCGCGACCGGATCCTCGCGGCGATCGAGCGCGTCGCCGGCTGGCAGCTTGCGCACGTGGTCTACGAGGCGCATCTTCCCGACGGCGGAACCCAGCCGGTGAGCGACACCGAGTGGGTCCGCGGAGCGTTTTTCGCCGGCGTCATGGCGGCCTACCGCGCCACCGGCAACGAGGCGTACCGGGACGCGGCCGTCGCGCTCGCCGAGAAGAACCGGTGGCAGCCGGGTCCGCGGCCGCGTCACGCCGACGACCTCTGCATCGCGCAGACCTACGCCGAGCTGTACCTCCGCGATCGCGACCCGCGGCGGATCCGGCCGACCGTCGAGCGTCTCGACGCGATCGTCCGAGAGCCGCGGCCCGGGCCGGTCGTCGGCTGGCGGGAGGACGACAACTGGTCGTGGTGCGACGCCCTGTTCATGGCGCCGCCGACGATGGCGATGATCGCCGACGCGACCGGCGACGGGCGCTACCTCGACGCGATGGACGCAAGCTGGTGGGAGACCTCCGACTACCTCTACGACCCCGCCGAGGGCCTGTGGTACCGCGACGGCCGCTACGTCGTGCAGCCGGACGGCTCGCAACCGCGCACCACCAACGGCAAGAAGGTGTTCTGGAGCCGCGGCAACGGCTGGGTGTTCGCCGGGCTCGCGCGCGTGCTCGAGCACATGCCGGCCGACTACCCGAGCCGGCCACGCTACGAGCGGCAGATGCACGAGATGGCAGCGCGCCTGGTCGCGATCCAGGGCGCCGACGGGTTCTGGCGCTCGAGCCTTCTCGACCCCGACGAGTTCCCCGCGCCCGAGAGCAGCGGCACCGGCTTCTTCGCCTATGGCCTGGCCTGGGGCATCAACCACGGCGTGCTGGACGCCGCGACCTACCTCCCCGCAGTCAAGCGCGCCTGGGAAGGTCTCAAGTGGGCGCTGCACCCCGACGGCAGGCTTGGGTGGGTGCAGCAGATCGGCTACGACCCACGCTCGGTCGGGCCCGACGACACCGTCGAGTACGGCTCCGGGGCGTTCCTCCTCGCCGCCAGCGAGATCCTTCGCCTCGCCGGACTACCCGAACGGCCGTGACGGCACCGTAGGGGCGGAGACTGCCTCCGCTCGTCACCGCGCCAGCAAGAAGTGCGGGCAAGATGCCCGCACCACAACCGCGGCGTCTGGTCCCTCGTGGTGCCCCCCGGAGGGGGCCCTCTCCGCCGAACTCCCGCGACGTGCGGGCAAGATGCCCGCACCACAACCGCGGCGTCTGGTCCCTTGTGGTGCCCCCCGGAGGGGGCCCTCTCCGCCGAACTCCCGCGACGTGCGGGCAAGATGCCCGCACCACAACCGCGGCGTCTGGTCCCTTGTGGTGCCCCCCGGAGGGGGCCCTCTCCGCCGAACTCCCGCGACGTGCGGGCAAGATGCCCGCACCAC
>Ga0315273_10002399_pt1 | contig 22143 bp, 21 predicted proteins | sample YL17G02_0_MG_FD_205753 | JGI IMG/M metagenome (GOLD analysis project Ga0315273, IMG submission 205753) | Sediment microbial communities from Yellowstone Lake, YNP, Wyoming, USA - YL17G02_0 | ecosystem: Environmental > Aquatic > Freshwater > Lake > Sediment | place: USA: Wyoming | collected...
AGGGACTGGAGATCTGCCTACCGGTGTAGGTGGTAGACTGTCGCCCGATGCGCGCCAGCCAAGCCAACACCGATACTCCCGACCGCGCTGAGCGGACCTATCAGGAAGTCCGGCAGACGCACGTCGCGGCGCCTCCCGCAGCCGCCTTCCGGCCCATCCGGCGCATCGGGGCGGCGAGGGCTGGTACTACCTCGACTGGCTTTGGCGACTGCGCGGCTGGATGGACCGCGCCGTGGGCGGACACGGGATGTCGCGGGGTCGCACGTCGCAGGACGAGTTGCAGGTTGGCGACGTCCTGGATTCCTGGCGCGTGGAAAGCTACGTGCCGGATCGTCTGCTGCGGCTGACCCTAGAGCTGAAGTCAGGCGGCCGAGGCCATACGGAAGCTATCCGCTGCACCTGGTGATCTTCCCCGGCATGTTGCGCGGGATCGTGGCTCGCATCGAGGTGCCAGCGCGCGACTAACCCGGCGGCCGGCCGGGCTCGCCTGCGCGGCCGCCGGCAGGCCCCTTCGGTGCGCGGGGGGCCTCGCCTCTAGCTCGGGGTGTTCGTGAGCCGGGAGACCTGCTCGTTCAGCTCCCGGATGCGACGAGACATCTTCTCCATGACCCTGTATGCCAGCGAGGGGTCCTCGTGGACCTTTCGCAGGAACATCTTCTTGTCGATGGTCAGCAGCCGCGCCTCGCCCTGAGCGCGCACCGTGGCGGAGCGGACGTCCTTGTCGAAGAGGGCCATCTCGCCGAAGAAGTCACCTTGTTTGAGCTCGGCCAGCTTCACCTGGCTCGCGCCGTCCTCGCGCATCACCTCGACCTTGCCCGACTGGACCACATACATGCACTCACCGACCTCGCCTTGTTTGACGATGGTCTCGCCGGCTTGATAGACCCTGCCCAGGTCTCCTGCTGTCATCGCATCCTCCTATCGACTTTCGCTCGGGCGGCCCCGACCCAGCGCCGCGAGACAGTTCCAGACGAGACGGCCGAGGAACACCGGGTGGAGGGTCCGTTGAAAGACCGATCGATAGGACGCGCTGCCCGTGAACGTATCCCAAAGCACACCGCTCATGCGTCTCTTGCCCGCCTCCGAGCGCTGTTCCAGCGCGACCATCCGCAGCATCCCCCGGCGTGCCCAGCCGAACTTCTTGATGAGCCCGGTGACCATGAAGACTATCTTGCCGATGGCGTTGTCGGTGGCCAGGGACCTGCAGACCGGTGCGTAGTAGCGGCGGAAAGCGTCGGCCGAGACCCCCTCGAAGACGACCGTCTTTGCGGCTGCTTTGGCCGTCCGGTAGTCGCCACCGATGCCGTCCTTGTATAGCCGGTTCTCGCCGCAGTCGCCGACGAATACCACGCGGTCGGCATACGGTTGTGGGGATCCTTTGACGTTGATCGAGGGGAAGCACCGGCAGTGCTCATTGGGGACGACGAAATCCGCCGGGAAGCAGCTCCGGACCTCCGGAGAGTCGAGGAAGCTGTCGACCAGGCCCTTGTCGATGGAGTCGCCCAGCAGCACCACCGTGACGAACTCACCTTTGGGGATGATGGCGGCGAACTCCAGTCGGGGCACGTCCAGCAAGAACACGTGCATGGAGCTGCCGAAGTACTGCTCGATGGTCTCCTCGCCCAGAAGGAACTCGCAGATGTAGGTCTTCGTGGTCTCCGGTGCCTGGTACCCGACGCCGATGCCCTCCATCAGCTTCAGGCCGCCGCCGTTTACGCCCACCGCTGCCACGAGGAGGTCATAGACGCCGCCGTCACCCTGCTTGGTGGTCACCTGCGGTTTGCCCTCGACCCAGTCGATCTTCTCCACCTTCTCGTGGATGATGTGGGCGCCCTTTGATTCGGCCAACTTGAGAAGGTGGTTGTCGAAGCTGGCCCAACGGTGCGCCACCTGCCCCCGCGGGCCGCTTCCCCGGTGGACCGCCGCGATTCGTTTCTCGTGTCCCGGTGGGTCTATCCGCACGGACCCGGTATCCATGTGGAGAACGTACGAGTCGATACCCCGTTGGACCACGTCGGACTCGAGGATGATTCCCTCGGCCCCCAGGTACTGCACCAACGACTCGGAGATGATCCCGCCGCACATGTTGCAGCCGGCCGGGCCGGGTTGCAGATAGGTCTTGGGCTCGTAGATGTCCACCACGAGATCCGTCCCCATGCGCGACGCCATCTCCAGGACGAAGTAGGAGAAGAAGGCCCCCGCCGGGCCGCCGCCGACCACGGCCACCCGCGAACCCGAGTCAAGAACGAAGGAGTCGTCGGAGACTTGTCGCTTCTGCGATGTCGAAAGCCCCCTCACAGATTCCTCCCCGTCTCTGCGCCTACGTGGAGCGTACAGTATAGGCAGGGGGTGAGGAAAAGCAATATCCGTAGCGGCCGCTATGCACGCACCCGGCGACCGCGCCAGAAAGCAGATCAGTCGGCATACCAGCCGTCGGGTCGGTGATGACGTCGAAACCGCGAGCCCGGAACTCTTGGTCTTCAGGTGACTCTCTCCCCGTGGCTCGCGACTTCCGCGCAGCGATTGAGAATAGACAGCGCGTGGAAGGGCTCCTCAATCTGCAGGAAGGTAGGGACTCCCCTCGGCTCAAGAAAGTCCCGACATTGGTCAATGCAGCTCTTATCCCCCGTAAACGAGAACGCCGCCCGAGTAGTTGAGATCGGGAGACACGAAGACCTGCTTCTTGCCAAGCTTGGTCCAGTAGTAGAGGACACCGCTGGCGAACTGACCCGCGAACCCCCAAGGTGTTGTCTCGAGGTCCGCGCCGATGTGGACGATCATGTCCGTGTGCTGGGTCACGTCGTTCATCATGTTGTCCGCCGGCAAACAGAGGCCATTCTCCCCGTTGCCCCACAGATGCTTAGTGCCCCAGTACTAGCTCTCCCAGCTGTCGGGGTTTCTGACCGCTTGCGTAGATCTGGGTCCGAGCAGCCATGACGTAAGGCCCAACTTTCAACTCTCTCGGAGGTGAATAGTTGGTGCCGTGGGGATCCTTGATCGTCCAGGGTCTCAGGTCTTTCTCGTCGACCTGCAGTGCCCTAATCCTGACAATCCTGCCGTCTTTGACATACACCGATACCGGACCGGCTATCGTCGCGTTGGTGAACACCTGCTCTGACATGAATGGGCCCCCTTCCTTGTGAAAGTCGCACCCATTCCTGGGCACCCGCCGGTCGGTGACCTGGTTTCGTCTATCTCTCTCACGAGTCGCCACACGGGCCTGGCGACCACAATAGGACAGCGCTCTCGTCACGTCTAGTCGCGAGCTCGCCATGCGCAATCGGCGTTCGTGACATTCGACCCAAGGCCGCACGCCGCGCCAGGTGGGCGCGCCGTGCGCCCGTCTCGTGATTCGATAGAACATGTTCTCGCTCCTGCCAGGGGAATGCAGCCGCGGCCTAGTCTCTGACCATCGGGTTAGTAATCCGATGCCTCATGAAGAACAGGCTGTTTTGCAGGTTGGTTTTGAGGACTGCAAACGCTCTGCAAACGTCCTGGAAGCCTCTACCGGCAGCACAGCGACCGGATCGTTCTCACGAACACAGAACGGCAGGATACCCCCGGTACCGCCCAACACCGGTTTTGAAGTTGCTCGTGACGCCCTGTGTTGGATGGTGCGTTGGCAGAATGTTGGCAGCGCGAGGCGACGGTTGAAGGAGGCGGCGCACCTCAGCACTCGGTTCTTGGCGTGTCTTCGTCTATAGCTTCAACATGAAGGAGCGAGTCTGCTTGGCGGCGGCGAAGCTGTCGGGCAGCGGGAGATGCTCCCCAGAGACCCAGCCCTGGTACCCAATGTCGCTCAGGGCCGCAGCAATCTCTGCGAAGTCGACATGTCCCATACCAGGGGCGAGCCGATTACTATCGGCGATGTGAAGGTGTCCCAGCTTATCACCGGTGGCTCGTATGGCTTCAGCAATCGACAACTCCTCGATGTTCATGTGGAATACGTCCAGAAGGACCTTAATATTGGGAGAGCCAACGCGGTGCACAACGTCGATAGTCTGCGCCGCTGTATTGAGCAGGGGAGTCTCGTAGCGGTTTATGGCCTCAAGAAAGACATTTACGCCTCGGCGGCCGGCATGTTCGGCTACCTGTTGCATGCTGGCGACCAACGTCTGCGTGGTCTTCAAGCGATCGCCCTCGATGAGACAGTCCGCTTCCAGCAGGCCGACAATGACCGGGGCCCCGAAGGCAGCGGCTAGATCTATCAAGCGCGTCAGCCTTTCTGCAACCCGGAGCCGCGCTTCCGGGTCTGGATCAGAAAGCGTCGCCTTCTCGTCAAGATAGATCCGCCCACTAGCAATGGCAGCGAGTTCGAGGCCGAAGCGATTGAGCAGGTTGCCCAATTCGCGTTCGGATAGCTCCTCGGGGCCTTTGATACTTAGCTCGATACCCTCGAATCCAAGCTCGGCAGCGGCGCGGGCCGCTGCCAGAAGATCGCCTGCGAACAGCACCGGGGCAAGAGCTACCGTGACCGGCGAGGTGACAATCGCAGCGCGCTGATCCACTACGCTTCCACCTCAGAAGACACAAGGCTGAGCATCGGTCGGTGCGCATTGCCAATATGCATCAGCGTAGGTACGTCCCGATGGGCCTGTAGCGAGGGCTAGCCGGCAGCCTGCGATAGACATTCTCCAGCGGCCGCGCTGGCTGCAGACACAAATCGGGACTCCCACTCAGGCTCACCTTCGCTACCGGAGCATCCTCTAGTGTTGCCCCAGATAGGGCAACGCCTGGACGGGCTTCCATCCGGGGCTCATTGGCTCCTTCAGGAATGGCTCCATCTCCTTGTTTGTGCGGAAGGTGAATTCCTCTACCGGGGGTACGCTCCCCGGGGGAAAAGCATCCAGAATCTCGTCGCAGACCATCGTCAGGTATCTTACGAACGCAAGCACTGGACGCTTCGCCTTGTGAGCCGTTGCGGCGGTCGGCCTGCCTACGACACCTTCCGGCGTGCCAAAGAACTCGATGGCCGCGTGACCTTCGCCCTCTGACCAGCGGGTAGGACGGTCCCAACCTTCTATCGAGTTGTCAAGGTGGCCGCCCGGCAGGTATTGCTTGCTTTGCGTATCGACCGCGTGCTTCATCTCGACCATTTCGGGAAAGAGAAGCAGACCCACGGATGTCTCCTGCTCGTCTGCGTGGATGAACTGGCTGGTGTAGACCCCGCCCTGCTCCTCCGTCCGCCAGAAATGCTTAACGTTGCGGTGCCATTCGGCTATTCGGAAGACACCGGGTAGCTGATAGCGTTTCAAGAACTTGTGGAGGGCCGTCTCAAGCATCCACAGGTGACCGTGGTTGTTGACAACAATCTGCTTGCGGAAACCGTCGTTCCAAAGCCCGAGCATTACATCGACAAGGGTCTCTTCCACCACCTCTTCTCGGAGCATGATAGTCCCCGCCATGCCGATGTGGTGATATGGGTGTCCGCCGTACATCAAGGGCGGTAGGGCGATGCTGACGGGGGCGCCGCGTTTACCCGTGTACCGCCGAACGGCTTCGCACAGATGGCTTACAAAGTAGGTGTCCATCCCGCTAACCGTGTGGCGGCCGTGGTTCTCGGTGGTACCCACGGGAATAAGCACAATATCGTTTTGGCGCCGCTCCTGTTCAACTTGATAACGCACAGTGTTTTGAACATAGGAGCCGGCTTTTCCCCATTCGCAGGCACTTGGGATATCGTACTCGGCTAGCCCTGCCTCGATTTCGGCGTCACTCGCCTCCCAGATCGCCTTGAACATGTGGCCCACCTGGTTGTCTTCGAAGAAGAGGTCCGGCGGACCATCGCACGACAACATCGCGGACATTATGGCTCCCTAGGTCGTAGGTTTCGCACGGTATTCAGTCGCTGCCATGCTGCTCGATGTTTGAAGAAGGTCAGGCTCTAACCCCTGGGCTCCCAGTTGATATTACCGCCAACACTTAAGGGAGCCTCTGTCCTTTCAGTCGGGTCTTTCTAAGTGAAGCGCTGGATCAGTCATCTCCAAGGATGGCGACGGCTCTCACCGGGGACCCACTGCCCTGCCGGATCTTTAGGGGAAAGGCGGCAAAGAGAAACCTCTTCCCGGTTACCGGCCCCAGATTCGCTAGGTTCTCGGTATTTAGCCGTTGCATCTCTCGACACACTTGATGCGCCGGGAAGCTCGTCGTAAGAACGCAGTCGATGCTGGGCGCATCCTGGCCGATATTCAGGGCTCCGCGCATGAAGATGTGCTCGGCCGCCTCCCTTGTAAGTCCGGAGTACTCGGTTAGCCAGCTTGGCGTTCCCCAATACCTCTCGTAGTGGCCGGAATTGATGAGGACCGCATCACCAGCGCGGATGCCCAGGCCATCCTTTTCCAATGCGTCTTCAATCATGTGCACGGTGAAATACGTTTTGGGCGGCTGACCGGACAGGTCTAGGCAGATGGCTTCCGTATAGAACCAATCCAAGGGTATTCGGTCGATGGTCGGAGCGCCGGGGGAGGGATCGATGTGACTGATCGAGTCGACATGGGTCGTCCCGTGCGTGCTCATATCGATCTTCTCGGTCGTGTAGCCGTAGTTTTCGGTGAAGCGGCGGCGGGTCTGTTCGAAGGTGTCGACCATCGTGATCTTGGTCTGCGGATGGCCGGGGAAGACGGGGGCGCCGTCAAAGATATCCTGGCTCAAGTCGATGAGTGTCATGCATTTCATTCTGCCAGCCTCCCACACTCGTCTCCCCCGCCGCAAGCTCCATTTCGGGAGACGAAGCAGCAATGAAAGCAGAACTATCGCTCGGCAAATGAGGAGTAAGGGGTCCGGTTCTGGGGACGGTCAATTCCGCAGCCTCGGCCGAACGCCGGCTGGAGACTGACATATGGTGATCGCTAGCCTCCGACCGTCTGAATCAACTCCAGGCGTATGCCGTCAGGGTCTTTGAAGCAGACCCACCGCCACCCAGCGGGAGCCGTCATCGATAGCCTGTACTGGACCCGTTGAAGACGACACCGTGCGCCTTCAGTCTTCGCACCTCCGCCTCGATGTCTTTGACCCGGAATGCGACGTGCATCGCGCCGAACGCGTTCGGAGGCTGGGGACAATCGACCGGGGACGCGGGACTAAAGTACTGAAGCAGTTCAAGGGAGCCGTCACCCACCTTCAAGACTGCCAGCCGAAGACTGGCGTTGGGGACGCCCAGAGCCTCGGAGAACTCCTCCCCGCTCGAAGGCGGGGTGGGACCGATGATCAACTCGAGACCAAGGACATCACGGTAGAAGGGTAAAGACCGATCCAGATCGCTCGCCGCTCAGACAGTCGGGGATTGCGTCCAAAAGGGGCGTGCCGGCGCGAAGACGACAGCGATACGAAAAGTCTCCCCTCCGATCACGTCGAAGTTGTGGACAGTGTTGCGAGGGACCCAGAGCGCATCGCCCGGCTCGATGTGGAAAACCTCGTCCCCGACCTTCGCGGTTGCCCGCCCGGACAAAACGTAAAATACGTGGTCCTCATTCTCGTGAACGTCATCGAGCGCGCGGCCAGTGCCAGCATGGATCTCAGTGATGTGAAACTCCAGTTGAGCTCCAGGGCACGTCTTGGGGTTAACGAGAGGATATGAGACGGTATCCTCGTGCTTGGGCGGGTTCACCATCCATTTGCTGTCGCCTTTGACGCTGAATACTCGCTGGTCCACTGACTGCCCCTCCCACCTTCTTGACGAATATAGTTGGAACGCTCTCTCTTGCTGATCGCCACTCAGGGCTGACTGCTTGCCCGAAGATCAACGAGGACTTTTGTGGCTGAGCCGTCGGGGTCGACAAGCACTTCAAAGCCCTCGTCCACGATGTGCTCAAGAGGCACTTTGTGCGTTATGACGCAATCTACGGGGAAATCCCCGGTCCCGATGACGCGTAGATAGCGCGGAAAATCGAAAACGTTGTAGCACCACGTGCCGACAAGGTTGCAGTCCTTCAATGCTAGGCCGTAGAGGTCAACGCGAGGCTCCTCGATCTGAAGAGCAGCTTCTACCACCGTTCCACGAGACCTGGTCGCGTTGAGACACGTCGCCAGCCCGGCTTCCGAGCCTGTGGCATCTATCGCTACGTCCACGCCGATGCCCCCAGTCAGATCCCGCAGCGCCTGTGCTACTGGAGACTTGACAGCGTCGAACACCCCCGATCCCACACGTCTCGAATCCTCGGTCTTCAGCGCCATCTCGGCCGGGTTGAACACCTCCGTCACTCCGAGTTCACGCGCTAGGCGGAGCCGTTGCGGATTCGTCTCCGATACATATATCTGTCCCGCGCCAAGCGCCTTGGCGTACAAGGCTGCAAGAGCGCCGATAGGACCAGCACCGGCCACGAGGACGGTGTCACCCCCTCGCATGCCGCTGCGTTCCACCGCGTAAGCGGCAACGGCGGCCGGCTCGAGTACAGCCCCTTGCTCATATGAGACCGTCTCGGGAAGCACGGCGACTTGGTACTCCTCAACGACGGCCAGCTTGGCGAAGCCTCCCCATCGCGAGCTCAGTCCAGTGCATGCCTGAATGCTGCAGAGGTGGTTCCAGCCGCGAAGACAGTAGTAACACCGGCCGCAATAGATCAGGGGCATGATTGCGACCCTGTCACCGATCTTCACTCGCGAGACCTTCCGGCCCACCTCCACGACGTCCGCGCTTAGCTCGTGTCCCATTATCTGTGGCAGCGTGGACCCGGTCAGAGGGTGCGGCTCCTTCGAGACGACGATCGCGCCTTCCAGATACTCGTGTAGATCGGTGCCGCAAATCCCGCAGAAGACCGGCCGAATAAGGATGTCAGTCGGCCCGAGCTTGTCTGGTTCGGCCACATCTTCTACTCGGACGTCCCTCTTTCCATAGAAACGAGCCGCTTTCACCCTTGCTCCCTCTCCAGTCGGAGGCCCACTCGCGGAAGGCCGGTTGGAACTAAAACAAACTCAAGGTGTGCTTGACAGTTCAACCGGGATTCCGTCGAGATCGCGGAAGAAGACCCACCGCCAACCTTTGGTGACACCCTCTGTCTCAGTGGTTACGTCGCCGAGGAAATCGATGCCTTGGGCTTTGAGACTGTTCACGGCAGCATCCATATCGCGGACCCGGAGCGCAACGTGGGCCGCCCCGACACCGTTGCGGGGCAGTGGCTGATCCGATTCCGGGAGAGGCGAAAGGAACTGCATCAACTCGATGTCACTGTCGCCGGCCTTCAGGACCGCGATCCGAATCCGGGAATCGGGGACGCCGACGCGTTCGGAGAACTCCTCGCCGCTCATCTCGTCTGACGGCCCGATAAAGAGCTCCATTCCCAAGACGTCGCGATAGAAAGCTATCGATTTCTCCAGATCCTTGACGGTAATGCCCACATGAAAGATGCCCTCGACCATTACAAACCTCGCTTCCTTGTTTCTAGGGAATGATGACCGCACGGCCAAGAATCTCATCCCTGGCCAGCTCGTCTAGAGCCTCGTTGATTGCCTCCAAAGGAAAGTGCCTCGTTACCAGTGGCTTGACGAGGCCCCTCTGTACGAGATCGATGACTTCGGCGAGATCCTGTTTGGTTGACAATCGAGAGCCAAGGATCTCCCATTCGTGATAGTGCATGCCCATCGAGTCGCAGGGAAAGGGCTTGCCGGGGCTGTACCCGACGATAACCAGTTTCCCGCCGTTCTTCGTTGCCGGCAGCGTCCAGGCGATGCTTTCAGCGGATCCGACATTCTCAATCACCGCGTCGACGCCGACGCCGTCGGTCAGTTCGCGGACCGTGGAGAGAGGGTCTCCCTGTCTTGGGTTGAGTACGTGATCCGCGCCGTACTCCCGGGCTAGCTCCAACTTCTCTTCCTTGATATCCGCCGCGATGACCTCCACGCCGGCAGCTTTCGCTATCTGAACGGCGTGTATCCCAAGCCCACCAAGTCCGACGATCAGAAGCTTGTCACCAACCTGAGCCTTGGCCTGCTGCCTTATCGCGTGATAAGGCACCGCTACCGCGTCCGGCAACACAGCCGCCTGGTCGAAAGGCATGTCAGGACCAATGTGGAGGAGTTGTCTGGCGCCCACGACCAGGTAGTCAGCAAAGCCGCCGTATACCTCAAAACCAAGTCGCTTCAGCTTGAGACAAAGGTTCTCTCGGCCGGTCCGACAATGCACGCACTCTCCGCAGGTTATGTAGAGATAGACGGTCACCCGGTCCCCGGGGCGGAAATCGGCGACCTCGCTACCGACCTCCACAACCTCCCCAGCGACTTCGTGTCCCGGGACATGGGGCAGAACCACAATTGGGGCCGCGACGAGCCCGTCTCTGATCTTCACATCGGTGCCGCAGATACCGCAGGCTTTGACCTTCAGCAGAACGTCGGTCGGGCCAAGCGGCGGCTGATCTAGTTCGACCATCGCGAACGGCTGGCCGTATTCTTTAAGCATCATCCCCTTCATAGTGGCGACCCTTTCCGAGACTCGGGAACCTGGACCCTAGCGTTCGCGAAGCTACTCCTACATCCGGATCATTACCTTGGCGTCCTCGCGGCTCCCGAGGCGCTCGAACCCCTCCAGCGCATCCTCAAGCCGATAGCGTCCGGTTATCGCCGGGGTGACATCGATGTTGCCGGCAGCCATCAGCCGGATCACGTTTCCGAAGGTGCCGAAGCCTGAATGTCCGATCGAGGCAGCGAGAGTCGCGCCTCGTACTATGAAATCCTCCAGATCAAGCGTCACGGGCTTCGGGGCTCGGCCGATCTGGACTACCTTGCCATCCATCGCCAGCGCCGCGGTAGATGCGGGCAGGACAAGTTCCGGGACTCCGGAAGCCTCTACAATCATATCTGCGCCGTCCCCGTCAGTCTCTTCGAGGATCAGGTCCGCGAGAGAGCGCCCTTCGCGGGCGAGAGCGGTGGGATTGAACACCTTGTCGACCCCGAAACGCCTCGCGAGCTCGGCACGCGTGTCGCCTACCTCGAACGCGATCACCTTGGTCGCTCCGGCAGCCTTCACCAGCGCGATAGAGCACAGGCCGATCGGGCCGGTTCCGAACACGACCACATAAGCGCCCGGGCGAAAACCTCCCGCTTCGTTGAAGATCGCGTTGTAGGCGACGCCGGTGGGCTCGACCATTGCTCCCGCCTCGAAGGCCTTGTCCTCGTTGCCGTACCGCTTCAGCAAATCGTTGATCTTCCAGACATAGCGAGCCTTAGTGACCGTGTATTCAGCCATGCCCCCGTTCTCGGTGAAGCCGATCTCCTCGACCGTGCGGCATTGATTGACCAGGCCGGACCTGCAGGCAATGCACTCCCCGCACCACTGCATCTCCTCGGCGGTCACGAGGTCTCCCACCTTGAAACCAGTGACGGTACTGCCAACCTCTTCGATCACTCCCGAGAATTCGTGACCCAGCACGATCGGCGCGGCCACCGTCGCAGGATAGATCACATAGCCGTCCGGTCCTGTCTCAAAGCAGTGGACATCCGATCCGCAGTAGCCACAAGCCTTTACCTTGATCAGGACCTCGTCCGCCTTCGGTTCCGGCACCGGGAGATCGGCGATGCTGAACTTCGGGTTCCGCCACACTTGGCTCCCGTTCCTGATCTTATGGGTCTGCTTCTCCCGCTCGGTCAGCTTGTAGCCTTCGCGGGGAGCGTATTCAGCTTCAAACAGTACGGCCTTCATCGCTCGTCCTTTCTCTACGAAGCCGGAGTATGTAGACACGCATAGACGATCACTACAAGAGAGCGCCGGCAGTCCTGCCATCATCCAAGGCCGAATCGATCGTCCCGACTCTTGCGCCATCACCGACGGAATAGATCTCCGTGGCCGGTCCGCAGGCAGCGATCAGATCCCGGTTGAGTGAGTCAGCCGGCTTGGTGCCCACAGCCAGGACCACGCAGTCCGCCTCGTGTGAGGAGGCCAACCCACCTCGATCGACTACTTCCACGCCGGTGGGAGTTATGCGGGAGGCTTTCCAGCCAAGAGAGACGTGGATGCGCTCGTTCCGGTATATCTCCTCTCGAATCGCCGAACGGGCGAACGGTTCCATGTCGCGGGCCAGGGTACTCAGTTGTTCCACGATCACCACATGGTTCCCAGGGTCTGCCGCCAGCAAAAGCGAGATCTCGCAGCCGGTAGAATTCGCACCTATCACGACGCAACGGCTGCCTGTGACCCGTTCTTCGCCGCCCAGCAGTGACCAGGAAGACACAACCCGGTTGCTGTCCATGCCCGCTATAGCAGGTACGACTGGTTCACCACCCACGGCCAAGACAAGAACGTCGGGAGCAAAGTCTCGCACGGTCTGGGGTTCTACCGGGGAGTTCGTCCGCACGTCGACGGAGGACTTGGCGAGTTCGCGATTCAGATCCTCAAGGAGCCACTCCAACTTCTTCTTGCCGGGCGCGTTGATCGCAAGCAGCAGTTGCCCGCCTAACGAATCCGACTTCTCAAAAAGCGCCACTTGGTGCCCGCGTAGCGCGGCCACGCGGGCAGCCTCCATCCCGGCCAAGCCGCCGCCTACGACGAGCACCTTCTTGCTCCGCAAGGGAGCAGGCCATGCGTCCGCTTTCTCCCCGCGTCCGACCTCGGTGTTCATGACGCATCTGATGCTTCGCCCGACCGTGTTGAGTGTCCCGTCACAGTAGTTGCAGGAGATGCACTTCCTGATCTCAGCGGTGCGCCCCTCCGCGGCCTTTCTAGGCCAGTCAGGGTCGGTCAGCAGGCCACGACCTATGGCAACGAAATCAGCTTTGCCCTGAGCGAGAATATCCTCAGCAAAGGCAGGCTCTCTGATCACTCCCACACCGATGACGGGAATGCTGACAGCCTCCTTGACCCCGGCGGCAAGGTGAATCCGGGCACCCTCGGGAGACATGATGGGGTCGACCATCCAATGTAAATCTGTGTCGACCCCTGCCGATACGTGGAGCCCTGCCAGTCCCGCCGCTTCGAGGATTTGGGCGACCTCTTTAGTCTCCTCGAGGGTACGTCCCCCTGGAACGAACTCCTGACCGCTAATCCGCATTGTTATGGGGAAATCGTCGCCGACAAGACGCTTCGCCTTGGAAATGATTTCGCGCGGGAATCTCATACGCTTCTCTTGGCTCCCGCCGTACTCATCCTCTCGCTTGTTCACGTAGGGCGACATGAACTCGCCGATCAGATACCCGTGCGCACCATGGAGTTCGACCGCGTCATAACCCGCCGCCTTTGCCCTGCGAACTGCTTGGGCGAACTTGTCGACCAAAGCCGGTATCTCGTCGGTGGCCAGGATATGCGGCTGCTCCTCCGCCAGCCTGCTGGGGAAGAGTCCGGGGGCGACGGGGTGGATCCCTTCGGTGCGGCCCCGATGGGTATTGCCTCCAGCGTGATGAAGTTGGACGGCAATCTTGGCCCCGGCACAATGCACGGCATCCACGAGGTCGCTGTGCCCAGCGATGAGAGTGTCACTGTCAAGCGCAAGCTGGTTAAAATGGCCCTTGCCGCGTGGATAATCCACGCAGGTGAATTCCACGATGATGAGGCCCACTCCCCCGCGAGCCCGCCGGACGTAATGCTCGATCATCCGAGGGGTGACGCCACCGCCCGGCGATGCGAATTGCGTCCCCATCGGCGGCATGACTATGCGGTTCTTGAGCCGTAGGCCACCGATAAAACCGGGCTCGAAGAGCCGCGGGAACGGCGATATGGTCTGCGAGAGTTGCTCCATGAGGCCCTCTATTTCATTAGTTCGATCTTCGAGCGGTCCATCGTCAGGGCCACCGCGACAATCACGACAAGCCCCCGGATGATGATCTGAGTGAACGGGTAAACGTTGAGGATGTTCATCCCGTTGCTCAGGATGGAAATCACCAGAGCCCCAAGGATGGTCCGGTGGGGGCCGCCTACCCCACCGCTCAATGCGGTGCCCCCTATCACTATCGCAGCGATTGAGTCAAGAAGGTAAGGCTCGCCCATATTGGGTGCGCCGGCACTGATCCGAGACGCGAGCATTAGTCCGCCGAGTGCCGCCAGGAATCCCGAAACCCCGAACGCAAGGAACTTGTAGCGGTCTACAGGGACCCCGGAGAGCTTGGCTACCCGTTCTCCACCCCCTATGGAAAACATGTACCTGCCGAATTTCGTCCGAAAGGCGACAAAGACGCAGAGGCCGTACACAACCAGAGCTATCAGGCCGAGATTCGGAAAGCCCCCGAAGAGGCTTCCGTTTACTACCGTCTCCATGCCCGGTGCTTTGAAGGGTTGCGGATGGCCCTTCGAGATGTAGAGCGCCGCACCATTGAAGACGAACAACGTGCCCAGTGTCACCAGGAACGAAGGGAGCTTGCCGTAGGCGAAGAGGACTCCATTGAAGAGGCCGGCGACCAACCCCACGATCGGCACGAGGATGATGGCCGGCGCACCTACGTTGAGAATCAAGATTGAGCTCAAGATGCCCGCCAGAGTGACCATCGACCCGACAGACAAGTCGATGCTCCCTTGAAGGATTACGAACGTGCCGGCCAAAGCCACGACGATGAGCACCGACGACTGCCGGGTGATATTGAAGAGGTTGGCCGCCGAAGCGAACCGAGGATTGGCGGCAGTGAACACAATGAAGAGGCCGACGATGGCCACGAAAGGGAGGATGCTCCGGAAGATCCGCCCATACTGCCCCTTCATCGATCGGGTCCTGAAGGCCCCCCCAAGTCCTCTCAGCCCGTTCGCTCCTGACGGCCTCTTGGGTGTCACATCATTCCCTGCCACGCCACTTCCCTTTCCAGTAGGTTCCCGGAACACGGCAACCACTCAGACCATATAAGCAACAAGCTCCTTCTCGGAAGGCTTCTGCTCGGGCAATGAGACCACCTCGCCGGTGATGTGCCCATCCTTCATGATGAGCACCCGGTCGCTCAATCCGATGAGTTCCAGGATGTCGTCGGTAATCAGAAGTATCGCGACTCCTTCCCGGCAGAACTGCCTGAGGAGTGAGTAGATATCCTCCTTCGCCCCCGCATCGACGCCCCGCGTGGGATTATCGAGCACAAGAATCTTCGCTCGGCGCGCCAGCCAACGAGCCAATACCACCTTCTGCTGGTTACCACCGCTCAGACTGAACGCGAGGGTACCTGTGCTCGGGGTCTTGATCGCGAAGGCCTTGACCGCCTTAGCCGATAGACTCCTCTCCGCGGCCATGTCGAGGAGCGGCATCCCAAACCTCTTCATCGAGATAACGCTGGGTAGCATTATGTTGCGCGCCACCGATTGGTAGAGCATCAGTCCCTCGTGGTGACGCTCTTGTGGTACGTAGCCTACGCCAGCCTCGATGCGCTCAGCTATGTTCTTGTGGTTGATCGGTTTCCCTGCGAGGAAGATGTCTCCTGCGTCCGCCGGCATGGCGCCCATGATCACCCGACCGACCTCCGACTTCCCGGAACCGAGGACTCCCCCGATGCCCACGATCTCGCCTGCTCTCACGGTCACGCTCACATCTGAGAAGAGCGCGCCCTTGCTCAGCTTGTCCACGCACAAAATCCCTTCCCCGAACTTGCCCGACTGCTCGTCCTCCTTGTAGTACTGCTCATCCCGCTTGCGGCCCACCATGAGTTCGTGAAGGTCGGACTCGGTCGTGTCGATCGAATCCACTTCTTTCACTATTGCCCCGTCCTTGAGGACATAGACACGATCGCTGAGATTGAGCACTTCTGTCAGGCGGTGCGAAACGAACACGAATGCCGCGCGTTCACGGAGTTGACGGACCAGCGAGATCAGAAACAGGATCTCCTCACTGCTGAGAGCTGTCGTCGGCTCATCGAGAAGGATCAGAGGCGTCTTGATGCCGAGAAGATCGGCGAGTGAGCACGCCTTTACGATCTCGATGACCTGCCGCTCGGAGAAACTGTAGTCACCGGTCAGGCGCTTGGGATCGAAGTCGACGCCGATCTGCTTGCCCACAGCCGACAGCATCTCCCTGGCCGCCTGGGCCATCTTTCGCCTGTTGATTATCCCGAATCTCTCGAACCGTTCCTCGTGAGACAGGAAGAGGTTCTCATACACCGGGATGTTGGGGACCAGCGCTTGTTCCTGATACACCCGAAAGATCCCGAGAAGGGTCGCCTCGTGGTAGTTCCGCGGAGCCACCGGCTTCCCGTGGAGAAGGACCTCTCCGGAGTCGGCGGACACCACTCCGCTGAGGACGTTGAGTAAAGTCGACTTGCCCGCTCCGTTCTCACCCACCAATCCAACGATCTCGTTCTCATAAACGTTGATGCTGGCGCCGGTGAGCGCCCACGTGCCCGAGAACTGCTTACTGAGGTCCCGGATCTCGAGCATCTTGACCGCACGACCGCTCTCCCGCCATGACTTGCGGGCCTGACGAACGAGATCTCGGGCCAGGCGGACGAACTCGGGCTTCTCGAGCCGGGTGACAACGGCGTTGACACCGGAGAGCGAGTCGAACCATTCGGGGGCGGCGTCCTTGACCTCACCCAAGAGAATGGGCTTATCCGCATGTCTGTCGCGAAGGTTCTTGAAGAAGCCCCCCTCACGGTCTCTCCCGAGGCCCTTGGTGGCATCGGAACTGTAGAACAGGAGGTCGCTCTCCTGGCAAAGCCCACATGGCTCACCGGTGAGAGGTGGGCAAATCCCCGCCGAGGTCGGCCCCGCGCACGTGACCACCTCGAACCCCGCGCCCTCGAGCCAAGACGCATAGAGGGTCCGCGCATCGACGTCCTGCTGAACAACGAGAACCCTAGCCACCCGAATCCCTTCCTCAAGCGCGAAATCGTAGTCGACCGCGCGGGCATGTACACGCCGGGCAGGGGAGAAATCCCCTGCCCGGCAGTCTCACATTGACGCTCCTGGAGCCGCTACTTCAGAAGTTCGAAGAGCGGCCCAGACTTGAAGTGGTCCTTGTACAGCTGGGTGATCTTGTCCCACTCCCCAGTCGACTTCGAGTCGGCATAGGCCTGCGGGGTCTGATAGCCCGCTGGTTTCTCCGCCGACTTCCAGATGACCTCAGGATCGATGGGATAGAGCAGGCATTGCGGATCCCAGGTGTCGGGGTTGAGCACCCTGGACATCAGTTTCCAGTCGAAGCCGATCTCCGCGCCTTTGTAGACGGCCTGGTTGTAGGTGGCAGCTTTTTCCTTCGTGTTCAGCAACACCCCGCCCCAGTACATCATCCGTTCTGGAGTGGTCGGTTTCCAGCCGTTGGCGGCATCGTAGGCCGTGACGATGAGGTACCCGGCCTCCCACGGCGGATGCACCGCGATTGTCATTGCGGTCTTCCCTTGCTCCACAAGGTCGATCATCTCTGGGATGCCATCGATGCCGCCTACTGCCACGGTGGTCTTGCCCGCGGCCTCACACGAGTTCCACACCCCGATCGCCGCGTCGTCGTTCTGCCCCATCGCGCACTTGACGTCGGGATGCGCGATAAGCAGGTCGTCCATGACCGCGCGGCTTTCCGACCGGTTGAAGTTACCAGGCTGCCGGGCGACCATCTTGATGTTCGGGAACTCCGCGAGCGCCTTGTCCACTCCGACGTTGCGCAGATCGCTCGCGCTGTTTCCAGGTTGGCCTTCGATGTGGATGAATTCGCCCGCGCTTCCGACCTTTTCGAAGAGACCCTTCGCCACCGTGTAGCCGGCGATCTCGTCGGACGCCGTTATCCACGTGACGTAGTAGTCGCCTATATCCAGTGGCGTGCTCCAGGGAGAGTTGCTCCATACGTTGCACCACCAGATCCGGTTGTCCTGGCAGATCTTGCCGATCTGCGCGGACGAAGCCTGGCTCCAAGCGATGCTGACCGCCATGTTGATCTCTTGGGTGGGCGCATTCTCGAAGCCCGAGATTTGGACGTTCACGTCGCTGTTGTCGACCAGCCGGATGTGTTCGAGGCCCAGCGCCGCGCAAGCCGCCTGGGCGCCCCGGTCCCATTGCTGCCAGAACACCTGGTCGAGTGTGTAGAAAGAGTCGAGGACCTTCTTGCCCCCTGCGTAGGGCATTCCCGTCGTTGTGGTCGCGGCTACGGCGGTCGTGGTTGTCGCGCCAGCAGCCGCTGTCGTCGTAGGACCAGCTGTCGTGGCCGGGCCGGCCGTTGTAGTCGTTTCTTCCGTGCCGCCGCAGGCGGTCGCTAGCCCGCCAAGACCTGCACCCAACCCAACCGTTGCGCCGGCTACGCCGGCTATCTTGAGAAACTCCCGCCTTGTGTGCAGCCTCTTGGTCAGACCTTCTGTTTCGTCACTCATCTCCCACCCTCCGCTCTGTTCTTTTAACGAAGCAGCCCCCACGAAGACGGGGCAATCCGTCCGCCTCGGAGCGCGACAGCCGCGATACGGGCAGCCGCGCCAAAGGCATGATGAGCCAATCGACCCCGCGCACCTCCTTTCAGAGCGACCGGCCAGAGGTCTCGCCTGAATACGGCGAAGCTACGAGTTTGGCCAGACCCCCCAGACGCAATACCCTACGCCAGGTTTCCTATACCATGTTTCAGGGTAAGGCGCAAACTCTTGGGGCGAGTTCTCTCCGCGGATCGCCGAAGACCCGTTGGGGGCTTGCGAGGCAACTGTTTGCTTTGCATCAGGGTTGTGTTTATCCTAGACTCTGCCTCGTTATTTGCACTTCCCGCTCTGACACAGCACGCAGTGGAACGAGTTTTGAGCGCCAAAAATATCCTATATGCAACCTCGCTGCCTGCATGAGCAGCAATTACCATTACACGCAGGTACGACGCGAAAGCCAAAGTGACGCGGTTCTCAAGACACTTCGCGAACTCATCCTAGATCGCCATCTAGCCGGCGGCGAGAGACTATCGATCGACGATCTCGCCCGGGAACTGGAGGTATCCCCAACACCCATACGCGAAGCCCTTTCGGCACTCGAGTCGGAGGGCCTGGTGGTCCGCATACCCTATCGGGGATACTCAGTCGCTGCCACACTTTCGGCCACGTCTCTCGACCAACTGTATGAAGTAAGGCTTCTTCTCGAGCCCCACGCGGCGTCTCTGGCTGCACTCGGGCCCCATACTTTGCACCTGGAGGAGATCAGAAGCGCTGCTAGATCCTTGCCTGATGCGGCCGGTGAGACAGGGGCGGACCCTACCGGACGCGCCCTTCTCACCACGTATGCTCTGGCCGATCGTCGTTTCCACGAAGCAATAGCAGGCGAGGCGACCGACGAACACAATCGAATCCTACAGGCGATCGAAGACGGGCTTCCCGACGAAGCGCGAAAGGCTATGGTCACGCATCTCGAGCGGGTACGTGACCGATACCGTCCATGGGCGAAGAGAAGCGAAAACTAGCTTCGCCGCCTTCTATGGGGCGAATTGCCTACCTTCACGGTCCTCGTGATCTCCGAATTGTTCACGAGAGAGTCCCGATTCCCAGACCTGACCAGATCTTGGTAAGAGTCCGGGCCGCCGGTATCTGCGGCTCGGATATCGAATGCTTCGAAGGAACGTCTGGTGAAGGCCGGTATGACCTCGCCCCGTACACCCCGGGTCACGAATGGTCCGGCGAGGTTGTGATGACCGGTGCCAAAGTGAAATCCCTAGGCGTGGGCGACAAGGTGACCTCGGATTGCGTGCTCCAGTGCTTTCACTGTGACAACTGCAAAAGAGGCCTGATGCCAGCTGCTTGTGTAAACCTACGTGAGGTCGGCTTTCGTGCTGACTCTCCCGGTGCGTGGGCTGACTACCTGACTCTCGAACAGAACTATGCTCACAAGCTGCCCTCAGGCTGGACATTCGAAGAGGGCGCTTTGGTGGAGCCCTTCTCTGTCGCCTATTACGGTGTCTGGGGCCCAGGCGGGTGGGTCGATGCCAGTGACGACGTCGTAATATTCGGGGCGGGCCCGATCGGGCTCTGCGCAGTAGTGGTATGCAAGACGGCGGGAGCAAGGGTGATTGTCGTCGAGCCGGTGGCGGCGAGACGAGACCTGGCCGTCAGGCTTGGTGCAGACGTCACGATCGACCCCGCGGCAGGGGAAACTCTCCGCCAAGAAATCGCGAGAAATGCAGACCCTCACCGCGGACCGAGCCTCGTGATCGAGGCTTCCGGAAACGATCAGGCGATAGCCGCCGTGTTCGCGATTGCGGGTTACCAGCCAAGAGTGCGCCTGATTGGACATTCAATCGGTCGCAAGGTGCCGATCGAGATCGGCAGGACTCTCTGGCGTGGGATGGCGATCTACGGACAGGGGGGGATATCAAGTTTCATGCCGCGGACTATCACATTTATGGAACGGATCCGTACCAAAGTGGACCTAACGTCCATAATCACCCATCGCCTGTCGTTCGAGGACCTCCACGAGGCGCTTGACTTGGCCATTAACCAGAAGGACGAAGCAGTGAAAGTAATGCTCATGTTTTGACTGGCCGGCCATCGGACAGGGCGCCGTTGGGGCGGTTCATCCGCGTTCGGGATCCGCTTGCCTACCTGTTGCGTGCCGGAACTCTGATTGGCTCGCCTCTGGTTGTTCACCCCGGCGCCGCCTGAGCGCCTGGACGGTTACGAGCAACAAGGCCAGGCCGATCAATCCCATTCCGATCGCTTCGGATGTACCCGGGCGCTCCCCCAGTTGTGCCCAGGCGGCAACCGCCGCTACTACCGGGGTTGCCAAGACCGCAACCCCTGCAGTGCTGGCAGGCAGAGTCTTCAGGACATACAGCCACAGAAACCAGCCCAGCGCTTCAGATAGCACGATCTGGTAGGAAAGCGCTGCAACGAAGGACCCCGACCATTCGGGGGCCTCGCGGAAGGTCAGAGCAGCGATCAGCACCAGCGGAATGGCCCCAAACAGCATCTGCCAGCCGGTTAGCGAGAGAAGATCGAACGAGTGGCGGTTCCGCATCAGCTTGACTACCACCGCGCTGGCAGCCCAACAAAGTCCACTCGCGACCGCCAGCGCACTGCTCATCACCCCATCCAACCGCCAGGGAGAAAGAAGGGCCACGAGACCAGCCAGCGCGCACGTGACAGCAACCCATTGGACTCCACGGATCTGCTCGCCCAGCACAATCCAGGCCATCAAGAGCAGCCAGAACGGCATCGTGTAGACCAGAACGGAGGTCTTCCCGGCACCCCCTTCTTCCAGCGCCCACATGGCGAATCCGACCATTCCGGTGGTCTGGAGAAGCCCAAGAAGGACCAACCAGCCCAATGCCTTCGGGCGTATTGGGCGTCGCATGACCGCCGCGACCAAGAGAAGGAGCAGCGCTGCGGAAAGGTTGCGCAGGGCCGCGAAGGTGAACGGCTGAGTCTGGCCAACCCCGACCTTTGCCACTACCCAGCTGTACCCCCATACGAGAGCGAGGAGCAGCAGCGCAATGCCCGCCAGATACGTGGACCTGGGAAGTCGGCGTCTGTTAGGGCCGGGAGACGCCTCCCCCGACACTTCATCCATCGCGGCAGCCTCTCACCCGGGTCGTTGCCGGCACTGATTGCGCTTACCCTATCACGACACCAACGGCTCGCAGGGGAAGCGTCTAGACTTGAACTCTGCTCGGTATAATCAAGTATCGATGACATCGGGAGGTGTGCTGGTTGCGAACGAGACTCTTCAAAACGACGAGGACCAGCTTCCAGGACTGGCCGGATGTCTTTTCCCGGGCCCGGCGGAGCCGAGTGACCACATTGATCACCGGCCGTAGAACCCGAGATGCTGCCCCATCAAGCCCGATCCTGTGCCACTTGATCCAGATCGCAGACGCTGACGAGCACGCCCCGGGCGGCGACCACGGATTGGCGCTCCGACATTATCTGATAGACGCGGGCTTGGACTCTTCATTCGTTTGCGACCCGTACGGCAGTGCGCGCGGCCTTCTCCGTCGACGGTTCACAGACCCTCTTGATCAACGCCCAGGGGAAGGGATACGTGACCAACTAGAGGATCGCGGAGTGCGAACGATAGACGGAATCTTCTTCACTCACCTTCATTTCGACTGCACATCGGGCCTGAACGAGCTGGCACAACCCAGGCTCTGTCTGATCGGCCACGGAGAACATTCGCCCGACCACTGGCCATGGGTTTATGTGCGGCACCTCGATCGGGCCGGACCGATAGAGGAGTTGTCATTCGAGAAGGCTGCAGAAATGGCCCCGCTCGGGCCGTGCATCGACCTACTCGGTCACGGGACCGTATGGGCTATCCCTACGCCTGGGCATACGTTAGGACATGTGTCCTATCTGGTAGCCACCGAAGACGGCCCT
>Ga0315273_10002400_pt1 | contig 22134 bp, 23 predicted proteins | sample YL17G02_0_MG_FD_205753 | JGI IMG/M metagenome (GOLD analysis project Ga0315273, IMG submission 205753) | Sediment microbial communities from Yellowstone Lake, YNP, Wyoming, USA - YL17G02_0 | ecosystem: Environmental > Aquatic > Freshwater > Lake > Sediment | place: USA: Wyoming | collected...
TTACCAACCTGTAAGTTCAAATATAGAAGTCGAATATAATAAAAATCAAAAGGTAAAGAACATTGACCAAATGATCGGTAGGCTTTCCGGTCTTGTTAAGTTAATGCCCGGACTTATCTTCCCGATTTTAAAGATGACCGAAATGCAATTTGAACTTTTAGGTCAAGAGATACAAACGATCCAACCCTATATTGCACAAGTAATAAAGATGGGTATGAATCAGGAAGGGGGGCAGGGGGAAACACCACAAGATCAGGGTCCACCCATGACAAGTAATCAGAACGGCATCCCGGTCCAAGGTCTCGAAGAACAAGTTAGAGATGGACAAGATTCAATGAAAGGTGGTATGATGTAATTATGATAACCCAAGAAGACGTAGATAGGTATTTAGGAAGAACAAGGAAGCATGGTGAGCGGACGCTATCTCTTTTGGGGCAGTATCAGGGGTTTATCGCCGCCATAGGAACGGAGATCGGGAAGGAATTATTAAAGGATCTTATTCGTGAACATGAACTTCTCTTAAGTAAGGTTGCGGATCTGGATGTAACGGATGAAGAAAAAATGCAATATAAGGTAGTAAGGAGGATGTTATTAACATGGGGCGATAGGATAACGGCTTATGAAACTAAACTAAAAGAAGTCAAAGGAAAGGAGATTTAAAATGGCTGAAAATGAAGAGACCTTGGGAACTCAATCCCCCCCAGAGGGCAATGATGAGATACCCTCGTCTGCAAGAGAAGCCTTAGAGGAAGCGGCTCCTCCACCTCAATCGGAACCCGATGACACCCTTGACGACCATAAGGAACGATCAAGGCTGGGCAGAAGGTTCACGAAATTTGAGCAGGAGATTGATGGTCTTAAACAGACTATCTCACAACTCAATACTGTTCTATCCCAAAGGCAAGATCCTTATGTGGAAAGGGCAATGTCTCAACCCTTGGAGGAAAAACCTCCCGTTGAGTACATTACCACCCCCGATGATCTGGAAAAGTATGAAGCATGGCGGGATGAACAGGTGGCAAGGAAGCGTAACGCATATGCCAATAGGTACGTTCATAGCATTAAGAACCTTACCTATATGAGTCCGGATATGCACACGGAGATTGAGCAGGAACTTTTGACGAATGTAGGGGAATACCCGACTTATTCTAAGTTTTCAGATCCAGCCGGAGATGCCCAAAAGAACTATATGAAGGCAGAAAACAAACTGCTCAAGCAAAGACTTGGCGCTAAACCACAACCCAATGTCCGTGGAGGCCAAAGTGCTCCTACGGGCGTATCTGCGAATACCCGTATTAACGCCCCCTTAAGAGCGCCTATAAAGTTGGATGAATACGCATCCAAGTTCGTAAAGCATCTTGGGGAGGCCGAGGATTCGGAATGGGTTCAGAAGTCTGTGAGTGATAAATGAAAAGCCGCTTTATAAGAACGCATAGGAAGCCTCTGCCTAAAAAGTTGCGTTCAAAGAAGTTACCCGGTTCTTTCGAGGAAACGGGGAAGTTTATAAAATGCTGGAACTGTGGTTCTACGATAGATACCACGAGAAACATTTCCGGCAGCGGTCATGGGGTACGCCATGAGGACTTTCCTATTGAAGATCTTAACGTAATAGGTGGTGGCGAACCAAAAGATATAGTTTTAACGATGGATACATTAAGCATGGAAGGTGTCATCCTTGAGAACGGCCCTGATGGTAATCCGATAACGGGTTATTATACTCCACGGAAATCCGTGGCAGTATCAGGATGCTGGCTCTGTGGTTGTCGCAACCTTCCTTAATATGGAGGATTGAAAAGTGGGCATGGGATTTGAAGTAGTATACGCCCCCCAACGACCAATCTGGATGCCTGTTGACGGAACGCAAGTTCTGATGCAAGGCGGTCTGGTGTCTTTCGGTTTGCGTACTCCCGCTCAAACTGGTGGTGTTGCTATTCTTACGGCAGCTTCCGGTACAGCGGACGTGGGCGGTGGACCGAGAACACCTTACGGTGTTGTTATTGGAGACAATAACGCCACTCCGGTGAACACCTTGCTTGGTACTGCACTTGTAACAGTACAGACAATCACGGGTTGTGATACCGCTGCGGCTCAGTTGGCAAGAGATTGGCGAGGTGTTGAGGGAAGTATGTGGCCAAAGGGAGACCCCCAGCCAATGGTACAGGTCGCTTTGATCTCACCATTGACTGTTTTGAAGGGGTATTTAAGAGGTAGTGCTACGGTTGGCACTACGGTAATAACAGAAACAACGGCAGCGAGTGGACTTTCAACTACGGGTGCGACCTTTGCGGCTACACTTGGGTTCACTTCAACTGCGAACTTCACAACGCTGGCTTACACATCAGGGAAGAACGCAGGAATTTATCGTATTCGTACTGATGGCGGTACAACCATCACCACGAATACCAAGGCGTTCCCTTACACTCCCGTTGTGGGGGATAAGGCGAAGTCGGCGAATTTGAAATTAGGCGTTGGCCAGTTAAAGACCGATACGACTTATGGTCTTTGGATTGACAATGCAACTACGGCGGCAACGAACTATTGGACTGTAAACATCTATGAGATTAACCTTTGCACGGAGCCGGGTAACGAATATGTTATCTTCTCCTTCATGGGTGACCAGTTCGTAACAGCAAACAGCGGTCGGGTGACGACCTAATAGGAGGCTATCATGGGAAATCCCTTAACAAGTTCACAGTTTATGCGGCTTCTGGACGACAGACTCCGCAAGGTTTATGTGGACTCTTTCAAGGAACTGCCTTCTATGGTCGATCAGCTTTTTGGCTCGATTAAATCAGACAAGGCATGGGAAGAGTTCTATGGTGTTGGTGCGGTTCCTGACATTCCTGCGTTCAATGGACTGCTGGAATACCTAAGTGTTGCCCCGCAATACTATACCCGGATTGAACCTAAAGAGTTCGCCGGGGGTATCCAGATTGAACGTAAACTTATTGACGATGACCGTTATGACGTTATTAAGAGTCGACAGAATGGTCTGGTTCAGTCTTTGCTTCGGGTGAAGGAAAAATACGGTGCTCAGGCATTCGGATATGCCTTTAGTTCCGCCATGACCTTTGCGACTTCCGAAGAGGGTGTAGCATTATGTTCATCTTCGCATACGACCAAGAGTGGTGCGGCAACGACGTCCGGTTTCAGTAATGCCGGGTCTACGGCGTTGTCCAAAACTTCGATTGGTGCAACCCGTATCATTATGAGGCAGTTCAGAAACGAAGTGGGCCAGAGGATCGTTATTGAACCCGATACCCTTATCGTTCCCGATACCCTCTACGATACGGCTTGTGAGGCCGTCGGCAAGAGCATGGATGCGAGTTCACAGCTTGACCCGGATTCCGGGAATAACAAGATCAATGCCCAATATGGTCGTTTCAAGGTCATTTCTTATCCGAGACTTGACGACATTGATACGAATAATTGGTTCATGGTCGATTCAAAACAGATGAAAGAATATCTCATCTGGATTGATAGGGTGGCCCCGGACATCACGACTGAAAAGGACTTCGAGTCCTTGATGTTCAAACAGGCCATTTATGCCCGGTTTGGGTACGGCTATACAGATTGGCGCTGGATCTACGGACAAGCGGTTGCGTAATTTACTTGGTGGGGGTGTAAAAAGCCCCCGCCATTTAACCGGGTAAGCGGGAGTTAGATTCTCCCGGGCATCAGTCCGATGTTCCTTTTAATGGAGGATAAAAAATGGGATTAACGAATTTTCCACAAGGAGTAACGAGTTTTGGTGTTCCGGTTCTTCCGGCTGCGGACCCCGTTATTGCAGGTAATGTTTATTTTGTCGGCAAGACGGCTTCGGGCAAATGGATTGCGGGAGTAGATGATCCCTCTTATGGGACTCTTGAAAAACCCTTTGCCACGATTGACTATGCCATTGGTAAGTGTACGGCAAGTCAGGGTGATGTCATTTATGTTCTGCCGGGGCATACGGAAACTATTGCTGCGGCAGGTGGGATTACCTGCGACGTCGCCGGGGTTTCGATCATCGGTCTTGGGCAGGGTAACTTAAGACCTACAATTACATGGTCGGAGACTGCATCGTCATGGCTCGTGACAGCGGCGAATGTTCTAATTAAGAACATCATTACCACGCTTTCAAAAGATGAAGTTGCTTCGATGTTTGCAGTATCGGCGGCAGGGTGTACCTTGGACAAGGTTAACTTTAAGGAATACGGTGCCAAGGGAGCAACGGGGCAGGCCATCCAGTTTCTTTTGACGACGGCAGATGCGAATGAACTTACGGTTTGCAACTGCTACCATAAACAGCAGACAGCGGCGAATGCGAATCAGGTGTGGATTGATCTTGTTGGCACGACCAATACCAAGATCATCAACAACACATTCATCATTCTTGCGAAGGCGGCTACTGCTTCTATTTGTATCAGCGGTTCTACCGCCGTGGTGGGCATTGAAATCGCCTACAATAAGATCATGTGGACAGGGGCTACGATTACAAACATCATCAACTTGGTAACGACTTCAACTGGGATCATCTACAACAACTACGTCGCTGGCGGTGCTGCGGTTCTCTTGGCGGCAACTATTGTTGGAGACCAATGCTTCCCGTTCAATAATTACGCTACCAATACGTTGACTGGTTCCGGTACGCTGGCTCCGACTGTGGCTGACGTCGTAACTTAACCTTTAACCCCGATGGGGCGGCGGGTAATCCGCCCCACTTATAATATGAATATCTCCGCTTCATGTATCTTAAACGAGAGATCCGTTGAAATAGATGGTGTCTTAAGGGATGTCTATGAACTTGGCTCGCTCCATGTCCTTCCGAGAGAGGATGGTCTGGGGAGATTTATCGTAAGTTATGCAGAAAGGAGGGCCGAAAAGGATGGTAAGTATTGTGTCGTTGGTCTTGCCCTACCGGAGACTTATGACAATGTTTATCGTAAGTATGGGTGGATTGATAATGGTCACTATGCTGGCAGGGTGATAATGACTTCCATTCCTGTGGACACGATAAAGGTAACGAATGTATGGGAACTTGACCTTAATGAAATTAAAAGGGCAAGAGAGGCGCTGCGTCTTTTCCTTACCTTGCCGATAACCGGAAAAGTTTTGGATATTGGCAGTTCGGACGGGTCTCATTCAAAGTATATGCGGTATCAGGGCATGGACGTCGTTACTCTGGATCACAACCACGATGCCGACATCAACGCCGTATGGCCCATTAAACTTGATTATAAAGTAGATGCCGTATGGTGCAGCCACATCCTTGAGCACAGCCGCCATCCCGGGGCATTCCTTGATGCTATAGCGGATGTCTTGAATCCCGGTGGTTGGTTGGCCATCACAGTCCCCCCGGCAAAGCATGAAGTGGTCGGCGGACACTTATCAATCTGGAACGCTGGTCTTTTACTTTATAATTTAATTCTCGCAGGGTTCGATTGCAGGGATGCGAAGGTGTATAGTTATGATTACAATGTGTCCGTCATTGTCAGATACAGAAAAGCCATATTACCTAAATTAAATTATGATTGTGGCGATATCGAACTTTTGCAAGCGTTCTTCCCCATGCCTGTCTATCAAGGGTTTAATGGTATAATCTCTCAACTGAATTGGAATAGCGAATGAAAGTTTATATTTTGGGAAAAGGCCGAGGCTGGGAAGATGCCCCTTATGAAAAGGATACGGATGTCTGGGGCGTAACCCAAATGATCCTTAAGAGAGACTGCACCCTTGCCATAGACATGAATGTTTATGATGACGGCAGGTGGGGGGAGAAGGAAAAGCAAGAGGCTAAACTGGCAAAAGAGGTCTGCCTTATAAACAAGATCCCTTATATTGACCTTGAGACTTATCCTTATGAAATAATAAGAGATTGCTTCAAGACTGATTACTTCTCAAACACGGTTGATTATGCCATAGCAATGGCTCTATATAGTGGTTATGACGAGATAGACCTTTATGGTATCACGATGGAAGAGGGGTCTGAATACTCTTACCAGAAACCGGGGTGCGACTTTTGGTGCGGCGTGGCGAAAGGCATGGGCGTAAACATAAGAGTATTCGGGCAATATGCTACATTGATGCGGACGAGAGACAAGAAGGTATATGGGTATGATTTCCTACAACAGACGTATGAAGAGAAAGGAGTGTTATTTGTATGAGCGAACTAAGTTTTTTTTCTGAATCGGACATGATTGTAACAAAGGACGGCACGAAGAGGATTTCGTCTGAATATCCCATCTGGTATAACCGACAGATGTTGGATGAACTTTCAGAAGATATCCGGATGGCGGAGTTTGATATAAAGTCAGGCAGGGTCAAGGACAGCCAGTTGGGACAGGCAAAGGATAAGTTAAGTAAGATGCGGGATAGGATGTCGGAAATTGATAACTCCATGCCCAAACTGGATGCTAAAGAGATCGATAAGATCGCAAAGGTCCGGAAGGAACTTGGTAAAAGCATTTCTTCAAAGATGTATTCGAGATCGGATATGAAAAAGGGTTTGGCTGATTCCCATGAAGAGGCCCGTAGGATGATAAGCCCTTCGATTGATCTTCCCCCGGAAGCCTTGGAGATTGCAAAAATGTGCAACGTTAATACGAAGGATGGAAAGATCAGTCGGACGGAAGCGGAGAAGATCTGGAAGATTACGGGAAGGTATTTAGACGAGGGTTCAAATACGGAGTCGCTTAGAAAAGATTAAGGGGGCGTTATGGATGGAAAATTGATGCTATATCAGGTAAGGCAACTTTTACAAGAGTCTTCGGGTTCTGGGTTCCTTGATGATAGGACGACTTATGATTACCTTTTTGAGGCGGCGTGTGAACTTACCTCTGCGTTAAAGTTGTCTACGGCATCACAGACCATTACCACGACTGCCACGACTTCCCTTTATGACCTGAATGCGGACTTTCTGTGCCTTTATGTCAAGAATGACACGAATGATTTTGTGATAAAGTATTACGACGGATCGGGTTATTACTGGCCGACATTCAGGGATGAAGGGTTCATCTTTCAGGAAAACTCTCTTACGGATTCTTCTATCCCGAACAACTTTTCCATTGTTGACGAGTCTACGATTCCTACGAATGAAACGGGAACTGCGACATCGGACGGTGCAGCAAGTAATGGAGAATGTACCCTTACGGATACCGCAGGGCTTTTTACAACATCAGGGATCTTCGCAGGAGATCTTGTCCATAATACGACAGACGGTAGTGACGGGGTGGTCTTGGTCGTAACGGATGCGACCCATTTGCAGACTGCCTTATTCGGCGGCACAAATAACGATTGGACGAGTGCCGATGCCTATACGATAGTCCCCCAGACAAGACGGCAGTTATATCTTGATCCCCCGTCACTTACCGCAGGACACACAATTACCGTAAGATACGTCCCGAAACCATCCCCCGTTTATTCTTCTTTTAGAAGTTACAGAATCCCGAGTCATTATATGCCAGCCGTTATTAAGTATGCCGCATGGCTCTATAAGTATCGGGACAGAGAGCCTAACTTCGGGGATGCGTGGTTCAAGTATTGGGAGATGCAATTAAGGAAGTATCATGCCAATGAGAATAGGAGTCCTGCAAGACAAAGGTGGACTATAAATATGACCCGGAGAACTCTTGATGATCGCTCAATGAGGTAGTCATGCAGAAAGTTGATAAAACTCTCGTCCCATTTAATTACCCCCTCAATGGTAGGTTGATTACGAAACTTGATGGCACTTTATTGCCAGATGCCCATTTTCAAGTTCTTGAGAACATGAGGTATAATGATGGAGGCATTGAGGGCATCGGTGGGATGACAAAGATAAACGCCGTTGCCACGACTTATACCAAGATCCAGAATGGTTTCCATTTTAAAAAGACTTCGCCCATAACGGAAAACCATATCTTTATCCAGACAAGTAGCGGAGCAAATTCCAAGATACTCAAATCTGATAATACTACGTCTATACCCGCTCAAGATACTTTTTCGGATTTCATAACCCTTCCTACGAACAATACCGTATATTTTGCCGAAGCCCCGGATCAATCAATGGTCATGTGTGATGGTTATACGAATTATGTCTATTCCGGAGATGAGTATCGTTCTGCCAAAGTAGTCAATTTCGATCCTGCGGGAACCTTTTTTAAAGACCATACCGTTATAGCAAATAATAATCTTACGGATGCGAGTAATATCTTCATTCTATCGGGAGTGGCGGGTGGTATAGATACGAACACGAAGGCTCTATATCATTTCAATGACGCATTAACGGATGCTACGGCAGGGGCGCATACGCTTACGGCAGTAGCCGCCCCGAGTTATGTTGCGGGTAGGTTTGGTAACGCAATTAATTTGAATGGTTCGACTCAATATGTCTATACCGCCGACCATGCTGATTTTAACCTTGCAGGGAACGTATATACGATTGACTGCGTAATTCACCCGGACGATTTTACTGCCAACCAACGTCCGATTTATTATCAATATGCGACAGACCATCTTGATTCTTTTTTGATCTATATTGACATAACTGGCGCTTTGGGGATTCTTGTCGAAAAGACAGGAGATGCAGATTTTAATGTCCAGACTCCAGATGGAGTCATTACGGCAGGACAGACACACCATATAGCCATTGTCCAGAATAATACCATTTTATATATGTTCATAGATGGTATACTCCAATACCAAGGTACTGCCCCGACTATTGTCCAAAATTATACCAGTAATATATGTATCGGAACAGATACGCCGGGTGGTGGTGGCGGCGTAAATGACTGGTTTGATGGTTGGATAGAAGAGTTCAGGGTATCTAATTCCGCCCGATGGTCAATAAACTTCACGCCTCCGCTTACTCCTTACGGAACGAGTACGAATGTCGTAGATATGTATATCGGTGCTACGAGGCCTTTGAGTGGGGTTAAGTTCTATCCCAATGTCGCCAATACTGCAAACACGTCAGCGACTCCTGCATTGGCTTATTATTGGAATGGTTCTGCATGGACGAGCGTGACGTCTTTGGTAGATGGGACGTTGGATACGGCAACGAGCACGAAAACATTGTCACAGGATGGGACGATCTCATTTACGTCTACGGTTTTGACTGCAAAGGTAAAGATCATCAATGAGAACTTGGCCTATTATTATCGTTTTACCTTTACGGGTATTGACGTAACGACTGCGCTTGAAATGGTTACGGTAAAAGCGCCTGTCCAGAAACTCGTGGATATCTGGGATGGGATGCCAAGGCAAATATATTCTTACCTTGTCTATACGGCGGCGTATGCTGATTATACTACAAATGTTTATGCACTTGATTACGACTCTGCGGATGCGACTACTTATGTAAATATCGGAGCTTTAACTGCGGCTCAATATACTTATGTTGGTTTTAATGAAAGACTTATTGGCGTTAAAATCTTTCTTGGTGGTACGAGTGTCAATACAAACGCTTGTGTCGCTTATGTAGATTATTGGAATGGTACGACTTGGGCGAATGTCGGTGCGATAGATGATGGCACTACGGTAGGTGGTGTCTCTTTTGCCCGGACAGGAACGATAACTTGGAACGATCCGGGTGTTACGAATGAATTTACGAACTCCGTTGGTAATAGTGCCCAATGGTATTATTACCGTATAAGATTCTCAGCCACGCTTTCCGCTACGGTAAGGATAGACCATATTGCAGGGATTCCTGTTCAGGTTAATTTAAGACCTTATCGTTATCCTATCCTTTGGCAGAATAGACTTTGGCTCTTGAACGATCAGGGTGCCAATAGAAACTCAGCCATAGGGTCGAGTTATGGAACCGTTTGTGTTTTTAATGGAAACGATAGTGGTATTTTGACCTTTGGGGGTATGAAGGATTTACAAGCGGCGGCTTCCTTATACACCCGTTATGGTGGGACGATCTATGAGAACCTCGTAGTCTGTAAAAATAGTGAAACTTATTTGATTGATGGAACGTCCTTTACGGGAGATCAGTCTGGTGCTGGTGCTTATGTCGTTTATAAGATTTCTTCTACGAGAGGATGTATAGCTCCTTTGACGATGGTTATGTGCGATACGGGTTATGAGGTATCCCCGGGGCTTACGAAACATACTTTGGTTTGGTTATCGGCATCGGGTGTTATTATGTTCGATGCTAATTCTATGATCGAAGTTTCAAATGATATTGGTGATAGGTTTGAAGTCAAGAGTTCCACATATCTGAACCCCTTGTATTCTAATCAGACCGCATCGTTTTATGATTCCGTAAGGGGCGAGTATCATTTAATGCTTGCTACGGGAGCCTCTACGACCCCGAATGAAGAATGGGTCTATGATGTCATAAGGAAGAAATGGTATCAGATAAAAAGAGGGGCTAAATATCTTTGGTCTGGTTTTGAAATAGAAGATTCAGGGGGTAATAAATACGCCTATGGCGGGACGAGTGATGGATTTATTGAAAGACTTGAATACGGGACTACGCTTGATGGTGTAAATATCACTTATAAAATAAGACTTCCGGACAGTCTTTTGAATACTTCATGGGATTCAAGAAAAGAAATGAGACAAGTAAGGGTCGTTGGGATCTGTAAAACGACTACGACACAAAAGATCGCCATAAGTCATTATGCCGATGGTTCTAATACGGCATCGAGCCCCACGATAACTCCCATAGATTGTAAAATAACGGGCAGGAGGTTCTTTAAGTTCGCCCGATCCGTATCTTTAAGAGGGACTACGCATAGTCTTGAGTTTTCAATCACGACCTCGGATGAAGCCATAGGGTTTAGCCCTTTATTTATCGGAGGTCAATATAGAGTGGTCGATTATGATCTGGAGGCATTATGAGTCTTTTAGAGGATTTTTATAAAGCTACGGCAAAAATGCAAGGTGGAAGAGCGACTCCACTTTCGGGTGCAAATAAGTCCTTACAGATACCCGGTCCAAGTAGAACATCTCCGCAGGGGTATGATGATGAGGCGGGAACTTATTCTTCAAAAAGCAAACAATCCGGGGAACCCAATGTTCCGGGTGCTTTGCCAGCGCTGGCGGCTGATACGGGACAGATTACTTCTCCATATCCGGGGGATTATTCAAGTCAGGCACCACAGGCGATTCAATCAATGGGGTTCCCAACGAGATCTCCGTTAGATTCAACAATGCAATATGTCAACGCCGCAAATTCAGCAGGAAGTCTTGTTGGTCTTGGGATCAAGGGTGCTCAAGAATTTGGGGCTTCATCCCCCGAACTCAATGCACTTGGGAGCGGACTTAGTGATGTCAATACTGCGGCGGGATACGCCGGAACCGCTTACAATTTGGCGACTGGAAACTATACGGGTGCGGCAAAAAGTCTTGTCCAACCCGCATTGGCTTATGGGACACAGTATGCGGCAGGGGTTGGGACACAAGCTGGAATAACGGCAGCGGCACAAGGGACTGGATTGACTGCTGCTGAATATGCTGCTTTAGGTTCGGGGACGAGTATCGCTGGCGGAACGGTCCCCGTAGCTACGGGAGCAGGGGCGGTTTTATCGGGAATAGGATCTGCTGTTTCGATTGCGATGCCATATTATGCCTTGGCTAAACTCGGAGGAACATTAGGGTCTGCTTTCTTTGATAATAACCCCCAGTATGCACAGGGTCCAGATATAATGGCGGGGAGAAACCCAGCGGCCCATCTTGCCTATTCTCTGCGAGAACCATTAGCGGTAGAGGAATACTATACCAACCTAATCCCCGATGATAGTTCTTGGAAGGGTCCAGCAAAACAGGCCATCCAGTATTCTAACCCCCTTGAAGTTGGAAGTTGGATTTCTGGTAACGCCCCTGAGAAATTGGCCGGGACTATTGACCCTATCGGGGGGATGGCTGGGGCATTGGCTGAATCCGCTGGTGCGCCAGAGGCAGTCCAATGGGCGTTAGATCCTGTGGGGTCTGCGATGAGAAGTTCATGTGTTCTTTTCAGTTTTCTCTATCCCGATGATAGGAAGAAGAGACTTACGGCACTTCTCTTTTGCGGAAGATTTGCCACACGGTCAACTCTAATCGGTTACTATTCTGTAAGTCGCATTCTGGTCTGGTTGATGAAAAAATCCCCCAAGTTCTTATCTTTTATAAAGACTTATTTAGTCGGAACGCTTTATCATTATATGAGATATAGACTTGGTAAAGAGAAAGGGGTAAGGAAGTGGCAAACACTTCTGATGTGGACATTCTGGGCTATATGCAACCTTTACTATCTCTTGAGGTTGCCGAGATATTATCCGCCCGGTTATGAGGAATGTGTGAGATCTGCGGAAAGTAGAACGCCGCATATGGAGGTGCAACATGGCTAATGTATTACAGGACTATTTCGATAGGCTTACGGCAGTCAATAGACAAAGGGGTATGACCGGGAATATGCAATATGGTCAAAAGATGGACGCCTCTTTAGCTGAGGGGTATTTTGATTCTTATCAAAAGAACAAAAAAGACTCCCAAGACCTCGCCTTAAGACAACAGGCATTGGACGACAATAGAGTATATCAGCAGGGCACCTTGGCTAATCAGACAAGGAGCATAGATGCAACTTCCCTTGCACAACAGAATCAAACTGAAATGTATAAGCAAGCCCTTGGCAATAAGCAGACATGGGATACCGTGAGCGCCATCGGGCAATTAGGTGCGCTTGGAGGGGGGGCTTATTTTAGGAACAGGGAGGCCAATCGGCTGGAGGGATTGAATACACCCAAAGAAGCCCCCGTTGTTAATTTTGAAGGAACGCCAGTCCCTGCACTTGGATGGGCAGGAACGGGGGAAACCCAATACAATTTTGAGGGTATGCCCGATAAGAGTGGTTTCAACCCTCCGAGCTTTGAACTCCCCAAAGGGGATCTTTATAACAAGCAAATAACACCTTGGTATGGTTCCGAGTCTCCGGACATGAAACCATTCTCGTGGATGAAAGACCTTTATTTACAGCCATACGAGGGTAATTATGGAACGGGAGATTTTAACTTAGGAGGTAGCTAATCATGGATATGTCTCATTTATTAACAGGAGGGGGTCCAGCGAGTGTCATCCCTGCAATGAGTCAGGCGTGGGACATGGGTGAAAAGATTGCCTCCGTGGGTCAGAGGGCAGAACAGAGCGCCATCACCGTAGAATCCGCTCGGAGGGAAAACGAAAGGCAACGAAGAATCGAAACCCCCATGTATCTGGAAGACATAAAGAATAAAGTCCCAGAAGTAATGCAGGAACCCTTATTCAAGTATGCTCAAGCAAGTGGGGCTATCGAGATGGACGGGAACCGCCCCATGATTAGGACGGGGAAGATGGAACATATCATGGACAACCTTGGCAAGAATAAAATCTTGCAAACCATGATCGTGACCGAAGCCAAGGATGCTTTATGGAAAGATATTGAGCCAAAGCGGAAGGCTCATATGGAACTCAAGTCCACCTTGGACAATGTCTTGTCGAGTTATGATGAGGAGATAAACACCCTCAAACAGGATGCGGCGGAGAACAATAATCCAGTCCCCTATGCCAAGATAGACGGCGTAAACTTAAAGAAGCAGAAATTTATGCAGACCGATCCGAGGTTCAAGCAATTAAACGATTCGGGTGCTGAGTTGACGAGGAAACTGGAGGAACATAACAGTTATGTGACTGCCCTTGGTCATAATGAGACCCTTTATAAAAAGTGGGGGGATAAGTATGGGCCGAAGAATGCAATGGAGATCGCCCTTGATATAAACAACGAATCGAAGGTCATGCAGGAACAGGCCGATGTCGTTGCCCGTGCGAATGCCAAAGCATGGTATGATGAACGGGGCAGAAAGATCGAAGCCGAAAAAACGGATAGGGCGTTTGGGGTCCAAGATAGGAAGGGTGAATCCGCAGAAACCATCGCCGCTAATAAGTTGGCGGCTGCTAAAGAAAAGGAGTTGAAAATTGCCGAGCTGGATAGACTGGATGAGGCTGTTGATAGAGACACACGGAAGGGGACAGTAAAGCCAACCGACAATGCCATAAAAATGATAAAGAAAAGGGCGGCGAAGTTCAATATGGACTTTATCGAGCAGGAGGAAGATGTTCCCAATAAATGGCTTTCGGGGACGCATAAGGAAAAAGTGTGGAAACTTGTTGATAAGGATACAGGAAAGCCTCCGGTAGAAAGGCAACAGCAATCAACTCAAGCTCCTGCGGAGGGTGCACCTAAAGTCCTTGCACCCACAGGGAATGTCTTTGCTGATGCGAAGGCGCTTCTTGCCGCTAACCCTAAGAATGGCCCAGACATCATCAAGCGGATGCTAAAAGCAGGAATACCAAGGGAGAGGATCAAAAAAGAATTGGGGATATAGCATGGCAGATATATTCGCAGATATGTGGCCTGTCAATTCAAAGACTGCGCCTTTTGATGTTACGCTGAAACAGGGAGAGGATGAGAATATTGTTGCGGGAGATATAGCCGCCGGACGCAGACACCCGGGATTATTTGACGATATGTTTCAAAAGGCAAGTAGCCAACCCATTCAAAAGAAGGTGGGGCTATTTGATGATATGTTCCCGCAGAAAGAAGAAGAACCCCAGCAACCCGGACAACTGGTCAATCCATTCCCTGTTGCGTGGGATGCGGCAAAGACTATCGGGAGTGGGTTTACTTCATGGATTCCTGCCGGATACTCATTCCTCACTCCATTTGAAATGAATCCACAGCAGTTGCCAAAACTACGGGGGATCGGGAAGACCATTGCGGCCTTGGTTCCGGGTAGCGGTGTGCCCCTTGGGGATTGGATGAAAGGGCTTCAGGAGGCATCTAAGACAGCACTTGAGATCCAAGATGCTCTTGTGATTGAGCCAAAAACCGAAAGAGGGGCTATGGCGGCGGAGGCTGTTGCAAAACCCATTGCATGGCTTAAAGAAATTGGGGATGAGAATGGATTATATTATGATCGCTTAGAAGAAGAAGCGACCGCCCCCGGCGATAAAGCAATTTACAGGGCGTTAGCAGCGGCCTCAAGGTTTGGCGGTGAGGCGGCTCCGTTTCTTCTTCCTGTTGCATTTAAATACGGGAAAGCAAAAGTCACCTCTACCATTAAAGAAATCCCCCGCAAGTTCAAAGAAAACCTTTCTATGGATAAATCGGTCCCCCCCGAAATGCTATCAGGAGAGGAACTCTTGTCCGAAAGGCGCAATACAAAGGGGATATTTGATGATCTCTTTCAAAAAGAGTCTCTCAAATCTGATGCGTCCCTTAATATTCAAGAGACAGCCAAAGATCAGGGGACAGAAGTCAAGACCAAGACAATCGGGGACAGAGAAGTAATAGAGAAATCCCCGGAACCGGGTAAGGTATCTAAACCAGCAGAAGGTGTTAAAGAGAAACTCCCCTATGAAATGACTCCGATGGAGTATGTTAAGGCGGGAGAATCAGATATCGCTGGTGGGCATACGAATGAGACTGCCCTGTTGATGGAGCATAAGAAACTGGTTGAGTATGCGGCCTCGAAGGGCGTTGAAATCCCAGCAGACATCCTTAAAATCTACCGTCAAGAGCCGTGGGCCGTTGAGCTTATAAAGAAGCGCAAATCAAAGAGCGCCGCTGATGAGATGGTCGAAGCCGCAGAGGACACTCCCCTTTATAAAGCAATAGAGGAAATCAAAAGACAGGGCGGCATTAGATATGCCGATATGGTTAATCTCTTTGGAGAGAAGGCAGATTGGAAGGGCAATAAAAGGTTAACCACCTTGTCGAAGGATATGCCGGGACTGATTAGTAAAAAAGGCGGGGCTTTAATCGACAGGATAGCTGATGAATATGGGTTTGCATCTGCCGATGAACTTGTTACCGCTATCATTGAAAGGAAGTCAAAGAGGGAAATCGCAAGTAAGGTTAAGGACGATTTCAACTCTCTATATGGTGAGGAGATAGCCCTTGCCAAAAAGAACATGGTTAAAACCCCTAACGGAGTCCCTGCCGCAGATCTTTCCGTTGGCGATATTTTAATGAAAGACGGAAAACCCATGCGGGTTGGAGTGATCCACGGGGGGGAGGTCCATATCATGGATCACAATAAAATCCTCCATACTGTGGATATGCTGGATGTGGTTCCTGCGGATGTGGCAAGGGTTAAAAAGGGTATTTCTAAGTCTTCTGGCCCAACGATAGACAAAATCCCCGAAGCAGAGTTTTCCACTACAAGTGGAAACTATGGTCTAAAGGAAGCCCTATTGGACCTTAATGATATTCTGGGGAAAACGGGAGAGGCGAGCGGGATAAGGGGTGGCAGGGAGATTACCCCGGAACAGTTAGCCAAGAGAGACAGGCTTTCAAGGTTCCTTGACAATGCGATTGCGGAGGCAATGCAGAAGGGTTTAAGGCTTGCCGACCAGTTAAAGGTCATGGGGATAACGGATACAGATTTAAACAGAATGATGGCATTCCAATCTGAAAGAAACCGACAAGCGAGAGGAGTCGAAAGAACCGACTTCCCCCAAGAAGCAGATGGCGCTACTTCAATTAAGAATGCAGAAACACTTACGGACAGGCAGAACAGAAATCTTCAAGAAGTCAGGGATATACTCAGGCGGGGGGATGAGGCTATCCACGATGAGGGGGTAAGAAGGGTTGCGTCCGGTGAAGTGGACCCGAGAATGATGGCCCGAAGCATTGTTGAGAACCCCAGAGCGATATCGGGTGAAGACGCTTATGGTCTTTTATATGACAGAATTACCTTGAAAAAGGAACACATGGCAGCCAGAGACGAGATAACTTCTGCTCGTGCCCAAGGTGATGTCATTAAGGGAGCCGAAGCACAGACAAGATTACTTGCCATAGAGGAGGCAATGGCTATCAATGAAGCCGCCACCGTTTACGCTGGGACCATATCGGCCCAAGGGTTAAGGGCAAGACGGGCTTTAATGTTAATGGACTATTCTCTTGTTGAAATGGTTTCGAGGGAGATGAGGGACAATGGCGGGAAACCCCTTACCCCGGAGTATAGAGCGGCGCTGGAGAATTTCTCTAAACGCATAGAAGAACTACAAACAAGGCTCGGAGATAGAGACCTTAAGATTAAGCAATTAGAATCTGCTGCGGCTGTCGAAAGGATGAAGAGGGAGTTCGCTAAAGAGGAAAGATTTAAAAAGAGAACTGATAGACAGTATGCCCTTCGGTCTGAGTATGGCGGATATCTAAACGAACTCAATGTGGCATTAAAATCAGCCGCCAGAGGTGAATCGCTAAGTGTTGGCCTTCCCCCAGAGGCAGTTAAAGCCCTTGGGAAGATGGCAAAGAACAAGGTTGAATCGGGGATTATAACAGTTGAGGGGATTATTGATTCGATCTACTCTGATATCAAGGAGATGGGGATTGAATTAAGTAAGAGAGACATCCGTGACGCTATCTCTGGTTATGGAAAGACTTCTAAGATGAGCCAAGAGGAGTTAAAGGTCCAGTTAAGAGAAGTCAAAAGGCAGATGCGGCTCATTTCTGGACTTGAAGATGCACAGTCCGGTCAGGCTCCATTAAGGAGTGGTCTGCAAAGAGATATCCCCAGCGATACAGTAAGGGAATTGGATCGTCAAGTTAAGCAAGCCATGAGGGATAGCGGGATTGATTTTACCACTACCAGAACACCCGAACAGCAATGGAAAACTTCTCTCGATGCGATTAAAACTGGATTAAAGAATCAGATAAGAGACCTCGAAAAACAGATCGCAACAGGCGAGAAAACCCCCAAGAAGACGGGCGTTAAGTATGACGCAGAGGCGCTGGGATTAAAGGAGAGAAGAGATTCCCTAAAAGCCATAGTCCAAGAGATGGAAGGAAAACCCGAGATCTCCGTTGAGGTAAGGATTAAAAACGCCCTTAGTGCTGTTGAGAGATCTATAAAGGAATACGAGAGAAGGATCGGGGAGTCTGACCTTGAACCCCAGAAGAGGGTAAGCAAGACTCCTGAGACCCCAGAATTGAAGGCCGCAAGAGAGACAAGGGATGCCTTAAAAGAGACCTACAAGGAAATGCAGAGAGAGGCACGACCGAATAAGACCCCCGAAGAGGTCGCTCAACAGGCATGGAAAACAAGGAACAGAAACAAACTTGCCGAACTCGAAAGACGGCTCGAAGAGGGTGATTTTGAAACTACAAAGAGAAAGCCAGTCGAACTCGATAAAGAGTCGATGGAGATCAAATACAATCTCGAAAAGACAATTAGAACCTACAATGAGGCCAGATTTAAAGAAGCCCTAAAGAGACGGTCAAAGGGAGAGAAGATGTTCTCCTATATAGGGGAAGTCCAAAGTCTCGTAAGGGCTTTATGGACGAGTTTCGACTTGTCGTGGTTGAGGCAGGGTGCCCCGATAGGGATAGGCCATCCTATTTTAGCAGTTAAGTCTTTATATACGGGTGCGAAAGCATTTAACGCAAAGCAGGGCTTTATCTCAATGCAAGAAATTAACAATCGTCCAAACGCTACGAGATATAAAAGAGATGGTCTCGATCTTACCACGGAGAAGTCTGGGGCCAACATGATCGAAATGGAGGAAATGTATCAATCTCGCTGGGCCGAAAAGATCCCCGGAATAGCACAGTCGCAAAGGGGGTTTACTGTTGGCTTAAATAGGTTAAGGGTTGATGCCTATGATGCTTTTGCGGATATAATTGAAAACCCCGGAATATTCAGAGGGATGCTTGGGCTTAAACCCAGAGAAATGACATTGGCGGAAGGAAAGGCTATCGCTAATCTGGTGAATGTGGCAACCGGAAGAAGTAGCGTTGGGAAAAGAAGTCAGGCTATTGTAGGACTTAATCAGTTTCTATTCGCCCCACGACTGGTTATGAGCCGCTTCCAGTTATTGGCTGGACAACCCCTTTACAGGGGGACAATGGCAACGAGAATGATTGTTGCTGAACAATACGCAAAGTTCTTAATCGGGGGTGCCCTGTTAATTCAGTTGGCCCTTGTTGCTGGTGCCGATGAAATTGAAACCGATCCGACCTCCTCTGATTATCTTAAGATTAAATTCGGGAATACACGGATAGACCCATTTGGTGGATTACAACAACCCCTTGTATTTATAAATAGGCTTATCTATGGACACACAAAGACCCAACAGGGCAAGTTAGTCCCAATAAGGGATGACTACAATACCGGATTGGGCGATAAACCCTACGGCAAACCAAACGCATTTGACTTGACCGCAAGATATGTCAGATCGAAACTCGCCCCCGTACCGGGCATGGTTGCTGATACGGTTACGGGACAAAATATTATGGGACAAAAAGTAAATGCCTATGACCTACCGGGCAAGCTCATTACCCCAATGACCTTTAATGATATTTTTGGTTCCCTCAAGGAGAAAGGACTTGCTGGAGGGGTTGCACTTGGACTGCTTTCAACAATAGGTATGGGGGTTGGGAGCTACGAGCCGGGGGTTGCTGAATCAACCTTCTTCCAAGATCTTCGTAAAGAGTTCATCCCCGATGATGATGGAAGAAGGCGCAGGGCAGGTCGAAATAGGAGATAGCCACCCACTACATTTTGTTGTATCACTAACGGACACTTATAAATGTGGCGCTTAAGTTGACCCAAATGTAGTGGGTGGTTTATCCGTAACTTCCATAAAAGCCTTTTTAATATTATCAGACGAATACTCCATCCTAAACAGATCCCTAAAATGACCCCTTCTTGCTTTGAAATAACTTTGAAACCCCGGCAATCTTGAACGATCCAATCCTTCCAAGGGAGCCTTTATACCCCCAAAGATGGCGTTGGGCGATTTCTGCTCTTTCATCCCTTGGCCTTTCTTTCTGCCTTGACCATTCTTAAGGCCGGGGATTCTTTCTTGAGCCATCTTGAACTTTTAACTTTACCAAGGATCTTCTCTCTTTTCTTAATCAGCCCTTCGGCCATTTTCCAAGAATAATAAATAGAAACGGCAACGCTGGCTGAAATCAGCCCCGTAAATGCTATGGCTATCCCTATCTGAAACACTACTTGTAAGAACAGTTCGATGGTCATGGTGTCCTCCTTTCAACGCCCTCTATTGTTTCTGCCTTATATGCCCTTCGTTCCCTTTCTATAATTTCTCTTGTCCTATCTTCTAACTCATATGGCACGCATACTCCACCCTTCCCTCCTAATACTGCTTCGACTATCCTTATCACTCGTTCAGGAGACATATTCCGTTCTCCCGTAGCATCTTTTGCCATCATTTTTATCTTCTCCAACGCCTCGGTCAGTTCCTTGATATGGGCTTCCTTATCCGCAAGCATCTTTCTTAAATCCTGCTCCTCAAGCCTCCACTCTCCAGACGCATCATCATAACATCCTTGGTTGTAAGCAATCTGCTTGTCCTTCTCGGCAATCACACCCCGTAAATCATCGTGTAGCAGTTTAGCAAGGCGAATCTGCTCTCCTATCTGTTCGTCCTTCTCCGCGATTACATCTACATGGGTCACGATAATCCGCTGCCACTGCTCGACTTCGGCAAGGTGGTCGGTGTAGAGGACATAATCACCATCCTCATCTTCATCCATGAAAAAGTTGTTATTGAAAAATGTCGGCGTGAATCTGTTCATACCCCCTCCTTCTGTGCGGCCAGCCGATATTCCATTATTTCTATGCGTATGATAGCGGCGCACAATAGCAACCACATGGCGGGGGCAAGTTCAAACACCCAACATACCACTGCGCTTATCAGACAAACTATGTAGAATACTTCGATAAATTTCTGCACTTTGCTCATTTTACCCCTCCTTCTGTGCGGTTAAATAAGGGCGGGCGGGATTGGTGAGAGTCCGGTATTCAACTCCGTTCCTCCCGCTTTGAGTCCATCATGCTTTCGCACCGCCCTTTGTTCAAGTTACTTCGTCAACCATTCGTGCAGCTCTTTTGCCGCACTAAGCACTTCAGCCGATGTAGGCTTGTTTTCGCCCTTTCCGGCTGTTGCACTCTGACACATAATCAGAGTCGCAATCCGCAACGATTCGAGTTTGTTTAATACGCTGTCAGTCATGTGCTTTCTCCTTTCCGACCTATTGGTCTATTTTGGCTACCCCCTCCTTCTGTGCGGTTACTTCCTCAAGGTTATCATCAAAATACTTTCTGGCAACATACCATTGATCTTGATGGTTTTTGGGATTTCTGGCAATCATCCCCATATCAGATTCGGGGTGATCCGTGTCGCTCACGCTGATTCCGGTTAAATCTTCACCCTTCACGTAGGGCCTCATTTCTGATAAACCTTTCCTGCGATACTGTTTGAAATTATCCATTGATCTTCTCCTTTCTCACCCATAAGAAAAATGCTAAATTAGCAACATCCACCCAATCACCCTGTTCTACGTTTTTAAGCAGCCTTGCCTTTAATGTTCTAACTGATAAGGTGTTCCATCCAACCCACCCATCTTCTTGTTTTGTAGCCAGCACCAATTCCATCGCAGCGAAAAACTTTCCAAGCCATGTAAATAACTTCATACCCCCTCCTTCCTCTCTGCAAGCCAATCAAGATACTCGCGCTTCTCCGTTATGCCGGGAACATACCCTATCAAAAAGGCAACCATCTCCCGCATTTCTTTGAGTAATTTATCCTTCTCCGCAACTACGGCAAGGTGGTCGGCTTTCAGCACAACTTCTTCCCGGTGTTTCTTCGCCTGTATCAACTCATGTGCATTATAGGTCTGTATTATCATACCCCCTCCTGTGCGGTTAGCCTCACGGAACATATTGTTCATTATCTATTGCAATCTGTCTGGTGATATTACCCTTTTTTATTTTTACCAAACGATCAATAAGTTCATCGTATAACTGCACGCCAACCGGATTCATCGTTTCCCGTGTAGTTATAAATATACGGGCATGTTGAAGAGTAGTAAGAATATTATCGTCTAACGTCTCGCTCGGTGTGTCAGTCCCGCTATAAGATGCTATTGGTTCAGCCCCCAGGGCTTTTCTGGCAATCGAAATAGCAGCAAATATATTTAATGATGTGGCTACCCTTTTTAGACTCGATTTAAGTGCTACAATTTCCCTGTCTTGCTGCTTTAATATGTTTAACATTCTTGCCATGTATTCTCTTTTTATGACTGTATCTGGCGCAAGGACAAGCTCCTGCATAAACTCCACAAATTCATAATCGTCTAATAATGTTGGTTTCATACCCCCTCCTTCTGTGCGGTTACGG
>Ga0315273_10002401_pt1 | contig 22128 bp, 19 predicted proteins | sample YL17G02_0_MG_FD_205753 | JGI IMG/M metagenome (GOLD analysis project Ga0315273, IMG submission 205753) | Sediment microbial communities from Yellowstone Lake, YNP, Wyoming, USA - YL17G02_0 | ecosystem: Environmental > Aquatic > Freshwater > Lake > Sediment | place: USA: Wyoming | collected...
AAGGTGCTCGCCCAGTACGCTACCCTGGGCCCCTACGACTTCGTGAACGTTGTCGAGGCGGCCAACAACGAGGTGATGGTACGGATCGTCGTGGAGATAGGCTCCCGCGGTTCCCTCCAGATACTAACGATCCCCGCCATCAAGATGGACGACTTCATCTCGCGCATCGGGCCCTAGGGTCTAGCCTTCCGACCCGATCCGCTCTAGTCCGCCCATAAACGGCCGCAGCGCCTCCGGCACGACAATCGACCCGTCGCGCTGCTGGTAATTCTCCATCACGGCGATCAGCGTTCGCGGCAGCCCCAGCCCTGACCCGTTCAGTGTGTGAACGAACTCCGTCTTCGATCCCTTCTCGCGCCGGAAGCGGATGTTCGTGCGGCGGGCCTGGAAGTCGCCGCAGTTCGAGCACGTGCTCACCTCCAGCCACTCGCCGCAGCCCGGCGCCCAGACTTCGATGTCGTATCCCTTGACCGCGCCGAACCCCAGGTCGCCCGTGCACAGCAGCTTCACCCGATGAGGCAGCCCCAGCCCGCGGCATGTGTCCTCCGCGTCCTTGACCATCGCCTCCAGTTCCTCATCCGAGAGCTCCGGCGCGCAGAACTTGTACATCTCCACCTTGTCGAACTGGTGGCCGCGCTTGATGCCTCGTACGTCGCGGCCGGCGCTCATCTTCTCCCGCCGGAAGCAGGGCGTGTAGGCGACATAGTGCAGCGGCAGCGTCCCCGGCTCCAGTATCTCGTCGCGGTGCAGGTTCGTTACCGGCACCTCAGCCGTCGGCACCAGCCACAGGTCGTCCTCGACGTCGTGGTACAGGTTATCGCGGAACTTGGGTAGCTGACCCGACCCCCACAGGCAGTCCTCCTTGACCACGAACGGTGTGTAAACCTCCCGATAGCCCTGCTTCTGGGTATGCAGGTCGAGCATCCAGGCGATCAGCGCCCGCTGCAGCCGCGCCCCCGCGCCGTTCAGCACGTAGAACCGCGAGCCCGACAGCTTCGCCCCCCGCTCGAAATCGATGATGCCCAAGCGCTCGCCGATCTCCCAGTGCGGCCTCGGCTCGAAATCGAACGCCGGCGGCTCCCCCTCCGAGCGTATAATCACGTTCTCCTCTTCCCCTGCGCCGACCGGCGTGTCGGGGTGAGGAATGTTTGGCATCTCCAGCAGGAGGCGGTTCATCTGCTCCTCCACCTCCTTGATGCGCGGCTCGCCGGCGTCGATCTTCTCCGATACGCTTCGCATCTCGCCGATCAGCCGCTGCCGTTCGCCGTCTTCCTTCGTCGCCCCGATTTGCCTTCCCGCCGCGTTGCGCTCCGCCTTCAGCGCCTCGATCTCCACGAGCAACTGCCGTCGCTCCTCATCCAGGCGCAGGATGTCGTCCAGGCCGGTCTCTGCCCGGCGGTCCGCCATCGCTTTCCTGACGGTGTCGGGGTTCTCACGGATGAATTGGAGACTTAACATAATTACCTATCCTCTCGCATTGCGGCCGGTCCGTATCGCCTTTAGCGCCAGCAGGCGCACGTCGTCGGGCACGGGCGCCGCGCGACCGCCGTTCCCCAAAGGGATTGCCTCTCGTCTCTCCAGTTGCCCCTCATCAACCCAGGTCAGGAAGGTGCCGTCTCGGCGCAGGGCCGTCGGGCCTCCCGCCAGCCGGCAGAAGTAGATGAGGTCGATATGCTGATGGGGAGGTGTCTCCGGGCTGTTCTCCAGCAGTATGGTGTAGGGCGCTGCCAATTGCCGGGGATAGTCAAAGCCCAGATTCTCCTCCGCCACAATAATCTCCGCCTCGACTCCCGTTTCCTCTCCGATCTCACGGAGCAGTGCCTCCACCGGCTCTTCGCCTGCCTCGATATGGCCTCCCGGCGGCACCCACATCTGCAGCAGGGGATGCCAGAGGAGCAGCGTCCTCTCCCCATCAACGACGAAGCCCGTGACGGTGAAGTGTCTCTCCATACCCAGTTCGCTCTCGACGTGATTCTACCAACATGAAGGCAGAGGCGTCGAGCGCCTGCAAACCGCTGGAAGGGGGAGTGTGGGGAAGTGACTGAGCTGACTGCCTAGTCCAGCAGGGAGAGAGGGAAATCCCCCATGTCATCCAGTACCAGGTCCGCCTCCGATAGCGGCGGCAGAGCCGTAGAGGCGGCCCGCATCTGGATCACGTACATCCCTGCCGCCTTCCCTGCCGTCACGCCGGACCGGCTGTCCTCGACGACGATGCATCGCTCTGGCTCCACGCCCAGCCTCTCTGCCGCGTGCAGAAAAATATCGGGCGCGGGCTTGCCGTTCTCGACAGCGGTGCTGGAGACAGTGATATCGAAGAAGCCTTGGAGCTTGGTGGACTGTAGGAGAGCGTCAATCCAGTTCGGCCACGAAGAGGAGGCCAGCGCGAAGGGGATGTGGCGCCGCTTGAAATCCGCCAGCGTCTCGCGCACCCCGGGCAGCGGCTCCCGTGGCTGGCTCAACAGTCGCACCATTGCCCGATCATAACGGGCCACGCACTCCTCGTAGCTCGCGGGTGGCGAGTGCTGCGCGAAGATTGTGTCCCAGGTGGCCTTGACTGTCGCTCCCATTAGCTCGTTGTGCTCCTCCTCCGACATGTGCATGCCGAAGTCGGCGAGCACCTCATTCAAGCCCTGCTGGTAGAGCGGCTCGCTGTCGGTGAGCACGCCGTCCATGTCGAAGATGACCGCGTGAAAGCGACCCAATGCTAGTCCTTGCTTCTAAGTTGGGGGAAAAGGATGACTTCGCGGATCGAGCGCTGACCGGTCAGGAGCATCACCAGCCGGTCGATCCCGATGCCGAGGCCGCCGGTGGGGGGCATCCCGTGCTCGAGGGCAAGAAGGAACTCCTCGTCGATCATCTCCACCTCTTCCTCGCCTGCCGCCCGCCGTCGCGACTGCTCTTGGAAGCGCTGCCGCTGATCGATGGGGTCGTTCAGTTCCGTGTAGGCGTTGCCCAGTTCGAAGCCGCCCGCGAACGGCTCGAATCGCTCCACTAGGTCCGGGTTATCCGGCTTGCGCTTGGCCAGGGGCGATAGTGCTGCTGGGTAATCCATCAGGAACGTTGGCTCCATGAACTGCGGCTCGACACGCGCTGATAGCAGCTCGTCCACCAGCTTCGCCCAACCGGCCTCCGGCGCCACCTCGATACCCATTTTCTGGACTGTCATCCGCAGACCGGCCTCGTCGCGCCGGTACTCCTCCAGGTCCAGGTCGGCGTACTGGCGTAGGGCGTCATGGACGGTGATCCGTCGCCAGGGCGGCGCTAGATCGATCTCACCGTCGCCGCCGGGGACGCGGGTCGTGCCGATGACCTCCTTCGCGACCGACGACACCAACTCCTCGACCATCGCCGCCACGTCGTTGTAGTCGGCGTAGGCCTCGTAGCTTTCCATCATCGTGAACTCGGGATTGTGTCGCGTCGATATCCCTTCGTTGCGGAAGATGCGCCCGATCTCGTACACTTTGTCGAACCCGCCGATGATCAGGCGCTTGAGATAAAGCTCCGTCGCTATCCGCAAATAGAGGTTGCGGTCGAGCGCGTTGTGATAGGTGACGAAGGGTTTGGCAGCCGCTCCTCCCGCCTCCGGCAGCAGCACCGGCGTCTCCACCTCCAGGAAGCCGCGCCCATCCATGAAGCGGCGGATAGCCGAGATGATCTGGATTCGCAGCGCGAAGAGATGTCGCGCCTCGTCGTTGGCGACGAGGTCCAGATAGCGCTGCCGGTAGCGCGTCTCCGTGTCCACCAGGCCGTGCCACTTCTCGGGCAGAGGTTGGAGGGACTTGGCCAGCAGCGAATACTCAGCCGCCTCGACTGTTACCTCACCGGCGCGGGTGCGAAAGAGAGCGCCCTGCGCGCCGGCGAAATCGCCGATGTCCAGGTCGGCTAGGCCCTCATAGACCTTTTCGCCCAGGGTGTCGCTCTTGAGATAGACCTGGATCTTCCCCGACCCGTCCCGCAGGTCGATGAACGTCGCCTTGCCCATATCCCGCAGAGCGGTCACTCGCCCCGCGACCGTTACCTTGGGAGCGTCGCCAGATTGGGCTTTCTCCCATCCGGCGAAGGCCTGGACCGCCTCATCAGCGGTGTGAGTGCGCCGGTAGCGGGGAGGATAGGGGTCAACGCCGCGGGCCCTAATGCGCGCGAGCTTCTCCTGCCGGAGCTGGAAGCTCTCCTCGTTGCGAATCGACATCGTAGGCTCCCAAAGATCAAGCGGCGGGCGACCGTGCTCTGCGGCCCCGCCCGTCGCTGTCCGTCAATTCGATTCCTCAGCCGTCAGGCTATGCTTGTAATGGTGAGTCTCAGAGTGCCTGCCGGTGCATCAACCAGCACCGCGTCGCCGACCCCCTTGCCCATGAGGCCGCGGCCAACCGGGGATTCGTTGCTGATGCGCCCCTCCTTGGGCTCGGCCTCAGCGCTGCCGACTATGGTGTAGGTTTCCTTCGTGCCCTTCGGGGTGAGCACCGTGACTTTGGAGCCCAACTGCACCCGCTTGGAGCGATGGGCCTGCTCCTCATTGATCAGCTCGGCATTGGCGATTATCTTCTCCAGAGTAAGGATGCGCCCCTCCACGAACGCTTGCTCGTTCTTGGCGTCCTCGTACTCGGCGTTGTTCTGGGTGCTGGCCAGCTCCTTGGCCTGATGGATGCGATCAGCTACCTCCTGACGGCGTACCGTCTGTAGGTGATCGAGCTCCTTCTCCAGTTTGGCGAGACCTTCTTTGGTTAGAGGAACCGGTTTGTCCGGCATCGCTCCACTCCTGCCGCTGATTCAAAAAAGAGACTGAGCGCACCAGGCCTCAGTCAATGATGATCTTAAGTGACCCTCATTATAGACAACCGGTGGGACACTTGTAAACCCCTTGCCGCTTCTCTATGACAGTGTAATCGACATGAATGCGCCTATTCTGAATGGACGGGAACGCCGTCTAACGCAGCCCCGTCCTTGACCTGTGGCCCCCTTCGTCTTGGCGGCGAAAAAAGGCGCGTGCTACAATGACCCCGTTGATCCTGACAGCCTGCGGACTGTCAATCTGAGAATTGACCACGAAGGAGATGCAAGCCAGATTGCGGTCAACATTGTCGCTGGCCTTGCTTGTCCTGTTTGCCGCGATGGTGGGAGGGGTGGCGGGAGGGCTCACCGTTCACCTCATGGGAGACGATGAACCGGCGCCCTCATCGGCTGGCCCGCCGGCCGCTGAGCCCGCCATTGTGCTCGCAGAGGATATTGCGGTCGTTGAGGTCGCACGGAGGGCTGCGCCTTCCGTAGTCACTATCAAGAACGAGGTGGAGCCCCGAGAGGATGTGTTTGGTAACCTCCTGGAAGAGACCGCTGTGGGCTCCGGCGTCATTATCGATGAAAACGGTTTCATTGTGACCAATGAGCACGTGGTTCGCGATGCCGGTCGGCTCACTGTCCAGCTAAGCGATGGTCAGGAGCGGCCCGCAACTGTCGTTAGCTCCGACGACCCCTTCACCGACCTGGCGGTCATCAAGATAGAGGAGGGTGGCCTCAAGACCCTCCCGTGGGGCGACTCTGATGCCCTCCAGTTGGGCGAGCCGGTCGTGGCCATCGGCAGCGCTCTCAGTCAGTTCGAAGGTTCCGTGACCGTCGGCGTCGTCAGCGGTCTCCACCGGCGCTGGCTCCGCAACGGCGTGCTCATGGAGGACCTTGTGCAGACCGACGCCGCGATCAACCATGGCAACAGCGGCGGCGCTCTCCTCAACTCCCGAGGCGAACTGGTGGGGCTGAACAGCACCGTCCTCCGTAGCACTGAGGCCGGTGATGTGGTGGAAGGGGTCGCTTTCGCCATATCCAGCAAGGTTGCAGAACCCATAGTCGACACCATAATCGGGGCGGGAAGCTATCCCAGAGCGTTCCTGGGCATATCCCATCAGGACATTGACGAGCAGATGGCGGGGTTCGACCTGGCGGAGGATCACGGCGCCCTGGTTGTCCACGTCTCTCCGGATACCCCTGCTGCCAAGGCCGGCATACAAGAGGGCGACATAATTCTTCGCCTGGGGGACATTGCTCTCGGTACTGAGATGCCCTTCCTCAATGCCCTGGCTCTTCTCACGCCCGGTGAGACGGCGCCTGTCCTGTTGGACCGGGGCGGTGAGGAGATCACCGTCGACGTAGAGTTCATCGCTCGCGAAAGGTGACAATGAACGAGCAGGGTCCATTCGATCGGATACTGCGTCAGGAGCCGCCCCCCCGCGATCGGGGAGGACACTTCATCATCATCGCCATCTTAGCTCTCGGACTGCTTCTTCTCATCCTTGTCCTCCCTCCCATCTCTATCCTCAGCGGCGATGGTGGGAATGGCGGTGGAGGCAACGTCAACATCAGCGCCAAACCCCGCAAGGATATGCCCGCCCCGCCCGAGGGGATGGAGGCCGTCAGCCCCCTCTACGATATCGCCGTCTCCGGCTCCGTCGAAGGGCCGACCGTGATCACTCTGAATCCGCCCTCGCCGGTCGGGGATTCCCGCAACCTCTCCTTCTATACCGTGGAGGGAGGCAAGTGGCGGCGCATCAGCAGCGCCAAGCTGGTTCTCGATGGGACCGCTGTTCAGGGGGAAGTCACAGAGCTGCCCAAGAACGTCGTTGTCCTTCGGACCATCAGTGCCTTGTACCAGCTATCGGGATCATTGCCCGCCGGCTCTGAACTCAATTCGGACGCTGCCCAGACCATCGCTGCCCTCAATCCGGTGGACTTCGCGCCTGCCGCCGACGGCTCTCTTGAGGGTGAGGCAACAGAGCTGCCCTCAGACCTGCAACTCGACGTCTATCCCACCATCCGCGTCCAAACGCAGCAGCAGATAGATGCGGTAAACGCCATCATCGGCTCCCCCGATCTCCGCGACGAGCACCTGAACGCCATCCTGTCGATGGTAGAAGCTGGTCAGTACCGAGGCGTGGACATCGACTACGGTTTCGTCGACGCTCTGCACAAAGACGAGTTCTCCGACTTTGTTGAGACTCTGGCCGAGCAGCTCCACCGACGCGGCCTCAGCCTCACACTCACTGCGCCTCTACCTGTCCAGGAGGGCACGGATTGGGATAGCGGCGCCTACGATTGGCTGCGGCTTGCTCAGGCCGCCGACGCCATCAAGCTTCTACCTGAAGAGGACCCCTCTCGCTACTACAAGAGGACAGAACAGGCGCTTCAGTTCCTCACTGAGGATGAGAAGATCGCCCCCGCCAAGCTGGTGCTGATAATCACCCCCTGGGCCCACGAGAAGGGGGGCGAGGGGATCCGCAGGCTTAGCCTGCTCGAGGCGCTGGCCATCGCCAGCACACCCAAACTAGAGGACGGCGGTGAAATAGCGCCCGGCGACAATGTGACCGTTATCGGCGAGAACGTCTACAAAGAGGACGGCGCCTCCGGCATCGGCTGGGACGAAGAAGCGGCCGCCGTATACTTCAGCTACCCGGGCTTGGGCGGCGCTCGCACCGTCTGGATCGAGAACTTCTTCAGCTTCGTCTTCCGCCTGAACCTGGTGGCGCGGTTTCACCTGGGCGGCGTGGCGATAGATGATGTCTCAAGCGGCCCCGGTGTCAACGACATCTGGCCGGTTCTCCAAGAGTATGCCGCGACTGGTAAGGTTGAGCTCGTAAAACCCAACGGCAGCCTGTTTTCTCCCGTCTGGGAGGCTGACGGCGGCAGCCTCAAGGACAGCGGTGACGGCTCCGTCGTCTGGACCGCTCCCGACGAGCCGGGCGCCTACCGGATCACCCTTATCGTGAGCGATGGCCTGGCGCGTCTGGGCCAACGGCTGAACGTGACGGTCAAGGAATAGTCCGCGGAGTATGCGCGTAATCGCCGGCATAGCGAAGGGGCGCCAACTGAAGGGCCCTCGCGGGCGCGGCCTCCGGCCAACCTCGGACCTCGTACGCGGCGCTATCTTCGACATACTGGCGGCGATGGGCGCCGACCTTACGCGGACGCTCGACTTGTACGCCGGGACCGGTGCCCTGGGCATCGAAGCCTTGAGCCGCGGCGCCGAATCGTGCGATTTCGTGGAGAGAGACAGCCGCTCCTGCAAGCTAATCCGCGACAATCTGGTTCACACCGGCCTCGCTGAAAGAGCGGCCGTTCACTGTTTTCCCGTCGACAAGGTATTGACCAGATTGCAGGGGGAGTATAGCCTCATTCTGGCGGATCCGCCCTACGAGGACGAGAATGCAAACGCTGTATTGCAGGATATAACCGCCTCTTCCCTCGTAGCGTCGGCTGCCGTTATTGTAGTGGAACACTCGCAACGCCGTCCCTTGCCGTCGGTCTTGGGGAACTGCGAGATGATAAACAGCCGGCGGCATGGAGATACCTGTATCTCTATCTACCGTTCAGGAGGTAGCTCGTGACTATCGCTGTCTATCCAGGCCGTTTTGACCCAGTGACCAACGGTCATCTGAACATCGTCCGCCGCGCCGCCTCTCTCTTCGACAATGTCGTCGTCGCCGTCTACCACCTGGATGAGGACTATCTGTTCTCCACCGAGGAACGGGTGGAGCTCTTTCGCGAGGCGGTCAAAGACATACCTGGGGTGACCGTCGACTCCTTCCGGGGCCTCACCGTCAACTTCGCCCGCAGCCGGTCGGCCACCGTCCTCGTGCGAGGGATACGCGCTGTCACCGGCTTCGAAGCCGAGTTTGACATGGCCCTTATGAACAAAGAGATGGCCCCCGAGATCGAGTCGGTGTATCTCATGGCCAGCCGTGAGCACCTCTTCATAAGCGGCGCTCGCATCCGAGAACTGGCCCGTTTTGGCTACGACGTGGCCAAGCTTGTGCCCTCCCACGTCGCCGTGGCCCTGCGACGCAAGCTCGGCACGGATCAGAAGTAATCTGCCCCAAAGGAGTAGAGCCATCGACATCCTGCATCTCATAGACCGACTTGAGGAGTTGGTGGGTGAGAGCATGAAGCTCCCCATCGGCGGCCGCGTGGCCATCGACAGACGCCGTCTCCTTGACCTAATTGACCAGATGCGCGTAGCCGTGCCCGCTGAGCTGCGGGAGGCCCAAGAGGTGCTCCAGCAGAAGGACGAGGTGCTGGCCGGGGCCCGGGAGGAATCACAGCTCCTGCTCGCCCGCGCCCAGCAGGAGGTCGAGGAACGTCTCAGTGAGACAGAGCTTGTTAAAGCCGCGCAGGCCCGCAGTGAAGAGTTGCTTCATCAGGCTGAGGAACAGGCGGAGGTCATGCTGAGAGATACCGAGGATCGCATCAGGTCCCGGCTCGGCCAGGCGGAGACCGTCGCCGCCCAGCAGATGGATGAGGCTGACCGCTACGCCCTGGAGATGCTCAAGAAGCTGGAGTCCCAGCTATCGGCCTTCCTAGGCAGCGTGCGCGCCGGCGTCGACAGTATGGAGAACCGGACCCAACCCCGGTCCTGATCGCCTTCAAAGATCTCCAGAAAAACTGCGACCCCCGGCTCAACGGGGGTCTCTTCGTGATCGAACGGCGTTGCTTCTCTGCCGGCCCGCCTATGGCCCCACCAGGAACGCCATGATCGCCGCCTTCAGCTCCTCCCCGTGCTCGCCTTCCAGCAGGTTCGTGCCGTGTTCCGAGCCCTCGAAGACCTTCTCCTGCTTTGGCTCCGGCGCCTGTTCGAACAGCCTCTCCAGGCTAGTCATCGCCGAACTGTCCCCCTCGCTGGCGATGAGCAGCTTCCGCTCACTGACCTGTCCCACCACCTCTTCTGCATTCAAGTCCTCAAACCGAGCCGGCGCCGAGACCGTCACCACACCGGCGACATCCTCCCGCGCCGCCACGATCAGCGATGCCGTTCCCCCCATGCTGGCGCCCACCAGGTAGATCGAGCCATACCCCCGTTCCCGCATTGCTGCGATGGCGGCCTCAACGTCCAGAGTGATCTTCGACAGTTCCTTCTCGCCCTCCGACTCGCCGTACCCCCGGAAATCGAAGGTGAGAGCGCTGTAGCCCGCCTTCGCCAGCTCTTCTGCAAATCCGTACCACGACGTCTGGTCGCTTGGCCGCATGTGGCAGAGGATGACGATCTTCTCACCGCTCCCGAAGAGGTGACCGTGGATCGTCAGGCCATCCGCCGTCTGGAAGCTCACCGCCTGCGATACACCGCTCGGCGGAGTGGGGTGTGGCTTCTCCTCGTCGTCCCCGCACGCCGCCAAGATCAGCCCCAAGACAACAAGAAGAAAGAAGAGATACCGTCGTGACATTCGGCACGTTCTCCTTGAGCCCGTTCGTTCTACCCCACCACCACGTTCACCAGCCGCCCCGCCACATAGATTATCTTCCGCACCTGCTTTCCCTCAAGGTGCGGCTTCACCTTCTCGCTGGCCAGCGCCAGCCCCTTCGCCTCCTCCTCACTGATGTCCACCGACACCTGGATCCGGTCGCGCAGCTTGCCGTTCACCTGTACGACCAGCGTGATCTCCTCTTCCGCTGCCAGTTCCTTCTCCCACGCTGGCCACGACTGATTGTGGATACTGTAGGCGCCTCCAGAACGCTGCCACAGCTCCTCCGCCAGATGCGGCGCCGACGGTGCTAGGAGCAGCATCAGCGTTTCTATCGCCTCCTGCCAGGCGCCCACATCGACCGGCCCCGCCTCCTTCGCCTTTGTCAGGTAGTTGGTGTACTCCATCAGCGCCGCCACCATCGTGTTGAAGCGGAACCGCTCGATATCCTCCGTGACGCGCCGGATCGTCTTGTGCGTCAGGCGGCGCATCTCCCGCACGGCGTCGGCATCGCCCTTCTCGACTGTCCTTGCCGGCGTCAGCACGAGATTCCACACCCGGTTCAACCAGCGCGACACCCCTGCGATACCGGAGTCGTCCCATTCTCCGCCTTGCTCCCAAGGCCCGATGAACATGAGGTACACCCGCACCGCATCCGCTCCCAGCCGCCCTACGTACTCGTCCGGCGCCACCACGTTGCCCCGCGACTTGCTCATCTTCGCCTTGCCGGAGATGATGATCCCCTGGTTGAACAGCCGCTGGAACGGCTCGCCGAAATCGACTATCCCCAGGTCGCGCGCCGCCTTCGCGAAGAAGCGGGAGTACAGCAGGTGCATCACCGCGTGCTCGGCGCCTCCCGTGTACTGGTCGACGGGCAGCCACTTGCGGGCCATCTCCCGCGATATGGGCCGCTCCTCATTGTGGACGTCGGCGTAGCGGTACATATACCAACTGGAGCAGACGAACGTATCCATCGTGTCCGTCTCTCGCTTTGCCGGCCGTCCGCAATTAGGGCAGGGCGTGTTGACGAAGCGCTCGTGCCGGGCCAGCGGCGACTCTCCAGTCGGCTTGAACTCAGCGTCCTCCGGCAGCAGCACCGGCAGCTCTTTCTCCGAGACGGGCACTGTGCCGCACTCTGGGCAGTAGACGATAGGAATGGGCGCACCCCAGTAGCGCTGCCGCGATAGCAGCCAGTCGCGCAGGCGGTAGGTGACCGTCGGGCCGCCCCAGCCTTTCTCCGCCAGATGCTTGCTGACGGCCGCCTTCCCCTCCTCATTGGGTGTCCCGTCGAAGGGGCCGGAGTTGATCATCATGCCCGGTTCGATATAGGCCTCCGTCAGCGCTTCGCCCTTATAGTCGGGCGGTGCGATGACGACACGGACCGGTAGGCCGTACTTCTGTGCGAACGCAAAGTCGCGCTCGTCGTGTGCCGGCACCCCCATGACGATCCCCGTGCCGTAGGAGGGCAACACGTAATCGGCGACGAGTATCGCCACCTTCTCGCCGTTGAGCAGGTTAGTGCAGTAGGAGCCCGTGAAGACGCCTGTCTTCTCTCGCTCCGTCGACAGCCGTTCGATCTCCGTCGCCCGCCGGCTCTGCTCGACATACTCCTCCACCGCTGCCCGCTGCTCCGTCGTTGTCAGCTTCTCTACCAGTGGGTGTTCCGGCGCAATTACCATGAACGTGACCCCGTAGACGGTGTCCGGCCGTGTCGTGAAGACCCGTAACTCCTTCTCCTCGATGCCGGGGATGTCCAGCCCGAAGGCGATCATCGTCCCCTCGCTGCGCCCGATCCAGTTGCGCTGCATCGTCATGATCCGCTCCGGCCACTCGATGCCGTCGAAGGAAAGCAGTTCGTCGGCGTACTTGGTGATGCGGAAGAACCACTGCTCCAAGTTGCGTCGCGTCACCGCCGTGTGGCAGCGCTCACAGGTGCCGTCCGGCAGCACCTGCTCGTTGGCCAGCACCGTCTGACAGGAAGGGCACCAGTTGGCCGGCGCCAGCCCCCGATAAGCGAGGCCGTTCTTGTAGAACTGGAGGAACCACCACTGCGTCCACCGGTAGTAGTCGGGGTCTGAGGTGACTACCTCCCGCTCCCAGTCGAAGATCGCGCCCATCGATTTGAGCTGCCGTCGCATGTTCTCGACGTTGCGGGCCGTCCACTGATGAGGGTGGATCTTCAGGCGGATCGCCGCGTTCTCGGCCGGCAGACCGAAAGAATCGAACCCCATCGGGAAGAGGACGTTGTACCCCCGCATCCGCTTGTAGCGCGCCTGCACGTCCGAAGGCGCCATCGCGTACCAATGTCCGACGTGCAGGTCGCCTGAGGTATAGGGGAACATCGTCAGGGCGTACCATTTGGGCCGCGGGTCGTCGTCGCGCGTCCGGTAGAGACTGTCCGTCTCCCAGCGCTCCCGCCACTTCTTCTCGATCTCAGTCGGGTTATACCTGTCGTCCATTCTCTTCTCTTCCCTGGTCTCCGTCTTCGGTTCTTTCATCGTGGTCCAGGTCTACCAGCAGCGGCGCCCGCCGCCGTAGCAGGCCATCGATTGCCCGCACCACCGGCCGCGACTCCAGGAGCACAAAGACAATCAGCGCGGTCATGGTGGCCACTAGGTATAGCTCCTGTCCCACCGCCATCCCGACGGCGGCGGCGCTCCAGATCGTCGCCGAGGTTGTTATCCCCTTGACGCTGTAGCCCTCGCGGAAGATGACGCCTGCCCCCAGGAATCCGATGCCGGTGACGATGCCGGCCGCGATCCGGTCCTCGCTCCCGACCAGTCCCGATATCTCCGTGAACAGGGCGGCGCCCAGCGTCACCAGCGCGATTGTTCGCACCCCCGCGGGCATGCCGCGCAACTCCCGCTCCAGCCCCATTAGGGCACCCAGGCCGGCCGCCAGCAGCAACCGGACGACGATCTCCAACTGGTCGCCTGCATCCATGCGCTCACCCCTCGGTCGCTCAAACACGAAGCCCCCCGTCCCAGGGACGGAGGGCTGCTCCGCGGTACCACCCCGATTTCCCGATACGCCGCCCGTCGACGAGCAGCCCGGGACACTCAGAGGCGCGTTAACGGGCGCTACCGGCGCCGGCTAGTTCCCTTCACCGGCGCAGCTCCCAGGCGAGTTCGGCCCCCTTCTTGCCGGCTCGCACCCCCGCCGGCTCTCTGATTCCGGGGCCTACTACTCCTGTTCCTGGCAGTTCACGCGTATAGATTTTGGTGGAGCTGGGGGGATTCGAACCCCCTACCTTCTGCCTGCCAGGCAGACGCTCTCCCGATTGAGCTACAGCCCCACCGGCGTTTCCTATCGTAGCAGCAAGAGCATACCGACGCAAGGCGCTGCTACCGCGACAAGGGGGAGTGCAGAGGGGGTTTTGTCCCGTCTGCCGGGGTCCCCTTGATTTACCAGAACACCCCTTGGGCGGGTGGGTGGGACGAACAACGCCCATGTTACGGTGACCACGCCGACGCTGCTCATGCGCACGATGCCCCGAATGGGTGCAACTCCTTGACATTCGCCTTCCCCCTGCCCCATCATCGCCTCATATCGCCAGCCCTGTTCCGGAGGTTTGCTGCCATGATGGCTCTCGAAGGGATCCGCGTCCTCGACCTCTCCCGTCTTGCCCCTGGCCCCTTCTGCACGATGCTCCTCGGCGACCTGGGCGCCGATGTCCTCATGGTCGAGGCGCCGACCGAAGCCCTTCCCGGCGGCACTTCCCTCGACCGGCCGGTTGGTGAGGGCGCCGACCGGGCACTCGCCTTCAACGCTCTCCGCCGCAACAAGCGCAGCATCATCCTCAACTTCCGCCATGACGAGGCCCGCCGCATCTTCTACCGCCTCGCCGAGACCGCCGACGTGGTTGTCGAGGGCTTCCGCCCCGGCGTTGTCAAGCGCCTGGGCGTCGACTACGAGACAATCAGCGCCATCAACCCCCGCATCGTTTATTGTTCCCTCTCCGGCTATGGCCAGGATGGTCCTTATGCCGGGATGGTCGGTCACGACATCAACTACATCTCCATCGCCGGTGCCCTCGGTATGATCGGCTGGCCCGATCAGCCGCCGGCCATCCCCCTCAACGTCATCGCCGACTTCGCTGCCGGTGGCCTCCATGCCGCCTACGCCATCCTCGCCGCCCTTCTCGCCCGCGACAAGACAGGCCACGGCCAGCACGTCGACATCGCCATGACCGACGGTGTCCTCTACCTCCTTACCCTCGCCGTTACCCAGCATCTGGCGAGTGGCGTCGTGCCCCGTCCCGGCCAGGAGGTGCTCAGCGGCGGCGCCCCCTTCTACAACGTCTATCAGACCAAAGACGGGCGCTGGTTGGGCGTCGGTAGCCTGGAGCCCCACTTCTTCGTCAACCTCTGTCGGGCGCTGGGGCGGGAGGACCTGATACTGCTGCAGAACGACACGTCCCGCTGGGGCGAGATATTCGACGCCTTCCGGGCCGAGTTCCGCAAGAAGACCCGCGACGAGTGGTTCGCGATACTGAAAGAGACCGACACCGCCGTCACGCCGGTGCTCGATCTCGACGAGGCCCTCAACGATGCCCACAACCGGCATCGGGAAATGGTCGTAGAAATGAACCACCTGACGCTGGGGAAAGTGCGTCAGGTGGGCATAGGGACGAAACTATCAGATACACCGGGAGCCGTGCGCTCGCTGGCGCCGCACCCTGGCGAGCACACCAACGAAGTGCTGTCACAGCTAGACTACGACAACGGACACATCACTGCGCTAAGAGAAGATGGGGTGGTCTGTTAGTTGTGTGGCCAGGCTCGCCTCTCTCTTGAGGACGAGAGACCACCCCACACCTCATTCCAACACTTACCCCAGCTAACCGGATGCTCGCCCTTGAACGTCGATCTTGGTGCTAGTTGAAGATGGTCAGGTTGGCGAGGTCTACCATCGCTTCCTTCGGCGCATCCAGCAGGAACAAGCCTGGAGCAAAGAAGCTGTCGCTTCCCACCAATAGCGCCAGAACGATGGCCCAGATGGCGAATCCGGCGGCATTGCATACCAGCACCTGTCCCGCGCTGGCCGAAGTCGACGCCTGGATAGCGAACGTCGTCAACCCAAAGAAAAGCGCCAGCGACGCGAGTCCGATTCCGAAGTCCAACGCCGGTATGAACATCAACACTGACAGTGCCAGAGGCGCGGCCGCCATCCCCATCGTTCGGACGAGCTGCTGGATGTCGGCTTGGGCCCGGAACACCTGCGTCAGCAGCACGTAAACGATGAGTAGCCAAACAACCCAGAGCGCGACCGAGAAAATGCTGCCCAGGATGAAGGACTGCATCAATACCTTGCCGCTGTCACCGAAATCCTGCATTATCCACCACAGCCAGCCGCCGAGTCCGGCCAAGAAGGTCGCGACCACGGCCACGGCCACTGACGGCAAAGTAGCGCTGGCATCCAGCCTCACCTCGTCAAATACGCTGGTATCCAGTTTCACCAGCCGCATCAGCCGTGCGGTCAATGCCTGATAGTTAAACTCTTGTGCGTTCAACTCATCCTCCTTGATTGTGACATTCGCCCCGTTTCCGGGTACCTGCCGGTCTCCCTTTTCTCTAGACGGCTTTAGTTAGGAGATCCGCTTCCTTGCCTTACCGCCTTACAGGCTCTCTTGCCGCGTATTCTATCACTTTTGTTGTGGTTTGTGACCAGGAAAAAGCCTAAATCGCATGATCACTCGATCATTTTTTCAAGAAGCGGACGTTTCTTGGGGATTCCCGCCCGTCGCGGGTACCGGTCGGGCGTGGTTGCCGTCTTTCTCACCACCAGGAGCGTCTGCGGATGGGCAGCACCCGGTATCTTCAACCGCTCCTGATGGATGATCTCTCCACCTAGGACCGACAGCGCTACTCTTGCCGCCTCCGCCTCGGCCCGTGCCCGCGCCCCCTTCGGTGTAGCGAGATGTCCCCCGATCCGCAGCAGCGGTAGCGCTAGCTCCAGCAGGACCGGTAGCGGCGCCACCGCCCGTGCCACCACCATGTCGAACCCTTCGCGATATCCCTCCTGCCGGCCCAGATCCTCTGCCCGACTGGTGATCACTGCTACCCCCGCCAGTTCCAGCGACCCCACGACACCCCGCAAGAAGTCGCTCTTGCGCCTGCTCGCTTCCAGCAGCGTTAGGGCCGTGTGCGGCAGCAGGACCTTGATGGGCAGCCCGGGGAGCCCTCCGCCGGCGCCGAGGTCTAGCACCGACGTTGCTCTCGCGCTATCCAGCAGCTTCGCCTCCAGCAGCGCCGCCGCCAGTGCCAGCGATTCCAGGAAATGCCGCTGCTGCGTCTCCTCGTAGCCGGTTACCGCCGTGACGCCGGCCCGTTTGCCTTCTGACGATAGCAGGACATAGTAGCGCTCGAACAGGTCAAGCTGCTTAGGTGTGAGGCTCAGGCCGAGTTCGCTGGCGCCCCGCGAGAGAATGTCGAGCATAGCGCCTCGTTGCTGAATGAAGTGGGCCGATTATAGCACCCGCTCTCCCAGCGTGGCCAGAGAAGGTGTGCAATTGACACCCCCAGTCCTGTCCCCCTACAATCAGATTCGAGAAAGGATCGCGATGAGCCCTTCAGAGCAGAACCCCACCCTTCGAGAAGCAGCAGCCACATACCTTGCCGGCCTCCCCCCTGAAGAACGACAGGGGGCCCAGATCGACGTGAACAAGTTCGTTCGCTGGTACGGTGCTGACCGCAACATGGGAGAGATGACCGGCCACGACGTCTCCGGCTATGCCGAAGGTCTGGGCGTCACCCTCACCGATGCCGCCGCCAAGCTCGAGCCCGTGCGCGCCTTCCTCTCCTTCGCCAGGAAGAAAGGCTTTACCGCCGCCAACATGGCCGTTCACCTTCGTCCTCCCAAGGCCACGAAGGCGTCGAAAGCCCAGCGGCGCGTCGTCAAGGAAGAGGTGATCTCCCTCACCCGTGAAGGGATAATCGTCCTCGAAGCGGAACTGGAAGACCTTCGTGCTCGCCGTCCCTACATGGCTGGCGAGTTGCAGCGGGCCATGGCCGACAAAGACTTCCGTGAGAACGCCCCTCTTGATGCCGCCCGCGAGGCGCAGGGCCACCTGGAAGCGCGGATCAGAGAGCTGGAAGCCACCCTGCGGCATGCGGTCGTCAGAGAGGCGGCGAAAGAACCGGCCTCGGTCGTTATCTTGGGCAGCACCGTCCTCCTGCGCAATCTCAAGTCCGGCGCCGAGTTGAAATACACGATCGTCAGCCCCCGCGAGGTCAACCCGGGTCAGGGAAGAATCTCCGTTGCGTCGCCGGTGGGAAGGGCGCTGGTGCGCAAACAGGAAGGCGAAGAGGTGGAGGTCGAAGCCCCGTCGGGTGCCATCAGATTCCGGATCGAGAAGATCCAGGCATAGTTCCTGTATTGCCTTGGCAGGGCCGGAGCGCGTCGCCGTTTTCGACTCTTAACGCACTCTTAACATTGGACGGCTGGGGATCGGTAGCCTTACCCGGCAAATCGTGATATGATTCACATTCATTCTGGGTACCCTGGTTCGGCCAATTGGGCGGCCTCCTTGCTCCCTCCCGGAGAGCCGCCGTGGCACAGGAGTTGCGTGAGATGGATGCAAGCGCGCGGACAGCAGAACAGACCGTTGAGATGGGATTGGCGGCGACAGAGGTGACGCCTCCCCAGCTCGCTGAGGAAGAGGAGGGTGATATGGCGGAAGCGATGGAGCACGGTTACGTACCTGGCCTGGCAGGAGTCCCTGTCACGCGCTCTCGGATAAGCTACATCGATGGCCAAAAGGGCATCCTCAAGCTCCGGGGTTATGCAATCGAGGAGCTCGCCCAGAAAAGCACCTACGAGGAGACAGCCTATCTCGTTCTCAAGGGGGAGCTTCCCCCCCAGCATGAGCTGGAGCGGTTCGAGGAGGGGCTGGCAACCCATCGACCGGTCGAGCCGGCCATTCTTGAGATGATGCGCTTCATACCCAAGGCCGCTCACCCCATGGCGGCTCTCCAGATGAGCATCGCCGCAATGGGATTGTTCTATCCCCGCCGGGTAGACGATGAAGAGCTGAACCACGACGCCTGCTGCCGCCTCATCGCCCAAGTGCCGACTCTGGTCGCCGCGTTCCACAACGTTCGGCAGGGAAAGGCTCCGGTCGCGCCTCGCCCTGATCTCAGACATGCCGCCAACTTCCTCTACATGCTGGATGGCGAGGTGCCCGAGCCTCTCGTCGAGAGAACGTTTGACGTCTCTCTGATATTGCACATCGAGCACACCATCAACGCCTCCACCTTCACCGCCATGGTGGCCAGTTCTACCCTGGCCGATCCCTACGGAGCCATGGCTGCAGCCGTCGCTTCGCTGGGTGGCCCCCTGCACGGCGGCGCCAACGAGCGGGTGCTCAAGATGCTTAGCGAGATAGGCTCGCCTGAGCATGTCGAAGCCGCCATCGACAGGAAGATCGCCGAAAAAGAGGTCATCTTCGGCATGGGTCATCGTGAGTACAAGACCATGGATCCCCGTGCCCCCATACTGAAGGGAATGATCAAGCCGCTCATGGAGAGGTTTGGCTCTACCCCTCTCTACGATATCGCTGTCGAAGTCGAGAGGGTTGCCGCCCAGCGTCTCGGCGAGCGCGGTGTCTGGCCCAACGTCGACTACTACTCCGGCATTCTCTACGATTGCATGGGCATCCCAACCGACCTGTTCACGCCCGTCTTCGCCATTTCTCGTATCGCCGGTTGGATCGCCCATTGGGACGAGCAGATCGCCCACAACCGTCTCTTCCGGCCCACCCAGGTCTACGAAGGGCACGACAGCCGCGATTACCTGCCCATAGAGCTGCGCGCCTAGGTCGAGCCCTCGGGGCCTCCAAGTCCGCGGCTGCTAGCTCTCTAGACCGCTGTCGCCCGACTCTTGCCTTGACCGGCCCTCCCGCTGGGGCGATAATTTCAACTCAACAGAAACTCTGTCGGTTGGGAGAAGATGCGCAGTCTACGTGTTGGCCTCGCCCAGATTAACGTCACCGTCGGCGACCTCAAGGGCAACGTCGCCAAGATACTGAGCAGCGTCGAGCAGGCTCGCTCTCTGGGCGTAGATCTCCTCGCCTTCCCCGAACTCGCCGTCACCGGTTACCCGCCGGAGGACCTCCTCCTCCGACCCCAGTTCGTCCGCGACAACCTCGACACCCTCGATACAGTGGTCAAAGGTAGCGCTGGTATCACCCTTGTCGTTGGCTTCGTCGACGCTGAGAACGATATCTACAACGCCGCCGCCGTGATCCATGACGGCCGGCTCGTCGACGTGTACCGCAAGCAGTTCCTCCCCAACTACGGCGTCTTTGATGAAGACCGCTACTTCGAGGCGGGTAGCGCCTGCTCGATCTACGAAGTGGCGGGCGTGGATGTGGGTGTCAACATCTGCGAGGACATCTGGTATCCCGAAGGCCCTGCCCAGGCCCAGGCCTACGCCGGTGCTCAGGTCATCCTAAACATCAGCTCATCGCCGTTCCAGGCTGGCAAGCGCGTCTCCCGAGAGCGCATGCTCTCCACCCGCGCCGGTGATGGCGGCGTCATGCTCTGCTACCTGAATCTTGTGGGTGGCCAGGACGAGCTCGTATTCGACGGCGGTAGTATGGTCTTCGACCCCGAGGGCAAGGTGCTGGCTCGCGCTCGCTCCTTCGAGGAAGACCTCCTGGTATGCGACCTCAACCTCGACAAAGTGATGCAGTCCCGTCTCCACGGCCCCCGCCGCCGCAAGGAACGTCCCGCTTTCACCGGCAAACAGCCCGCCCGTGTCCGGATCTCGTCGCAGCCCTTTGCGGCGGAGAAGCCGCCGTTGTCGCTGTCGTCGGTGGAACCGCTGGATGACTCCGCCGAAGTGTATGCCGCTCTAGTGCTCGGCACGCGCGACTACGTGCTGAAGAACGGTTTCAACAAGGTCGTGCTTGGCGTCTCTGGCGGCCTCGATTCCGCCATCGTCGCGACAATCGCCGTCGACGCTCTGGGACCGGAGAACGTTATCGGCGTATCCATGCCCTCCCGCTATTCCTCCGAAGGAAGCCGCACCGACGCCCAGGCCCTTGCCAATAACCTCGGCATTCGCCTGCTGACGGTACCCATCGAGAAGGCGTTCTCCGCCTATCTCGACATGCTGTCGGAAGAGTTCGCCGGCACCGAGCCCGGCGTTGCTGAAGAGAACCTCCAGGCGCGTGTCCGCGGCAACATCCTCATGGCCCTCTCCAACAAGTTCGGCTGGCTGGTGCTGCCCACCGGTAACAAGAGCGAGATGGCCACCGGCTATTCCACCCTCTATGGCGACATGGCCGGCGGCTACGCTGTCATCAAAGACATACCCAAGACCCTCGTCTACAAGCTGGCCATCTACCGCAACGCCCGCGACGGCCGGCCCGTCATCCCCGAGGCCTGCATTACCAAGCCTCCCTCAGCCGAGCTGAAGCCCGATCAGATAGACCAGGACTCGCTGCCCCCTTATGAAGTCCTCGATCCCATCCTTCAGGCCTACGTGGAGGAAGACAAAAGCCTCGCCGATATCCTGGCTATGGGCTTCGATGAGGAGATGGTGAAGCGCGTCATCCGCATGGTCGACAGCAACGAGTACAAGCGGCGGCAGGCTTCCCCGGGTGTGAAGATCACTCCTCGTGCATTCGGCCGTGACCGCCGCCTTCCCATCGCTAACCGCTACCGCGAGTGGTAGCCTGTTGATTCAGGATTTCCAGCCGGCCCGTCGATTATGATCTCAGGCGGTATCCAGTTAACCGGTGGGAGAGACAATGACCGACAGCGATACTCCACGCGCCCTCGCCCTGACCCACGCTCGCATCATCACCCCCGATGACGACATCGGCGAAGGTACGGTCGTGCTCGCGGGAGGGCGCATCATCCAGGTCGGCGCCGATCCGCCGCCTCCCGAGGTCGACACCATCGACCTCCGTGGCCTCATCGTCGCGCCCGGCTTCATCGATCTGCACGTGCATGGCGGCGGCGGCTTCTCCCTGACCGGCGACGACCCCGAGCAGCCCCGCTCTTACGCCCGTTGGGCCGTCTGCACGGGCGTGACCTCCTTTCTGGTCACTCCCATCGGCCGTGACCGCGACGACCTAATCCGCCAGATCCGGGCCGCCTTGTCCGTGATGTCGGGAGTCTCCGGTGGAGCGCGGCCGCTGGGCTTCCATCTGGAAGGGCCCTTTCTCAACCCTGAACGTCTGGGAGCTTTCCGTGCGGAGTGGCTGTCCGAGCCCACTATCGAGGAGTTCCGCGCTTACGTTGAGGCGGCGAGTGGATACCTGCGTCTCATCAGCCTAGCGCCCGAGCTTGCCGGCGCCGAAGCCGTCATCGCTGAGGCTGTCGCGGCGGGTGTCGTGGTCGGCCTTGCCCACAGCGATGCTACCTATGAAGAGGCTCAGCACGCCTTCTCTCTCGGCGTCCGCCACGTTACCCATTGCTATAACGGCATGCGCCTCTTCCACCATCGCGACCCCGGCTGCTTGGCGGCTGCCCTCAACTCGCCGGACGTGACAGTGGAGCTCATTGCCGATGGTGTCCACGTCCATCCCGGCGCTATGGAGATGGCGTTGCGTGCCAAGGGCGTTGAGAAGGTGGTGCTTGTTACGGATGCCATCTCTCTCGCTGGCCTGGCCGGTGGCTCGTTCGATCTGGGCGGTGAGAAGGTTCGGGTGGAGAACGGCGTCGCCCGTCGCGCCGATGGCACTCTTGCTGGCAGCGCCTTCACCATGAACAAGATGGTGGAGAACGCTGCTCGCTGGCTGCCCGTCGGCTTGCCCGGTGCGATTCGTATGGCGACCCGCAATCCGGCGACGGTGATCGGCGTGGCAGACCGCAAGGCGAAGGTCGCGCTTGGTTTCGACGCCGACCTTGTCGTGCTCGCGCCTGACCTGGAGGTGGAGATGACCTTCGTCGCCGGCGAGTTG
>Ga0315273_10002403_pt1 | contig 22125 bp, 10 predicted proteins | sample YL17G02_0_MG_FD_205753 | JGI IMG/M metagenome (GOLD analysis project Ga0315273, IMG submission 205753) | Sediment microbial communities from Yellowstone Lake, YNP, Wyoming, USA - YL17G02_0 | ecosystem: Environmental > Aquatic > Freshwater > Lake > Sediment | place: USA: Wyoming | collected...
AGCTCCTCGCGGCCTCCCTTGAGATTCCCGAGGCGGAACTGAGCGATGCCGCGCCCCGCGTGAGCCAGCGGGAAGCCGCCGTCCGCTTGTACGGCGCGGTCGAAGGACGCGGCCGCCTCCTTCGTCTGGTAGGCGACGAGATGGACGAAGCCGAGCACGGTGTTGGCCCGGGCGTTGTCGGGCTGGCGCCTGATCGCGGCGTCGGCGGCTTTGCGCGCGCCGGCATGATCGCCCTGGGCCAGACGAAGCTCGGCGACCCGCGCTTCCGCCTCCGCGCTGTTTGGGTCGAGCGCCGCTGCATTTTCGGCGAGTTGGCCGGCGCGGGCAAGGTTGAAGTCCGCTTGGGCCACGAAGGAGCCGGCGAGCAGAGCAGACGGCGACGAGGCGTCGGCCGCTAAAGCCTGGTCTGCGAGAGTGCGCGCTTCGTCACGGCGATCGTTCGTAAGCGCCACGACCGACGCGAGTGCCAACGCGACAGGATTCTTGGGGTCCGCGGCGCGGGATTGCTCGATGAGCGCGCGCGCCGCATCGACCTGGCCTGTCGACAGATCGGAGGCCGCGAGGCCGAGCCGCTCGCCGTCGGCGCCCATTCCCTTCAGGCGTTCCGCGTCCGCCCCTCCGACGACCGACGGGTAGTACAGCGACCACTGCACCGCGTCGCGCGGCCGGACGATGATGCGGCGCTGCGGGGCCTTACCCGGCTGCGTCACGGCTTCTTCGCCGCCCGTGACGGTGACCGAACCGAACTCGTTCGACGCGGCGACGGTTCCTTCGATCATCGTGATGACCGTCGTGCCGTCGTCGGCGACGCCCACCGAGAACTCCGTCCCCTTGATCGCCGCGGTGACGGTCGGTGTTTGAACGCGCCCGAAGTCCTTCGGGGTGCGGCTGATGAAGTAGCTCTGACCGGAGAGGATCTTGAGGATGCCGCTTCCGCCTGAAGCCGGCGCCACGATCTCGACCTCGCTCTTCTCGTTCAGGCGGTGCAGCGTCTGGTCGGAGTAGAGGAGGGACGCCCGGCTGGCGGGCCCGGTACGGATGCGGTCCTGCGCCGCAAGCGACTGTCCCGCGGTCGAAGGTTTCCACGCGGTGGCGGCCGCGGGTTTTGTCTCGACCGTGTTCTGGATCGCGGTGACCTTCGCGAGGCTCGCATCGGCGGCGTGCGCCGAAAACGTTGCGTAGGTCATAACTGCGACGAGGACGACTAGCGCCCTCGTGCGTACGTCACCTCGGGTCGAGCTTTGCCACACGTTCATCGTTTCCCCTCTAAGAGGTGACGCCGCCCGCCAAGGCGGACGGCGTCGATTCTTTGCGGAACCGGCCTCAGTCTAATTGAGGACGAAACCGGTGACGTAGTTTTTGCGTCCCGCGATGCGGATGGTCAACGTGAACGAACCCGTGCCGATCAACGCCGTTCTCATGCTGTAGGCCCATTGTCCGCCACTCAAGCTGTTGTTGAAGCGGAAGAACGGGTCGTTGGGATTGTTCGTGTTGTCCGAGTTGAGGTTGAGCGCGTGGATGTCGAGCGGGCCGCGGGTTGCCTCGGACAAGCCGACGATCTGCGGCGCGTCGACGGTGGCGTCGGTCAGGTTCACGACGCCGCACGACACCCGCAGCTTGAGCGGGCGCGTGTTCCCGGCGACGAACGACTTCGACGGGAACGGCACGGGATCCCCCTCGGGCGCCAGCTTGGCCATCGGGCTCGACAGTCCGTCGACGCCATCGTAGTCGCGCGTATTCGCCGCCGCCTCGCACTTGTCCGCGATGCCGAGCACGATAGGAACACTCATGCTGAACGGTCCGCCGTTGACCGTTCCGGTCACCGCCAAGATGAACGGGTGGCTCGTGTCGCCGGGGTGGTTCGAGGGCACCGTGATCGGGAAGACGGTCGCGTTCGACGCGGGTTGCGGCGGAGGCGCGGTGCAATTGGTCGAGACCGGCGTTCCGAGGATCGTCCCGTACGAGGCCGAGGCCGTGCCTACGGTGATGCCCACCGGGTTGACCACGCCGTCGTCGGTCAGATCGACCGCGGGCGCCGAGAGAGTGGCGCTGGCCTGAGTGATGTTCATCAGGCCGGCGTTCAGGGCTTCGATGACGAGGCTGGCGGTTTCGCCGGGCTCGATCAGGCCGTCGTTGCTCGTGTCCGCGACAACGCGCACGGAATAGGGAGTGACATAGGCGTTCCCGACGGTGAGCGTCGGGTCGGGCACCAGCCGGTTGAACGTGCCCGTGGTGATCTTCGTCGCCGTGTTGTTGCACACGCCGTTGACGCCGGGGATGCCGTCGCCGCACACGGTGATCTCCGTTGCGACCTCTTTGAAGAGCACGCCGCCCTGGTTGCAGGTCGTCGCGGACCCGCCGGGCGGGATCGTCTGCGTGCTCTCGTTGACCGTGCACGTGGTGGTCTCACCCTCCGTCGGGGCCGGCGACCCGGGTTCCGGGCAGACTCCTGGAACGGGGCCGGACGACGGATGGGTGTTCTGACAGTAGCCCGGCACGGGCGACGATGGAGTCGTGTTAGGGCACGAACCCGGGATCGGATCCGAGGGAGTCCCGTTCCGGCAGAACCCAGGAGTTGGGTTCGTGGGTGACTCGTTGTGGCAGAAGCCCGGGGTCGGGTCCGAGGGCGTGGCGTTGTGGCAGAAGCCGGGCGTCGGGTCCGAAGGGGTCGCGTTGTGGCAGAAGCCCGGAGTCGGGTCCGTGGGTGTTGAGTTGTGGCAGAAGCCCGGGGTCGGGCCCGTGGGTGTTGAGTTGTGGCAGAAGCCCGGGGTCGGGCCCGTGGGTGTTGAGTTGTGGCAGAAGCCCGGCCCGGGGGTCGTCGGCGCTGGGTTCGGGCAGACGGCCGGGATCGGCAGCGGATCGCTCAGCGGGTTGTACAACGCGTCGTGCTCACAGTGGCCCTGGTTGCATTCGTTGTCATGGTCGTCGAAGCCGTGGCTTCCGCATACGTTGCCGCACGAGCCGCAGTTTCTGGGATCGTGCTGGAGATCGACGCACTGGCCGTTGCAGAACGTGCGCCCCGCGGGGCACTCGCTCACGCAAGCCCCACCGTTACAGCAAGTGCCGTCGCCGCAGGCGTTACCGCAGGCTCCGCAGTTGCCGCTGTCGTTTTGGAAGTCGACGCACTGCGTTCCGCACAGCACCTGGCCCGCGGGGCAGAACGACTCGCAGGCTCCGTTGTTGCAGCAGGTGCCGTCGCCGCAGGCGGTGCCGCAGGCTCCGCAGTTGGCGCTGTCATTTTGGAAGTCGACGCACTGCGTTCCGCAGAGCACCTGGCCTGCGGGGCAGAAGGACTCGCAGGCTCCGTTGTTGCAGCAGCTGCCGTCGCCGCAGGCGGTGCCGCAGGCTCCGCAGTTGCCGCTGTCGTTTTGGAAGTCGACGCACTGCGTTCCGCACAGCACCTGGCCCGCGGGGCAGAACGACTCGCAGGCTCCGTTGTTGCAGCAGGTGCCGTCGCCGCAGGCGGTGCCGCAGGCTCCGCAGTTGGCGCTGTCATTTTGGAAGTCGACGCACTGCGTTCCGCAGAGCACCTGGCCGGCTGGGCAGAACGACTCGCAGGCTCCGTTGTTGCAGCAGGTGCCGTCGCCGCAGGCGGTGCCGCAGGCTCCGCAGTTGGCGCTGTCGTTTGCGAAATCGACGCACTGCGTTCCGCACAGCACCTGGCCGGCTGGGCAGAACGACTCGCAGGCTCCGTTGTTGCAGCAGGTGCCGTCGCCGCAGGCGGTGCCGCAGGAGCCGCAGCTGCCGCTGTCGTTTCCGAAGTCGACGCACTGGTTGTTGCACCACAGCCGGCCTACGTCGCACAACGACTGGCAGGTCCCGTTGTTGCAGCACGTGCCGTCGCCGCAGATGGTGCCGCAGCCGCCGCAGTTATTGCTGTCGTCCTGGATATCGGCGCACTCTCCGTTGCACCACAGGTCTCCCACAGCGCAGAGCGAGACGCAGCTCCCATTCGAGCAGCAGGCGCCGTCGCCGCAGACGTTGCCGCAGGCGCCGCAGTTGTTCGAATCGTTGAGATAGTCGACGCAGGCTTCCCCGCACCTCAACTGGTGGGGAACGCTGGGATCGGCGGGGCAACAGCCCGGCGGATAAGCGGGGGTCGTCACGGTGACGGGGGCGGTGCCGGAGTTCGTCACCGTGAAGGCCGTGCCTCCCGCGCCGGCCGTGGAGGTGGCGCGGAACACTTCCGTCGGCGGGCTGAAGAAGGTGATCAGGCTGGAGGTCAGCGACGCGGAGGAGACCGTCACGTTGGTCGAAAAGAGCGAGCGTCCGGGGACGCCGAAGGGCCCGCGACTGATGCACGGGCCGTCGCCCGGGGCGGAGCAGTCCGTGTTCGTAACGCAAGCCTTGCGCGTGATGCAATCGACACCGCGCACGACGTAAAAGACGGTGGCGTCGCCGGGCGGCGTGTCCGTGAAAGTTTGCGTGCTCGTCGTGCCGATGGCGTTCGCCGACGCGACGATGCCGATCTTGCTCGTCGAGCGGTAGATCGTGAACGTGCTCTGGCCGCCCGTCCAACTCAGAACGACCGTACCCGCGGTCGCACCCCTCGCGATCGTGACCGAGGTCGCATCGGCGAGGCAGGCGTCGCTGCAGAAGCTGGCGATGGAATCAGGACCCGCAGTTTGGGTGAAGCAGACGTCGTTGGCGCAGCTGTTCCCCGTATACGAGAAGATCGACTGGTTGGTCGTCCAGACCCACTTCGCGCCGACGCCACCCGTAGTGCCGGCGGTGACGCTCGAGGTGAACCCGCCGGGGCCCGCCGACGGCCAGGAGAAGCCGAACGCATCACCACCGGACTTGTTGGTGACCTTGTTCTCGATCATGACGGGGAACGTTTGGAGGACGTTCAGGTCGCACTGGCTCTCGGCACCGTTTGCCGGGTTGCCGTCGAGATCGACGGTCTTCGTGGCAGCGTGAGCGGGGCCGACGAAGAAGGACGCTGACGCAATCAGACCGCTCAACACAAAGCGCACGGGAAAATACCTACCGTCCATGACGACCCCCATCCGCGGCCAAGCCCGCATCGTCTTCCGTGGCGACCCCATCGAGTTCTCCGACTCAAATTACAGTCAAAAGGCGTTGTCGACAGTAATTTACACATTAAAGGACAAAGTTGGTATTTTATTCAAGGTGATCGTGAAATTATTGACGTTTTACTGCTATTCGGATTGCGGTCGGCGGACGGTAAGGAAGGGATTAGAATCCGCGACCTCACCCGACTATTGAGGGCTCGATGGGATCGACAGACTACCGGCTGAAATTCTGGGGGGTTCGCGGGACCGTCGCGACCCCCGAGTCCGACAAGCTCCGCTACGGAGGGAACACCGCCTGCGCCGCGATTCAGGTCGCCGACGACGAGATCCTCATCCTGGACTGCGGCACGGGCGCCCGCGTTCTCGGCGCCGCGCTCGCCAGGCAGCGGGGCGGCAGGCCGACTCGCTACCACGTGTTCCTCTCCCACTATCACTTCGACCACGTGGAGGGGCTCTCGCTGTTCCAGCCGCTCTACGATCCGGCGAGCACCATCATCTTTCATGGGTTCGCCTCCGACGGCCGCTCCGTCCGCCAGAACCTCGAAACGTTGATCGCGCCTCCCTACTTTCCGGTGTCGTTGGCCGGCGTCCCCGCGAAGGTCGAGTTCAAGGACGTCGACGGGTCGATCTTCATCGTCGGCGATCTCCGGGTCGCTTCGATGCCGCTCTCGCACCCCGACGGCTCAGTGGCGTACCGCGTCTCGCATGGTAACCGGAGCCTCGTCTTCGCCACCGACCACGAGCACGGCGTCCCCGAGGTCGATCGCGCGCTCATCGCGTTCTGTCGCGACGCCGACTACCTCATCTACGACGCGACCTACATGGAGGCGGAGTACGAGTCGCTTCGCAAGGGGTGGGGACACAGCACTTGGTACGCGGCGGTCAACGTGGCGCGCAACGCCACCGTCAAGACGTTGATCCTCTTCCACCACCATCCCGAGCACACCGACACCCAGCTCGACGAGATGGAGCGGATCGCGCGCCTCGAACTTCCCACGGCGCTCGTCGCTCGCGAGGGCATGGAGCTTCCCTTCTAGCGAGAAGCGGGGAGCAAAGAAAGGGGACAACCCCCTTTTCTTGACAAGCTCCCCGGATGCCGCTTGTCAGCGAAAAGGGGGGTGTCCCCTTTCTTTGCTCCCCGCTTCTCGCTAGAGCAGGCGCTTGACGATCACGAGGGTCATGTCGTCGTTTTGCGGCGCGCCCTCGGCGAACGCCGTGACCTCGTCGACGATGCGATGGAGGATCTGCTCGGCCGAAGAGCCGGCTTCCTCGCGGACCAGTTGGACGACGCGCTGGTCGCCGAACATCTTCCCGGCGGGATTCTCGTACTCGTAGATGCCGTCGGTGATCGCGGCGACGATGTCTCCCGGCTCGACGACCGACACGCGCGCCGCCGTCGGCTTGAAGATCGGCATCATCCCCATCGGCAGCGTCGTCGCGGCCGCGAGCGACGCCTCGCCCCGTGCCGCGTGGTAGTGGAGGATCGGCCCCTGGCCTCCGGCGTGGTAGGTCAGCCGGTGCGACGCCGTGTCGAGCACGCCCAGAAACGCCGTGACGAAACGATTCGAGGACAGGTCGTCGGCGAGCTGGTCGTTGATGTGCCGGAAGGCGTCGTCGAGCCCGGCGCCCAGGCGGACCGCCATGCGCAGCATCGCGCGCACCTGCGTGACGGAAAGCGCCGGGCCGATGCCGTGCCCGGTGGCGTCGCCGAGAAGCAGCATCACCGTGCCGCCTTTGGCGATGACGTCGTAGATGTCGCCGCCGGTCTGATCCGCCGCTCGGCTCCACCCCGCGACTTCGTAACCGGCAAGTTGTGGCATCGTCTTCGGGAGCACGCGCGTCTGGATGTCGCGCGCGACCTCGAGCTCGCGCTCCATCCGCTGCTTGGCGAGTAGGTCCTCGAGCAGGCGCATGCGCTGGATCGCGACCGCGCAGCTGGCCGCCAGCGCCGTGGCCACGCCCTCGTCGTCGTCCCCGAACACGCCGGTTCGCTTGTTCAGAACCTGCAGCACGCCCACCATCGCGTCGTCGTGGCCGATCAGCGGGATCGTCAGGATGCAGCGCGTCTTGTACCCCGTGGACTTGTCGATGTCGGGATTGAAACGGGGGTCGGCGTAGGCGTCGGGCACGCTGACGACGTGGCGCGTCTTGACGCACTCGCCCGCGAACCCGCGGTTCGCGGGGATGCGAAGTTCCCCGGAGCCCGTCGCAACGCGCGAGGTCAGGACGTCGGCCTGAGCGTCGTAGAGAAACACGGTGCCGCGGTCGGCGTCCAAGATGTCGAGCGCGGCGTCGACGACCTTGGCCAACAGCGTGTTCAGATCGAGGGGCCGCGCCAACTCGCGCGTGATCTCGAGCACCTTCTGAAGCGTCGCGGCGCGGTCCCTCACGTTCAACTCCCCGCTAAACGTGCGGCCAGAGCCACGCGAAGATGAGGCCGGTCATCAATCCGTAGGCGATCGAGTCGCAGGCGCTCTTGATCGTCGCGCTCCAGGGGCGCCCCATCCAGATCGACTCCGGGAACGCCGCCATCGTGTACGACGCGATGGCGATCGCCCCCGTCAGCCTCGAGATGTCGTGAAACGACGCCGCGTAGGTGAGCGTGTGCCGCGCGACGTAGGCGGTGACGAAGCTGACGAGGAAGCAGTAGATGAAGTAGAGGGTGAGACTCTTCCCCATTTTCGGCACGCCGTTTCGCTGGACCCGCAGCAGGGCGATCGGCCCGTCCTCGAATCGCTTCACGACGGCCGGGTTCTTGCAGTCTTTCATGTCCGGCATGTAGGGGAGCATGTATTGCCCCGGCGCAAGCGAAAGCTTGCGCAGCGCGTCGGCCACGCCGTCCTCGCTCGGCAGCTTCGAGAAGTCCTTCTTGTGATGGGGCAGCGCCATCCACACGATCGCGCTCGCGATCCACACGACGGCGGCAGAGACGAGCACCGGCAGCCACAGGCTTCCAAACGGCATGGTCGACCTCCTCCTTATAGATGTCCCGCCCGGGTGTGCCGGGTGGCGGGTATCCTAACCCGCCTTGGGGCGGGGGAGTGCGGCGCCGCTGACTCGAGCGGTGACGCGGTTTCGATCGACATGTCCGGTCACCCGCCCAGCTTCGCGGTATATTCCGACGTCTCTCGCTTCATTTCCTCGCTCTCAGGGGGCTCAAATCTTGGCGAACTCCATTCTGTCGATGGGACTTTTCCGCACATTGGCGTGCGTGTTTTCGAGCCTCGCGCTCCTGGCGCCGTTCGCCATCGGAGCCACGCCTAAAGGCACCGCGAACCCATCGATCGTCGCGTTCCCCTCCTCCGAAGAGGAAGCTCTCCGCGGAGCGGGGGTTGCGATCTGGACGCGCAGCGGAGAGGCGATCGTGGGCGGAGCGGACGCCGAGGCCCTATTGAAGCTCGTCCAAGCGGGGATCGTGCCGATCGTGCAGGTCGCGGATTCCGGGCAGTCGATGTTCCTGCTGCATCACGAAGAAGGGATTGTGGCGCCATCGAACGAGGGGGCGACGATTCACGCGCTCAACCGCGCGACCGACCTCTACCTCTATCCCGCCGGAATGCGCATCACCCATCCCTACGTCAAGACTCGCGCCGCCTTCATGGGGATCCCGCGCCTTCCGCTCGGACCGGTCGTGCCGCACGCGGCCGATCTCGCGCTCGCCACGCGAAGCCCCAACGTCGTGAACCCGCTCGTCACCCAGATCGTCAACGGGACGAGCCAGTCGAACTGGTTCCAGTACGTCAAGGACCTGTCTGGAGAAAACCCCACGCTGGTCGGCGGGGTCTTCCGGACGATCAACACGCGTTACTCCAACGCGATGTTTCCGACCCCCGCGACGAATGCGTACGCGACCGAATACCTTCTCGAGAAAGGAGCGGGGTGGGGGTACACGGGGACTCGCGAGACCTACACCGCCGCGAACTCCGGGTGCGCCGGCGCGCAGACGATCGCCTGGCAGAACGTCGTGTTCACGATTCCGGGACAGGTCGACTTCGGGCAGCACCAGCAGGTCATCTACGTCACACACTACGACTCGCTGTCGTATTCGGCCGCCGAGAACCTCGCCTACGCGCCCGGAGCGGACGACGCCATTTCCGGAGGGTCGGCGCTGATCGAGGCCATGCGCCTCTTCAAGGACTATGGATTCCGTAACACGGTGAAGATCATCTTCTTCTCGGGCGAAGAAGAGGGCTTGTGCGGCTCTCAGGCCTACGTCCACCAGCACCCGACCGCGGACATGTGGCGCGTCGTCAACATGGACCAGACGGCGTACGACGGGAACCTGAACAGCCTGATGGACTGTTACAACTGGAGCCTCGCGAGTTCCCCCGCAAGCGTGGCGTTGGGCGACGCCTTCGTCCAGGCCAACCTCGACTACGGCTCGATCATCACGCCGGCCAACATCGTGAGGGACACGACCCACATGTGCCAGACGGACCACTGCCCCTTCTGGGACGCGGGGGTCGCGGCGATCGCGTTGTGCGAAGACCTACACAACAACGATATCTGCCCGTGCTTCGACCAGAGCCAGACTGCGACGTGCCACGACACGGTGACCCAGGTGGACCCGAGCCACTCGCCGCGGTTGTTGTTCAATCCGGCGTACTCGTGGCCGACCGAAAAGGCCGCGATCGCGCTCGTGGCGGCGCTCGCCGACCCGCTGTACGCCTGCCCGGCCGCCGCCCCGGCCGTCATCGCCTCTCCGCGGGACCTCGGAGCGCACCTGACCTGGGGCGCCGCCGCCGGGGTCACGAACTACGTCGTCGAGCGCGCCGCGAGCTGCGCCGGTTCTTTCACGTCGCTCATCTCGGCGACCGGGACCAGCTACGACGACTCCGGCCTGACGAACGGCACGACCTACGCGTACCGTCTCCGGACCTGCCCGAACCAGTACAGCTCTTGCGTGACCGTCGTCCCCGTTGGCGCGAGCGCTGGGTATCAGGCGGGCTCCGCCGCCGTGACCACGGACTCCGGCGATCACGACTTGATCCCCGACAACTGCGAGCTCGTCACCGTAAGCATCAATGTCGTGAACGACGGGAGCCTCGACCTGACCGGGGTGAGGGTGAACTTGGTCACCTCCACCGACCCGGCCATCGAGATCGTCACCGCGATGCCGCAGGCCCTCCCCAACCTCACGGTCGGTCAGAGCGCGCCCGCGACCTTCAGCTTCAACCTGGGGAAGAACGGGAGCTCCGCCTCGTGCGGCAGCACGGTTCCGTTCACGGTCACCGTCGTGTCGGATCAATCACCGGCCAGCGCGCGCACGTTCAACCTGCAGGCCGAAAGAGACCTGCAAAACGGGACGATCGCGTACGACTTCGAGGCCGACTTCTCCGGATGGGCGCTTTCGACGGGAACTTTCACGCGCGAGGCCGGGGGCGCCCCGGGGTCCACGGGCTTCTCCCTCCACTCGCGCAGTGCGAACAGCATCTGCGACGCGATCCTCTCGCCTGTGTTCACCCCTTCCGCGTCGAGCACGCTGGACATGTGGGTCAATTTCAGTATCGAGGGGAACGCCGGCGCGGGTAGCCGGTGGGACCGGGCGGTCGTGCGTGTCGTCAACACCACGAACGGTTCGAAAACCCTGATCGTTCCGACGGGAGTGACCTACAACACCACGGGAAGCGATCCGGCTCTGTGCGACGGGATCGGCAGCCTGCAGGGGTGGTCGGGCGATCGCCTCGTCTGGTCTCAGGCCAGCTTCAACCTCGCGAGCTTCGCCGGCATTCCCGTCCGGATCGAGGTCCGCTACTCGACGGATAACTCGACCCTCGGCACCCAGGGGGCGGCGCAGGGGTTCTGGTTCGACAAGGTGCAGGTGACGAATGCCACCGGCGACGGTTGCGATGCGCAATCCAACGTTTGCTTGGCGCGCCCGGGCGAGGTCTCCCCGATCGGCTCCCCGACGCCGCTGACGATCGACAAGGGGAGCCCGAACGACACGATGACTTTTTCCGAGTCCGGAACAGCAACCGTCTATCACGTCTATGCGGGGACCCTGGCCGCCCTCCAAACAGGGGTTTACGACCACGCGGCCGTCGCGGGTTTCTGCGGAATCGTCGATTCGGTTCCCGGGAACGGCAGTGTGACCGCGATAGCGCCGCTTTCGGAAAACGCCTATTTCCTCGCCGTCGCCGCGAACGCGGTCGGAGAGTCGACCTACGGGGCAGGTACGGTCGGGATCATTCCGCCGGCGGTGACGACCTGCCCGTGACGGGGCGATTCCTCGAGCCGCGCATCGTTTCTGCTTGACTCTTGGCGCTTTCGCCGAATACTCACGACGCTCGTTGCCATGCAACGAAGACTAAAGTCCATCGCTCAACGCCGGGGGGTTCTTGACGGGGACGATTCAGTTCGGTACGTCAGGCCTGCGTGTCGGTCCGACCCGCGCGGTCTCCCCGTCAGCCTCATCTCAAACATCGGGCTCTGTCGAGCCCGGCCTGAAGAGCGCCGTCGTCACGGCGCGAGGACGAAGCCAGATGAATAACCGAATTGGATCCGTTCTAGGCCTGCTCGCGCTCGCTTTCCTGGTCCTGAACTCCGGGACCGCCCTGGCGGTCGTGGCCCCGAAGCCCAAGGCGAATACCCTGGCGGCCAAGGGGTTCTTCAAGCCCGAGCTCCACATCAGCTCGAGCAACATTCAGCTCGAGCAGGCGCTTGCGAGCCTCGCAAACAGGGGCGCATGGGGCCAGTTCGCCGCGAAGTACGGCCAGTCGCAGGTCTACCTCGACCCGCGCTCCGGCATCGCGACCAGCATCGTCAGCCGCATTCCCATGATCCCCGGCAAGGGTGAGGGGAACGCGCTGGATCTTGCTGGGGTCAGTTCGGCCCTGGGGCGCAAGGTGAGCGCGATCGACAGCAAGGTCGTCGCGGACCTGACCCGCAAGTTCATCGTGGACAACAGCGCGGCGATCGGCATCGACGCGAGACAGCTGGGCGGCGTGCGGGCCGTTCAGGTCACCGACACGATCTGGAACGTCAGGTTCCCGCAGGTCGTCAACGGGATACCGGTCCGATTCGGCCAGTTCGTGGCGGTCATCAACAACGGCAACCTCACGCTCCTCGGAGCCGAAACCTGGGGCAACGCAAACGTCAGCACCCGGCCGGCTATCGCCGAATCCGACGTCATGAACATCGGCTTCGCCTTCGTGGGCGGCCGGACTGTGAACGACGAGATTTGGGAGAAGCCGAGCCTCGAGATCATCCCGGTGGCCCCGCAAGAATTCCAGTCCGGCGAGGCGTTCTCCGGCCCGCTGGGCGCCGGCTACCAGCACCGGCTCGTCTGGTCCTTCGGGTTTGAGCGCAAAGGAGAAGACGGTCGCTTCGAAGTGCTGATCGACGCGCAGACCGGGATCGTGCTGTCCTTCGAGGACAGCAACCTCTACGAGACGAAGAGCGTGACCGGCGGCGTTTACCCCCTCACGGACACTGAAATCTGCCCTTCGAACGATCGCTGCGGGCAGATGTTCCCCGACTACCCGATGCCCTGGGCGGACACGGGACTCGCCGTTCCGAACAACTTCACGAACAGCGCTGGACTCTTCAACTACACGAGCGGGACGGTGACCACGCACCTCTCCGGAAAGTACGTGGCCATCGGGGACACGTGCGGTGCGGTGAGCGAGTCCGCCTCCGGGAGCATCCCGCTGGGAGGGTTGAACGGTCAGCACGATTGCTTCACGTCCGGCGCCTCGCTCGGAGACACGGCCTCGGCGCGATCCGCGTTTTACGAGGTGAACAAGCTGGTCGAGATGGCGCGTGGCTGGCTCCCCGCGAACGCGTGGCTCCAATCGCAGCTGCCAACCAACGTCAACCTGAACAGCACCTGCAACGCGTTTTACAGCCCCAGCGCCGGGACGATCAACTTCTACAGGAGCGGTGGCGGGTGCCGGAACACCGGTGAGATCGCGGCCGTGTTCGACCACGAGTGGGGCCACGCGATGGACGACAACGACTCGGGCGGAGTCCTTTGCAATCCGAGCGAGACCTACGCCGACGTCGCGGCCGTCCTCCGCCTCCAGGCCTCCTGCGTTGGATATGGTTTCTGGTGGACTTCCGATAACGGTTGCGGGGCGACGACAGACGGGACGGGGTTCAACGGGGACGAGTCGCAGGTCACGGCCACGCACTGCAACCTCGACTGCTCGGGCGTGCGCGGAGCGGACTGGGACAAGCACGCCGACCACACGCCCGATACGCCCGCGAACTTCATCTGTGTCTTTTGCAGCTCGGGATCGGGTCCGTGCGGTCGCGAGGTGCACTGCGAGAACGCGCCGGGAAACCAGGCCGCGTGGGACCTTGCCGCCCGAGACCTTCAGGCGGCTCCGTTCAACCTGTCCTCGAATGAAGCGTTCATCATCGCGAACAAGGTCTTCTACCAGGGGAGCGGCCTGATAGGGAACTGGGAAACCTGCACCTGCCCCGGCACGTCGAACGGTTGCGGCGCCACCAACGCCTACATGCAGTGGCTCGCGGCGGACGACGACGACGGCAACCTCGCGAACGGTACGCCCCACATGACCGCCATCTATGCGGCGTTCAACCGGCACGGAATCGCGTGCGACACCCCGACGCCGCAAAACGGCGGCTGCGCGGGTGGGCCGACGACCGCGCCGAGCCTGGCCGTCGCCACCGGCAGCAACTCCCTGAACCTCAGCTGGACGGCGGTCCCCGGTGCGACGAGCTACCGGGTCTTTCGCTCCGAGGGGTTCGGCGGTTGTGACTTCGGCAAGGTTTTGATCGCGACCGTGCCCGGGCTGAGCTACACCGATCCCGACGTGGCCAACGGCCGGGCGGCGAACTACGTCGTTCAGGCGGTCGGTGCCAACGCCGCCTGCGCCGGCCCGACGAGCACCTGCGTGACCGGGGCGCCGCAGCCTTGCGCCGGCTCGATCTCGTTGACCCAAGATCTGTACAACTGCGGGGGAGCGCCGCTCGTCATCACCTTGATCGACGGCGATCTCACGGGCGCCGGCACGCAGGCCGTTTCGATCAGCTCCAACACGGAGCACGGTCCCGAGACCTTGCTCTTGACCGAGAACCCGGCCAATTCCGGCGTGTTCACGGGCACCTTCGGCACGACGACCAATCCTCCGGTCTTGGGAGACGGGGCGATCTCGATCGCGAATGGAGACACGATCGCGGTCGACTACCTCGACGTCGATTACTGCGGCACGCCGAACTTCCTCGTGGAGAAGTTCGCCACGGTGGATTGCAACGGGCCGGTCATCACGAACGTCCAGATCACGAACGTGACGGGTAACAGCGCCGACGTGACCTTCACGACCAGCGAGCCGACCGACGCGGTCGTCCACTTCGGGACGACGCCGCCTCCGAGCGGAGCCGTGTCGAACGCGACGCTGACGACGTCGCACTTGGTGCATCTGTCGAGCCTCACCGGGTGCACCGCCTACGTCGTCTCGGTGCAAGCCACCGATCCGGCCGGCAACTCCGCCTCCGACAACAACGGAGGCGCGTACTACGGATTCATCACCCTGGTCAACGTCATGCCCACCTACCCCTACACGGGGCCGCCGGTCGCGATCCCCGACGTCACCACGGTCACGTCGACCATCGCCATCTCCGACTTGCGGCTGGTCCAGGACGTCAATATCAAGGTGGGGAGCCTCACGCACACGTACGACGGCGACCTCGTCTTGACGCTCATCGCGCCGAACGGGACGCGCGTTGCGCTCTCGAGTCGTCGCGGAGCAGCCGGTGACAACTTCACGAACACCGTCTTCGACGACGAGGCAACCACCCCGATCGCATCGGGCGTGGCCCCCTTCACCGGCTCGTTCAAGCCGGAAGCTCTCCTCTCGGTCCTCGACGGCATCCCGGCGAACGGCAACTGGACGCTCGAGATCCAGGACGCCGCGGCCAGCGACGTCGGGACGCTCACGGCCTGGGAGGTCCAGTTCGAGTTCCCGGCGGAGCAGTGCCCGACCGTGGGCAGCGTGACCCTCGACAGGGACATCTACCGGTGCGACCAGTCCGTCCAGATCCACGTCGTGGACTTCTCGATCGTCGGCGCGGGAACGCAACCCGTGACGATCGTGTCGACGACCGAAGCCGTCGCTGAGACGGTCGTCCTCAACGAAACCCCGGCCAACTCGGGGAGCTTCATCGGGAGCATCCCGCTGACCACGACCCCGGCGGCGACCGGAGACAGCCTGCTGTCGGTCACCAACGGTGACACGATCACCGTGACCTACATCGACGCTGACGACGGTTACGGCGGCCTCAACATCCCGAGGACGGACACGGCCACCACCGACTGCTCGGCGCCGGTGATCACCAACGTCCAGGCACAAAACATGTTCGCGGATGGGGCGGACATCACCTTCACCACGGACCAGCCCGGCGACACCGTCGTGTACTACGGCACGACGTCGCCTCCGACGACGCCCGTGTCGTCGGCCGCTTTCGTGACCTCGCACGCGACGCACCTGACAGGACTGGTGGCCTGCACCACGTATTACTTCTACGTGAGGTCGACCGATCCCGTCGGGAACTCGGCGACCAACGACAACGGCGGCAGCTTCTACAGCTTCGCGTCGGACTGCACGGGGCCGGTGATCTTGAACGTCCACACGGCCAACCCCGTCTTGAACTCGCTGGACGTCGTGTTCGACACGAACGAGCCCGGCAACACCACCGTCTATTGGGGCACGACGATTCCTCCCACGACGCCGCTGTCGAACGCCGCGTTCGTGACGTTGCACACGACGACCTTGACGGGGATCGTGGGCTGCACCACGTATCACTTCTACGTGGTCTCCGCAGATCCGATCGGGAACTCCACGACGGACAACAACAGCGGGGCCTACTACAGCTTCACCTCGGACTGCGCGGGCCCGGTGATCACGAACGTCCACACGGTGAACCTCACCGGGAACTCGGTGGACGTCGCGTTCGACACGAACGAGCCCGGTAACACCACCGTGTACTACGGCACGACGGCGCCTCCAGGCACCCTCGCGTCGAGCGCGGCGTTCGTCACGTCGCACACCCTGCGCCTGCCGGGGCTCACGCCTTGCACCCCGTACTACTTCTACGTGGCCTCGGCCGATCCCTACACGAATTCCACGACGGCGAACAACGGGGGGGCCTACTTCACCTTCACGACCCCCACGAACAACAGCCCGACTTACGCTTACTCCGGTCCGCCGGTCGCCATCCCGGACAACCTTCCGGCCGGGGCCTCGGTAACCATCAACGTCGCCGACGTGCAGCAGATCGTGGATCTCAACGTGCGGGTGAACCTGACCCATACGTTCGACGGCGACCTCGTGCTCTCGCTCATCGGTCCGGACAACACGACCATCCTGCTGTCGAACCGGCGGGGGAGCTCGGGGGACAACTTCACGAACACGGTGTTCGACCAGGAGGCGACGACCCCGATCGCCAGCGGCACGGCGCCGTTCACAGGCTCCTTCATCCCGGACGAGTCGCTCGTGGCCTACAACGGCAAGTTCGCGACCGGGACCTGGACGCTGAAGGTCGTGGATGCGGCGAGTATCGACACCGGGAATATCACCGGGTTCGACCTGCTGTTCACTTACCCGCCGCAGCCGTGCGGGCAAGCCGTCGTGCACAAGCTCTCGCACTCGGTGGCGAACGCGTGCTCGGCGGGCGGGCCCGGCAGCGGGGATGCGAACGTCGATCCCGGCGAGACGCTGACGATTCCGTTGCAGCTCATCAACACCGGGACGGCTCCGGCGACGGGGGTCACCGCGACGCTCAGCTCGCCCGATCCCAACGTCACGTTTACTCACGCGACTTCGAACTACGGCAACCTGGCGATCGGGCAGTCGGCGTTCGGCGACCAGCCGTTCCTCGCCGAAGTTGCAGGCGGAGCGGCGTGCGGGGCCTTGATTCCGATCAACGTCAGCATCGTGGCGACCGAGGGAACATGGGCCGACAGCCTCTCGTCGCTTCGGGTTGGGGCCCCGGTGTTCTCGCAGAGCACCACCAACTCGACCGACACTCCGAAGGCGATTCCGGACGTCCGAACGCCTCCGACGACCTCGACGATCGCGATCGCGAGCTCCGGTGTCGTCGGCGACGTCAACGTCGTGATCAACTTGACCCACACCTGGGACGCCGATCTGGACATCTTCCTGATCGGACCGAACGGAACGCGGGTCGAGCTGTCCACGGACAACGGCAGCAGCGGCGACAACTACACCAACACCGTCTTCGACGATCAGGCGGCCACGTCCATCACGGCCGGCACCGCTCCGTTCGCCGGCTCGTTCAAGCCCGAGGGGCTGCTGTCGACCTTGAACGGGATCGCGGCGGCCGGGAACTGGACGCTCGAAATCACCGACGACGCCGCCGGCGATTCGGGCAACCTCATCTCGTGGTCGCTGGTCCTGACCACGCCGAGCGGCTACTCGTGCAACACGTGCGCGCTGGCGCCTCCCGGAGAGGCAACCCAGCTCCTGTTCACCGCCAAGGACTCGGTCGAGTGGTCGGCGGCACCGGGCGCGACCTCCTATCACCTCTACCGCGGCGCTTCGGGCGATCTGCCGAAGCTCCTCGACGGCAGCGTCGATTCCTGCGAGCGCGGCTCGACGGCGGGTCTGTCCCTGGCAGGACTCACCGAGGTTCCCGCCCCATCCGGCTTCGAGTGGTTCCTGGTCCGCGGCGGAAACAGCGGCGGTCTCGGCTCGCCGGGTGCCGGAACGGCTGGAACGCGCGTCCACAACTCCTCAGGGGTTTGCCCCTGATCCGTTAGGATCCACCCGGATCCGTTGATCCCATCTGCAAGCCCCGTCCCCGTAGTAGGGGGCGGGGCTTTTTGTTTCCGGCGTCGTTGAGGTAGCGTGCGCCGCGAGGGGCGCGCGTGAAGTCAAAGACAGGGTCGGAGGCGACATTGTGCGCCGCGCTCTTCGTTGTGGCGGCGCTGGTCCGCGTCCTGTTCCTCGCGGGGACCGTGGACCGCGATCTTCCCTTCAGCATCTTTTACTACGGAGACAGCCGCATCTACCGCGAATTCGCCCTCGCGTTGATTCGCGGCGACGTCTTCGATCAAGGAATCCCGCTTCACCCTCCGGCATTCGCCTACGTTCTTTCGTGGATCATCGCCTGGGTCGGAGAACGCCCCGCGACGATTCGCGGTCTTCTCGCGATCGCCGCTGCTGCCGCGGTGCCGATGATCTACCTCCTCGGCCGGACGCTCTGGAACCGCACCGTGGGCGTCACCGCGGCGATGCTCGCGACGTTCTCGTTCGGGCTGTGCGTCGTTTCGGTGTCGGCGAACGCGGAGACGATCTACATCCCGCTCCTCGTCGCGCAGGCATGGCTCCTCGTCAGCTTGGGCGACGCGCTCACGCAGGGGCGAACGCGGGCCGCGGCGATCCTGATGACGGCGAGCGGCATCGTTTTGGGACTCGGCGCCTTGACGCGGGCCGAGCATTTCGGGCTCGCCGTGGTCCTTCCCGTGGCGCTTGCGATCGGCTGGCCGGCGATCCCGCGGCGGCGCGTTGCGGCATACGCGGGAGCTATCGCAGCGATCGGTGTGCTCCTGACCGTCCCCTGGACGATCCACAACCACCTCGCCCTCGTTCGCTACAACGCCGCGAATCCCGGCCTTGTCGAGCCTCTTCCCACCTGGGTCGCCGTCTCGGCATCCGGACCGCTCGTCTTCGCGCTCGCGAACAACCCGCGCGCCGATGGAACGTTCCAGTCGGAAGCGCTCGTCGCCGTGATGGGCCAGGGACGGATCGATCTGCGGGATCCTGCCCAAGCCGATGTCTACCTGCACGGCTACCGGCGCGGCTGGTCCTTCCTCGTCGGCGACCCGAAGGCCGCGGCGGCGCTTCTCGTTCGTAAGATCGCGCTGGCGTCGGACGCAGAGGCGCTCGGATTCGGCCTGTCGAACTGGCCCGGCGGATTGGCGGGCACCCGCCGTCCGGTCGATGTTTTCACCCCGGAGCGTGAGATCTGGAAGCCGCTCTGCTTCATCCTGCTGGCCGCTGGGATCTGGGTGTCGCGGCCGGTCCTGCGGCGCGGGGCGATCCTCTGGCTCGCGGGGCTCTATGTGGTCGCGGTGACGCTGGCGGCCTTCGGGTACGCCCGGTTCTTCCTGCAGGCCGCTCCGTTCGTATTTCTCTTTCAGGCGGCGGCGCTCGTGGCGCTCGCGTCGCGGTTGCGCACCCCCGCGGCGCGGCGAGCCGTCGTGTTGATCGGCGCGGCGTTGGCGGTGGCGCTCACCGTCGAACTGGCGGTGGCCACTGCCCGTCCCCGGCATTTCCGTGCGTCGGGCAGCGTGAACCCGGATACTGGCAAGATCGCTCAGGACGCCGCCGTGAACCTCGAGCCCGCGCCCCGCTAGGCCATTGCTCGTAGTCGCATCCGCGTTGTCTGGAGGATCGAGCCCGTGGAGAGGCCTTCTCGCTTCCCGGCGAATGAACCGCCCAGATGGGAAGAAGCCCCGTCTCCTGTTGAGCCACGGATAAGACGAATCGCCGCCGTCTTGTTCCCCGAGGATTCCGAGGAGTGACGGGATCTCCTGTGTTCTGGACACCCAGATGGACACCTGAGACCCCAGGTTCCTCGCGTAGAATCACGGATGAGCTTCATCAAGTAAGGACCCACCTCTTGCCACTGTCCCCTGGAGACCGCCTCGGCCCCTACGAGATCGTCGCCAAACTCGGCGAGGGCGGGATCGGCGAGGTGTATCGCGCGCGCGACTAGAAGCTCGGGCGTGACGTCGCGATCAAAGTCCTTCCCGCGGACGTAGCAGGGGACACGGAGCGGCTCGCCCGGTTCAAACGGGAAGCGCAGGTGCTCGCGTCGCTCAATCACCCGAACATCGCCGCGATCCACGGCCTCGACGAAGCGGATCACAAGCCGTTCCTGGTTCTCGAGCTGGTCGAAGGGGAAGACCTCGCCCTCCGATTGAAGCGTGGCCCCGTTCAAGTCGACGAAGCGCTCGGATCGCGAAGCAGATCGCCCTGGCCCTCGAGGACGCGCACGAGAAGGGGATCGTCCACCGCGACCTCAAGCCCGCGAACATCAAGGTCCGGCCCGACGGCGTGGTGAAGGTGCTCGACTTCAGTCTCGCCAAGGCGCTCGCGCCCGAAGGCTTCTCTGGCAAGCCGGACACGATGAACTCGCCGACGCTCACAACACCCGCGATGACGAGAGCGGGCATCATCATGGGCACCGCCGCCTACATGAGCCCGGAGCAGGCGCGCGGCAAGGCCGTGGACAAACGCGCGGACGTCTGGGCGTTCCAGGGCGAAGAGATCACGGACACGATCGTCTCGGTGATCAGCAAGGAGCCGAGCTGGCCCAAGCTTCCAGCCGCGACATCCGCGGGCCTCCGCCGGTTGCTCGCCCGCTGTCTGCGGAAAGACCCCAAGGCGCGGCTGCAAGCAATGGGCGAGGCGCGCGTGCAGATCGAGGAATTGCTTGGGGGCGCGCCCGACGCATCACGGGCACCTCTGCCGCGTTCGGTGTGGTCCCGCGCGCTGCCGTGGGCGGCCGCGGCGGTGCTGGCGGCGGCGCTCGGCATTTCCGTGCGGGCGCCGTGTGGTCCCCGGACGGGAAAGCCGTGGCCTTCGGGGCGCGGCAGAAGAACACCGACCCGTTTCAGGTCTACGTGCGCTACCTGGATTCGCCGGTGGCCACCCCGATCACTCAGCTTGCTGAGTTCGCATTTCAAATCGACTGGACCTCGGGCGGCAGGATCGTGTTCGGATCCAACAGGGCGCCGGAGGGGCTCTGGTCGGTCTCCCCAATGGGCGGCGAACCGGAGCCATTTCAGGCTCTCGACGGGTTCTTTGTTCCTTCGGTCTCCCGGGATGGCATGGCCGTGGCGTCGCTGCACGCAGGCGACGATGGAGTGATCGGTATTTGGATCAACTCGCCGCCCGGCGCGGCCCCGAAGCCGTATCAGCCCGCCCCGTTTGCCTCGAAATCCGTCTACAACTCGCCCTCGGTCCAGTTCTCGCCGGACGGCACCCAATCCTCCTGATCCAGAACACCGGTTCCGGCGAAGACGCCTGGCTGATGCCCTACCCGGCGAATGCGGCCACGCCGCCGCATCGGATTCTCCAGGGCTTGCCAGCGGCCGGAGGCTCTCCCCCGTTTTCCTGGATGCCGGATACGGCTACTCGCGCACGACGAACGGTGTCGATCTGCTCGTCGGACGCGACGCGCGTCACGACCATCTGTCCGCAGGAGGTAGACCGCGGCAAGGGGCCTCGCGGGCTGAGGTGACTGGCATCTATTGACATTGAATGCCATTCGCACGATATTGTTGCTCAGGAGGTGAACCGCATGACCAGTCTCAACATCTCCCTTCCCGAGCCCTTGCGCGAGTGGATCGAGGCCCAGATCAAGCGCGGTCGCTACGGCAACGCGAGCGAGTACTTGCGCGACCTCATCCGCCGCGACCAAGAGCGCCAAGCTCAGGGACGTCTGGAGGACCTCCTCCTCGATGGCGTGAAGAGCGGACCGGCCTCCTACTTGACCAAACGGGATTGGGCGGAGCTTCGCACCGATGTCGCCGAGCGCCTCGAGAAGCGGCGGGGCGGCCGTGTCAAGAAATCGCGTTGAGAAGCGCCCGCAGGCGACAAGAGACCTTGCCGACATCGCGGTCTACCTCGCCGAAGAGAGCGGGATCGACGAAGTTGCTTTCCGCTTCCTCGACGCCGCCGAGGCCAGCTTCGAGAGCCTGGCCGCTACGCCCGAGATGGGGAGCGTGAGGAGATACAACGACCCCGCACTCGTGGACGTGCGCATGTGGCGAGTGGCCGGGTTCCCGAGCCACCTGATCTTCTATCGCCCGATCGAGCGTGGCATCGAGGTCATCCGCGTGCTCCACTCGAAACGGGACATCGAATCTCTGTTCGGTGGCAGAGGTTGAGACGTTCAGCCTCGTCGTGATGGACACCTGTTGTTCGTCGGGCGATTCTGGAACGAGGGTCAATCTCCCGCTAAGCCACTGACAACGCGATAGAATCCGATCCGAGCCGGAGTGGCGGAATGGCAGACGCAGGGGACTTAAAATCCCCTTCCCGCAAGGGAGTGCTGGTTCGAGCCCAGCCTCCGGCACCAATCCTGTCAGTGA
>Ga0315273_10002404_pt1 | contig 22120 bp, 18 predicted proteins | sample YL17G02_0_MG_FD_205753 | JGI IMG/M metagenome (GOLD analysis project Ga0315273, IMG submission 205753) | Sediment microbial communities from Yellowstone Lake, YNP, Wyoming, USA - YL17G02_0 | ecosystem: Environmental > Aquatic > Freshwater > Lake > Sediment | place: USA: Wyoming | collected...
AAAACCCCCCCCCCGGCGCTCGGGGCTCAACAACACCCCCTGGTGGGTTTTTTTTTCTTTGGGGGGGGGCGGTGGTTGGGGGTGTTTTTTTACCCCCCTTTTCGGGGCCAAAAAACCCCCGACCGCGCTCTCCGTCCTTCGAAGCATTAGAGGCGAAGGCTGAGCCCCTACGCCGTCTCCTCTCTTTAACTCTCGCGCCGCTGACGTTAGTCTCGGACCGTGGGCGAGATCGTGAACGTGGTTGGAGGGGGCCTCGCCGGCTCGGAGGCCGCCTGGCAGCTCGCCCGCCGCGGCGTGCGCGTGCGCCTGTACGAGATGCGCCCGGTGCGCGGCACAGAAGCACACCGCGGCGACCGGCTTGGCGAGCTCGTCTGCTCGAATTCGTTTCGTAGCGCCTCGCTCGACGCGGCCGTCGGGCTCCTCAAGGAGGAGATGCGCCGCCTCGGCTCGCTCGTCATGGAGGCCGCCCACCTGGCACGCGTGCCCGCTGGCGCCGCGCTCGCCGTCGATCGAGAGCTGTTCGCGGCCGAGATCACGCGGCGAATCGAAGCCGATCCCGCGATCGAGATCGTCCGCGAAGAGGTCGCCGGCCTCGACCGCTTCGACTCCGAGCTCGTGATCGTCGCCAGCGGACCGCTCACCTCGCCCGCGCTCTACGCGGAGCTCCGCCGCCTCTTCGGCCGTGATCACCTCTACTTCTACGATGCGATCTCGCCAATCGTCTCCGCCGAGTCGATCGACCGCTCGGTTGCATTCTCCGCCTCCCGTTACCAGAAGGGCGGCGACGACTATCTGAACTGCCCGCTCAGCCGCGAGGAGTACCAGCGCTTCGTCGACGAGGTGCTCCGCGCGGAGAAGATGCCGACGCGCGAGTTCGAAAGGTGCATCTATTTCGAGGGCTGCATGCCGATCGAGGAATCGGCTCGGCGCGGGCGCGACACGCTCGCCTTCGGGCCGATGCGTCCGGTTGGCCTCGTCGACCCGCGTACCGGAAGGCGGCCGCACGCCGTCGTGCAGCTCCGTCAGGACAACCGCGAGGCGACGCTCTATTCGCTGGTCGGCTTCCAGACCAAGATGACCTATCCCGAGCAGCGGCGCGTGCTGCGCCTGATCCCAGGCCTCGAGCGCGCGGAGTTCGTCCGGCTCGGCAGCCTCCACCGCAACACGTTCATTCACTCGCCGTCGCTCCTCGAGCCGACGATGGAGTTTCGCCGCCGCCGCTCGCTCTTCTTCGCCGGGCAGCTGATCGGCGTCGAGGGCTACGTCGAATCGGCGGCGAGCGGACTCCTCGCCGGTGTGAACGCCGCCCGCCGGGTCGAGCGCCGTCCGTGTGTCGTGCCGCCGCTGACCACGGCGCTCGGCTCGCTCGTGGCTTACGTCACGGCCAGCGAGCGCGGCGAATTTCAGCCGATGAACGCCAACTACGGCCTCTTCCCGCCGATCGGCGGCAGCCTTCGCGGACGGGACAAGCGAGCCGAGCTCGGCCGCCGCGCGAGCGTGGATCTCGAGCGGTGGATCGACGGCGAGGAGATCCGCCCGCTGCTCACCGTCGGCGCGGAGCGCCGGCGGGCGGTGCCGTGAATCCCGCCGCGGTCGACCCAGCGCTACCCAACTCGCAAGCGCTCGCCGGGTCTCTGGCGCGACTCGCGCCGTGGGCACGCGAGCGCGGAGTCCTCGACGAGCTGCCGCGATGGCTGTCGCGCGCTGCGGATCCCGCGGCGGGGGCGGCGAACCTCGAGGCGTTGCTCGCCGCCGGCTGGGATCCGGCTCCCGCGCTCGTCGAGCCGCTGGTACGCATCTGCGGGGCGAGCCAGGCGCTGGCTTCGGTCCTGCTTTCGGTGAGCGGTGTCGACCCCGCGTGGCTCGAGCGAGCGCTGGCGACCGAGGCGGTGTCGTGCTCGGAGCACGTCGCCGAGCTGTCCGCGGCGGCGGGGTCGTTCGACGTGCCCGAGGTTCCGGCGCTGCTCCGGCGCCACAAGCGCCGCCACGTCTTGCGCATCGGCGGTCGCGACCTTCTCGGGCTCGCCTCCATCCACGACACCGTGCGCGAGCTCTCGGCGTTGGCCGAAGGAGCGAGCGAAGTCGCCGTCCGTCACGCGCGCGCACACGTGGAGAGAGACTACGGAGACTTCCTGGCGGACGACCGTCTGCGATTCGTCGTCCTCGGGATGGGCAAGCTCGGCGGCCGTGAGCTCAACTTCAGCTCCGACATCGACCTCGTGTACCTGTTCGATGGCGGGCGGAGCCAGAGCTCCGGCGGTCCGCGCGGCGCGCTCGGCGGGGCGGTGTTCGCCACGCGCATGGCCGAGCTCGCGACGCGGGTGCTCAGTGAGGTGAGCGGCGAGGGATTCGTCTTCCGCGTCGACCTTCGGCTGCGACCCGAGGGTCAGAACGGCCCCATCGTCAACTCGCTCGCCGCGGCGATCGCCTACTACGAGTCGCTCGGCCAGACGTGGGAGCGCGCCGCCATGCTGAAGGCGCGCCCGGTCGCCGGCGATCTCGACCTCGGCTGGACGTTCCTCGAAGAGATCCGCCCCTTTGTCTACCGCCGCTTCCTCGACTTCACGACCGTCGAGGAGATCGAGGAGATGAAGGCGAAGGTCGACAGCCGCCACTCCCGCGCGCGTCTCGATCGCGACGTCAAGCTCGGTCCCGGCGGCATTCGCGAGGTCGAGTTCATCGCCCAGGCGCTGCAGCTCGTGCATGGCGGGCGCGATCGACGCTTGCGCCATCGCTCGACGCTCGAAACCCTGCATGCGCTCGCCGATCTGGGTCTGCTGGAGCGCGGTGAGGCGAGCACGCTCTCCGCCGCTTACCTCTTTTTACGCGACGTCGAGCACAAGCTGCAGATCGTCCACGAGCGCCAGACGCAGCTCATTCCCGCGGATCCCGACGAGGAGCGACTGCTCGCCCGCCGGCTCGGCTACCACCTGCGCGCGATTCCCGACCCCGGCCTGCCCGAGGATGGCGTGACGCCGGAGGTCCGGCGCTTTCGGGTCGATCTCCGGCGTCATCGCGACGCGGTCCGGCGCTCCTTCGAGCACCTCTTCTTCGGCGCCCGCTCCGAGATTCGCCGCGAAGCCGACGACGACGCGGTCTCGCTCCTGCAAACGCTGGAGGATCGGCCCGCGGCCGAGTCTCGGCTCGCCGAGATGGGCTTCGCCGACGCGCCTGCGGCGGTTGCCAACTTGCTGCGTCTGCGGGACGGCCCGCGCTTCGCGCCGGCTTCGCCGAGGCGGAAGAAGGCGCTATTTGCGCTCGCGCCGGCGCTCCTGGCCGCGATCCGCAAGGCCTCGGACCCCGATCAGGCGCTTCTCCACATGGCGGAGTTCATCTCCGCGATCGGCGCCCGGACGAGCTTTCTCGCGCTTCTCGAGCAGAACCCGGAGACGCTTCGGCTGCTCGTCGGGCTCTTCGGATCGAGCCGGTATCTGTCGAACTTCTTCCTGCGGCATCCCGAGCTGCTCGACAACCTGGTCCGGGCGGACCTTGCGGTCGTGCGCAAAGACCGGGCCTCGCTCGAGGGCGGTCTCGAGAGCGTGCTCGCCTCGGCCAACGATTACGAGACCGAGCTCGATGCGCTTCGTCGCTTCCACAACGAGGAGTTGTTGCGGATCGGCGTCAACGACATCCACGGTCTGCTCGAGGCCGCGGAGGTCGAAGAGGAGCTTTCCGCGCTCGCCGAGGTCTGCCTGGGCGGCGCGCTCGACATCGCCCTCCGCGCGCTCGGCGAGCGTTACGGAGAGCCGCCGGGCCGCTTTGCGGTGATCGGCATGGGCACGCTCGGACGACGGGCGCTCGGCTACAATTCCGACCTCGATCTGATCTTCGTCTACGACGGCGCGCGCGAGCCCGCTTCGGGGCTCACGGTGCGCGAGTACTATACCAAGCTCGCACAGCGGCTGATGGTCGTGCTGCAGCTCAACACCCGCGAGGGTTACGTCTACAAGATCGACACTCGTCTTCGTCCGTCGGGATCGCATGGGCCGCTGGTCTCGTCGCTCGATGCGTTTCGCGAGTATCACCGTGCGAGCTCCGCGCTCTGGGAGCGCCAGGCGCTGATCTCGGCGCGTGGTGCGGCGGGCGATCGCTCGCTGATCGACGAGGTGGAGGGGGTCATCGAGGGCTTCGTCTACGGCAAGGGCCTGTCCGTCGAAGACGTCGCCGAGATCGCCCGACTGCGGTCGCGCATGGAGCACGAGCTCGCCCGCGAGAGCGCCGGCCGCTGGGATCTGAAGACCGGGCGCGGCGGGATGGTGGACGTGGAGTTCGTGACCGCGGCATTGCAGCTTCGCTACGGCCACGACGATCCGCACGCTCGCTGCCGAAAGACCGAAGACGCGCTCGACGCGCTGCGCGTGCAAGGTCTTCTCGAAGAGGCTCATTACCATGGCTTGGTCGACGGCTATCGCTTTCTTCGACGGGTGGAGAGCCGGCTGCGCATCGAGCGCGACCAGGCCGTTCACTCGCTCGAGCACGAAGATTCCAAGCTCGCGCCGCTCGCCCGCCGAATCGGCTACGACGGACCAGATGCCGGCGCGCGGCTTCTCCGCGACGTGCAGGTCGCCCGCGAGCGGATTCGCCGCATCTACGAGCATTATTTCGGCCCGTCCGGCCCGTAGTAGTGGGGAAAAGGGACCAGGCAATTTTTCGAACCGCAACGGAAGCTTGACCGTTGATGATTCGAAAAGCTGTCTAACCCGAATGGCCCGCCACGCCGGACCTTCTCATTGACACGGAATTGCGATCCGGTTAGCTCTCGGGGCCCTCCGGAGGAAGACGTGCAAAAATCCGCAAAAATATGGATGGACGGGCGCCTGGTCGACTGGGACGACGCCAAGGTCCACGTGCTCACCCACACGCTTCATTACGGATTCGGTGTCTTCGAGGGCATCCGCTGCTACCAGACGAGTGCCGGCCGCTCGGCGATCTTCCGCCTCCCCGAGCACAACCGCCGACTTTTCGATTCGGCGAAGATCCTGGGTCTGAAGATTCCGTTCTCGGCCGAGGAGATCGAGAACGCGTGCATCGAAACGGTGCGCGTGAACAAGCTTCGCGAGTGCTACATCCGGCCGATCGTCTTCGTCGGCGACGGCGAGATGGGCGTACCCTCTGCGCTCTCCAATCCGGTGCGGGTGTCGATCATCACCTGGCCCTGGGGCGCCTATCTCGGCGACGAGGGGCTGAAGAACGGCATCCGCGTCGTCACCTCGTCGTTCGCGCGTTTCCACGTGAACACCCTGATGACGAAGGCCAAGGCGATCGGCCACTACGTGAACTCGGTGCTCGCCGCCTGCGAGGCGCGCGTCGCCGGCTTCGACGAGGCGCTGATGCTTGACACCGATGGCTTCGTCTCCGAGGCGAGCGGCGAGAACGTATTCCTCGTGCGGCGCGGGGCGGTGAAGACCACCCCGCTCACGTCGATCCTCGAGGGGATCACTCGCGACTCCGTGATCGCGCTGCTCGCCGAGAGCGGCATCCGCGTGGTCGAGGATCGCTTCACCCGCGACGAGCTCTACATTGCCGACGAGGCGTTCCTCACGGGAACCGCGGCCGAGGTCACGCCGATGCGCGAGCTCGATCGCCGCCCGGTCGGCACCGGCAAGCCGGGCGAAGTCACCAAGCTCGTGCAGCAGAAATTCTTCGCCATCCTCAAGGGCGAAGACAAGCGGCACGAGGAGTGGCTGACGTATCTGTAAGAGGCTACCGGCTACAGGAACGAATCCGCGGCGTCTTTGCCCGAAGCCCGAAGCCCGAAGCCCGTAGCCGCTTAAGAATTGCGCGCAATCTCGTCGAGCCGCTCCTGCTTCAGATATTGCTGGCGGAAACGCAGCACCCGGGTGACGTAGTTGTGCGTCTCGGCGTACGGCGGAATGCCGCGGTATCGCTCGACCGGCTCGCTGCCGGCGTTGTAGGCGGCCAGGACGCGCGGCAGATTGTTGCCGTGGCGGTCGATGAGCAAGCGCAGGTGGCGTACGCCGCCTGCGATGTTCTGGGCGGGATCGTAGACGTTGCGAACCCCGTGGCGCCGGGCGGTCTGTGGCATCAGCTGCATCAGGCCACGGGCTCCAGCGGAGGAGACTGCGAGCCGGTTGAAGCCGGACTCGGCACGGATCACGGCCTTGACCAGCGCGCTCTCGACGCGGAAGCGCTTGGCGAACTTGCCGATGATATCGTCGTACTGGTCGGTATCGGGGATCTGATGGTCGACTTCTTCCGCCGGGAGCTGCGCCACCGGGCGATCCACCATGAACGGCGCGGCATCGGGGCGCGGCACGTTGGTGAAATGGAAGACTCCGTCGGCATCCTTATAGTAGTAGACGTCGGCTGAGGCGGGAGTGGCGAGCCAAGAAACGAGGCTCAGCCCCGTACACGCCAGCACCGCCAACCACCCGTTGCTGATCTGGCTTACAGGTCTCACGAGCACCTCCCTCCGCCAAGCGGGGTAAACCGCTCAAATCCCATAAGTGCGGCCATTCATGAAAAGGCTTGCCTTCCCGCTCAAACGGAACTCTTTGCGATTCGAAGCCACGGGCACTCGCCCAAGGGGACTTGGCGACTGCCACTGACTGAGTATTACGTCGCCCTGTATACCCCATGACCGAACAACCGTTCAACCTTATAGCGGGGCTTACGGCATCCGATCGGGGGAGAAACTTCGTGCCGCACTGCGTTGTCGTGGACGACGAAGCGGTGAGCCTGCGTGGCCCTCGAGCGAAAACGATGGATCTAGGCGCCCGGCGCGTTGGTGTTTCTGCAATCCCCCGTTGCTGGCCCCGCTTCGCGGCGGCCCTCGCAGTTGTGCTGCTCGCGGTCGCCGCGCTCGCGCGGGGAGCGGGGCAAACCCTGGACGTGGGCAAGTTCTCTGCCGCTCGCGAAGACGGTCCCCTGCCTGCAGGCTGGCGTGCGCTCGAGTTCAAGAAGATTCCGCACCATACGGTCTATCGGCTCGTTCGGGACGGCGAGGCGGTGGTCGTCGAGGCAAAGAGCGAATCGTCCGCGTCGGGGTTGGTGCGGCCGATCCGCATCGATGCGAAGGAATATCCGATCGTCGAGTGGCGCTGGAAGGTGATGAACCTGATCGCCAAGGCGGACGTTCGTCGGAAGAGCGGCGATGATTATCCGGCGCGGATCTACATCACGTTCGAGCACGACCCCGCGCGGCTCGGCTTTCTCGAGCGCTTGAAGTTCGAGGCGGCGAAACTTGTGTACGGGGAGTACCCGCCGATCGCGGCTCTCGACTACATCTGGGAGGCGCGGCTGGCCCCTGGCTCGATCGTGCCGAATCCCTATTCCTCGCGTGTTCAGATGATCGTGGTGGAGAGCGGACCAGAGCGGCTCGGGCGCTGGATCGACGAGCGCCGCGACGTCGTCGCCGACTATCGTCAGGCGTTCGGCGAGGATCCGCCCCCGATCTCGGGCGTCGCGATCATGACCGACAGCGACAACACCGGGGAATCCGCGACCGCGTATTACGGGGACATCGTGTTCCAGAGGAAATGACGGAAATGACGGGGACGTTTCACAGTTTGTGAAGTTTGCGTGATTCAAACGGCCCCTCCCTGCAAACTACACAAACTGTGACACGTCCCTAACTCCTGCGCCCCTGCACGAACTCCTGATACTCGCGCACGTCATCGGGGCTGCCGAGCGCCACGGCCACGCGCTGGTGAATGTCGGTCGGCTGAAGATCGAGGATGCGCTCGCGGCCGGTGGTCGCCGCACCGCCGGCCTGTTCGGCGATCATCGACATCGGCGCCACCTCGTAAAGCAGGCGGAGCTTCGGCTTGGGCTTTGCCGGGTCGCTGCAATCCGCGGGATAGAGAAACACCCCGCCCTTCAAGAGAATGCGGTGGAAGTCGGCAACCAGGGTGCCGATGTAGCGTAGTCCATACGGCCGGTTGGTCGCTTTGTCCTTCTCCTTCAGGTAGCGGATGTAGCGCCGCGTGCCTTCGTCCCAGCTCCGCTCGTTGCCCTCGTTGATGCTGTAGCTCTTGCCGCGCTTGGGGATGCGGATGTTCTCGTGCGAGAGCAGGAACTCGCCGAGCGAGGGATCGAGGGTGAAGCCGTGTACGCCGCGGCCAGCCGTGTAGACCAACATCGTGCTCGAGCCGTAAACCACGTAGCCCGCGGCGACCTGCGCGCTGCCCTTCTGCAGGCAGTCCTCGACGGCACCGTCGACGCCGGGCGTACGCTTGCGGTGGATCGAGAAGATCGTCCCGAGGCTCGCGTTGACGTCGACGTTGGACGAGCCATCGAGCGGGTCGAAGAGCAGCACGTACTTCCCTTTCGGAAAGCGCTCCGGGATGGGGATCAGACCGTCCGCCTCCTCCGAGGCCATGCAGCAAAGGTGCCCCCCATGGTCCATCTGTTCGTAGATCCGGGCCTGCGCATAATCGTCGAGCTTCGTCACCTGCTCGCCCTGCACGTTTTCCTTTCCCGCCAGGCCGAGGATCGCCGCGAGGCCGGCGCGGTTGACCTCGCGCGAGATCATCTTGAAGGCGAGGACCAGATCCCAGAGAAGCCGCGTGAATTCGCCCGTGGCCGCCGGGTGCAGCGCCTGCTGCTCCATGATGTGACGCTGGAGGGTGACGATCTTCGTTTGACTCTCCATGATCCCGTTCATCGCAAATTCACGTCGGCGCCGGCAAGCTGCGGAAGGGCTTTCGGCGCGCGGCCTTCGGTGTCGCGCAAAGACGCCTCGGAGTCCTCGGCCGCACGCCGCCAGGCGATGTCTCGAGGTTGCGTGTTTGCCGCCCGTGTGGTAGCTGAACGGTTGGAGTTGGCCGCAAAAAAAAGTGGGCCCCAAGCCCACTTTTTTATTTCAGGAATGGAGATTCGAAACAAGGTGATCGCGCTGGTGGAGCCGGTACTCGCAGAGCAGGGACTCGAGCTGGTCGACGTCGAGCACCGCCGCGAGGGACGGGGCCAGGTCGTGCGGCTGCTCGTCGACCGCAAGGGCGGGGTCGACCTCGACACGCTCTCTCGTCTGAGCCGTGAGCTGTCGGTTCTGCTCGACGTCGAGGAGCCGGTGCCGGGGTCGTACGCGCTCGAGATCTCCTCGCCGGGCATCCACCGGCCGCTGCGCAAGCCCGAGCACTTCGTTCCGTATCTCGGCAAGCGCGTGAGGATTCGCAGCCGCGTCGCTCTCGACGGACAACGAAACTTCTGCGGCACGCTCGCCACGATCACGGGCGGCGGCGTGACGCTTCGCTTGGACGGAGGATCGGAACGCACGTTGTGCGTTCCGATGCCGACCGACGGGAGGCCGGGTCCCAGCCGCCCGGAGGGCGGCAAGACCGAGATCTACATCGAGTTCTCGAACATCGAGAAGGCCAACTACGAGCACGAGTTCTCGGCCGCCGACTTCGGCAAGCGCGCCGTCCCGCGGTGAGGAGGTCTTATGATCCATCCCGAGGTGGAACGCGTCATCGAGCAAGTGAGCAAGGAGAAAGGGATCAGCAAAGAGCTGGTCATGGAAGCCGTCGAGGACTCGATGCGTTCGGCCGCGCGCAAACAGGTCGGGATGCAGTTCAACATCGAGGTGAAGTTCAACCCCGAGGTGAGGGAGCTCGAGGTCTTCAAGGTCTGGAAGGTCGTTCCGATCGTCAACGATCCCTACATCGAGGTCACACTCGAAGAAGCGCGCAACCGCTTCGATCCCGAGGCCGAGGTCGACGACGAGCTGCTCGAGAAGCTCGATCCGAGCTACGGGCGCATCGCCGCGCAAGCGGCCAAGCAGAACTTGATGCAGAGACTTCGTGATGCGGAGCGCGAGATCATCTTCAACGAGTTCAAGAACCGCAAGGAAGAGATCGTCTCGGGTATCGTCACGCGCTTCGAGCGCAAGAATCTCATCGTCCAGCTGCGCCCGAACGTCGACGCGATCCTGCCTGAGAAGGAGCAGATCCCGCGCGAGCGCTACCGGCCGCAGGACCGCATCCGCGCCTACGTGCTCGACGTCGACATGACGAGCAAGGGACCGCAGATCGTGCTCTCGCGCACGCACCCGGGCTTTTTGAAGAAGGCCTTCGAACAGGAAGTGCCCGAGATCTACGAAGGCATCGTCGAGATCAAGGCGGTGGCGCGCGAGCCGGGAGGCCGCGCCAAGATCGCCGTCGCTTCCAACGACACCGACGTCGATCCAGTCGGCGCTTGCGTGGGCATGAAAGGCACCCGCGTGCAGGCGGTCGTGCAGGAGCTTCGCGGCGAGAAGATCGACATCGTCCCTTGGACGCCCGATCCCGCCGAGTTCGTCTGCCGCGCGCTCGCCCCCGCGAAGGTCGCGAAAATTATCATGGACGAGGACGACCGGAGCATGGAAGTCATCGTTCCCGACGACCAGCTCTCGCTCGCCATCGGCAAGAAGGGCCAGAACGTGCGACTCGCGTCGCGCTTGACGGGCTGGAAGCTCGACCTCCGCAGCGAGGGCGAGGCCGAGGAAGAGCAGCGGCGCGTGCGTGCTTCGCTGATCGCGATCCCGGGCGTCGGCGACGTGACTGCCGAATATCTGCTGCAGGAGGGATTCAAGTCCGCCGAGGAAGTCGCCGAGTCGGATCTCGAGACCCTCGTCGAGATCGAAGGGATCGGGCCAGAGCGGGCTGAGGCGGTGCTGCAGGCGGCCCAGGAGCATGTCGAAGCGCTGCGCAAAGCCGAAGCCGAAGCGGCCGCGGCCGCGGCAGCGGAGGAAGCCGAGCGCGTTCGCAGCGTGTTGAAGACGCTCGAGGGGGTCGATGATTCGGCTGCAGACAAGCTGGTGGCAGCGGGTCTCCATTCGATCGATGCGGTGAGTCAGGCGGGGGCGGGCAAGATTGCCGCCGTTCTCGATCTCGCCGCCGAAGACGCGCAGCGAATCGCCACCGCGGCGACAGCGGTCGCCGAAGCCGCTCGACAGGCTGCCGCGGCGGCGGCCGACGCGGCAGCGGCAGCCGAAGGAGAGGTGGCCGCCAATTCGACGGGTAGGGAATGAGTGAGCCAGCGAACCGCGCGCGTGCCGACTCGGTCCTGTGCGGGTTGCAACGGGCGAGACTCGCAGCCATGCCTCGCACGCTTCACGCTCGTCGAGGGACGGCTCGCTTGGGATCCCCCCCGGCGGCGGCCTGGCCGCGGCGCGTACCTCCATCTGCAACGCGAATGCCTCGATGCGTTTTTGTCGCGCAAGCCGTTCCTGCGATCGCTACGCGCGTCGGTGTCACCTGCCGAGCGAGCACGGCTCGTCTCCGAACGTTCGGTGAGCTAGGGTAATCGAGATGGCGAAGAAAACCGTTTCTGAGGTTGCCAAAGAGCTGGGGATCGAGCGCAAGGACTTCATCAGCTACCTCGAGAAGCAGGGCAAGACCAAAGTCACCGCTAAGACGACGCTTGCCGAGGACGAAGTCGAGCGGGCGAAGGAAAATCTGGGCCTCGGGCCGAAGCCGCAAGTGCGCATCGGCGAGGAGCGCGTGGTCGCCGACAACGTTGTCAGTGAATCCGGAGGAACGACTCGCGAGCGCGTCACCGAGCTGCGCACGACAGGCACGATGATTCGCCGGCGCAAGGTCCGAGAAGAAATAGCGAGGGAGCCAACGCACGAGTTGCCCCCGGAGGGCGATGCGCTGTCGCTTCCCGCGGAGATGATCGGTGAGATGAGCGAGGATCTTCCCCCGCTTGCTCCCGAGGCGCCGATCGCTCCGCCGCCACCCGAAGCCATTGCTCCGCTCGAGCCGCCGCCCGCCGAGGCGAAGCCGGAACTCCCTCCCGAACCGGCACCGGTCGCCACTGCCAAACCTCCTGGCCCGGCGGCGCCGCCGCAGCCGAGCACGGCTGCGCCCGCTCCGCCCGAGACCACGATGCGTTCGGCGCGTGTGCTCGGCCGCATCGATCTTCGCAAAGTCGAGCCGCCGCCCCGGCCTACGCCCCGGCCTACGCCCCGGCCTACGGCCCGGCCTACGGCCCGGCCCGCGGCTGCGCCGGCGGATGCCGAGCGTCGCGGCCGGCCGGACATCGCACCGAAGCCTGCGGCTCCCGCCGAAGAGGAGTCGAAGGACCGCAAGGGTCGGAAGAAGCTCAAGGTCATCAAAAAGGACCCCCTCGAAACCGAGCGCGACTACCGCGGCGGTCGTATGCCGAGGAAGAAGCGGGCGCTTCCCGGCAAGGAACAGAAGAGGACGGCAATCACCGTCCCGAAGGCGAGCAAGCGTGTGATCCGCATCTCGAACATGGTGCCGGTCGGCGAGCTCGCCAAGCAGATGGGGGTCAAGGGTGGCGAAGTCCTGAAGAAGCTCATGGACCTCGGCATGATGGCCACGATTACCCAACAGCTCGACTTCGAGACCGCGACGCTCGTCGCGCATGACTTCGAGTACCTCGTCGAAAACGTCGCCTTCGACGCCGAGTCTGCGATCGAGATGGAGCACGAGAGCGACGAGGGGGCGGAACCCAAGTCGTCGCGCCCACCGGTCGTTACGATCATGGGACACGTCGACCACGGCAAGACCTCGCTGCTCGATGCGATCCGCAAGACCAACGTCACCGAGGGCGAGGCGGGGGGCATCACGCAACACATCGGCGCCTACAGCGTGACCTGGAATGATCGCCGAATCACTTTCGTCGACACGCCGGGCCACGAAGCGTTCACCGCGATGCGCGCTCGCGGCGCGAAGGTGACGGACATCGTCGTGCTGGTGGTTGCCGCCGATGATGGCGTCATGCCGCAGACGATCGAGGCGATCTCCCACGCGCGTGCAGCGAAGGCGCCGATCATCGTTGCGGTCAACAAGATCGACAAGCCCGGCGCCGATCTCGAACGCGTCAAGCGCGAGCTCGCCAATCATGGCCTCGCAGCCGAGGACTGGGGCGGCGACACCTCGATCGTAGCGGTCTCTGCCAAGACGCAGCAGGGCATTCCCGACCTGCTCGAGATGATCCTGCTCCAAGCCGACGTCCTCGAGCTCAGCGCCAACCCCACGAAGCTTACCCGCGGCGTGATCATCGAGGCCAAGCTCGAGCGCGGGCGCGGGCCGGTCGCGACCGTGCTGATCCAGGAAGGAACGCTGCACGCGGGCGATCCGTTCGTCTGCGGCACGCAATACGGACGCGTACGCGCGATGATGGACGAGAACGGTCAGAAGCTCGAAGAAGCGGGACCCTCCACTCCGGTGGAGATCCTCGGTCTCGGCGGCGTGCCGGAGGCCGGGGACGTCTTCAGCGCGGTCGGCGACGAGGCCACGGCGCGCCAGGTGGCGAGCGCTCGGCTCGACAAAAAGCGCCAAGCGCAGCTTTCGACCACCAGCAGGGTCTCGCTCGAGGAGCTCTACGACAAGATCAAGGCGGGCGAGGCCAAGGAGCTGCGCGTGATTCTGAAGGCCGACGTGCAGGGCTCCGTCGAGGCGGTGCAGAAGGCACTCAGCCTGTTGTCGACCGACGAGGTGAAGCTCAACGTGCTGCACGCCTCGGTGGGCGGCGTCTCGGAGAGCGACGTGCTGCTGGCGTCCGCATCGAAGGGGATCATCATCGGATTCAACATCCGCCCCGAGTCGAAGGCATCGGAACTCGCCGATCGCGAGGGTGTGGACATTCGGCTCTACACGATCATCTACGAGGCACTGAACGACATGCGCTCCGCGCTCGAGGGGATGCTCGCCCCGACGCTCCGCGAGAAGGTTCTCGGCCGCGCCGAGGTCCGTCAGCCCTTCCCGATTCCCGGCGTCGGCACCATCGCCGGCTCCCTCGTGAGCGAAGGCAAAATCGCGCGATCCTCCCGCGTACGGTTGGTGCGCGACAGCGTTCCCGTCTACGAAGGCAAGATCGCGAGCCTGCGTCGGTTCAAGGATGACGTCCGCGAGGTTACCTCGGGCCTGGAGTGTGGCATCGGGCTCGAGAATTTCAACGACGTAAAGGCGGGCGACGTCATCGAGGCGTTCGAGGTCGAAGAGATCGCGCGCCGCCTCGCACCGCCGTCGCAACGCGCGGGCGCGCAAGCGGAACGCACGGCGTGAACAGGACGGGCTACAGGCTACGGGCTACAGGCTACGGGAAAAGGCTCCATGAATCCTTTCCTGTAGCCCGTAGCCTGTAGCCCGTAGCCCGGGGATTTAGCGATGGTGGTGGGCGTCTTGCGCCTCATCGTCTACATCCCCGAGAACCACTCGCTGAAGGGCAAGCGCGGGATGCTGCGCAAGATCAAGGCGCAGGTCTCCAATAACTTCAACGTGTCGATTTCGGAGTGCGACGATCAGGATCTCTGGCAGCGTGCCACGCTCGGCGTGAGCCACGTGGGCACCGACGAGGGACAAGTCGACGGCAGTCTCCGGGCGGTCGTGAAGTTCATCGAAGGTCTCGGGCTGGTCGAAGTGGGGGAGGAGAAGTTGGAGTTCTTACACTACTAATCCAGGCTACGGGCGACGGTAAAGACTCTGCGGTGCCTTTCCGGTAGCCTGTAGCCTGTAGCCGTTTCCCCCATGTCCCGTCGTGCCGAACGCTTCTCCGACTTGCTGCTCGAGACGCTCTCGGAGCTACTATTGCGCGAGGTCAAAGATCCACGCATCGGCACCGTCACGCTGACGCGGGTGAGCGTCGCGGACGACCTTCGTCAGGCCCGGGTCGGCTACTGCACGCTCGGCGACGCATCCGCACGAGCGCGAGCCCAGAAGGGGCTCGAGAGCGCCGCGCGATTCATGCAGGGCAAGGTCGCGCGGTTGCTGCGCATGCGCTACGCCCCGGAGATTCACTTCGAGTATGACGACGCCTTCGAGAAGGCCGACGAGGTCGACCGCCTGCTGAAGGGCGTGCGTCCCGAAAATGAGCCGGAATAGGGCGTCGCTCGACGGGATCTTGCTGATCGACAAGCCCGCCGGCCTGACCTCGGCCGGGGTGGTCCGCGAGGTCAAACGGCGACTCGGCGTGTCGAAGGTCGGGCACTTGGGGACGCTCGATCCCTTTGCCACCGGCCTGTTGCCGTTGGCGGTCGGCGAAGGCGCCAAGACCGTGCCCTTCCTGAACCGAGAACGGAAGGCTTACACCGGCACGATCACGCTCGGCCGCGCGACCAACACGCTGGATTCGACGGGCGAGACGACTGAGACGGCGGCGGTGTCGCCGTTGACGACGGAGCGACTGGAGGAAGCGGCGAAGCGCTTTCGCGGCGAGATCGAGCAGATTCCGCCGATGTTCTCCGCGCTGAAGCGCTCCGGCGTGCCACTCTACAAGCTTGCTCGGAAAGGGGTCGAGCTCGAGCTCGACCCCCGCAAGGTACGCATCGACTCACTCTCGCTCGCCTTCGCTACCGACGGCGCACTTGCGTTATCGGTCCGTTGCTCGAAGGGGACCTATGTTCGCTCGCTCGCGCGCGACATCGCGCGAGCTCTCGGCACTGTCGGTCACCTCTCTTCGCTCCGCCGTACCGAATTTGGTCCCTTCGAGTTGTCAAACGCCGTACCGCTCGACGGCGTTTCAGCCGCGGTGACGTTGCCGATCGTCACGCCGCGTGAGGCACTGGCAGGCATGCGCGAGCTCGAGGCCGGTGAACGGCTCGTCGGCGAGATTCGCCTCGGTCAGCAATGGGGCTTGGCCGGGCTTGCGGATGCCCGAGCTCCGGATGAGATCGCCAAGGTCGTGAGTCCGCGGGGGGAGCTGGTGGCAATCGTCACCGCCGGAGCAGGCGGATGGAGGATTCTCCGCGTGTTTCCCGAGCCCGCCGGGGGTCAAGCGGGCGACCACCGCTCTTGACAGTTTGCGAAGCCCGTCGTTAGGGTGCTTACCTGTAGATCCTTCGAAGCACCCTTCGAGCGCATACAGCCTCGAGGCTCGAGACGAGGACAGGGAGATACACCGAAGACCTACGATACGACATCCATAATCGGGAGTACGGCGAACACAGTTTTCTATTTTGAGCGTCGGTAAAGCGGTCGATATCAGCTTGAAGATACCGGAAATCAGCAAAGAACTAGCGGGAATGGGGACTCCAGTCATACGCGAAGCGATGGTCGTAGGACTTGACGAGAACGTGCTGCTGGCAGCGAACCATGCCGATCCACGGCGATCGGGCCGCCCCTTGCATCGAACCGGACCGGTTGAGGCCTTCCGACCCTAAGCACCTCGCTCGCTTTCATCTCGCCGTCTCTCCCCCAAAATAAGGCCTGACACCCAAGGCCCTGAAGCTGCGCTTTTCCCCGAAGGGAGGAGAGTTGAGTCTTAGTCTTCTAGAAATCGTCATTGCATCATTGATTCTCGCAGGCGCGCTCGCCTTCGCGATCGACCGGCTCCGGCAAAAGAGCCGCTCCTCGGAGGCGGAGCGGGCGAGCTCCACCGCCCTGCGCATTCTCGATGAGGCCCGTAAGGAATCGGAAGTCGTCCGCAAGGAGGCCCAGGTCCAGGCGAAGGACATCGTTCTGAACGCGCAGCAAGCGGCCGAGCGAGAGATCAAGGAGCGCCGTAGCGAGATCCAGCAGATCGAGAAGCGCGTTCAGGGCAAGGAAGAAGCGATCGAGAAGCGTCTCCAGTCGCTCGAAGCGCGCGATCTCGAGAATACGCGTCGCGAGACGGCGGCCCGCGAGCGCGAGGCGAAGATTGCCGAGCGAGAGCGCGAGCAGGCGGAACTCGTCCGACAGACTCAGGAACGTCTCGAGCAGGTCGCCGTGATGACCCGCGAGGAGGCCAAGCGGACGCTTCTCGACGATATGCTGGGGGAGGCCCGCCACGAGGCGGCGAAGAAGATCCGCCAGGTCGAGGAGGAGGCGAAGCAGGAGGCCGAACGCAAGGCCAAGAAGATCATTTCGATCGCCATCGAGCGGCTGGCCGGTGACTTCGTCGCCGAGCGCACCGTGACGGTCGTGCCGATCCCTTCCGACGACATGAAGGGGCGCATCATCGGCCGCGAAGGCAGAAACATCCGCGCAATCGAGGCGGCGACCGGCGTCGATCTGATCATCGACGACACGCCGGAGGCGGTGGTGGTGTCCTGTCACAACCCCATCCGCCGGGAGATCGCGCGTCTGGCGCTGCAGCGGCTGATCGCCGACGGGCGCATTCATCCGGGCCGCATCGAGGACGTGGTTCGCAAGGCCGAGCAGGAGCTCGACGCCAACATCCGCGAGGTCGGCCAGAAGGCGGTCTTCGAAGTCGGCATCCACGGTGTCCATCCCGAGCTCGTCAGGCTTCTCGGTATGCTCAAGTATCGCTACAGCTACGCCCAGAACGTCCTCCAGCATTCGCTCGAGGCGGCGTTCATCTGCGGGGCGATGGCGGCCGAGCTCGGCCTCAACGAGAAGCAAGCGCGGCGCGCGGCGCTGCTGCACGACATCGGCAAGGCGCTCACACACGAGGTCGAGGGCTCGCACGCGATCATCGGCGCTGAGATCGCGCGCAAGTACGGCGAGTCTGCCAAGATCGTCAACGCAATCGCCGCCCACCACGAGGAGGTTCGCGCCGAGACCATCTTGGCGCCGCTGGTCGACGCCGCTGATGCGCTCTCCGGAGCGCGCCCGGGTGCCCGGCGCGAGGTGCTGGAGAGCTACGTGAAGCGGCTGGACGATCTCGAGCGAATCTCCACGTCGTTCAAGGGCGTCGAGAAGGCATTCGCCGTGCAGGCCGGGCGGGAGATCCGCATCATCGTTGAGCCGGCCGCGGTCGACGACGATCAGGCGCTGCTCCTCGCCCGCGACATTGCACGCAAGATCGAGAGCGAGATGATCTATCCCGGCCAGATCAAGGTCACGGTGATTCGCGAGATGCGGGCTTCGGAGATGGCGAGATAAGGGGCTTCGGGCTACAGGCAAAGATCCGATGGTGTCTTGGTCTTGCCCGTAGCCTGTCGCCCGTAGCCTATGAAGCTACTTTTCTTCGGAGACATCGTCGGAAAGCCCGGCCGGCTGGCCTTGAAGTTGCGCGCCCAGGCGCTTGCCGAGAGCGAGGGTGCCGACCTGCTCGTCGCCAACAGCGAGAACTCGAGCGGCGGCATCGGCGTCGACCCCGGGAGCGCCCGGGAGCTCCTTTCGACCGGCATCCACGTGCTCACCTCGGGCAACCACGTCTGGCACCGCAAAGAGATCTACGATTACCTCGATGCCTCGGATCGGCTGCTCCGCCCCGCCAATTTTGCCCCGGGAGTGCCCGGGCGGGGATGGTCGGTGTACGAGACGGCAAAGGGCCCGGTCGCGGTGGTGAACCTGATCGGCCGGGTCTTCATGGCCCCCGCCGACTGCCCGTTCCGCGCCGCAGACGCGATCCTCGAGCGGATCGGCACGCGCGCGCGTGTGATCCTCGTCGACATGCATGCCGAGGCGACTTCCGAGAAGATGGGGATGGGACGCTACCTCGACGGGCGGGTATCGGCGGTGGTCGGCAGCCACACGCACGTCCAGACCGCGGACGAGATGGTGTTGCCCGGCGGCACGGCATACATCACCGATACCGGCATGTGCGGGCCGCTCGATTCGGTGATCGGCATGCGTACCGAGCAGGTCCTCAAGCGCTTCGTCGATCAGCTGCCCGTGCGCTACGACGTGGGCGAGGGCGCCCCGCTTCTGCAGGCGGTGGCGATCGACGTCGACGAGACGACCGGCAAAGCACGGGGGATTCGGCGGATTCGGGAAGTGCTCAAGTGAAGAACGGCTACCGACTGCCGGCTACCGCAAAGGAAATCGCGGAGTCTTTGCCGGTAACCGGAAGCCGGTAGTCGTGTTGCCCATGAAGCCCCTCTCGGAACAACTGGCGATTCTGCGCCGCGGCGCCGTAGAGGTGATTCCCGAAGAAGACCTCGTTCGTAAGCTCGGGCGCGCGGCGAAGATGGGCCAGCCGCTGCGGGTCAAGCTCGGCGCCGACCCTTCCACACCCGACCTCCACCTCGGTCACACCGTGGTGCTGCAGAAGCTTCGCGACTTCCAGGACTGCGGCCACACCGCGATCTTTCTGATCGGCGATTTCACCGGCATGATCGGCGATCCGACGGGGCGCTCGGAGACTCGCAAGGCGCTCGACCGCGAGCAAGTGGCGGCGAACGCCGAAACCTACAAGAAACAGGTCTTCAAGATCCTGGATCCCGAGCGGACCGAGATCCGGTTCAACTCCGAGTGGATGGATCGTATGGGCGCCGCCGACATCGTCAAGCTCGCGGCGCAATACACGGTGGCACGTCTGCTCGAGCGCGACGACTTCGCCAGGCGTTTCCGGGAGAACCGCCCGATCAGCATCCACGAGTTCCTCTACCCGCTCGTCCAAGGCTACGACTCGGTGGCGCTCGGGGCCGACATCGAGCTCGGCGGTACCGACCAGAAGTTCAATCTGCTGGTCGGCCGGGAGTTGCAGAAGGGGGCGGGACAGGAGCCACAGGTCGTGCTCACCACGCCGCTTCTCGAGGGTTCCGACGCGAGGCTCGTCGACGGCAGGCTCGTCGGTCAGAAGATGTCGAAGTCGCTCGGCAACGCGATCGGCATCCACGAGCCGCCCGCAGAGATGTACGGCAAGATCATGGCCATCTCCGACGGCCTGATGCTCCGCTACATCGAGCTGCTGTCGCGGAGTGGCCCGCGGCCCGACCCGCGGCAGCAGCCGATGGCGGCGAAGCAGGCGCTAGCGGCCGAGATCGTCGCGCGCTTTCACGGCGCCGAGGCCAGCACAAAGGCGGCGGAAGAATTCGCGCAGCGCTTCCAGCGGCACGAGCTTCCTTCCGAGATTCCCGAATTCCGATGGAAAGGGCACGAGGAAACCGTGTGGATCACCCGGCTGATCGCCGAAGCTGGGCTGGCCAAATCGAACAGCGAGGCGCGTCGCCTCGTGGCCCAGGGTGGCGTGCGGCTCGACGGCGAGCCCGTGAAGGACCCGCAGCTCGAGGTCCGGTGCCGCGGTAGCGTTCTCCTCGAAGTCGGCAAACGGCGAATCGCGCGCGTGGTCTTCGAATAGGTGGATGGCTCCCGGCTACGGACTTCCGGCTGCCGCAAGAAGATGCCGCGAAGTCTTTGCCGGTAGCCGCTGTCAGTCGTCGGGCTTGTCTGCGGCGAAGCGAAGCCGCACGTAATCCGCGGTCCAGTGTCCGTCGACATCGCAGAGGTCGGGCCGCAAGAGCTCTTTCACCTCTTCCAGGAAGGCGGGCCTCTCCGAGGGAACGAGCGCGTTGATGAAGCTCTCCGCGAAGGTTTCGAGCCATCCGGTGACGTCGCCGGGAAGCGGCGTCGGACGAGGAATCAAGGCGATGGAACGGACGGCGAAACCGCGCGCGCGTAAGCGTCCCGCATAGTCTTCCGCCGTCGGGAAGTACCACGGGTTCACCGAGCGTGCGTCGATGCCGCGGCCTGTGAGCGTCCGTTCGAGCGCGTGAACGATCGTCGCCACGCAGCCATGCCCGCCGCATTCGGCGACGAAGCGGCCGCCGGGCCGCAGCGCTCGCCAGACGCCGGCGATCACGTCGTCGGCGTGCTTGATCCAGTGAAGGACCGCGTTGCTGAATACCGCGTCGAACGCGGCATCGAAGGTGAGGTGCTCCCCGTCCATCACGCGCGCATCGAGCCCGCGCGTACGCGCCGCGGCGACCTGCGCAGCGCTGCCGTCGACTCCGACGACGTCGCAGCCCATTTCGACGAGCTTCGCGGTGAGCGCGCCGTCGCCGCAGCCGAGATCGAGGATGCGCTCTCCCGACCGTGGCGCGAGCAGCTCGACGACGGCTGCGCCGAGGTCGGAAACGAAGCGGGCGTTTCGTGCGTAACGCTCGGGATCCCAGGTTTGCGAGCTCATGGCGACGCCCCTGTTACCGGCGTCCGAGCGATGACCGCGAACACGCGGTCCGCCGAGCCCGCCGGCAAGCCGGTGTCTTCGGCGCGTCTCTCGCGATGATCGATCTCGACGCCAGCGGCACGGTCAATCTCGCGCGCCTGCGCCAGCATGGGCGTCGCAGGGTCGAGCCCGATCACTCGACAGCCGCGGCGAGCAAAGCCACGGGCGAGGGTTCTGGTGCCGGTTCGAGGATCGACCACTCGCTGTCCCGGGTGGCCGATGCCGTACGCGGCGAGACGATCGAACAACGAGTCGGGAAACCCCGCGCGATGACGGTGGTAGTCTTCGGCGGTGTTGGCGAAATCGACGGGCATCGGGGGCTACAGGCTACAGGCTACAGGCTACCGCAAAGGCCCGGCGAAGTCCTTGCCGGTAGCCGGTACCCGGTAGCCGTTCTTCATGCGAGCCGCGCCAGCTCGGGGGCGAGCGCGTGGATCTTCTCGAGCGCGTGTGGATCGTCGGCGAGAAGACGGAAATCTTCGTACTCGAATCCGGGGCCGACGGTACATCCGGCGAGAGCATATTCGCCGATCGGTCGCGCCGCCTGCCACCAGCCGGCGGGCACGGTTTGGACGGGGCGCTGGTCGTTGCCGACGGCCGCGAGGCGGGCGTGCTCGATCGTGCCGAGGTCGGGTGGAGCGACCAACAGCTCGAGAGGACCCCCTTCGTAGAGGTGCCAGACTTCGTCGGACGATACCGCGTGCCAGCGGCTCACCTGCCCCTCGGGAAGCAAGAAGAAGATCGTGGTGATCGCGGCACGCTCGCTGCGGTCGTCGGCGGGGCGGACGCGCGAGCGCGAACGGAACACCTCGCGAAAGAATCCGCCCTCCGGGTGGGGGACGAGATCCAGCGTGCGGATCAGCTCGGCGGCTCGCGGATGCATTCCGGATCCGGGAGTAGACGACACAGTCGCGGGGCACATCGGAGATGTTGGGGTGGAGGCTCCGGCGGCGAAGCACGTCCTCTCGTTGCATACCGGCCTTCTCCGTCGCTCGGCGCGATGCGACGTTTTCGACGTCGCAGACGGCGTTCGGTGCGGAGCCACGACGTCAACGATCCGCCTCAGTGAAGCTCGATCCCGCCGTCGACGTTGATCGCTTGGCCCGTCACGTTCTCGGCGCTGGCGAGATAGACGGCCAGCTCGCCGATGTCGTCCGGCGTCTGTGCGCGCCCGAGAGGGATGAACTCCTGCACGTATCGCTCCCAAGACGCGTCCTTCGATTCGCCGGGTTGCTTCAGGGCGTCCGACAGGTACTCCCACATCTGCGTCCGCAGGATGCCCGGGCAGATCGCATTGACGCGAACTCCACTGGCAGCGACCTCCTTGGCGAGTGAGTTGGTGAAGCCGACCACGGCGAACTTGGAGGCGCAATAGTGC
>Ga0315273_10002405_pt1 | contig 22117 bp, 11 predicted proteins | sample YL17G02_0_MG_FD_205753 | JGI IMG/M metagenome (GOLD analysis project Ga0315273, IMG submission 205753) | Sediment microbial communities from Yellowstone Lake, YNP, Wyoming, USA - YL17G02_0 | ecosystem: Environmental > Aquatic > Freshwater > Lake > Sediment | place: USA: Wyoming | collected...
GGCACGGTGGACCAGGTCGCGCACACCATCCGCGCGACGGGGCGCGTGACGAAGACCCTGCGGAGCCTCAAGCGCGGTGACATGCTCGGGCTGCGCGGCCCCTTCGGCAAGCCCTGGCCCGTGCGCGAGGCGGAAGGACACGACGCGCTGCTCGTGGCGGGCGGCATCGGCCTGGCGCCGCTGCGACCCGCGCTCTGCCACATGCTCGAGCACCGCGAACGTTTTGGGCGGGTGAACCTGCTGTTCGGCGCCCGCAGCCCGCAGGACATCCTGTTCGCGAAGGAGATCGAGACCTGGCGCGGCCGCTTCGACGTGAACGTCGAGGTGACCGTGGACCGTGCCGGAGCCGGCTGGCACGGCCGCGTGGGCGTGGTCACCACGCTCGTCCCGCGGGCCCAGTTCGACCCGGCGAACACCGTGGCCTTCATCTGCGGCCCCGAGATCATGATGCACTTCACCCAGCGCGAACTCGAGCGGCGCGGCGTGTCCGACGAGCATATCTGGGTCTCGATGGAGCGGAACATGAAGTGCGGGGTCGGCTTCTGCGGCCACTGCCAGTTCGGACCGCTGTTCATCTGCAAGGACGGGCCGGTGTTCCGCTACGACCAGGTGGCGTCGCTGCTCGGCATCCGGGAGGTGTGAGGTGGCCGCCCCGCGCAAGCCCCGCCTCGCCGTCATCAAGTTCGCCTCGTGCGACGGCTGCCAGCTGAGCATCCTCGACTGCGAGGACGAACTGCTCGCCATCGCCGGCGCCGTGGACATCGCCAACTTCCCGGAGGCGTCGCGGGCGGTGCTGAAGGGCCCCTACGACCTCACCCTGGTCGAGGGCTCGATCACCACCCCGCACGACGCCGAGCGCATCCACGCCGTGCGCCGCGTCTCGAAGGTGCTGGTCAGCATCGGCGCCTGCGCCACCGCCGGCGGCATCCAGGCACTGCGCAACTTCGCCGAAGTCGGCAGCTGGGTGCCCCTGGTCTACGCCACGCCGGACTGGATTCACACGCTCAAGAACTCCACACCCATCTCGCATCACGTCAAGGTGGACTACGAGCTGCAGGGCTGCCCGGTGAACAGGCACCAACTGATCGAGGTGGTGCTGGCGTTCATCAGCGGGCGACGCCCGTTCCTGCCCAGCCACGCGGTCTGCATGGACTGCAAGCGGCGCGGCGTGGTGTGCCTGACGGTGGCCCGCGGCGCGGCCTGCCTCGGTCCCGTGACGCGCACCGGCTGCGGGGCCCTGTGTCCTGTCTACGGGCGCGGCTGCTACGGGTGCTTCGGTCCCCTGCGCGGCAGCGCCAACACCGACTCCCTGAGCGCGGTGCTCCAGGGCCACGGCCATTCTCACGAGGAATTGATGCGGCTCTTCCGCACCTTCAGCTGCGGGGCCGAGGCCTTCCGCAAGGCGAGCGAACTGCATGAGCACGATGCGAGCGAGTCCCATGAGTGAGCGTAAGAACCGGAACATCAAGGTGGCGATGCTGGCCCGCGTCGAGGGCGAGGGCGGGCTGGAAGTGCGCGTGCGCAATGGCCGGGTGGCCGACGTCAAGTTCCGCATCTTCGAGCCGCCGCGCCTGTTCGAGGCGTTCCTGCGCGGACGCCAGTTCACCGAGGCGCCCGACATCACCGCCCGCATCTGCGGCATCTGCCCGGTGGCCTACCAGATGAGCTCCGTCCACGCCATGGAGGCCGCCTGCGGCGTGACCGTGGACGGCCCGCTGCGCGAACTGCGGCGGCTGCTCTATTGCGGCGAGTGGATCGAGAGCCACGCCCTGCACGTGGTGATGCTCCACGCCCCCGACTTCCTGGGCTACGAGAGCGCCATCCATATGGCGAAGGACCACGCCGGCCAGGTGGCGAACGGGCTGGCGCTCAAGAAGACCGGCAACGCCATCGTGGCGCTGCTCGGCGGACGCGAGATCCACCCCATCAACGTGCGCGTGGGCGGCTTCTACCGCACGCCGACGAAGCGCGAACTGCGCACCCTGGTCGAGCCGCTCGAGCGCGCCCGCGAGCAGGCGCTCGCCCTGCTGACCTGGGTGAAGGTCTTCGAGTTCCCCGACTTCGAGCGCGACTACGAATTCGTGGCGCTGCGCCATCCGCAGGAATACCCGTTCAACGAGGGGCAGATCGTCTCGAGCCTGGGGCTCGAGATCCCGGCTGCCGAGTACGAACGGCACTTCGTCGAGGAGCACGCCCAGCACTCGAACGCGCTGCAGGGCGCGAAGCGGGCGCCGGTGGAGGGCGGTCCTGGCGCGGTGAAGTCCTACCTGGTCGGTCCGCTCGCCCGCTACAGCCTCAACTTCGACCGCCTCACGCCGGCGGTCCAGCAGGCCGCGCGCGACGCGGGCCTGGGCCCGGTGTGCCGCAACCCTTTCCACGGCATCCTGGTGCGCTCGGTCGAGACCCTGTGGGCGGTCGAGGAGGCGCTGCGCATCGTCGCCGCCTACGAGCCGCCGGCCGCACCCGCGGTCCAGGTCGAGCCGCGCGCCGGCACGGGCGCGAGCGCGACCGAGGCCCCGCGCGGACTGCTGGTCCATCGCTATCGAATCGAGGCCGACGGCAGCATCGCCGACGCGAAGATCATTCCGCCGACCTCGCAGAACCAGAAGTCCATCGAGGAAGATCTCTGGAGATTCATCGAGCCCCGGCTCGAACTGGACGACGCGACACTCACCTGGCAGTGCGAACAGGCGGTGCGCAACTACGACCCCTGCATCTCGTGTGCGACGCACTTCCTGAAGCTGCGCCGGGTGGAGGGCTAGGCGGACACTCCGCTGCTGATCGGCGTCGGCCACGAGGGCCGCTGCGACGATGCCGCGGGCGTGCGCGCCGCGCGGATGGTGCGGGCATTGCTATGGCCGCGGGCCCGGGTGCTCGAGTGCGCCGGGGGCGCGACCGCGCTACTCGAGGCCTGGCAGGGCGAGCCCGTGGTCGTGGTGGTGGACGCCATGTCCACGGGCTCAGCCGCCGGGACGGTGCGGCGGCTGGACGCCTCGCGGGAGCCGCTGCGCGCCGAGCTCTTCCGTGGCTCCTCGCATGGCCTGGGCCTGGCCGAGGCGGTCGAGTTGGCGCGCTCGCTGGGTCAGCTGCCGCCCTCGCTCGTGATCTATGGCATCGAGGGGACGGACTTCGGCCTCGGCACTCGGCTCTCCTACCCCGTCGAGTGCGCCGTACGCGAAGCGGCGCTGCTGATCAGCGAGGAGCTGCTCGCGGATCGGAACTGAGGGCGAGGCGGTCCGACGGGGCACGGCGGTCAAGCGAGGTGACGAGAAGCCCCGTGCGTGGGACGGTCAAACAACGCAGCGGGAAGCCCCTGCGGAGGGCGGTCAAGCGACGCGGCGGGGAGCCCTCCGCGAGGTCCGACCCACCTTCGGTGGGTACCCCGCGCGGCCATCCTGGCCGTGCTCGCTCCCGGTCCAGCACCAGGCCGCCGCATCGTGCGGCGGCCCGGGCCCGGACCCTCGCTGCGGACTCCCCGCCGCGTCGCTTGACCGCTGTGCTCTATCTTTGGTCACACGCCGACCCCTCGCTGCGATCTCTCTGCGCGCCGCTTGACCGCTCTTGCGTGGCGTGCTGGACTGCGGGGGTGACCTTGCTCCTCTTCCTTGCCGCCACTCTGCGTATCAGCGTGCCCTATACACTCGCTGCGCTGGGCGCTTCCATCAACGAGCGCGGGGGCGTGGTCAACATCGCGCTCGAGGGCATGATGCTGAACGGGGCGCTCGCTTACGTGCTCGGGGCCCACTTCAGCGGGAACGCCTGGCTGGGCGTGGCCGCGGCGCTGGCCGCCGGCATCGCGACCGCGGCGCTGCACGCACTGGTCACGGTGGTGGCCCGCGCGGACCAGATCACCAGCGGCCTCGGGATCAACCTGCTCGCCGCCGGGCTGACCAAGTTCGTGCTCACGCAGGTCTTTCACTCCTCGTCGAATTCCGCGCGCGTGGTGGGCCTGCCGTCCTGGGATCTGGCCGGCCTCGCGAATCTGCCGGGCATCGGCCAGGTCCTCACCACGCCGCTGGTGCTGATCACGGTGGCCCTGGTGGTGGGCGGACAGTGGCTGCTCTTCCGCTCCGTGTTCGGACTGCGCCTGCGCAGCATCGGCGAGCGGCCCGAGGCGGCAGCCACGCTGGGGCTCTCGGTGAACGCCCACCGCATCGCCGGCGTGCTCGTCTCGGGCGCCCTGGCAGGACTCGCCGGGGCGTGGCTGGCCAGCGAGCAGCACTCGTTCACCGACGGCATGACGGGTGGGCGGGGCTACATCGCGCTGGCCGCGATGATCGTGGGCAAGTGGTCCCCGTTCGGCGCCGCCGCGGCGTGCCTGCTGTTCGGCGCCGCCGAGGCGCTGCAGATCACGCTGCAGGGCTCGCGCTTCCCCAACGAACTGCTGCAGATGATGCCCTACCTGGTCACGATGCTGGCGCTGGCGGGCTTCATCGGCCGCGCCGTGGCCCCGCGCGCGGTCGGCGTGCCCTACGACCCCGAGGAGCAGTAGGCCGTCCGCGGCGTGGTCCGAGTCCCGGCCCTGGAGCATTCGGGCTCGCGCCGGGACTCGGACGTCGCGGGCGGGGCGCGGGGCCTGCCGCGCCCCGCCCGCTCCGATGGATCAGTTCAGCCGGATGATGCGCCGCTCCAGGGTGGCGTCGTTGGTCTTGAGGCGCACGAAGTACAGGCCGGGGGCCGCCGAGCCGCCCGAGGCGTCCCGGCCGTCCCAAGCGATCGAATACACGCCCGCGCCGTAGGGGCCGCTGGCCACCGTGCGCACGCGGCGGCCGGCGGCGTCGAAGATCGCCAGTTCGGCGACGCTCGGACGCGCGAACCCGAAGCGCAGTCGCAGCGCACCGGCGAACGGGTTTGGCGCCCCAGGGGCGAGGAACGTGACCTTCGGGGTCTCATCCACCGAGAGCAGGTCGGTGCCGTTCACGCGCACCGCGAGCGCGCTCGCGGCGCCCCAGTTTCCACCGGCGTCCCTCGCGCGCACCCAGATCGTGCGATCGCCGCTGAGGATCAGGTTCGTGTTGATCGCGGCGCTCAGGCTCACCGCGACCGAGTCGAACGTGCTCGTCATCGCCGTGCCACTGCCCGCGGCCGCCGGGGCGACGCCGATCGAATATTCCGCGGCGGCGATGTTCGCCCCGCCCGTCTCGGCGTCCGTCCCGCGCGCGAACAGCGTGGCGGGGCTCGCGATCACGATGGGGTTCGGCGTGGACTGGATCGAGCCCGGCACGACCACCGGACCCTGCGTGTCCTCCCCCGCGCGCAGCAGCTGACACGCGGCGTCCGACACGTCCGATCCCGACAGCGCCGGAGTGCCATCGTCGGTGACCCGCACGCGGACCTTGACGTTCGCGGAGTTCGGGATGCCGGCCGTGTTCCACGCGTACGGGCTCCCGCCCGCGCTCGTGGTGAGCGTGCTCCACGAGTCGCCGCCGTCGAGCGAGTACTCGATCGTGCGCGCACTCACGGCGCGCCCCGCGCCCACGGATTCGCTCCACGCCAGGTCCACCGCGGTCGTGGTCAGCACTTCGCCGCCGTTGGGCGACGTGATCGTGACGACCGGGCGTTCGCGGCCCATCAGCCACTGGATCGAGCGGTCGAGGATGCCATTGCGGACCGTGTCCGGGGTCGCGGCCGGCGAGACCATGCCCGTCCACTCGTGGAAGTACGCGAGCAGGCGACTCGGGTGGCCGCCCCAGAACGCGTTCGCTGCGCCGCCCGCCGGGGCCACGGTCTCCCAGCGGATCGAGGTGGTGTCGGGCGTGGCGACGTTGTCGAGCCAGACACCCGCGGAGGTGACGGCCGGGTCGAAGACCACGCCGATCCCGTCCCCCGACCGGCCGCTCGCGCCCCAGGCCTCGTAGCTCACTCCCGCCACGCCCGGGCCCGAGACCGGGTCGTCCGCGAAACCATCGGTGCGATCGAAGAACGTGGGATCGGCCTTGAACTTCACGCGCAGCGACGACTGGACCCACGCCGCGCGCGCCGCGGTGTAGCCGGGCGAGGCCGGATCCCCCATGCCCCAGCCGATGTCGTGGCCCGTCACCATCAGCCGCCCGCCGCCGGCGAGCAGCGAGTCGATCGAGCCGCGCTGCAGGTCGGAGAACCCCGGGTACGTGTCCGGCCCCACCTGCCACAGGACCGCCTTGTAGGAGCGCAGGCCGGTGGCGAGGTTGCCCACCGCCGCCGAGTCGGCGGTGGCGCCGCGCCAGACGTCGTAGTCGAAGCCGAGCGCGTCCAGTGCCGTCGTCCAGGTGTACAGCCGCGGGAAATCCGCCGCGCCCAGCAGCAGCAGGATGTCGCCCTGGCCCTTCGCCGTGAAGCGGCGGTGCGCTCCGCCCAGATCGTCACGCACGCTGCCGCCGGTGAGCCCGACGGACTCGACGTCGTAGTAGTACGTCTGCCCCGGCGTGAGACCGGTCAGCAACACGGAGTGCTCGAGCCGGAAATCCGCCGTCGTGTCGGCGCCCAGCTCGAGCGCGGGCGTCGCGCCCCAGGTGACGCGCGAGTCCGCGTTTCGATCGGTCGTCCAGCTCACCAGCGTGCCGGCCACGCCCTGGGAGGTCGCGCGCACCTCGGTGATGATCGGCGGATCGAAGCCGACCTGCGCCTGCGCGGTGAGCGTCGCGGAGTAGGTGGCATCGAAATAGCTCACCGTGATGAGGTCGCCGTTCGACACGGACAGGTTGCCGTCCGCGGCCGGCAGCAGATTCGTGAGCACGATCGAGCCGTCGAACACGCCGTTCCCGCCGGTGAGCGTGACGTTCTCGGGCGCGCTCTCGGTGCCCGAGGCGACCGTCACCGTGAGCGGGCCGGTGGCATCGGGATCCGTCACCTGCAACTGGACCGTGCCGCTCGAGCCGTAGAGCGTGCGGTCCATCGCCAGCGTGCCCGCGCCCGCTCCCAGCCCGCCCGTCACGACGAGCGCGAAGGGCTGGGGTCCGATGGGCACGGCCTTCGCCGCGACGCGGAGGGTCCACAGCCCCGCACCGGGCACCGGCACGCGCACGCCTTCCTCGACGTTGAGCGAGTCACGCAAACCGCCGGTGATCGACTTGCGGCCGCTGAAGACGTTCCCCATGAACGAGTTCACTCCGTCCGAGACGGTGAGGTCGAGATCGTTCACCAGCTGGCGCGACGCGGCCGGGTTGCCCGGGTAGTCGGTCCAGCACAGCGAGACCTTGAGCGGGATCGTGCTGGTGGTGACGCGCACCTGGTACTCGACGTATTCGCCCTGGCTCATGCCCTGCGTTTGATCGAGCAGCACGAGCTGGCGCGAATCGCCGGCGAAATAGAGCACGCTGTCCACGCAGATGCGGCCGAAACCGATGTTGTTGTTCGGGGCGAGATTGGACGTCATCGAATCCACGGCCGAGTTGATCGCCATGGCCTTGAGCAGCGCAGCCGAGGGTGGGAACCCGTTCGCCGGCACCGCCGCACCGGTGGGATACCAGCCATCGGTGAGGTACTGGCGCATGAGCACCATGGCGCCCGTCGCGGCGGGCGATGCCATCGAGGTGCCCGAGAGCGAAACGTAGTTGTTGGTGCCGCCTCCATTGGCGGAGGTGACGCCGCTGCCCGGCGCGCAGTACGTCGGCTTGCGGCGGCCGTCCGCCGTCGGCCCGCGGCTCGTCGAGCTGTAGATCGAGTTCTGGGACGTGCCGTTGCCGGTGCCGCCGACGCCGCCCGAGCTCTTTGCGCTCGCGGGCTCGCCGACCGTGCCGGGCCCGCCCGAGTTGCCGTTGGAGAACGCGATGAAGAAGTCCGGGTGCGACCACATGAACTGGTCCACCTGCATCGAGTTGAGCGTGTAGGCGCCGCTCACCGCCGAGCCCCACGAGTTCGACGCGAGCCGCGCGGCCCCGCCGGCGTTGCCGGTGTAGCCGGGCTGGAACAGGTCGTTGAGGTCGGCCGGCGGCGAGATACCGTTGGCCAGCGCCGGGCCCGACAGGTCCATGAACCACAGCTTCGCGTCCTTGGCCATGCCATCGCGGGCCGAGGCATTCGCGGTGGGATCGTCATTGCCGCAAATCGTGCCCGCGGTGTGAGTGCCGTGGTACGACGCGCCCGAGTGGTCACCGAACGCGATCTGCGGATCGGGCGCGCCCTGCTGGTAGGCGATGATCTTGCGATGCGTGGGGTACTCGCCGAACGCGGTGATGGGCACGAGCGGATCAAGGAACTGATTGTGGTCGGTGCGCACGCCGCTGTCCGTGGTCATCACCACCTGGCCCTGTCCGCGAAGACCCGCGGTCCAGACGCGGCGGTTGCCGTTGACTGCGGTCTGAGTGACCCACTGCGCGAGATCGTTGTCCATCGTGTACTTCGGGCGCGGCTCGATCCACTCGACCGCGGCGAGCGTCGCGACCGCAGCGACCTGCGAGCGCTCGAGTGTGAACTCGGCGATGTGGTTGATGCCGTTGTCGTGGATCTTCACGCCGCTCGCACCGACGGCGCTGAGCTCGCGCTCGGCGCGGGCCAGGTCGGCATCGGGGAACAGCATCGCCTGAAACGCCCCGCTGCCGGGAGATTCACGATCGACGAGCGGGCTGACCTTGTACGCCGGCAGGTAGTCCGCGGCGGCGACGTCGCCGCGCGCAAGCGAGAGTTTCTCGAGCGAGCTGCCGGTCATGCGCACCAGGAACGCCTGGTCGGGGACGTACGAGACGATCGCGCCGCCGGTGGCGGCGATCGCGGCGCGCTCGGCGTCGCCCGGCGGGTCGGCGAACTGGATGAGGAACGCGCCGATCGGATCGGCACCGTCCTCGGGCGTGAGCGCCACGCGTGCAAGTGCGGCGGGAACGACGGGTTGCGTTTCGCCGGGAACGAAGTCGTAGCCGGCAACGAGATGGATCTGCGGGCGGGCGGGCACGGTGGCGCCGCGGGCGAGCGCGGCGCGACGCGGTGCGATCTCCGATTCCGGGAGCCGGCCGGACTTCTGCTGCAGCACGACCGGTGAAGCCGCCACGCGGTTCGCGAACTTGCGCAGCGCGGTGAAGGGCCGGACCTCGCTGAAGCGCAGCCGGCCGTCCAGCGGATCACGCCAGCTCAGCGCCCACCACAATGGCGTGTCGGAGTCCACGGTCACGCCCGCTTCCTCGAGCGTCGGCGCAGCGGAGCCGGTGTCCAGCACGACCAGGTCCGGGCGCGACTCGATCTCCGTCCAGCCCGCGGGCTGGAACGGCCGCCGCGAAACCAGCAGGTGCGCCTCCCGTGCCCCCCTGGGCAGTTCGTACGCGAAGCGGATGGCGGTCTCGACCGCGCGCTCGCCGCTCGCAGGTGCAAGCAGCCGGGCCTCCTTCGACCGTTCGCGCCACTCGGGCGACGGAGCGGCAAACGCCGCGAGAGGCAGTAGCAGGCCGGCGAGCGACGCGACAGTGATCAGCAGGTGGCGAGGGCGGGACATGATGTGGCGCATGCGGAGGCTCCAGCTCAAGGTGGGGTGGGCAATCCAGAATGACCCAATAATTGAACACCGAACAGACGGCGGCAGTCCAGCAGCCCTCCGGGCTGCATTCTCAAATGGCTTGACATGCAGGCGTTCACGGGAGCGACTGGTTGCGTCGGCACCACCTCCCCGTGGATAATCCCCGCCCATGAGCGACGCTCTGCTGCCGTCCCACGACCTCGACGCCCGCGTGGCGGAGGCCGTGCACGCCATCCGCGCGCGCACCAACCTCGTGCCGCACGTGGGGCTCACCCTCGGTTCGGGCCTGGGCGGCGTGGTGGACGTGCTCGACGGCGCGATTGTCTTCCCCACCGCCGAGTTGCCCCATTGGCCGCGCTCGACCGTGCACGGCCACGCCGGGCGTCTGGCGCTCGGGCACTGGCAGGGCGTGCCGGTCGCCGCGCTCTCGGGCCGCAGCCATCGCTACGAGGGCTACACGCTCGACCGCGTCACCTTCGCCGTGCGCGTGATGCACGCGCTCGGCGCCCGCACGCTGCTGTTCACGAACGCGGTGGGCGCGATGAACCCCGAGTACCGGCCCGGGGACCTGATGCTCGCGATCGACCACATCAATTCGATCGGCAAGCGCGGGCTCTTCACCCGCGAGGAACTGGCCGCGCGCCGGGCCGGCCGGCCGGTGGCGGGCTACTACAGCCCGCGTCTGCGCGAGGAACTGCTTGCGGCCGCGCAGCGCGTGGACGTGTACCTGCACCGCGGCGTGCTGATGGGCGGGCTCGGACCCGCGTACGAGACGGCCGCCGAGGTGCGCATGGCCACGAACCTGGGCGCTGACGTGGCCTGCATGAGCACTGTGCACGAGGTCATGCTGGCCGCCCAGCTGGGTGCGGAGGCGGCGAGCATCTCGTGCATCACCAACCGCGCGACCGGGCTCTCGGCGGGCCCGCTGGCCCATGCCGAGGTGACCGAGGTGGCGGACCGGGTCGCCGGGTCGCTGCGGCGCATCCTCGAGGAGTTCCTGCGGGCCGGAGCCTTCCCGCCGGCGAGGGGCGGGGCCGCGACCCGATAGCGCCGGGCGCCGGCAGGCCCCGGCACACAAGTGGCCGGCCGCCCAAGGGCGACGACCGGCCACCCCTGAGCCCCAGCTCAGAAGCGTGCTTTGAATCCCACCCGGAAGTCGCGGGGCGAGCCGCGCACCAGGAAACGCGCGCGGTCGAAGATCCGCACCTGGCCGCGTTCGATCTGGTCCACCTTGCGGCCGGTCCAGAAGCCCAGCGCCGCGCCCGCGGCGACGTCACTCAACCCGCAGCCGCTCTCGTGCATCTGCGCCAGGCCCGCGGCCGTCGCGACCGGGTAGACGACCCAGCGCACCCAGCGCGCCGGCGACTCCGCGTCGATGGCGGATGCCGCAGCGAAAGCGATGGCAGTCCGCCCCGGGGAGAAGGCGCCGGCGTGCCGCCCGAAGAATCCAGGTTCGCCGGAGGCACCGGGCGCCACACCCGGCCGGGAACGCCCGACCGCAAGCTCGAGCCCCTCGCACAGCACGGCCGCGCTGAACGTGGCGCCTGCGACGCGGGCGCTGGCCGCCGAGAATCCGGGCATCCCGGTGATGCGCCCCGTGACGTAGCTGGCCAGCAGGGCGGGTCCGACGATGCGCGGATCGCCCAGGCGCTGGGTGAAGCGCGCCAGGCCCCGGGTCTGGAGGCTGAGGGCCCCCTGGGAGCCCTGCAATGTCCGGCTGGCCGTGGAGGCGGAGACGTCCGCTTCCCCCGCGGTCGCGACATCGAACGGGCCGACAGCGGGCAGGCCGGCGGTGGGCGAGATCAGGGTCGCCGGATCCTCACCGGGAGGGACAGCCACGGCAGCGCCGATACCCTCGCAGAAGGCGGGCAGCGCGAACATCAGGAGGAACAGGACCGCCAGTGGGGTACGGCGTGAAGGCAGCAGTTGACAGGCTCCTTGCTCGGTTGCGCCCGGTCGTCACGGCGCCAAGCGGAGTGGCGTGGCTCTGATTATACCCCCGGGGACGGCTCGCCGCACCAGAAAAGTGCCGTGCGGGCCGGGCGGCCGGCCCCGGCGCTGGGACCGGACCGGCCGGGACCGGGGCGGAACCAGGGCCACGGTCAGCTCCCGCGCTGGGACCGGACCAGCCGGGGCCGGGGCTGAACCAGGGCCACGGTCAGCTCCCGCGCTGGACCCGGACCGGCCGGGACCGGGGCTGAACCAGGGCCACGGTCAGCTCCCGCGCTGGGACCGGACCGGCCGGGGACACCCGGGCTCTACTTCAGGATCTCCACGCCCAACACGCGGTCGCCCTGCACGATGCGGCCCACGACGTCCTGGCCGCGCACGACGCGCGCAAAGATGGTGTAGCGCCCGTTCAGGTGGGGCTGCGGCGCGTGGGTGACGAACCACTGGCTGCCGCCCGTGTCCTTGCCCGAGAGCGCCATGCCCACCATGCCGGTCTCGTAGCGCAGGCGGTTGACCTCGCAGCGGAGGGTCCAGCCGGGGCCGCCGGAGCCCGTCCCCGTGGGGTCGCCGTCCTGGATCACGAAGTTGGGCACCACGCGGTGGACCCAGAGCCCGTCGAAGTAGCCGCGTTCGGCGAGCCGCACGAAGTTCTTCACGGTCTGCGGGGCCTCCGCGCCGTGGAAGGCCCACTCGATGTCGCCCTTCCGGGTGCGGAGCACCGCCCCGCGCGCGGCCGGCGGCGCGAAGAAGGCCGAGTCGTAGACGGCGCGGGCGACGGGTGGCGGATGCGCGCGCGCGAGGCTGTCGGCGGAGACGCTGTCTGCCAGCGCGCGCAGCGCACCGAGCAGCGCGGCGCGGGCGTCGGCCTCGGGGTCACCCGCGTGCGCGACATAGGCGCGCCTGAGCGCCGGCACCGCGGCCGAGTCGCCCAGTTCGGCCAGCGCGCCGGCAGCGGCGGCCACGACCAGCAGCGAGCTGTCGGCGAGCGCTTCCCGCAGGCCGGGCACCGCGGCGGCCGTCTTGAGCGTCGCCAGCGCTTCGGCCGCGGTGGCACGTTCGAACACCGGTGTGCCGGGCGCGAGCCGGGCCATGAGCAGCGGCGCGGCCGCCGGTTCCGGCGCCAGCACCAGCGCCTGCAGCACCGCCACGCGGACATAGACCGAGGAGTCGGCGAGCAGAGGCAGGACGAGCGCCAGCGCGGCCTCGCCCCGCCGCGCGAGGAGCACCCGCGCGCAGGCTCCGCGCGTCGCCGCGTCCGGGTCGCGCAGCCCCGCGGTCAGCGAGTCGAGTGCGGACCGGCTCGCGGCGGAGTCGGCCGGGACCCAGGCGAAGCGGTCGGCCAGGGCCGTGGCCGCCGTCACGCGTACATAGGGGTCGCCGGCGTCGAGCGCGCGGACGAGCGCCGGCAGGCAGGCACCGCAGGTCGTGTCGGCGATGAGCGAGAGCGCGCGGATCGCGTTCACGACCACGCCCACCTCCGGGTCGGCGAGCTTCTGCAGCACGTAGGCCGTGCCCTGCGGCGACTTCTGCCGGCCGAGCGTGCGCACGGCATAGGCGCGCACGAGCGCGTCGTCGTCGTCCACGTGCATCGCGGCCAGCAGCACGACCTGCTCCGGGCTCACGAGCTTCTCGAGCGCGTAGAGCGCGCGCCAGCGCACGCCCGCATCGGGGTCGTCGAGCGCTTCGAGCAGCGGGACGAGCGCGGCCGGATCGGCCAGCCGCCACAACGCGACAGCGGCGCTGCCGCGCAAGAGCGGCGACGAGCCATTGCGCAGGAAGGACGCGACCAGCGGGGTCGCGGCCCGGTCCCCCAGTTTGCCCAGCGCCTCGAGCGCGAGCTCTGCGGTCGCGGAATCGCCGGTGCCGGCAAGGTGCTCGATCGCGATTCGCGCCGGCACGGTCCGTCCGGGACCCGCGGGGTGAGCGAGCCCGATCTGCCCCAGCGCGAACAGGGCCTCGCGCTTCACCTCGGCGTCTGCGTCCTGAAGCAGCGGGAGCAGGAGCACGGTGCCCGCCGTATCTTGAAGACGGCCCACGGCGAGCACGGCGCGGCAGCGCAGCGCGGCGTCCGGGTCGGCGAGGTAACGCGCCAGTGTACCCCCGGCCAGCGTGCGCTGGTCCTCGGCCTTGGCGATGCGTTGCAGCGGCGTGAGCCGCGCGTCGGCGAGCGTGTCCGCGGAGGCAGCAACCAGTGCGGGCGCTGCGACCGGTGTGGCCACGGCCGGCCGTGCAGGCGAGGCGGCTGGTGTGGATGACCGCGCGGGCCGGCCCTTCGGCGCGGCACCGGCGCTCAGCGGCGCGGCGAACGCCGCGACCGCGGCGAGCGCGAAGACGCCGCTACGGAGTCGTGCCGGCCGCCGGGTCGGACGCGCCTTCCGGCCGGCGGAGCTTGACCAGGCGGCCATCGTACGCCGAGGTGCCTGAAGAGCCGTGGGCCACCAGCTTGTAGAAATAGATGCCGTTCGCAAGCTTCTGTCCCTCCTCATCGAGACCGTCCCAGGGAATCTCGTGATGGCCGGGCGGGAGGCCGGGGAGCCGGGTCTCGTACACGAGCCGCCCGCTTACCGTGTACACGCGCACCAGCACATCGGCCGGGGTCTCCCCGGTCAGGGTGAAGACGAAACGGGTGCCCAGCTCGTCGTCGAACGGGTTCGGGAAGGAATACGCGTCGCGCAACGCGAAGCGGGTCTCGACCCGGAAGATGTGGTCCTTGACCACGCCCCCCGGGGCCTCGAGGCGAACGTTGTGTGCGCCCTGCGCGTACGGGGCGTGGCTCCAGCCGAGGAGATACTGGCGCCCCGTCGTGTCACCGCGCGCCAGCTCGGAAGTGAAGGACTGCGACGAGCCGTCCACCGCGAGGCGCAGGCTGTCGGGATCGAGCGTGCCCGGCGAGAGCACGAGCAGGGTGAGCACCGCATCGGGAGCCACGATGTCATTCGGCTGGACGGGCACGCCGCCGCTGAACAACCAGGTCTGGAACTCGAACACGATGTCGAACAACTGGGTCACGCCGTAGCGGTCGGTGATCCTCAGCGTGTAGCGTAGCGAGCTGTTGGCGAGCGTCGTCACGTACGAGAGGTGGTAGCGCCGCCCGCCCTGGCCCGTGGCCGCGGTATCGGGGAAGGGTGGGGTGAGCTGGTAGAGGGAGGGCAACACCGCCGTCGTCCCGTCGCGACCCGACTGCAGCAACTCGATGGACCGGATCTCGACGTTCGAGACCAACTCCGCCTCGAGGTGCAGCGTGTCGCCCTCGCTTGCCAGCCGCACCGGCTGGCCGCTCGTCACGGGCTGACCGTTCGCGGTCACCGCGATCTGCGCGGGTCCCACCCACAGCCGGGTCGCGGGATCGCCGAGCAGGTTGTAGGTGAGCCCGACCCCGCGCTCGACCGAAGACTGCTGCACCGTGGGCAGGTAGTTGAGCATGGTCAGCGCGATGGCCTCACCCAGCGGCACGCGCGCGCCGCGGTCGGCGAGCCCGCGCCCCAGCTCGTCGTCGTGCGGCGGAGCGCTGAAGAGCGAGCGGGCGAACTCGACATTCAGATGATAGAAGTAACTCGAGGGCACGACCTCGAAGCCGCTCGAGGCCCACGAGGCGATGGCTCCGCGCAACGGCAGCGTGAGCAGGTTCTCGCCCAGCGAGGGCCCGAGCTGCGGGTTGGCCTCGGACACGTCCGCGAACGCGTTCGCATGGCAGGAGAACGCCGAGAACAGGAATAGCTTCCCGTCGTTCATGAAAGCGCCGCGGTCCTGCATCGATCCCTGGCTCCGATAGAAACCTTCGTGGGAGAGCACGTAGGGGTTCGCATGGCCCTGGTAGTTCCACCAGAGCACGCCCTCGTTGAGCTTCTGGAAGAGCACGGGGTTGAAGTTGGCGCGCAGGATGCCCTCGGCCTTCGCCGGCCCTCCGAACGGGTCGCCGGACGTCCCCACCCGGCAGGTGTCGCCGGGTCCGTTGACCTGGTAGAGCGAGGGGTCCGTCAGATAGGAACGCAGGTCGAGCACCTCGGGCTGCGCCAGGCTCATCCCTGCCGAATCGGCGATCACCGCCGACACCGCCTGGTTGAGCAGGCGGAAGGCGATCTCGTAGCTGCGGTAGCAGTAGCCGCTGCCGCCGCCCCCGCCGAAGGTGCTCACGCCCGAGTAGGAGTCGTCGGCGAGCAGCACCATGCGCCGCCGCCAGGTCTCGTCGGGGTCGAAGGCCTCGTAGGCGACCAGCTTCGCCACCACGCCCTGCGCCTGCTGGAGCGAGTTCGCGGGCAGACGGCCCACGTAGAGGTCCGGCGTGATCAGGGCCGCGGTCGGGCAGTCCGGGTCCTCGTCCAGGCACCACCCGTACCAGGGATCGGCCGGGATCATCTCGAGCCCGTAAACGCCCGAGGAGACCGGCCCGGGAATGAGCGCGACCGGCACCCAATCGGGGCCGGCGGTGCCGAGCAGGTTCCGCGGGTCGGAGCTGCCGTCGCCCACGAGCACGACGAAGCGGGCGTTCCAGCGTTCCATCGCGTAGCGCAGGAAGCGCTTGATGGCCCAGCTGGACTTGCGCCCGCCGTTGAACTCGTCGTACACCGACTCGAGCGGGGCCACGACCGTGCCGAGCCCCTGGGACTGACGCAACGTGACGAGCGGGTCCACCGCGCTCTGGAAGGCCTCGGGCACGATGACCACGTAGTCGCGCTCTCCGGTCGCCGCGGTGAGCTGCCGCCGCGTGACCGCCGTGTAGCGCGCGGCGGGAAGCGATTTCGGCCGGTCAAAGACGACGTAGCGGCGCGGGCTCGCGCCGGTGGAGTCCTGGAAGTCGAGCGTGTACTCGCCGAGCATCGGGCCGATGACGTGACTCGCGTCCACCGCGAGCCGCACCGGGGCCACCGGGTCGGTCACGTCGTAGGCGCGGATCGTCGAATCGGAGAAACCCGTGGCGTGCACCTGGTATTCCCCGGCGGCATCGCCGCTGTTGGCCGCGAGGTAGCCTGCGAGCGCACGGTAGGATCGCCAGTAGGCGGCCTCGAACCAGTCGAGCCCGACGTTGACGCTCGCGTTGGTCACCGGGTCGGGCGGGCCGGTCGAGCCCTTGCCCCAGAGCGCGAGGCTGTTCGTGGCTCCCTCCGTCAGCGCTCCGGACGGGAGCAAGGCGTTCAACGTCAGCGCATCCTTGCCATACAGCAGCACCGAGTCCACCACCGTGTGGGTCTGGCCCAGGCCGTTCCGGATCCGCCCGAACAGGACGTGCGCGTTGTTGTCCCGGCCCATCAGCCGTGTGCGAAACGCGATCGGGCGTGTGGCATCGAGGTGGTTGGCCTCGAAGGGGAAGGCGTCGGGCCGGTCGTAGTAGGGGAAGTAGGACGTCCACAGGAAGCGGTCCACGGTCGCAGTGTCGGCGGGCGAGGGAAAGCCGAAGTAGCTGAACGAGCGTTCCCAGCGCTGGGTCCAGGGGTACGAGGTGGGCAGCGCCGGGCTCACCGCATCCCGCCAGCCGGGGCGCGTGGGGATGCGCAGGCCCCCGCTCGCGAGGCGCGTGGCATAGACCACCTCGGCGTCGCCCCAGTCACGCTGCATCATCGAGGTCACGCCCGAGCGCTCGACCCAGTTGGCAACGAAGGCAACGATGGCGTCGCCCGAGTCGAAGACGCTGTCCCCGTCGGCGTCGTCCACCTCGATAGGCAGCTCGATCGTGAGGTAGGGCGGGTCGGCCGGTCCCACGTACTCGTGCCGGTGCAGGCTGACCTCGCCCACGGGCACGTTCGGGGGATAGCCTCGTGCCAGGAGTGTGGTGTACGGGAAGACATAGACCCCGGTCGAGTCCACCTTGATGCGGACCTCGGGCTCGCTTTCATCGAAGGCGGCGACTCCACGCAGCGCTGCGGGCAGGGCCGCGCGGTCGCCAAAGAGTCCGCTCACAGGCGAAGCAGCCGCGGCCCGCTGCGGCACGCGCCAGCGGCGGCCCTGCTCATAGTTGGCAAGCGCGTTGCGGAAAACGGGCTCCCAGTGGCGGTCGGTCACGGGAGCCGCGGCGGCCGCACCCGGCGACGCCCTCGTGAAGTCCACGCGCACGGTGAGCGAGCGGCGCACCCAGAGCCGGCCGGTGGCTTCGTCATAGCGGAACGGCCGGACCTGCACGGCCACCAGGCGCTGGCGGCGCACGGTGACGGGCTCACCCGATTCGACCGGCGCGGCTGGCCACGGCCCATCGAGGATGGGCGGCACCGGCTCGAGCGCGGGCGAGGGGCCGAAGCCATCTGCCCCGTCCTTCATCACCGGCTTCGCCCCCAGCGCGAGCCGCAGGCCGTCGCGCACCTCCTCCTCGCCCAGTTCCACGACCCGGGCCAGCACTCCGGCGCCCGGCGGCAGCGCCACCAGCGTCTGCGCATAGGGCAGGTGAGGCCGCCCCGGCAGGCTCGTGACGGCATAGCCGGGCACGCTCAGTTCGACGCGCCCGTCGGGGAGCGGCGCCGAGAGCCGGTAACCGGGGAAACTCAGCCGCAGCGTGACGCCGCGCTCGTCGGCGGCGACCACACGCAGGGACTGGGCCCGCGCCGCGGCGGCCGGCAGGAGGAGCAGAGCCAGGGCTGCGGTAGCCTTCAGGAGCAGCGGGAGTGGTCGCATGAAGGGGTTCAGTGTAAGGATGCCTCTCGAACAGGGCAAGCGGTCCCTTGTGCCCTGAAGATTGTGTATGGTCATGCGCCAAGGCCCTTGCAGCAACGAGATGGGCCGCAGGCCGACAGGGAGCGAGATAGGTGCTGAGCGCCCAAGGGTATAGGTTGTGGAGCGCAGAATGTTGGTGGCCTTCCCCAGCGCGCCAAGTCATTGCAGCATAGCGGCGGATCGTCCCCAGGACGCCGCCGGAAGCCGGACCAACATTCTGCGCTCCACAACCCAGGAGACACCATGCCTCGCACCGCAAGGCCGAATCCCTCCCCCCCGGCGTTCCGGGCGCTCCTTTGCCTGCTCCTCCTGATGCCGGCCATGCTGCTCCCGGTGCGAACAGCCGCGATTGCGAAGCCGGTTTCGCCCGGCGTGCGCGTTGGCCTCCCAGACAGCGTCCTGGCGGTCATCGGGAGCGGCCGGACCGGCGAACCCGGCCGCGAGATCGGCCGCGCGAGCTTCTTCCGCGCCTGGTCCCAGCTCGCACCCCCCGCACGGCCTGATTCCCTTACCCCGGCCGGGGCACGGCGGTTTCTCGAACTGCTGCTCGACAAGGAGGCCCTGGGCCTGATGGTCGCCCGCGAGCGCTGGACCTGGACGGCCCGGGAGAGCGCGGCGTTCGAGACCCTGCGCGACCGGCTGGTGGTCGAGGTCATGCTGGACTCGGCCCTCACCGCGACGCGTCTCGCCCTGGGGGCGGCGGGCGATTCGCTCGACCGCCAGGCGCTGGGCCTGGTGGCGCGGGAGCGGGCGATGGAACGGCTCAGCCCGGTCTTCGACGACTCGCTGCTGGCCCGGCTCGCGCTCGCCTTCGCCGCCCTCAAGCGCCCGACCTCGGACTCCTCGATCTTCGCCCAACTGCGCATGCTGGGGGCCAGTCCCGAGGTGGACCCCGCCGACACCGGCCGGGTCGTGGCGCGTTCGTCCGCCGGCGACTTCCGGGCCGGCGACCTGCTCGCCTCGTGGCGGCGGCTGAACCCGATCTACCGTCCCCGCGTCAGCTCGGCGGCCGAGGTGCGCGAACTCGTGATGAACGGGCTGTTCGAGCAACTCCTGCGCCACGAGGGCGCAGCGCGCGGGTTCGAGCAGCGGCCGGACCTCGCGCAACGGCTCGCGAGCCAGCGCGAGTTCAACGATGTCTCGCGCCTGGTCGAGCGCGAGGTCTACGCGCGCATCGCCATGGACTCGCTCACCCTGTCGCGTTTCTATCGCGACACCGAACGGGACTGGATGCTGCCGACGCGCGTGCGGCTGGTGCGCGTGGTGCTCCAGAACCGCGCGGAAGCGACCGCGATGGCGCTGCGCCTGGCGAACGCGGCGCAGGCCGAGAGCCTGGCGGCGGGTGCGCGGCGGGCCGGGGTGGAGTGGTCGGTCGACCTGAGCGCGGCGGAGGACAGCGTGCTCTTCGCGCGCGCCCTGCGCGCGGGCCTCGGCGCGGTGCTCGGACCGGACGAGACCGCGGGCGGCTGGATGGTGGCGCGGGTGATCTCGGTGCTGCCGGGGCGAGGGCGTTCGTTCGCCGAGGTGCGGGACCTGGTGGGGCACCGCTGGTACGGCGAGGAGGGCGAGCGGCTGATGCTGGCGCTGGTTGCCCGGGCGCGCGCGGCGTGCGGAGCGACGGTCATCAACGAGGCGGCGCTCGAGGCGCTGGTGTCGCATCCGCCGGAGACTTTCCGCCCCGCCGTGGCGCCCCTGACGAAGCCCTGACAGGCCGGGCGGAGGCGGGCACGCGCGTTGTATAGTCTTGGGGATCTTCGTGCTCAGGCGGCACGTCACTCCACCCACAGGCCTGCGCGCGGCGCGGGATGACGGGACCGAACCTCATGCGATTCGAAACAGCCGACCGAACCTCGCCGTCCCGACCCGGGCTGCCGCCCGCCCGCCGTCACGCACGGGCCCTGCTCGCAAGTTGCGCCGTGGCTTTGCTGCTCGCCACCCTTCCCGGCTGCGGGGCGAAGCAGGCCCGGCTCCAGCCGCGCGTGGCCGTCACGGTCGCGCGCGTCGAGCAGCGCGCCATGCCCGTGCAGATCGTCACCACCGGCACCATCGAGCCGGTCGAGACTGCCGACGTGGGCTCGCAGGTCGGCGGCGTGGTCACCCGCATCGCCTTCCGTGAGGGGCAGGAGGTCCGGGCCGGCCAGACGCTGATCGAGTTGGACCCGCGCCCCTTCCGCGCGGCGCTCGAGCAGGCGAGCGGCGTGCTCGCCCGCGACCTGGCGCAGTGGCGCAGCGCGCAACTCGACGCCGAGCGCGCCGTCCAGTTGCTCGCGCAGAACCTCATCTCCGCCGCCGACCACGACCGGGCGACGGCAGCAGCCGAGGGCCTGCTAGCCTCGGTGCGAGCCGACTCGGGCACGGTCGCGAAGGCCAGGCTCGACCTCGAGTTCGCGGGCATCCGCGCGCCCATCTCCGGGCGCACCGGCAGCCTCAACGTGCACGTCGGCGACCTGGTCAAGTCCGCCACCAGCGAGCCGCTGGTGACCATCAACCAGCTGCAGCCCATCCGCGTGCGCTTCACCGTGTCCCAGGAGCAGATCCCGCTGGTGCAGCGCCACCGCGCCGCCGGCCCGAAGGTGTATGTGCGCCAGTCGCCCGGCGACTCGCTCGAGTCCGTGGGCCACCTGGCGTTCGTGGACAACGCGGTGGACCCGGCCAGCGGCACGCTGCTGCTCAAGGGCGAGTTGCCGAACCAGGACGGGGCGCTGTGGCCCGGCGAGTTCGTCGAGGTGCGGCTGGTGCTCGCGGTCGAGCGGGGCGCCATCGTCGTGCCCGCCCCGGCCGTCACGGCCGGCCAGCAGGGCGCCTACGTCTACGTGCTGAACGCCGACTCGACCGCCTCGCCGCGGCCGGTCACGGTGAAGCGCGCCGACGAAGTGACCGCGGTGGTGTCGAGCGGGCTCAAACCCGGCGAGACCGTGATCACGGACGGGCAATTCCGGCTCGCGCCGGGGGTGAAGGTGCTGGTGCGCAAGGCCGGGCAGGAAACCCGGCCGTGAACTTCTCCGCGCTGTTCATCCAGCGGCCGATCGCGACCACGCTGGTCATGATCGGCATCCTGTTCTTCGGCGCGATCGGCTACACCCTGCTGCCGGTGAGCGACGTCCCCAACGTGGACTACCCGATCATCTCGGTGAACGCGAGCCTGCCGGGCGCCTCGCCCGAGACCATGGCCTCGGCCGTCGCCACCCCGCTCGAGAAGCAGTTCTCGACCATCCCCGGCGTCGAGGTGATGACCTCATCGTCCGCCCAGGGCTCGACCAGCATCACGCTGCAGTTCGTGCTCGACCGCAGCATCGACGCGGCCGCGCAGGACGTGAACGCGGCCATCGCCCAGGTGCTGCGCCGGCTTCCGACCGGCATCGTCCCGCCCTCCTACCAGAAGGTGAACCCGGCGGACTCCCCGGTCCTGTTCGTGCCGCTGACCTCGAAGCTCATGCCGCTGTCGCGCCTGAACGAGTACGCCGAGGGCTTCCTCGCCCAGCGGCTCTCGATGGTGAGCGGCGTGGCGCAGGTGCAGGTCTTCGGCTCCCAGAAGTACGCGGTGCGCGTGCAGCTCGACCCGCACGCGCTCCGCTCGCTCGGCATCGGCATCGACGAGCTGCCCGGGGTGATCTCGGCGGGCAACGTCAACCTGCCGACCGGCATCCTCTGGGGCCCGAACCGCACGGTCACCGTGCAGGCCGCCGGCCAGCTGCAGGACGCGCGGGGCTTCGGCGACCTGATCGTGGCCTGGCGCAACGGCCGGGCGGTGCGCCTGCGCGACCTCGGGCGCGTGATCGACGACGTGCAGAACAACCGCCAGGCGGCCTGGATCGGCGGCCAGCGCGCGGTCATGCTCGCGATCCAGCGCCAGCCCGGCACCAACACGGTGCAGGTGGCGAAGGACGTGCGGGCCCAGATCGAGCGGCTCCGCGCGCAGTTGCCCGCCTCGGTCGAGGCGCACATCCTCTACGACCGCTCGCAGTCCATCCGCAACTCGGTCAAGGACGTGCAGTTCACGCTGCTGCTCACGCTGGTGCTGGTGATCCTGGTCATCTTCCTGTTCCTGCGGAACCTGCCCGCCACCATCATCCCGAGCCTGGCGCTGCCGCTCTCGCTGGTGGGCAC
>Ga0315273_10002406_pt1 | contig 22112 bp, 16 predicted proteins | sample YL17G02_0_MG_FD_205753 | JGI IMG/M metagenome (GOLD analysis project Ga0315273, IMG submission 205753) | Sediment microbial communities from Yellowstone Lake, YNP, Wyoming, USA - YL17G02_0 | ecosystem: Environmental > Aquatic > Freshwater > Lake > Sediment | place: USA: Wyoming | collected...
CGGCGGCCGCCGATGGGGCAGACCGCGCGCCCATCCTGCCCTTGGGTGGAAAGCCTGGCGCGGTTCACAAGCCCCCGGCACCGCCGGGGGAATGGTTACTTAAAGCTACAGCGCGACTTAGCCCGCCGGGTCTCCTGACCCGCCGCTTGCGTGCGTTTTCCGGCTGCAACCGGGCAGTTTCTGCGCGGTGGGTCAGGAGACCCACCGCGCACGGGGTCAAGTTGCGCTGTAGTATTAACCCCCGGTGATTCACCGGGGGCGAAGTACTGTCCCCACGCGGTGCTTGGGGCTTGTGAACCACGCCGATTTCTCCGTTGCTTGCTGCGCGTGAAAGCCCAGGCTCCACGCGGGCGCGTCGGCGTCTGGGGCCAGGCGCTCCAGCACGTACAGGTCGCCGCGGGCCTTCTCGAGCAGCGCCAGGGCGTATTCACGCGACCGGTTCATACATCCGCCCTTCCTTGAGCGCGCGGTAGAAGATCGTGTTGGGCGTGTCTCGCCAGTAGGCGAACTTGGCCTCGCTGACCACGAGGATGTCCACCGGCACCATCAGGGGCCGCAGGGCTTCTTCCAGCCGCAGCGCCTCCTGGTACGCGTTCTCGACGTGCGGCTCGACCACCAGGAGGTCCAGGTCGCTCGCGCGGTCTGCCTCGCCGCGGGCCTGAGAGCCGAACACGGTCACCCTTGACCCCGGCGCGGCATGGAGGAGCCGGTCGACGACTTGTCGGAGCGTCTTCTCGTCAATCATGACCATGACCTCCTGCGAGGGCCTGGGTGATTCCAGCCTCCCCGGCGTCCCCGGTCAAATCTCGTTCTGCAGCGCGCAGGCCGGGGCACCGCCCCGGCACGTGTTTAGCGCGGCGCCCAATTGCCGGGTGGCATGGCCACGCGCCGTTGCGTGGCCATGTTCCTCCGAGCTTCAGGGCTCATGGCCACGCAACGGCGCGTGGCCGTGCCACCCACGCTAGACACATACTCGCCCCGGCCTACGTGTTCATGATCTGCCCGCGGCCCACATTCCGGCCTCGTTCCACGGCGGCAGTTGGGCCACGTTGAGGTGCCGCGCGCCGTCGAGGGGGAGGGCGGCGGGGCCGACCGGGGGGAGGTCTTTCGGGCGGTCGCGCAGCACCCCGGCGGCGGCGCCCGCGATGTCGGCGTCGCCGGCGGGGCGGTCGCCGACCTTGTTCCCCGCGAAACTGATGCGGCGGCAACCTGGGGCGACCGAGAGGGCGGGGGCCGGGCCGGGCGTGAAGGTGTTGTCGAGGATATGTACTTCCTTGAGGCCCGCCGGAATGACGATCTCGCTCCGCCGGTCCTTCGCGCCGTTCGGGCCGATGCGGTTGGCCAGGACGATCGTGCGGTCGCCGCTCGTGCGGGTCGGCTGGCGGAAGAGGATGCCTTCCTGGCCGTTGCCGGCGATCGTGTTGGCCTCGATGAGGTGATCGGTGTCGCGCTCGCCGACCGAGATGCCCGACTGGCCGTTCGCGCGCAGCTCGTTCCGGCGGCAGATCGAGTGCGTGGTCCGCAGGCAGTAGAAGAGGCCGCAGCCCGTGTTATCGTGAGATCGGCAATCCTGCATGATGTACCGGACGCTCCCGCTGCCGGGATGCAGGCCGTGGCCGAGGTTGTGATGGACGTGGCAGCGGTCGAGGAGCACGTCGGTCGATTGCTGGAAGCTGAGGCCGTCGCCGCGGTAGTTCGCGATCTCGACGTTGCGGAAGGCCAGGCGGGCCGACCGGATGGCGAAGATGCCGCCGCCGCGGCAGCCGTTCAAGGAAAACGTCTCCTCCCGGCAGTTGCCGTCAATCGTGATATCCTCAAGCGATGCGTCTTCGGCGGCCTCGGCGTCGACGATCGGGTAAACCGAGATGACGCGGGCGTTCTTGGCCACGTGGTAATCGTGGTTCAGCATGCGGTTGATGAAGAGCCGGTCGCCCTCGCGGCCGATGACGGTGGCCACGGTGGTGTAGAAGCCGCCGGCGCCCGAGTCGATGATATGGACGCCCGTGCCCACGGGAAACTTGTCGGGCTCCTCGACGGTCACCTCGTAATGGCCGTAGCCGAGGAAGTCGGGGATCTTGCTCTCGACGCTCGGCACCTTCTTGAGGACGGCGCCCGGCCGCCCGACCACGCGGACGCGGCTGCGCAGGTGCAGGGCGTCGTGCATCGCGTAGACGCCGGGGGCGACGACGACCGTGCCTCCGCCGGCGGCGGCCGCCTCGTCGACGGCCCGCTGGATGGCCGTATTGGTCGAGCCCTGGAACTTGCCTTCGCCGGCCGTGAAGGTTTTCATGGGAGACTCCGGGAGTGGGGGCGTGCGCTGGGCCTGGACTCCTTCGCATCCCGCCGCCAGGCCCGCGGCGAGGGCCGCCTGGAGGGAAGTGCCCAGGAATCGGCGGCGCGAATGTTTGCCTGTGGCCATGTGGGGCCTCGCGAGGGAACTGGGTCCGGTACGATGGGCCAATCCTACAACGCGCTGGCGGTCGCCGCAAGCGTCGGGTGGCCTGCGGACGTAGGGACACGGCATGCCGTGCCCCTACTCGGTGGGTACGCACCTGCCCACCGAGGACGGCAAGACAGAACGGCAAGAGAACTCTTCCCTTGTGCGCCGCGCCGGTTTATCCTTATGCTTGGGAAACGGGGGTCGCGGAATCCAGGTTACGGGGGCGTCCTATGATCGGCGAATTGGGCAAGACGGGCGTCATCCTCATCGTGGCGGGGGCGATCTTCGCGGCGGCGTACGGGGCGCTCATCGCCCTGCACCTGAGGCGGCGGCGGCGGTTCGCCGGCCGGCCGGTCCTCAGTTTCCCGCCGTGGTGCGCCCGGTACGGCGTGGCCGGCGGGCCGGTCATCGAGAAGGTGCTCCAGGACCTGGCGCGGGCCATGTGGGTCAAGCCGACGCAACTCCTGCCCGCGGACCGCTTTGACGTGGAGTTCTCTTACGCCCCGCTCTGGACCCTGTTGCCCAACCGCGCCGTGGAGGACTTCATCGACAACGCGGCGGAAATCCTGTGGTACGAGGGCGCGATGGATTGGCCGCGCTTCAAGATCGCCGGCAAGACGCTGGGCGATCTTCTCGACAACATCAACGGGGCCCTGGCCGCCGCGAAGGAACACGCCGCGCCGCACGGCGCCGCGGCGGCGGGGCACTAGCACTCCAGCGCCACTTTGCGCGGCGGGTCTCCTGACCCGCCGCGTGCGTGCACTGCCTGACCGCTCAATGCCACTACATGGGCGGTGGGTGAGTTCGTAGGATCCCTACGGGAGAATGCGCTGCAGAGGATTTCATCTGGCGACGTAGGACTTGAACTGCCTCAGCAGACAACGCACTTACGCGGCGGGTCAGAGACCCGCCGCGCACGACCACGAATCCGCTACGCACTAGGCAAAGCGGCGTGGTAGCCCAACGTGGCGTTGCGGTCTTTCAGGAACCGCACCACCTCGCGGCGCGTGGGGATGCCCGCGCGGCCGCCGATGTGGCGGCACTTCATGGCGGCGGCGGCCGAGGCGAACCGCAGGTTCTTCTCGAGCGCGAAACCCTCGACCAGCCCGTAGCAGAACGCCCCGTGAAAGACGTCTCCCGCCCCCGTCGTGTCCACGACCTTCACGCGAAAGGCTTTCATCCGCCCGTAGCGGTCGCCGTCGAGATAGGCGAGGCCCTTCGCGCCGAGGGTGATGACGACGCAGGGCGGACCCATGGCGCGGACGGCGCGGCAGGCGGCGCGCCAGAGCCCGGCTTCCCGGTTTCCGGCGCCGCGGCCCGACAAGGCGGCCGTGACGCTGGCCGGGTCCGACAGGTCGGGATGGCCGGCGCGGCGGGCCAGGCCGGCCGGGGCGCCCGGCGCGGGGGGCCGGCCCGGGCCGCCCAGCACGCCGCGGGCGCACGATTCCGAAAGGATGGCGTAATCGACATACTTGAGGATCTCCGGCGTCAGCTTGCCGATCCATCCGACGTCGCCGACCACGGGCACGCCCAGGCGCCGGGCCTCGCGGGCCGCCCGCAGGTCGCTCTTCGGCCGTATGCCGTCGACCAGGAGGCACCCCGCGCCGCGGAGCCGCCGGAGGTCCCCGACGGGATGGGCGGGGCGGCAGTAGCCGGTGGCGTGGTAGAAGCACCGCTCGCCGGTGGGCCGGTCGACGCAGACGACCATGAGCGGGCCGCGGCAGCCTTTGACCCGCTCCACGCGGGCCGTGTCAACGTGCTCCGCTTCGAGGCCGCGGACGATGAGATCGGCGGCCCAGTCGGCGCCGACGGCGGACCAGAGCTCGGCCCGGCCGCCCAGCCGCGCGACCGCCACGGACGCCGTGGCCGCCATGCCGCCGCCCTGGAGGTCGCAGGCCACGAGGCGGTTGGTGTGCACGGGCGCCGCGAGGGCCTGCCAGAGCATGACCTGGTCCACGCAGGCCATGCCGATGGCGATGATGCGCTTGGGGTGTTGTGCCGTGGTCATAGTTGCCATTATTCCGGCAGCGGCTTGCCCCTCGTCTCCGGGGCGAAGGGCAGGGCCGCGAGGCCCAGCACGTAGATGCACGCCACGGTGATGGCCGCGTAGCGGAACGCGTTGTCGACGCTGCCCAGCGAACTCAGGATCGTCAGGTCCGAAAGTCCCTGGGCCGCCCGCCCGGTGCCGGCGGGGGCGAGGTAGGCGGTGGCCAGCATCCCCAGCATGAACGGGGCGCTCGCCGAAAGATATCTCGCCACGTTGTAGCAAAACCCCACGCCCGTGGCCCGCAGCCGCGTGGGGAAAAGCTCCGGGAAGTAGATGCTGTAGCCGCCGAAGACCATCAGCGTGGCGAAGCCCAGCAGCGGCGCCATCCACCACACGTGGCTCGGCTGCGTCATGAACCCGAAGACGCCGATGACCGTCACCCCGCCGACGACGAACGACACGGCAAACGCCGGCCGCCGCCCCACGATGCCCGTCAGCACGCTGAAGGCGTAGATGCCGAAGAACGCGCCGCCGTTCTGGAGCAGGCTCGCGAGGCTGGCGTACCAGTCCTGCGTGGGCTTGTCGAGGTGGGCGAGGGCGTTGTTGCGCACCAACTCCGACATCCAGAACCCCACGCCCCACAGGCCCATCACGCCCGCCATCGCCAGCACGAGGCCCACGAGGGCGTTGCGGCGCCACCGGCGGTCGGTGAAGAACTCGCGCAGGCTGCCGAGTTTTCGAGCCCGCCGCGGGAGCGGCGGCGGATGCGAGATGTCGGGATAACCCGCCGCTGCCGCGGCGGGCTCGGCGGGTGATGCCGCGGCCATCTCGGCCTTGGCCTTCACCCAGCTCTCGGGTTCCTTGAGGCGGCGCATCACCAGGATCACGAGGATCGCCGGCACGATGCCGACCACGAACATCAGCCGCCATCCCTGGACGCCCCCGACGGTGGCCTGCGGGGGCAGCGCGAAACTGATGCACGCCGCCATCATGTTGCCGAAGGCCGAGAGGGCCTGGAGCGTGCCGAGCGCATACGGCCGGGCGCGCGGCGGCATGACCTCGGCCACCAGGGCGACCCCGGCGGCAAACTCGCCCCCCACGCCCAGCCCCGTCAGGAACCGGTACGCCGAAAAGTCCCACCACGTGACCGACAGGGCCGAGAGGCCCGTAAACGCCGAGTACGCGACGATCGCCAGCATCATCGTCTTGGCCCGGCCCCACCGGTCGCCCAGCACGCCGAAGATGAGGCCGCCGGTGGCCCAGCCGAACATGAAGATGGTGGTGGCGTAACCGCCGTAGCGGCTGATCTCGGCGGGCCCCGTGCCCGGGGCCAGGAGGGCCGTCAGGGCCGGCGTCCGGCCGAGGAGGAAAAGCTGCTGGTCCATCGTGTCGAAGAGCCAGCCGAGCGAGCAGACGATCAGGACGAACCAGTGGTACCGCGTCAGGCCGGTGTACCAGGGGCCGGCGGCGTTGTCGCAGGAGTCGTTTGGCATGGCGCGAAACCGTGGCGGCCGGCCCCCCCGCTCTTATCTAAAGAAGAATGTAGAACATCGAATATCCAAGACCCAATGTCCAAGGAAAGGCAAAGAAGGAACAACGAACGACAACGGCGCGGCGTGCCGTGGCTGTTACTTGGGCCTTGGATGTTGAGTGTTCGGTGTTGGACATTCGCTGTTTCCGTTGTTCATTTCGCATTCCGCATTTCGCACTTCGCATTGCCTTATTTCCATTCCGCCTTCGGCGGCTCGGCGTAATCGGCGTACCGCGCGGCCACCTGGCCGTCCTTCTCGTCGCCGGTGTGGAAGTAGAAGCGCCAGCGGAACGTGAGGTCTTTGCCGGCGTCGAGCGTGTAGTCGCCCTTCTCGGCGTTCTTGTCGAAGGCGGCCTGTCCGAAGGAGTTGGCGGCATGGAGCCCGTACGGCCGCGAGTGCCACCGGGTCGGATACCGGAAATTCCCCGGCGTGTCGAAGATGGCGAAGCCGTACGTCTTGCCCTCGACGGGGCCGGAGCAATCGCACCAGTTCGACTTCTTGCCCCACAGGGCCGCCCCCACGAGGCCCTCGGCGTTGACGAGCCGGCCCTTGCCGTTCTTCTCGGAGACGAACTCCTGCCGCATGCGGGCGGACATCGGCCCGCCTTCCTTGGTGTCGCCGAAGTCGACCTTGCCGTACTTCGCGCGGAAGGTGACCTCAAAGTCCATGATCCGCCGCGTCGGGGGCAGGCGGTAGAAGCGGACCGTGCGCACCTCGGCCATGTTGGGCGTCTTGTCGGCGTTGGTCCAGTCGAGCGTCTCGCGCAGCGTGCCCATGACCGGCCCGCCCGCCAGCGTCTCGAACCCCTTGTGGATCTGCCAGCCGGCCTTGTCGGCGTTGGACCAGTTGTCGACGCCGCCCACCTCGCCGTACGCCACCCAGATGCCCGTGTGGTGCGGGTGGTCCTTGACGATCGAGGCGGGCACGTCGGGCACCATCGGCCAGGGGCGGGTCATCTCCACCTGGTCGGGCCCCAGGACGGGGAAGAAGTACGGCCGATGGATCTGCGCGGCGCCGATCTTCGGGTTCCCGAAGTTGTAGGTGGTGAACGGCTTCGAGTCGATCGAGACCTCGACCGTGTCCTTGGTCTCCTTGAGGGCGACGGCCTTGGCGTCGGCGCCCGAGTCGGCGCCCAGGTCAACGGCGTAGGTCTTCGCGGCGCCGGCGGCAAGGTCGTCGAGAATCCACCAGAGCTTGCCGTCGGCCACCTGGCAGGGGACCTCCTTCGCCCCGTCCATCATCTTCGCCTTGGCCGCGCCGTCCGGCACGGCGACGCTCATGGGCACGTTCGCGCGGGCGTACTTTCCCGCCTCGACGACGAGGGTCTTGGTTGCGCGCTGGGCGGTGGCGGCAGCAGAGAGGGCAAAGGCGGCGGCGGCAAGAAGCCCGAGCGGGACGATCCATCGGAAAGGCGCGAGATCCATGGCGGCCTCCAGCCAGATGCGCGATCGCGCGGCGGGTCTCCCGACCTGCCGCGCACCGAACGCATCACAGGATAGGTCTGTGCCCAGGGGGTGTCAAGGAATCCGTTCCAGTGCGGAACGCGGAATGCGAAGTGCGAAATGGAAAACGGCCGGGCGTACACGCCGCGGTGTCTACGCCTCCTTAGACACGGCCCACTCTTCGGGTGTGACCGTTAGAATCGCGGTGATCTGGAGTTGCTCGTTCTTGGATAAGCCTTTCTTGAGGACCCTCCAAAGACAGTCCTGTCGCTTGAGTTGCTCCATGCCCACAAACCCGCTCCAAACCAGGAACCCGGCCACCTTCTGCGCCGGCGGGGCCTGCTCCAATTCGATCTCGGCGCCCCTGAACTCCCCTGCAAGAAGTTCCCTTAGTTTGGCTATGAGCTCTTCCATCGCATGACTCCTAGGTTGATGAGTTCCAAGGGGCATGCATACCATGCTCTTGCATCGGCGCGAAAGCACGGCGCCGGCGCCGCTACTTGCGCAGCTCCTCCAGCTTCACCTCCGCCCCGCCGCGCTCGTGGCTGAGCTGGGCGGCGGTCATGAACTCCACCATCTCCAGCGTCTCCTGCGGATCGATCGGCGGCTGGCCGGTGTGGAAGAACTCGGCCATCACCCGCACGAGGCCGTTATAGTCGAAGCCGCCGGGGGTCTCGACCTCGCCCCTGTCGCCCCAGACCTTGACGATGGGCTTGTAGTCGCCCTTCTTGACGCCGCGGAAGACGCCGATGCGCCCGTCGGCCCAGCGGCCGGTCGTGATGTCGAGGTCCCCCTCGATCTTGCGCGACAGGCTGACGCACCCCGGCCCCAGCACCGTGTACAGCGCCTCGACGCCGTGGATGCCGTACCAGAAGAGGTCCGGGTGGTGCGGCTCGAGGCTCATCGGCGAACTGCCCTGGACCTTCGCCACCTTGCCCACGCCGGCGTCGGCCCGCAGCTTCCAGATCTCGGGCTGGAACCGGGCGCACGAGCAACTGAAGAAGGGCGTGCCGGTTTGCTTCGAGAGGGCCACGATCTCGCGGGCGTCCTTGAGGCCGGCGGTGAACGGCTTATCGATGAAGAGGCGCTTGCCGGCCTTGAGGACCGGCCGGGCCTGCGCAAGGTGCGGGCGGCCGTCGACGCTCTCGATCAGCACCACGTCGACCTTGGCCACGAGCGCGTCGATGCTCTCGACGATCTCGACCGCGTGCTTGTCCTTGATCTCCTGGGCGAACTTCTGGACGCGGTTCCAACTGTCGGGCAGGTCCTGGCTCCCGCCGGGGTAGGCCGCCGCCACCCGCACGCGCCACTCCGGGTGCCTGGCGAACACGTCGGTGAACGCCGGGACGTGCGACGTGTCGGTGCCGATGATGCCGGCCTTGAGGTCCTTGGCGGCCCACGGGGGGTTTTCGGCGGCGGCCAGGGCCGCCGTCGAGACGGCGCACAGCGCGACGAACATGGCGAGTGTCCTCATGGGCGATTCCCCTTGGGGTTAACGTGTCCAGTGATAGCCTTGCGGCCGGCGTTTTGCAAGGAATATGAAAACGCGGTGCGGAGTGCGGAATGCGGAGTGAACAGCAATGGGCAAAGGCTTGCCCCGTTTAGCGGGGAGCCGAAGGCGACCGCGATCGAATTGCGGATCGCGGATTGCGAATTGCGGATTGAACGGCGAAGGACCGCGGAATCAGCCGCCCAGCGTGTCGAAGACCCGCCTCGGGCGGGCCGGGCGCGTGTCGGCGTGCCACAGGCGCCTTGACACGCAGTGAGTTCGGCTTATGATTCGTATCGTCGCAGGATGCTTTGCTCACGAAAGGAGCCGCCGTGTTCGATCCACTGACTCGCCGCCGCCTGCTTTGCCGCTCGGTCGCCCTGGCCGCCGGGGCCGCGACCGCGGGCCTGGCAAGGTCCGCCCGCCTGGCGACGGCCGCCGAGGCCGCCGCGGCCCCCGACAAGCCGCGGATCCGCTTCGGCACCGTCACCTACATGCTTGCCGCCAAGATGGACCTTCGGACGCTCATCGACGTGTGCGAGAAGGGCGGGGTGGAGGGCGTCGAGCTTCGGACCACGCACGCCCACGGCGTCGAGCCCTCGCTGGACGCCGAGGGGCGGGCCAAGGTCAAGGAGCGGTTCGCCAGGTCCAAGGTCCGCCTGGCGGTCCTGGGCTCGGTGTGCGAGTTCCACTCGCCCGACGCCGCCGCGGTCAAGAAGAACATCGAGACGTGTAATAAGTTCGTACAACTGGCCGCCGACGTGGGGGCGTGGGGCGTCAAGGTGCGGCCGAACGGCCTGGTGAAGGACGTGCCGGAAGACCGGACCCTGCGCCAGATCGGCGCGTCGCTCCGCGAGTGCGGCGAGGTCGCCAAGGACAAGGGCATCGCCCTCGTCGTCGAGTGCCACGGCGGGGGCACGGCGGAGCTGCCGCGCATGGCCAAAATCATGGAGTGCTGCAAGCACCCCTCGGTGGGCCTGTGCTGGAACTCCAACGGCACGGACGTGAAGAACGGCTCGATCCGCGAGGGCTTCGACCTGTGCAAGGCCTGGATCCGCCACGCCCACGTCACGAACCTCGCCGGCAACTACCCGTGGGCCGAGCTTTTCACGCTCCTCAAGGGCATCCACTACGCCGGCTACACGCTCCTGGAGACCGACACGAAGGGCGACGTGGTCGAGTTCCTCCGCGACCGCCGCGCGGCATGGGAGAAGATGGCGCTGTAACTTCGGTTGCGCACCGTTGAACAACGGCGGCGCCGGTGCGTGTTTGGCGTGCATCCGTCCCGCCCTCTCCCCTTGCGGGAGCAGGGCAGGGGTGAGGGGGCTGGGTTATGGGCCACGGGTTGTTGCCAACCCGTGTCTATGGCGGTCTCCGTTCCTCTCCCCGGAACTCGTCAAAAGATCAGTATCACGTCCCCGGAACTCCCCTCAATAGGGCTGAAAACAGTTTGCAGTGCTCGTTGGCATCCTCACTTTGGCCAAGCGTACTCCTGGGCGATAAACTGCTTAATATCCTCAGGAAACATTTCCCCCTGGCGATCGTTGTACATGATAACACACCCTTGCCCCGTATTGACCGTGCCGAAAGACCCACACTGAAATCCACAATTCGTTCCGCTGAACCTGAATTCCGCGTTGGGCTCACCCGGTTTAATTAAAACCAGTCCCATACCCATGTATTTCTCGCCCGGAACGAGCGTCAGCATCTTGTCCACCATGTCTTTGGTAACCACCTTACTTGAACGGCCCGCGTAGGTGTTTTGAATGTCCATAATGTACAACGCGAGGTCCCCTGCCGTGGTCCATAAGCCCGCGGCCGCCTTTTCGGGATAATTGTTCCATTTCCATGGCATCTCGTCGTGTTGAAACGACTTACCATCCGGCTTAGCGTATCCATATCCATGCGCCGCCAACTCCCATTGACCCGGCGGTAGCTGCTCAAAGGTGCTGTTCGCCATGCCCAATGTGTTGAAAACGGAATCCCTCATGTACTCTTCAAAGGGTTGACCGGACACATCGATGATCATTTGTTGGATGACGGTGTAACCGCCACCCGAATATGCCATTTTTGTTCCAGGAACAGAGCCAACCCTGATGGGCGCCGAATTGGCGGGTGGCCTGCCATCGAGAACGTCGAGCAGGGAAGGAACCGGTTCTCCTCGCGGGTATCCATAAAAGCCGCCAATATTGATACTCGCCGTGTGAGTGATAAGACGTCTTAAGGTGACCTTTTCATCTTTTGTAAATTGGTTTTCAGGAACTTTCCATGAAGTCAGTTTCTTGTTCACGTCCTCATCCAGTGAAAGGAGATTTCTCCCCACCAGGCGAAGGGCTCCGGACGCCGTTAAGACTTTACTCGTGGACGCCGCCTGAAATAACGTGAGTGGGGTTACCGGGGTTTTTCCATCCGCGTCCGTAAAACCATAACCCTTCACTTTAACGATCTTACCCCCGTCAATGATAGCGACAGACAGCCCTTTAACGCGTGACTTTTCCATCTGCTTCGTGATGTAATCGTCAACCTTATCCTTCACCTGTCGAGCGGGGACGGTAATGACGACATCATCCGAACTTGTCGCTCCAGCATGGTTCGTGACGGTCAAACGAAACGTGTAAACTCCCAGGTTCAGATCGATAATGGGAGTGATCGCGGCCGTGGGATGGCGGATCGTTGCATCCCGTGGGCCTGCGATTTGTGTCCAGAGAAGGCCGCAATTCGCGAGGCCATTGGGATCATGGGATTGGCTCGCGTTTAGATGATAACGATCGGAATTGATCGTGACGTCCGGCCCCGCGTTGGCGACAGGACGGGTGTTGATGACCTCTTGAGTTTCGGTTTTGGGGGCCGCTTTCTCGACGGGATTGCAGGCAGTCGTTAGGACCAATCCCAGAGACAGAATAGAGGCAAAAACAGACGATGGAAGGCGTTTCATATGAGTAGCTCCTCTTATCGTGACAGACGATCCTGTTCCCGGGAGTTCCGGGGACGCCTCACTTATCTCCCTCGGGCTTCAGGCCGGGTTTCTGCCGGCGAAGCAGGCGGCGCGGGCGGTTCTCGATCCGCTCCAAGCACCGCGGCGGGCCGAGCGGACGCCCGGTCCGTCCGTGGCGACGCAACGCCCCAAGGTCGTCCTCCGCTTCTTCGCCTCGCAGGACCGCTCCGATTCCCCGTATCAAGGAGAGGGAGTCTCGCGGGCGGCCGCCCCGCTGTACACCCTCACGTAATCGACGTACATGTCGGCCCGGCCGTCATATCGCGACAGATCGACGGGCCAGCCGCCGCCGGTGGCCAGGTCGATGAGAAAGAACAGCGGCCGTTGCTTGCTGAGCGGAAGCGTCGGGTGGCGTCCCACCTCGATGTTATCGCAGTAGTAGATCGTGTCGGCGTCGGTGATCTTGCAGCCATAGGTGTGAAACGCCTCAAACCAGGCGGAGGGGATGCCGAACTTGCGCATGCGAATGGGATTGTGCAGCCCGTCGAACGCCTTCTTCTCGATGGCCTTGCCCTCCGCGCCCTGGTCCCAGCAGTGGGGGCAGATCATGTAGGTGTCGAAAGCGTTGGGCTCGCGAGGGCCTTCGCCGCCGTACGCCTCGATGATGTCCAGCTCATCGCACGGCACCTTGACGCCTTTGACGTGATCGGTCATGTAATCCGTCATGAGCCAGAAGGCCGGCCACGTGCCGATGGCGTTCGGGCCGAGGAACCGGCATTCGAAGTAGCACGGAGCCCTGGCGGTGATGCCGCTGGCGTCGTTCTTCAGGGAGGAGAGCAACCCGGAGCTCTTCGCCTTCTCGCTCGCCCGGATCCGCAGATAGGTATCGACCTGGCTGAAGGGGTTGTTGGGCTTGTCAAAGCTTGTGAAGCGAAGGGTGCTGAAGTCCTGCGAGCCGCCCGGCGGCTTGTGATCGTAGTAGGCCGCCTTGGCGTCGGTGCTGGAGATGGAGAGGGGGCCTTTGAAGTCGTCGGCAAAGATCAGGGCCATCCCGGCGGCGGCCGGCGGGGGATCCTTGGGCAGGCCTTCGTTCCACGAGACGCCGCCCTTGTTGTAGAGTTGGAGATAGCAGTTGTCCTTGACGGCGCCGGCGACGCCGGAGATCCGCACCGTGACGGGGCCGTGGGGATACTGGTCCGCGGGGAACACGAGCGTCCCTTTGCCCTGGGCGTCCAGCGCCGCCTCCCCGACGGTGGAATCGGCGCCGAAACCGTCGCCCTGCCTCCAGCACTTCACGGTCACGGTCTTGAAGCCGGCCGCCGCGATGGCGATGGGCGTGTCGCCCGCCACGTCGGCGCCATAGGCCGGCGAGGTCACCGACACCTGGCAGCCCAGGGTCTCGTCGGCGCTCTTCTCGGAGTCGACGCTGAGGGAATCGAAGTACAGGTCGCCCTCGGCGGGCAACAGTTTCTCCTTTCCGCCGGACTTTTCCGTCGGCTGGCCGACGGTAAAGATGACCGCGGTGATCGGATGATCGAGCTTGCCGTTCTTGTTCCCACCCCACGTCTCATGGGAAGCGTCCAGGTCGATGACGACTTCTTTCCAGCCGGTGAAATCGATGATCCCGCCTTGGCCCGTGCCCGTGGACAACGACCTGTACTGGTGCGTCTCGCCGCCGGCGTCGGTCACCTGCACCCCATAGGAACACTTCGAGTTGTCGCCCTTGAGCCAGTAGTGCAGTTTATGGACCGGGGCCTGGATCTTGACCTTGTTCGGGATCCCGAGGTATTGGAAACTCCCAGTGTCGAGGAAGTGGTAGTGCAACTTCAGACCCTGCTTGCCATCGTGCGGCTGATCGGTCGACAATTGGACCGAAGCATTCTCGTTGGGGATGCTGACCACCCACACGCTGGGCGGCGGAGAAGCCTTCTCGAAATCCTGCACCATCACCGGCACAAGCGCCCCCGCCGGCGCACTGCCCAAGGTCAGCAGGACGGACAATAAGAGCATCCGCTTCATCTCGTGTTTCTCCTTTTGACGTCCCCTCTTGCTCTTTCTCGCCGCGGCCGAAAACCGCTTCCCGCCAAAGGCATGTTACATTCACCTCTCGGTATACCTTATGGCGTTGGACCGAGCGCCGCTCCGCCCGCCAGGCGGCGGCTGCCGCGCGGCGTGGGAAAAGCTGGCGCTGTAACTTCGGTTGCCTACTTCGGTTTGAAAGTTTCAACACAAGTCTTGAACATCTGGCCCCCAGGCGTGTCGGCAACTTCTTCCTTCGTGATGAAGCCGGTCTTGCCCAGCACCGCCAGTTGGGGCACAATCTCCTCCAAGTACTTTGTTCGTTCCTCCGGAGACATTTTCTCAGCAAACGCAACGTAAGCATTGCACAGGTTGCGCCTGTGCCTGTTGGCCACAGCCACATGCAAGAAGTTCTTCCGCTCCCGGAAGAAGTGTCCGATGAACCAACCAAAGAAGGCTACCACCGAGATGCGGAGCATTGACCAACGCCATAGGTCCTTCGGATCAGCCGTGGTGATTCCCCAACCCCCGACCTCAATGACCACGAATCCGGCAATGGCCAAGACCAGAAGGGCTATGAACGCGCCAACCCACCAGCTGGCAGCCTTCACTTTCTTCTCCGCCATTTTGGCTTCTTCGTTGAAAGCGTCGCCAAACGCAGTCATCGCTTGCTGCTGATAATAATCTCGCGAATCTTCGTAGACTTTCTTTGTCTTCTCTTTGTACATCGCGGCTTCTGCCAGCGTTGCATTGAACTTCTCGGCGGTCTCCTGCAACAGCTTGTCAACGGCCTTGAGGACATAGTCGGCCTTCTCACCAAGTAGTGCTGATGCCGCATGGGATTCGTTTGTCACCTTTGCAAGAGATTCCTCCGCCCCTTTCTCGAACACCTTTCTTGTGGCAAGCAGCGTATCCTGAAACCCAGTAACGAGCGAGTTAAGAGAGGCCATGAGTTCCAGATAGCGCCGCACTTCCTTCATATCTCTCATTAGCATGTACACAAACACCACATGCTCCCATGCCTTCATTTCTTTTCTGCAGTTCTTCATCTCATTGGCGTGGCGCTCCAAGTCGCCCCGCATCTTCTGGGCGTCAGAACCAGCCTTAAGGTTCTTGATGATCTCAAGATATTGGGTGACTTGGTTCCTGAGTTGGGTGCCCCAGTGTTCAAAGCCTTGATCTCGGCGCAATGTCTCCCTAGGAACCTCCAACCATGCATCCAAGTATTCGATCAATGGCTTGACCTGTAGGCCCAAGGTCTCCAGCCAGGCCAACTCCTGGGGTGCACTCCGAACCAGATCCATTCGCAGCAGCTTTGTCTCCATCTCAGGGCCATAGTAAGCCTCGAACTCGGACATGAAACTACTCCTTGCACTCGTACCTGACCGCTTGGGCCAGATTTCCTTATTGAGGGGCGTTGTGCCCGAAAGGCCGTGCGCCGCCTGCTCGAAGGCTGGTCCTATGCTATTCTGCCGCAAGGTAGGTGTCAAGCACTCATACGTTTATGAACGCCGGGTTTGTCAATGGCCAACGGCGGCGGCGGGTACGTGTTTGTGGTAACCGCCTACCATGTGCCACGGGTTGCTTGTCAGCCCGTGGTGTCTGTAGTACGAGAGCGCTATTTCGCGGCTGCTGTGGGTTGCACGTGGTCTGGTGGGTCTTGGTCAAGCCCCGGACGGGGCGAAAGATGGTAGCCCCGGGCGCGAGCCCTTGTCTTTACCCACATCTTCCTCCGGGGAACCTCACACCCATCCGTGCCTTTGTAGGCCCATTTCATGGGCCTTCGCCCCGCGAAGCGGGGCCTAGCCTCGGCCTTCTAGGCCGAGGTGGCGGTACCTGGCCACCTAATCCCACCTTTTCTTCCAGGTCGCCGCGGCGACCGTCTGCCTCGTGATCGCGCCCAACGCACGCCCGCCAAGGCGCGCTGACAGATGAAAAGATAAGAACCGTCATCTCGCCCTGTCAACCCCGACCTAAAAGGTCGGGGCTATACGCCGCTTCGCGGCGCGAAGGCGGCTGGAAGCCGCCTCCCCTCCGCCAAGACTTGGGTAAAGGCAAGGTTTGCGCCGTGGGCTACCATCTGCCGCCCCGTCCGGGGCTGACGGCAACGGCCAAAAGAGCCAGGATGAAAACCACGATGATCACGGGTTGACGAGCAACCCGTGGCACGGGCAAAGAAAAGACACGGTTTACGGCTGACTGAGCGTTACTCGTTCGGCGCCACGATCACGCTCATGGGTTCGCCGCCGCGGCCGATCAGGCGGGCGGTGGCGGCCCACTCGCCGCTGAACTCGGCTCTTGAACCGCCGCAGAATACCCGAGTTCTGCCGAAAGGTCCAGCGCCACACGGTGCTCTCAGTTGCAGGGGAACGAGACCGAGCCGCGACCGTAAGGGAGCGGTGTTGTTGGCCTTGGCGCGTCACGGCACCGCTCCCTTACGGTCGCGGCTCCGAAAAAGGCGCCGTCACGCCCCTGTAAGCCGGCCGATTACGCCTGCCCCGGATCCCCGTTGGCGTCGCGCGGCCGGGCGGCTATAATGCCTGACGTGCCAAGCCGAACAGCGAAACCGGAGAGCCTTCCCATGTTCTCATTCAGAACTTTATGGATGGTGCTTGTCCTCGCCCTCGCCGGCGCCCTGGCCGCCCCGGCCTTCGCCGACGAGCCCGGCCTCACGTTCTTCGGCTGGTCCGACCAGCACGTGACGACCAAGGGCGACGCCGGCCACTGCCTGCCCGCGGTCAACGCGATGAACGCCCTCGCGGGCGCCGACTACCCGGCCGGGGTCGGCGGCAAGGTGGCGACGCCTGCCTTCGTCTTCGGCTGCGGCGACATCACCGAGTGGCCCACCGCGGCCGCACGCGACGCCTACAACGAGATCGTCACCCAGCGCCTCAAGATCCCCGCCTACGACCTGGTCGGCAATCACGATGAGGGCGGCGACGCGCCGAGCGAGACGATCAAGAAGTGGATCGCCGCGCGGCACGGGGCGCTCAGCTACGCCTTCGACCGCGGCGGCGTCCATTTCATCGCGGCCTTCGCGCCCTACAACGAGTCGCTGAAGAACCCCGCCCAGCCGGTCGCCAAGGAGGCCCTCGACTTCATCCGCGCCGACCTGGCCAAAACGCCCAAGGGCACGCCGGCGGTCGTCGCGCTGCACCTGTGCCTCGACGCCATCACGAACCGCGACGAGGTGGTGGCCGCCTTCGGCGACGCCAACGTCATCCTCGTCCTCGGCGGCCATTACCACAAGGTGACCGTGGGCGAGTACCGCGGCTTCCGGTTCGTGCAACTGCCGTCGCCGGCCTCGGAAAGCGAGTTCACGGTCCTGAGAATCACCTCGGAGCGCCTGGTGGCCATCCCGTTCGACTTCAAGGCGAAGAAGTGGTCTGAAGAGCCGCGTAAGATTCTCGATGTCTCGATCAAAGGTCCCAAGGCCGCCCCGGCCGACGCGCCGAAAGCCGAGCCCAAGCCCGGCGCCGCCAAGTAACCGCCGGGGGCGACAGGGCGTGGGTCCGCCGATATGCGTCTAGCGTTGTCATTCCGAGCGAGCGCAGCGAGTCGAGGAATCTCGCTGTGGTCGTTGCCGTTCGGACATTTGCACGGCGAGACCCCTCGGCTCGGTCGCCGCGGCGACCTCGCTCGGGGTGACAGCATGAAGGGAACGCGCGAAACACGTACGTCCGCCGCTCTTCCGGCCGGCCGAAAGGAAAACCGATATTTTACGGCCTGACGCCATTCTCCGCATTCTGGGATTTGTCGGCCTGATCGCGATGGCCGGCATCGCCGAGGCCCAGGCGCCCCCCGTGCCGGCCAAGGCCGATCTCGTGCCCGACTTCGAGCGCCTGGGCCTCGCGCCGCGCGTGCAGGGCGGGCGCGACACCTGCTCGCTCTTCGCCATCACTGCGCTGGCCGATTTCGAGTGCGCCGCGAGCGCTCCCCCGCTGCACGTGCCGCTCTCGGAAGAGTTCCTCATCTGGGCCGCTCACGAGGCCGCCGGGCACAAGGGCGACCAGGCCATGTTCTACGAGGCGGTCCGCGGCCTCAGCGCCTTCGGCCTGTGCTCCGAGGAACTGATGCCCTATGAGCGGACGGCCGATGCCGCCCGCAAGCCGTCGGCGGCCGCGCTGGCCGACGCGGCGGCACGCAGCGGGCGGTGGCGCGTCCACTGGATCCGCCGGTGGGACCTCAAGCGCCCCCTCGGCGATGCGGAGGTCCTGGCCATCAAGGCCGCGCTGGCGGCGGGCCACCCGGTCGCCTGCGGCCTGCGCTGGCCGATAACGCTCAGCGGCCACGAGGTGCTCGACGTGCCGCCGCCCGACAAGGTCCACGACGGCCACAGCATCGCCTTCGCGGGCTACCAGGACGACGCAAAGCAGAACGGCGGCGGGACCTTCGTGTTCCGCAACTCGCTGGGTCCGCGATGGGGGAACAAGGGTTATGGAGTTATGTCTTACGCTTACGCCCGAGCCTGCGCCAACGACGCCCTGTGGCTGCACTTCGGCCCGCCGAGCTCCGAAGTGCCGGTCGAGCGTTTCGAGGCCGAGGCCCTGCCCGTTCTGGCCAAGAGCCGGTGTGCCGCCGGTCCGCAGGACATGAGGCCCTGGGGCGGCCCGATGTGGAGCCAGGGCACGCAGCTCTTCTGCCGGGCCGAGGAGGGCGGCTTCGTGGAACTGGGGTTGGCGGTCCGCAAGGCCGGCCGTTACCGCCTGGCCGTCCAGGCCACCGCCGCCCCGGACTACGGCATCGTGCGGGCGGCGCTCGACGGCAAGCCGGCCGGACGGGATTTCGACCTCTACTCCGGCCGCCTCAGCCCGTCGGACGCGTTGGAGCTGGGCACGTTCGACCTGGCCGCCGGCCGCCACACGCTCCGCTTCACCGCGGTGGGCAAGAACGCCGTCTCGACGGGTTTTTTCTTCGGCCTCGACACCGTTGACCTCCTCGCCGCCCCGTGACCCTCGCCGCCCGCGTGCCACGGGTTGCTTGCCAATTGCTGGTGCCCCTGCTATCACCGGCCGTGCAGAAAAGGGTGTGGTTGAGTGATTTCGCAAAGTAGAAGAGGACGAGTAGTCTCGTTTGCCGGAGATACTGCCTCGTGATATGATTCTGCCAGATCAGTCGATCTGCATTGCCTTTACGGCTTGCGACAGAGCTTCGGCTGATACCCCGAGGTTTCGCCGAAGAGCCCCGACGGGGATGTCTGCCGCAACGTGGCTATGATTTGCTGTCCTAGCAACCACCTCCGAGCGCCATCCGACCCGCTTGAGCGCGGCATTCGCCTTGTCGCAGGCCTTGGGAATCCACTTGCCAACTTTTTTGCGATTGTGGGTGCCATCATCGGTCCAGGACAATGCGATTCTCACCGCTCTCGCGGTCTCGTCACCTTTTACAGATACGGACACGCCAGTTTCCATCGTCACGCGAGCCGTGTTCTCGTCTTCTTCCCAGATGTATATCCCGGCAAGGCTGCTTCGGGCCACCAGTTCATCACATAGAAGTTCCGCAGACTCCACCTTGGAGGGATTCTGCAATGCCTGATCCAGCCGCGTCAACTCACTTTCAATCTGGGACATGTCCCATCGCTCGTTCTGTTTATCCCGCGTCGCATTCGTGATTACGCGAGCATAGCGCGCCGGGATTGACCTCCATGCTGAACAGGGGTATGAAGCGATTCTGCTATTCAACTGATCTCGCCAATCCTGGTGCCTGTGCTGCGCAAACATGGGTTCGTGGCCCGACCGCAGAAAGTAAAGCGTCATGCCAAGCCCAAAGGAATCTACGAGCGCGTTACGCGTGGACACCGAAGAGGAGCGTTCAATCTGCTCTGGTGCGAGATAGCCACTCAGCGATTTAGTTGTGTCTACAGAAAGCCCCATTGCCTCTCGGTGCCAAGACAAGTCGAAGTCCAAGACAACCACTTCCCACTTCTCTTCTTGGTGGAAATTCTTCAACATAATGTTGGCGGGTCTTATGTCGCGATGTAGAACGCGCTCCGGCAACAGGTGGGCACTGCGTATGATCCTCGCCAGGTCCAAGGCTACGCGCAACACCAGACTCCATTCCTCAATCAGTCTGGAGTCAACTGCCTCCTTCAGGTTCGGGCCCTCAATGAAGTCCATCACAACACATGCGGGGATTTCGGAGGCTTCACGGTACGCCACCATCCCATTAACCTTCCTGTCTGACAGAATCTGCATCGACCGGACGCCACGGCGAAAGCTCTGCAGCATCTCCCGGTTGTCTCGGATTTCCCCGTGCAGTACCTTGATCGCGATTTGCTCGCCGCTGGTAGCCTCGGCCCTGTACACTCTAGCAAAAGCCCCCCTGGCAGCCGCCTCGATGATCTTGTTCCCAAAAAGGATATTCTTCGGGGGCACAACATCCACGAACCAAGCCCGATAAATGGCCTCCGAATAGTCCTTGCAGAACTGCTCATACTGCTTCTCCGTTTGCTCATTTGGCGCATTCAGAATCTGAGAGGCACGAGCATTGAGCATAAGGCGAATGTCTTCTGCTGGCTTTCGACACAACTCCGCAGCAGGCAGAATGGCCAAAGGACATGCCGAAGACATTGTAGGCTTGACAGGAGGGGCGATTTCGTCTTCAGAGACATGCGTCACAAGATCCTCGATGGCCGCAGATAATTCTGAATGGTCTCCGCCCTCGGCGGAGTATCGAATCACGCGAATGCCGGCGGATTCGGCGTATTGGTCGGTTGCAAGGTCGCGTTGGGAGGTGATCCAGAAGTGCTTGCCCGGCGCAATGCCAAGCTCTTTGAGTCTCATCAGCATGCCCCCGGCCGCGACATCACTGACATTGATCCCCACAAATAAGACGATCCGTGAAGCAAGACATGCCTGGATAAAGTGTCTATAGCCTGCGTCTGCCCATAGAGTCTTGAGATCAGATTGGGTGAGCACCCAGCTACTCGCTTGGTCGGTAATGCCGTGAAGATTGGCAACAAAAGGCCTTGTCGACTGCAGAAGGTGGGCAAAGTCCCGGGAGTCAATGCCACAGAATTCGCTCGGGGCGCCAGCGGAGTGCACAGCGCTGTAAGCCTTCGTTGCCAAGCGGTCCAAGTTCAGATTGAGCATTCCACTCAATCTGATCTTCCACAGCCTGCAATATACATCTGGTACGCTTGCCTCAGCCGGAACGTCGAGTGCCATTCGCACAGCTGCAATGAAGCTGGCTTCTCCCAGGGCCTCCTTGAGTATCTCAAAAGACACCCAGAGATTCTGGTGTTCCTTGGCAACGGCGCACCTCTGCAGCAGAGAGGGTTTTGCGTCCTCATCAAAAGTTGCCGCCTTCTTAGTCAACTCATCGCACAACACGTCACGAAGTTTCACCCAAGTGGGTAGTCCTGCAGGAACGCTCAAGCCCGAGCCCGCCCACGCCACAATCGGGGTGGTGTTTTCGGAAACGATGTCACGGAAATCGCGATATGCGGGTTGTTGAGTGTCAAACATACAGACCGCTCCTTAAAGGGAACAGGCCTTTAGTTTCACCCCACATTACCCATCTGACTCACTGCTGACGACCGCCGCTAGCAGTTCTCGTGATTCTACCTGGTCTCCGATTTTGGACAAGCGCATTTCCGGAATCTATTCTCGACGCCTCAGACCCGTCGCCGGGGGATTGGGACATTCTGATTGTTCTGCGCCCTTCGGAACCGGCCGCGGGGGCGCAAGGCGGCCTCCAAAGCCCAAACGTGCCGCCGTCCGCCGTGCCCGGGCCGCCCACGGGGGCTCGGGCCGTGCGTGCCATGCCGCCAAGGTACTCCCTCGACATTACCAGATACAACAGAAAAAGTCCAACGTCTTATATAGCTGCCAACGCTTCACGGCGTTCCGGGGGCGGGCGGGCGCTGAAGTGCCGGAGGCACGCCTGTAATCTAGCCACGGGTTTCAACCCGTGGACGGCGGGGGGTCCTCTCCCCTCCCCCTTTCTCCCTTCCTTGTGAAGCCCCGGAGGGGCGGTTGAATCTTGTCTCAATCGCCCCTGAAGGGGCTTGCAGGAAAGAAAGAAGAAAGGTGTTGGCCGCGCGGTCCACGGGTTGAAACCCGTGGCTAGAGAACAGTTGCCCCTGACGGGGCGGAAGGCAAAGACCACGGCGAAAGGGTTGGCCTGCCGCCGACCGTTATGCCGTCGTGAACGTGATCAGTGCTCCACCCCGGTTCCCGGGGGAATCTGGGGACACAATACTATTTTCCTTCCTTCTTCGGGCGGCCGGGCGTGCCGGGAACGAGACGACGGTCGAGCAATCGCTCC
>Ga0315273_10002407_pt1 | contig 22096 bp, 22 predicted proteins | sample YL17G02_0_MG_FD_205753 | JGI IMG/M metagenome (GOLD analysis project Ga0315273, IMG submission 205753) | Sediment microbial communities from Yellowstone Lake, YNP, Wyoming, USA - YL17G02_0 | ecosystem: Environmental > Aquatic > Freshwater > Lake > Sediment | place: USA: Wyoming | collected...
GAATCTCATAGAGCTATTCCCGCAGCGCCGCCTTCCAGGGAAGATATACGGAAGGCCTGAAGGTTTGACAGGACGAAGGCGTCTGCTCGGGCGCGCAACGCATAACTCCGAACCCGAACTCTTCAGGTCCGCCGCTTTCACGGAATTGCCAGAGGGTCCAATTAAGCGAAAGCGAGTTCAGGACACCGGAAAGATCGGTGAGGTAACTCGTCGCCGTTTCATCCGTATCCGTCGCCATGCTGCCGAATTCACCGATGTAAACCGGCAGGTTCCGTTGAAGGAGCCAGTCCACACCGGATGATCTGACATCCTGTTCGAGCGCAACCCTGTCATAGTTTTTGTATACAGGTCTATAAAAGTCAAATGTCACTCCGGCGGTGCCTGTCATCCCGGGAGACTTCACGTATGCCCTGACGGATAGATGGTCGCCGGGAGAAACCTTGATCAACGGACGGGTCAGAAGCGCCCATTCCAGCTGCTGCCAGATCGCCCACTCGCCGTTTCCCTTTATTCTCAAAGCCCCGTTGCCTGAATGCCCATCGGTCTTAATCCACTCGAAATCGAATCCGCCGCCGGTGTAGTGGTACCAGGCTTTAGGCCTGTTGACGTCATACGGGCTTTGTTCGCTTATATTGGAATTCGTCAGCTGCGCCGCGCTTCCGTTTTTAGTTGCCGATGCGTCGTCGAAAAGGGCGTCCGTGTCCCCCCACCCGAAAAAAACCACCGTCGCATACTCCGCTCCTTCGGGAACAACCACATCAAGCGCATTCACTTCTTTCCAGCCGCTTGTTCCCGTAATCGTCGTATCCGGATCCGCTCCGGATAGCCATACCAAATCAGCGAGAACATTTCCCGGATAAACGCCGTCCGCGGGGATTGCGGTGTCTCCCACCCAATCCGCCCCCCTGTGGCTTATGGCGAAGGGTTCATAGAAATGAATCGAATACAGGGCGAGGGGATCGGAAATCTGTCGAAATCCGCCGTCTCCCTCGACGAAAGGAGGTTCGACGACTATTAAATGTTTCGTATCAACCTGCCGGATGGTGCTGACCGTTTCATCAAGCAGATCCCACCAGTCGTCCGCTGCCGGCGGAGCTGGTTCATTGAGAATATCGTAGCCGAGGATATAGGGCTCATTCTTGAATTCGTCTGCGAGCAGCCGCCAGATCGCCGTGAGATGCTCGAGGTTGGCCGGATCATTCCAAAAAACCCCGCTTCCCGGGTTCGTATCGTCGGTTCCGGGAGGGGTGTGCATATCCAGCACGACGTAGATATGCTTTGCCGCCAGCCATCCGATGATCTCCTTGTATTTATTCAGAGCTTCCGGTTTCAAACTCACCGAGGGTTCCACCCCGGCAAGGGTATTCCAATGGAACGCGAGCCGCACAAGCGTCACTCCGTCCGCCGCCAGCTGATCCGCAGCCCATTGATCGAAACAGTTCCAGATAGCTTCGGGATACCATGATTGATAGTAATAGAACATATCCACATTGACTCCTTTTAAGATAACCGCTTCGCCCGTCGCGCCCCGGACGACCCTGCCGTTGCTGATGGTCAGCCATGCGCTGTCGCTCGCGGGGGGGATGTCCGAATTGCAGGAATATATTACGAAGATAGCGAATAGAAGAAACGTAAAAGAAAATACCTTTTTCATAAATGATAAATCCCCTTTCTATTTTCAACAGACTGTCTTATTTCATCAGTCCGGCCGCTCTTTTTTGCGCAATTAAAGAATCCCAATGGATAAGGCGTATTATTGTAGTTTTCAACATTTATTCCGATTTATGGATGATACCACACCTCTATATTGAAATAGTCCTTCAATTAACGATAGCGGTTCAATTTCCCATCAAAAAAACTATGCAGAAGCAGGCTGGATGCCTTTTCAATCTCGAGAAACCTGCAAAATATCATCCTGGCGCAAACATTCATCGGAAGCCCCGGAACGATCTGTTCGGATTCCTTCCCTTGCAGCCCGTTGGAGAATCCCTCATGACTTCGTCTTCAGGAGTTTCTCTTCGTTGGCTTTTAACAGAATGACGGAGTAACTTAGTTTTTGAAAGCTCTGCAGGATACTATTTTGGGAGGGGCGCTGCGGGACAATTTTTATGAGGGCTCTATTTTTTTAGGAAACCGTCATTACTTTTCTATCTCTATTTTCATATATACTTGAGCCAAAGGATCGGGACATTGCCATTCTTCCAGCAGATCAAGGATACTTTCTCCTTTTTCCGCTTTAATAATGGCGGCGGAAAGCACGGGAATAATACTATTCAATGCAAATATACAAATACTTTGACCTTCCGGTATTTCCAGCTTGCCATTGCGAACAAAAAAATATGTCCCTTTACGCGAACGACTGCAATTCCCCTCAACCTTTGTTATCGTAACTTTTAGGTCCTGAAATGCCATTTCATCTTCCTTTTATTATAGTGTTTGAATAATAATATGACCCGATTAAAAAATCGAGGCTTTTGCAAAACCTCAATTAGAGAATAGATGGGGATGTATAACGAGACCGCTTCGGATTGAATCCGAGGGGGGATGAATTGCAACGGCGATCGCGTTCTGCGGCTGCACGCGGTCTTTCTGTACGGGAGCAAGTGTCCCCTTTAAAATGGCAATAAATAAAAATATCTGTCATGGTGATTTAATCTCAAGACATGCAATTATGCGCAAATCCAGCCTTTTAACAGGTCTTAAGAAATAACGGGTTCAAGCCGGAGCTTGAACCCGAATAATAGATATAGATTAAGTAATCGTTATTTCGTTTTCACGGGGTCCGGAGGGATGGGGGGCAGCTTGACCGGTTCTTCGATGACTTTCTTCATTATCATTTCGATGGCTTTATCCAGCTGCGGATCGCGTCCCTTCGCCTGGTCAACCGGTGATGTATCTATAATCAGGTCGGGAGTCACGCCTTCGTTCTCCATCCACCACTCGCCTTTCAGGTTGTATGAACCGGACTGTGGAACTATCAGGTAACCACCATCCATAAGCGGATGGACCTGTGTGTAGCCCACTACGCCGCCCCAGGTTCTTGTGCCGATCACAGGGCCGAGCTTGTATTGCCGGAAGAAGTTCGGGAAGTTGTCGCCATCCGACGCCGCGTACATATTCGTGATCATTATCAGGTGTCCGGCGAATCCGGTATCGGGATATGTTCCCATTCCGAATATCCTGCTTGCCCTCATCCCGACGACGATCCGGCGCAGTCTTTCGAGGATATACGAGCTCACGAAGCCGCCGCCGTTATAGCGGTCGTCAATGATGATCCCTTCCTTACCAAGCTGCGTGTACCAGGTTTTTACGAACTGGCTCAGTCCGGCGTCACCCATATCGGGGACATGGACGTAGCCGATCCTGCCGTTGGTCATCTTCTCGACGTATTTCCTGTTATTTTCCACCCAGGTCAGGTAGCGCAGCTGGGTTTCATCCTTCACCGTTTCCACTTTCACCGTCCATGAACCTTTTTCGACAGGCGTGGTGTTCAGTTTCAGAGTAACGGCGGTTCCGAGCGTTCTTTCAAGCAGATGATACGGGCTGTCGGGCGCTTTCAGCGCAACGCCGTTGATTTCAAGTATATAATCTCCGGCTTTTGCTTTTATACCCGGCTGGGTTAGCGGCGAGCGGTTATCGCTTATCCAATTCTCGCCTTGCAGAATTCTGGATATCTTGTAATAGCCGTTCGCATCCGCTTCGAATTCAGCGCCGAGAAGGCCGGTATGCTGGTTCTCGACCGCCGGTAAGTATCCGCCTCCGGTGTAGGAATGGCTTGTGCCAACCTCGCCGATCATCTCGCCGATCAGATATGTCAGGTCTCTCCTGTGGGCGACGTATTGGACCAGCGGAGAGTATTTCTTATACATAGCCGGCCAGTCTATGCCGTGCATATTCTCCACGTAGAATGTGGCTTTCATAAGACGGTGGACTTCGGCGAGCATCTCTTTCCATTCGGCGACCTGGTCATAGGCTGTTTCAAGTTTGCTGACGTCAACGATACCTTTGGACGTATCTATTTTCCCCGGCTTCGCATCAGCAACGCCCATCTTGTCCGCTGTGCGCCAGAGTATCTTCTTTCCGTCCGGCGAAATCCGGTACGATACTACTGAATCCAGGGCTGATTCCTCTTTGCGCTCCTTGAAGTTGAAGGAATAAAGAGTCTGAGCTCCGCCGGCGCCCGCTTTTATGTAGAAGACTGCACCTTCGACAGCGTCAAGACCGAACACATTGCCCGGAGGAACCGGCAGCGCAGCCACGCGGTTTCCAAGCCCTTCGATGTCAATCTCGATCTTCACGGGCTCTTTCTTCCTCTCATCTTCCTTCTTGGAATCGTCGCCTTTCTTTTCTTCGGCTTTCAGCGAAACTTCGTCGCTCTCGGGTTCGAATGGAGACGGAGTGGTATCTTTCAAAGCCGCCGCGTAAACCCTCTGAAGATTGTCATAGAAAAAGTTACCCTCATAAAACGGGTACTGAGCCTGGAAGTCGCGCGCGGAGATGAAATACAGGTATTTCCCAGCGGGGTCAAAGACCGGCTGCTGGTTATCCGCGGATAAATCAGTCACCTGGTAAACCTTGACGTCGGAGAGGCTGTAAAGATGTACTGCCGAGAAGGTTGGGTCGAACTGCTTGCTGTAGGTCAGCCAGTTGCTGTCGGGCGCCCATGTGTAATCGATGATTCTGCCGATTGCTGTTGTATCCACCTTAATCATCTTTTTGGAAGCGACATCGACATAATAAAGATCGTGAATCTCGCCCCTTAAGGCGATCTTTTTGCTGTCCGGAGACCACAACGGATCGTAGAGAAGCTGTTTTCTGTCTTTTGTAAGCTGGATTTTTTGAGCGCCGAAGGAATCGGTGAGATAAAGTTCCTCGGTTCCGGTGGCATCGGAAATATAGGCGATCCATTTCCCGTCCGGGCTCCAGACGGCATCCCTTTCACGGACGCCCGGGGTCTTGGAAAGATTACGAAAATCACCTTTCTCCGCAGGGACGGCGAAAAGCTCGCCACGGGCGACAACGGCGATCCGCTTTGCTTCCGGTGAAGGCACGGCGGATTCTATATTCTTGCTTACGTTCATATAAGCTGGCCTGATCTGAGCCTTGTCATACGCAACATTTATCGTGAGAGGAGTAATCTTTTCATCTGCAAAATTCATCTTGTAAATCTTGCCGCCGAGTTCGAATACCAGGGCATCAGGGCCGTAGCCGGGCCATTTGATATCCCAATCTTTGTAATCGGTGATCTGCTTGATTTCCTTGTTGGTCATATTTAATGAATATAAATTCAATATGCCGGTCTTGTCTGAGACGAAATATATCTTGTCCCCGTGCCAGATAGGATGATGTTCTGTTCCGATCCAGTCGGTTATCTCGTACCATTTTTCGGTATCGAATTCATAGATACCGATATTCTGCGCCATTCCGCCCTTGTAGCGCTTCCAGGTTCGGAAATCCCGGCAGACGCGGGTTGTCGCCAGCTTCTTTCCGTCCGGCGAAAACGAGAGCGTTCCGCCCTCGACAAACGGAAGGGCTTCCGGGAAACCGCCGTCTTTGCTGATTTTATAAAGCCGTCCGACGAAAGCGTCCCAATGTCCCTGCTGGGCGCGGTAAACAATGGATTTCCCATCCGGGGTCCAGTCCATTACCTGCTTGTCATACCCCATCCTGTCGGAAACCGGCTGCGTGGGATAGAACGTCAGCTGCTTCGGTTCGCCGCCGTTGGCGGGCATCACGAAGACCTGGAAGTATCCGTCATATTCGCCCGTGAAGGCGATCCACTGACCGTCTGGCGAAAACTTCGGGAAATACTCGATGCCGGGACCCGAAGTGAGCCTCCGGGCATAACCGCCATCCGTTCCGGCGATCCAGATATCCCCGGCATAGGAAAATGCGATTTTATCCCCGTAGATATCCGGGAAACGGAGGAGAAGGGTTTCATTCTCCGCGTAAACCGCCGCTGCCAGAATCAGGAAGACGGTTGCAGTTAAAATAACACGTTTGATTTGATTCATTCATAACCTCCAAAAACGATAGTATTGGCATTATTCAGCGCTTTTCATCCGATGATGCTACGATTTGCATATCAGGGTAGATGGAATCGAAAAGCTCCGAAAATTTGTTTTTTCCGCAGGCGAGAATGAATAAGGCAGGCATAATTTGCCTGACCCTGTTCATCATCCCGCTAGCTATCAGGCGTATATCCCATTGGGAATGTTTATCCTCCCGCAGCCTCGAGAAATGATAAAGCTCGCGCGCATTCATTTTTATCACCGCTTTTCTTCGGTGAGCGTTCGTCAAGGCATAATTTGCGGCGGATGGATCCGTTTTTGTCATCTTTCTATAGAGTTTTTCGGCCCTTTCAACCGCCCGCAGCAATAACTCTTCCATCCCCGTTTCTTTCACCGAATCCGGAACAGTGAAACCCAGCGATGTATCGTATTTATATGGAATCAGTGTCGCCATACGATGCCGCTTGAGCTGCGCGAAGCAGCTGGAGCTGATGATAAGTTCGAACGTGAAATCTGCCAGCTCGAATTCGCGGGGGATGCGGTCCCATTGGCTCAGTCCCTGAAGCCTGTTGCGGAAGAATTCCATTCTTTCTTCCTTCTTCATCGCTATAGCCTTCCGCATCGCTTCATCGAAGCCTCCCGGAGATTTGGCGTTCAACGCTGCAATGACTACAGCCTCGGCGTCGGGATCATATTTCAGGAGCTTGACGGGTTCGGTCGGTGGCGCCGGTTCCGCCGAAACCGGTTCAATACCGCGAATGCAGCCTGCCGGGGCAGAATCATTTACATAAATTTGCCCCGGCTTTACATATTTAATCAATGACGGGGCGATCCCGACTGCGTGTTCATATAAGACATTGGAAATCTGTCTGTTCTCTGCGAGCGGATCGCCCGCAAGACGCGATATCAGGTACTCCAGGTTCCTCGCATTAACCGTCATTCCGAGCTGCGACGTCGTTGCCAAAGGCAGAGCATAACGCGCATCTTCTTTCGCCAACCCCTCAACTCGCGCGATGGATTTTTTGTCTTCCGCCGAATGGGGATATTTCTCCCTGAAATAGGGCAGCAGCTTCTCCAACAGACGCGAATAGGCTTCGAACTGATGATTGACCATCGAAGTGAATTCATCCGCCAACCCGGCCTTCTCGATCTCTTCCGGGACGATATAATCCCTGTTCAGTTTTATATATCGCTGGGATTTCTCCGTGTAAGAATTCAGACGGTGGGATTCAACCGCCTCGGCCGCAAGGCGGGAGATACCGATCAGGTCGAAATTAAATACCGCATGTTCGGCGACGGATGAATGTCCCAGCCCGAAGACTATATTCGTGTTGGACTTGCGCGCTTTCCTGACGTCTTCCAGCGCATCCGATCTGAGTTCATTAATAGGCCTGGGATCGCGGCTTATCCTCGCATAGGCGGCGGAGAGCGTTTCAGGTGTGGCGGGATCTCCGCCCTCCGGCAGTTTGCTGATGAGCGAAAGGTCAATGTTATAACCGGCGAGGATTATCTTCATCTCAAATGGAGTATAGCATACGTGATCGCTATATTCGACAGCCGAAACAACGCGTAGAGACTGTAAAAAAACCTGCATTGAAAAACGGGCGTTTGATAATATAATAGAGGTGATGTCAGGAATATATTAATGACGAAAAAGATCGAGTTCAGGCATAACTACATCGCGGTCGAGGGGCCTATCGGAGTCGGGAAAAGCACGCTCGTGAACCTGCTCGCAGAGAGGTCGGACGCCATCAAGGTAATGGAAGACGTTAAGAATCCATTTCTTGACGATTTCTACAGCAACCGACCCGGCGCATCCTTCAAGACCCAGATCTTTTTCCTCCTCAACCGCTATCAGCAGCAGCTGGAGCTGCGGCAGAGGGACCTCTTTCAGAACCTCGTGCTGAGCGATTATTTTTTCGTGAAAGACAAGATATTCGCGCATATCACGCTCGATGACAGCGAGCTGCGCATATACAAGAAGCTCTACGATCTCCTGATCGCGGAGGTCATCATGCCGGATCTTGTTATCTATCTACAGGCCGATACGGAAGTGCTTATGAAACGAATCCGCAAGAGAAGCAGGGATTTGGAGAAAGGGATCAGCCACGAATATATCAACGAGGTGAATAAGGCATATAATTATTTTTTCTTTCATTATACGATGTCCCCGCTGCTGGTCATAGATACCAGCGAGATTGACATAGTGCGGGACGAAAACCAGTTGCGGGATCTGATAAACCAGATAAACAACGTGGATAAGGGAACTGTTTATTACAAACCGCCGGCAGCGTAAAGCGCGCCGGACGAAAATTCGGTTCTTTAACCATATTTCACCCTATCCCGTCCGAGGGAAGGGAAGAAAGGCAAAAAATGAGCAATTACTCGAACGGCGGGAAGCGGAGGATGACTATCCCCGCTCTTATGCAAAAAAAGAAGAGCGGGCAAAAAATCGTGATGCTGACCGCCTACGATTATCCGCTCGGCAGGCTGCTCGAGCAATCGGAAGTGGATATTGTTCTTGTAGGAGACAGCCTCGCAAACGTCGTTTTGGGATACAGCGATACGCTGCCCGTTTCATTGGACGATATGCTCTACCACACCCGCGCCGTCACTCGCGCCGTGAAAAGCATCCCCGTGATTATTGATATGCCGTTCCTTACATACCAGGTGAGCGTCGAAGAAGCGGTTAGAAACGCCGGCAGGTGCCTTAAAGAGGCGAAGGCTGCGGGGGTAAAGGTCGAGGGCGCAGGTAAATTCCGTCTTCAGACAATCGAAAGGATGGTGGATGCCGGAATCCCCGTGATGGGCCATATCGGCCTTACGCCGCAATCCATAAACATACTCGGAACATATTCGACGCAGGGAAAAACCACTTCCGCCGCTCTGAAACTGATCAAAGACGCTACGATGTTGGAGGATGCGGGCGCGTTCGCGATCGTCCTTGAAAATATCCCATCGCAGGTGTCCAGGGAAATTTCAATCCGCCTGGAGATTCCCACAATCGGGATCGGTGCCGGTCCGGAATGCGACGGACAAGTGCTCGTAACATATGATCTGCTCGGATACACCGGCGGATATCACCCCTGGTTCGTCCGGAAATACGCAGACCTCGATTCCGTAATAGAATCCGCCGTGAAGAATTTTTGCAAGGATGTCAAAAAAGGAGGTTTTCCTTCCGAAGCGGAGACCCGGTATCTTCCGGAAGAAGAAAAAACCGGGTTTTTGGATGCCATCGGGAAATCCGCCGATAAACCTGAAGAAAAGAGATAATTTTCCCATATTGAGATCTTTGAAAAACCTGGTTTTTACCTTTGTCATGCCGGACTTGATCGGGCATCTCAATGATAAGAAACATTTTATCAGATTCCGGCTCTTCGGCCGGAATGACAGAATACCGGTTTTTCAAAGGTCTTAATTTAAAAATTAATCGGATCTGACGAGATGAGAATTATAAAAAAAGCGGATGATTTAAGACTGGCCGTTTCAGATGCCCGCAAGAACGGCAAGACAATCGGTTTCGTTCCGACGATGGGCGCTCTCCATCGCGGGCACATAAGCCTCATCAAGCGTTCTAAAGAGGAAGCCGGATTCACGGTCGTTTCGATATTCGTCAATCCCTCGCAATTCGGGCCCAAAGAAGATTTTAACAAGTATCCCCGCGACATCGAAAAGGACAGCTCTCTTTTGGAAAAAGCCGGGGCGGACATTCTTTTTTTCCCGGATTCGTCGGAGATATACCCTGAAGGTCTCAGCACATGGGTGGAACCTGGCGAACCCGCAAAGATTCTCGAGGGGGAGCGGAGGCCGGGGCATTTCCGCGGCGTCTGCACGGTCGTTCTGAAACTTTTCGAGATAGTGAGGCCGGATTCCGCGTTCTTCGGACAGAAGGACGCGCAACAGTTCGTTGTGCTCGACAGGATGGTCAAGGACTTCAATATGCCGGTCCGAATGGTTGAATGCCCGATTGTGCGTGATCACGACGGCCTTGCGCTCAGTTCGAGGAATGTTTATTTGAATGAAGCTGAACGCCGCGCCGCTGTGATATATCACAAATCTCTACAGGAAGCATTGGGATTGATCGAGAAAGGGGAGAGAAACGCGAAAGCGATAATTGAAAGCATAAAACGGACGGTTGAGACCGAACACCTGGCAAAGCTGGATTATGCCGAGATTGCGGATGCCGGGACGTTTAAAAAATCAACCGATCTGCGCGGAACAGCGTATATTTTAATCGCCGGCTTTATTGGAGCCACAAGATTGATAGATAACATAAAAATTACCATTGATTGAACGGAACAGGAGAAAGAAAAGAGATGAAGCACCATATACTGAAATCGAAGATTCACCGATGCCGGGTGACCGACAAGAATATAAGCTACGAAGGCAGCATCACAATTGACCGTGAACTAATGGATGCTGCCGGGTTGCTGACTTATGAAATAGTGGACATTTTCGATATAAATAACGGCAGCCGTTTTTCAACATACGTCATCGAAGGGAAAAAAGGGAGCGGTGAGATTGTGTTGAACGGCGCCGCTGCAAGACTTGTGGAGAAGAACGATCTTGTTATAATCGTCGCTTCAACAATTTTGGATACTGAAGATGCGAAAACCTTTCAGCCGAAAATAGTTCTTGTGGATGAAAAGACGAACAGAATACAAAACAAATAGATTTAAAGGACAACAATGGCGGACACGACAAAACAAATTATCGAAGAAATAGCGGAACTGAAGAAGAAGAGAAATGCCGTGATCCTGGCTCATAACTATCAGAGGATGGAGGTTCAGAAAATCGGCGATTTTATCGGCGATTCTCTCGATCTCAGCCGGAAAGCCTCCATGACGGACGCCGATACTATCGTCTTCTGCGGCGTATATTTCATGGCTGAAAGCGCTAAAATTCTAAGCCCAAAAAAAACCGTCCTGCTGCCGGAAATGTCTGCCGGCTGCATCCTTGCGGACAGCGCCGATCCCTGGCAATTGAAAAAACTGAAGAAAGCGCACCCGGAAGCCGCTGTGGTTTCTTATATCAATTGTTATGCGGAGATCAAGGCGCTCTCCGATATATGCTGCACCTCCGCTAACGCTCTGAAGGTTGTCGAATCGCTGCCCCACGAAGAAGTAATAATGCTCCCGGACAAGAACCTCGCATCCTGGATTCAGAAACAGACCAAAAAGAAAATAATCAAATGGGACGGCGTTTGCTGCGTCCATGACAGGATAAAGCCTGAGGAAGTCATTGGCGTCAAAAATGAACATCCGAAGGCTGCAATAATAGCGCATCCCGAGTGCCGGGAAGCGGTTGTCGCCCTTGCTGATTATGTTACAGGAACGACAGGTATGCTCAATCTTGCAGCAGAACTTCCGGAAAAGGAGATGATCATCATTACCGAGATCGGTCTCGTGGAAAGACTGCGGGAGCTGCATCCCGAGAAAATTTTCCATACGGTCAGGGGCGGGATGGTTTGCAAGGATATGAAGATTACAACCCTGGAGTCGGTCAGAAATTCGCTATTGAACCTCGAGCATCCGGTCGAAGTTGAAGAAGCAATCCGAGTTAAAGCTTTCAAGGCGCTCGACAGAATGCTTAATCTATAATTTTCAGACTCAAACCTTATGAGAGAAAAAAATAAAAAATAGCGCGGATCGAAGTTAGAATGTTGACGATAGATAAAAAAGAGATCGTTTTCATCATCCTCGGCATTTTGTTCGCGACGCTTCCCTACCTCTACCCGACGGATTTTCTCTTCTTTCGTTTTCCATTCTTCGTATTCATCGCTTTCGAATTTGGCATCAAGGCAGGGTTGATCACGACATTGCCGGTAGCTGTAATAAATATATTTCTTACACCGCAATGGGAAAACCTGAATGCAGGTGAAACGATGGTGATGTCCGCTGTGATTATTTCTGGACCGATTGCTGCCTTGATCGCCGCAAAGATTAAAAAATATGAAAGACTTCAAAAGAAATTTATGCCGGTATTGGGACTCTTCATTCTATGGATCTCCTATGAGCTTTTTCTTTGGATGCAGGGACAGGCTAATATTTTTAAAATACCGATAATCTGCACGATAGCCCTTGTGGCTTATTTTTTATTCCGTTACCGGAAATATATAGATTATGTCCGGGCGTTCCTTTGGATTCTGATATTCTATTATTTCGCGTCGTTTCTCATCTATGCTCCCTTAACGAGGTTTAACATTGACGCTTCACTTTTCTTCTCATCGCTCCTGTCGCTCTTCCCGGCGGATATACTCGCGGTCATCCTCGGCGGGGCATTGCTGCCCCAGTTGAAAGCGATGCTGGATACCATGAAAGAGGACAACATCGAGCGATGAATCATCAAAAAAAACCCGATTGGCTCAAGGTTCCGCCTCCCTGGGGCGAAAACTTCAGCAAGACAAAAAAAATCCTCGGCGAGAATAATCTCGAAACCGTGTGTAAAAATGCGAACTGCCCAAACATTGGAGAATGTTTCGGCAGCGGAACCGCCACTTTTTTGATAATGGGCAACGTCTGCACGCGCAATTGCCGTTTCTGTAATATCGCGACAGGCAAACCGATTCCGCTTGACTCCGACGAGCCGATAAAAATCGCCAGGGCCGTGCAACTGCTGAAATTGTCTTATACGGTCGTCACTTCCGTTACGAGGGATGATCTCCCGGACGGCGGGGCTGGGCACTTTGCGCAGACAATCCGAGATATTCAGGCGGTTAACCCCGGATGCAGCATCGAGGTGCTCGTCCCGGATTTTCAGGGAAATCTTAAGTCTGTGAAAACAGTTCTGGACGCGAACCCTGACGTATTCAATCATAACGTGGAAACCGTTCCGAGATTTTACACTCAGATGCGTCCTTCTGCGGACTATGAGAGATCTCTCAGTATTTTAAGGTATGCGGCATCTCTCCGGCCGGATATTCCGGTTAAATCAGGTTTAATGACGGGAGCGGGAGAAACCGTTTCGGAGCTTCATCAAGTGTTCGCTGATCTTAAGTCAGCAGGGGTCAGGATTCTTACGATAGGGCAATATCTTCCGCCTTCAAGGAACCACCACCCGCTGGATCGTTATTATTCGCCTGAAGAGTTTGCCAGTCTTCGCGAAGCTGCGATGAACGAGGGCATTGAAAGAGTTATTTCATCTCCTCTCGCGAGAAGTTCATATCACGCCAAAGAAGTTAAATCCGGTCTCTGACGAAAAACCCACCGAGTTTATAATAAATATTACACTGGACTAAAATCATAATAGTATATATTTCCTTGACACCGCATATTATTTGGTTACACTTTTATTGTGTTTTTCAGCGGAATAGGATGTATAATTTCAACGATTATACCAAGATGTTCAGTCATAAGGAGGATATATGATTAAAATAATTTTGAAAGCATCATTGATTGTTGTCTCGCTTGCAATTCTCATTTGCGCCGTACCCGGAATGCAGAAAGCGAAGGTTACAAAAATAATCAACGGAACAACCATCGAAGCGGATATCAACGGAAAAATTGAAAAGGTGAAGCTTGCCGGCATCGGAATGATTAAAAAAACCGAGGGCAAGCAAACAATTGATTACGAGAATGAGACGAAGCTTTTCATACAAAAGCATCTCGGCGGAAAGAATATTATGCTTGCCAGGGACAGTAAGCTTTCCGACAGAGATAAAAACGGTAACCTTCTCCGATATGTTTATTTTGGACGGAACAAGTTCTTCAATCAATTTATAATCAAACAGGGATATGCGATCACCGTTTCCGGCGAGGGCTTCGATTTCGTCGCTAAATTCAAGGAGATGGAAAAAGCAGCAAGAGATTCCAAAGCAGGGATTTGGAGTATCGCTCTTTTGAAACAAACTGCGAGCGGGGATGAAACCGTTTATATATTGAAATCCGGAATCAAATATCACAATAAGAGCTGCCGCTCTGCGAAGAAAGGTGCAACGGCGATCAAGCTAAAAGAAGCAAGGACAAGAGGATATCTGCCTTGCAAAGTCTGCAAGCCACCGGCCTAAGCCGCGTTAACTCATTTGGCTGATCGGAAAGGAAAAAATTGAAGCTTTTGAAGAATCCTTATTCGATTATTCCATCTGTAGTTACGTGATCTTGCGGACTTCATAAAACCATTGCCCCTCTTGAAGGCGCTCTACCTTTTACGCGGGATGCTGAAATAAAAAGAACTGCCGAATCCCGACAGGGATTCCGTCCATATCTCGCCTCCGTGAGCTTCTATAATCCTTTTTGCTATATTTAATCCGATGCCGAAGCGGTGGGTATTATCGCGGCTTGTCGTATAGCCTAAAATGAAAAGTTTTTTCAAAGCCTTTCCATCCATCCCTTTTCCGTTGTCTTTAATCGAAAAGACATATTGTTTATTATCCTCGCTGCAGGAAATCGTCACTATCGGGCGCGACTTTTGCGGATCAGCGTTTTCAAGCGCATTGGCGATGATATTCTGAAAGACCTCCCTCACTCGGTTGATGTCTCCGTTTATTACCGGCAGAGTGCCATTAATTTGCAAAAGAGCATTAGGATAATTCATTCTAAAGACTTCAAATACATTTTTTACAATCAATGACGAGTCGAATGGTAAGATGCTGTCGATCAAACGACCCACGCTCGACAACCTCAGAAGCTGTGTGATAAAGCCCTGCATCGTCTCGCCCTGGGAGAGCGCTTTTAGTCTCACCTCCTCTCTCTCTTCGCCATTGAGGGTTTTTAAAATATCCAGGTAGCCTATCATACTTTGCAGTGGAGCTTTAAGATTATGGCACACAGTATGAACAAATTCATCCAACTCCAGGTTTATCTTTCTAATTTTTTCCTCGTCTTTTTGCCGTTCAGTGACATCTCTTTTTATAGATCCGACAAGAACTTCCCCTTTTATGGGATTTACAAGTGGAAACAACAATGTTAGATAGACGCGAGGTTCGGGCAGATCGGAATTGAAAAAGAGGAATTCCCGGCTCTTTTTGCCGGAGACTACTTTTCTGAATTCCTTTTCGAATATCTCAATGGTTCCTTTAGAGAGAAAATCATAATCCGTCTTTCCGACCATATGATCCGGTGTTGTTTCATATATGTCAGCTGCTGCGCGGTTTACTACTACGAATCGCCCTTCCGAATCTTTTATCTCAAAACAATCTGATGTCGAATTCATAAATTCTGACATAATAAGATTCGTTTCAGAGAACTCTTACCTGATCTTTTCCTGCCTAATAGCGCTGCCGAATGAATCCGCAGCCGCCTTCAAGAACGTTACCTCTTCATCAAACCACTCCCTCTCCTTTCGACACTCATCTATGCCGAGAATCCCTTTAAAGTCCTTTTCATAAATAATGGGTATCATAACAAGCGACTTCACTTTGGAACTTCATCGAAAGAAAATCCTTGATTGAAAATCCCAGGAGATCGCTCGCGACATGGTTCGCTTCGATGATCCTGCCGTCAGCCTTTGCGACAATAATCGCTTCATGAGGGTTGTCCAACATACTTCGGTAACGCTCTTCGCTATAACTTAAATTTTGAAACATACTATAAAGCTAGGTCATATCGCGCGCTATGGTAAGTAAATGGATTCCTCCATGAAATTCTATTGGATGGGAGGAAAGGAGAACTTTAAATTTTCTGTTATTCTTGCCTTGCAGTGAAAAAGAAGCTTCTCTTATAAAACCTTTGGCTTGTATCTCATCAAGGTATCGCTTTCGATCGGCAGCGTCCATCCATATGCCAAGTTCTATTGTGGTTTTTCCGATAACCTCATCACGCGTGTAACCGGTCTTTCGAAAAAACTCTTCATTTACATCTTTAATTCTTCCATCATTAACAGAACTGATCGTCATCGCATTGGGAGACAAATCAAAGATAATCCTATATTTTTCTTCGCTCAGTTTCAGTGATTTTTCGGCTTCCAACTTTTCGTTGCAAAATTCGAGATCGCCCACGATATCTTTCAGCAAATTGATTTCTTCCTCATCCATTTTATGTTCCGTTTTGGCCGTTATATAAAATAAACCGGTTAATTTCCCCTTTATTTTAAATGGAACTAAAACATGAGTGTTTTTATCTTTGAATCTGGTATATCTGCATTTTTTACAGAACGAGCTGCCCTTTTCTATTTCAAGCAATTCTCCGCTTTTCAACATTTTTTTCACGCATAGCGGTGCATCACCCACACCATCCAAATTTGTTGACCATTTTTTCACCCGCGGTTGTTCTCCGCTGTATGAGACCAGCTTGATTAAGTTCGTAGTTTCATCGAGCATGGCGAAATATACCTCGGCATAATTTCGAACCTTTGTGAGGATCGCCGTTGTTTTTTCGATCACAGTTTGAAAATCATTTTCGAGATTAATAACCTGGTTCACATTCCTAATCGCATTCAAAAGGGCATTCAGGTTTCTGTTAGTCTCTTCAGCCCTGAGGCGGTCTGAAATATCATCCAGCACTGACAATACCGCCGGTTTACCTTCATATGTTATCGGAATGCTGGTGCCTTCAACATGGATACCATCTCTTCCTGGAATCAGAGTTGAGTAAACAACAGGTTCGGTTTTCAAAATCCCTGATATCGTTTCTGCAATTCTTTTACGGGCATTTTCCCTATGAGTGGGTTGGATAAGATCCAGGACCGACTTGCCGATGAGCTTATCTTCTTTAATATCTTTCCCTATTATGCTGAGAGCGGCTTTATTAATATAAACAATATTTCCATTGAAATGGACGACTATTGCCTTGGGATTCAATTCGACAAGCCTTCTATAACGCTCCTCGGATTCGACAAGTAAAGCCTGCATCTGCTCGCGTTCCACGTGTTTCCGATAACCGCTTATACCTTGATTGATGGAATTAAGAATCCGCTGAAAATACATGAAGGTATAATCTTTTGTGAAATAATCGTTGGCGCCAAGATGGAATGCCTCCGCTGCTACGCTTTCATTGCCCTGGCCTGTTAAAAAGATAAATGGGATATTCGGCCTGGTTTCCTTCACTTTTATCAGGAGATCGAGTCCGTTCATTCCAGGTGCCATTTCATAATCAGATAATATGCAATCATATTCTTTCGATGGTAGAATATTCATAGCCTCTTCGCCGGACAACACCCAATCAACCTTGATTTCTTTATCGAGCGATGTCAGATGATACTTGAAGATCGCGAGATCATCCTTGTTGTCATCCACGTGTAAAATACGGATGTCATTATTCTGCATAATGGACCTTAATCACTTTCGTTCCGAATCTCCTCGGGAGACAAATGACTTTTATAAAACTATTCTATTGCTGATAGCGATATACATGATGAACAATTTTGCATTCCCCCCTGCTTTGAAAAACGGAACCTTTAAAGATTGTATTTTTTCAGTATACTATCCAACTCCCATATATCGAGCAAGTGTCCGCGCAACATATAAATATCTGAAAACCTTTTCGCATTGCCGGACACATTAGTGTTTAATACTATAAAACATGCAAAAAAGGAAGGGTTTCAATTCACTACGCCGTCCTCAATTACTAACCGGTCAAAATCTCAGAATGATGGACGCCAAAACTTTCAGATAATAATAATCTGATTTTTCAGCCGCGTAATAATCAGAATATGTTGTCTCACATATTAAGCAGTAACCGGTTTTACGGAATTATTCTGTATAACGCTTGAGCGTCCTGATAATGGCCGATTCACATACCTTGCAAAATGGTTTTGTCCCCTTCGAAAACATAATGCAATCCAGCATCGGACGATAAAGCCCCTTTGCGGAATATCCTGCCCCTTCGAAAGCCCCGACAACGCCGATGAATTTGCTCCGGCTTAGATATGCATCCATAATGGCGGCATTCTCTTTTGAGAGCTTTTCGGATTCAGCATTAATTTTTTCAACCTGCTCCGCCGGAGCGCCCTCCCTTTTCATCCTGGCGATCCTGTCGTTTAGCTCTCCCCTGATTTTCTGGTATGCATTATCCATTCTGTCATAGTCTTCTTTTTCCCAGGGTGTGGGAATCGCGACACCCTTAGTGCAATCATCTTTCCATTTCAGAGTGGCAGGATCGAGAAGGGCGGTGATGTTAGGTTCCGCTGGCTCTATTCCCAGCGGATAAAAATCATTGTATGCCGTCGTCGACGTGTAATATTCATCCGCAAGGCCGGTGAAGCAGTGTCCGAACTCATGGATGAAAACATATTCGCTCCACTGGTTGTCACTGATAAATGTGCAGAAGAAATTATAAATCCCGCCGCCTCCATACCGAGCCTGGTTGACCATTATCATAATTGAATCATACGGCGTATGAGCCGCGACGTCACGCAGCTCCTTGTTTGCTTCGGTGAGCAAATATCTTTCCGATCCAAGTGAATTGAAAGTTGCGTTCACACTGGTGTTTCTGAAGATGCCGGCCGGAGGCTCATCGCAACCCTGTTCTTCAGAAGGTTTCCATACTCCGTATATATTGAATCTATCCTTGTAGCTCTTGAACGGTTCGTGTTTAAAGAAAATCTCCGAGAATCTTTTAAAATCCTCAAGCAGCTTCTCTTCATCTGCTTTCGTATATCCTTCTGCTACAATCGCTATATCAACTTTCTTATGAGGATCGCCGTTTTTAACGAGATCGAACACTGCTACGCCGCCGAGGAGTTTCTCTTTGATTATCCCGAAACCATCGGGATCTATCTCGCCGCTGAGCGCAACCGAGAGCTGATTGTTCCGGTCTCTTGTAAGGATGCTGAAAGAAACCTTTTTCTTCGGGCATGGGATCAATGCCGATTCATAAAAAGTCCTTTTAATCCCTTTCGCAGCATCGCCCGTCGTTTTATATTCTCCGCAATAACTGTCAAATCCTCTCGAATAAAGGAGCTTTCCATTTACGGTATCTTTTATGTTTATATAGTAGCGGCCAAGATTCAGATCATCTATGAGGTTTATCCTGCTGCCAGCCCATATACCCTGGATATATATCTGATCAAGAGTGAAAATATCCGTCGCCGCATCAGCGATGTGACAATAATCAACGCGCATCGTTTTATCAACGAAATATTCGTCGAAATTTATACTCTGCCCGCTCAAAAAAACACTGAGTATGAACGATATGAGGAACACGACCGATAAGTTTTTCATATAATACTCCTTTTAAGACTATGAACGGATTATATACAGTATTCCGCGAATTTCAAAAGATAAGTGTTCATTGCGGGCTTTGCGCCGGGAGAATAAAACCGAATCAGTTAAAGTTTGAAAAGTAAAGTAATAAGGATCGGAACCAACAGTGTAAGGGTCATACCGCTGAACACGGCATACAAGGCGAATTCCTTCCCGCTGAATTTTGTGATGACGGGCAGGGTCGTATCGGTCGCTGTCGCCCCGCCGGACATTATCGGCGCTACTTTCCCGCAATACTTCACGATCAGAGGCGTGAAAATCAACGTGAAGATTTCGCGCGCTATATTGGAGATCAACGCCGCCACTCCGAGCAGCTCCCCGCTCATACGGGTTATCAGGACGCTTGACAGAGAGTAGTATCCAAAACCGGAACCGACCGCCAGCGCTTCCTTCAAATTCACACCGGGGATAAACGGATAAAACACCAGGATGCCCGCGTAAGTCCCCGCCACCACCCCTAAAGGGATCAACAGCATCCGCAAATCCGGTTTTCTTAGCATTTTCAATGCCTTTTCGTTTGAACCGACGCCTACGCCGACAAAAAATATCAGGGCGTACAGAAAATAGATTGACCAGTCTTTTTCAATCAAAAACTTAGGAAAGAATCCGAGAAGCCCTGCGGCGATGCCCAGCGAGAACGCCGCCAGTATTTTAATGCTGCTTTTCATTGTCTTCCCGGAAAAATTTTTTATATATGATTATTCCCGCGATGATACTGCCGGACAGGGCAGCCGCAGTGATAATAAGAACCATGATGCCCAGCCTGCCGATATTGTTCATTACTTTTTCGCTCGTCGCCGTGGAAAGGCCGAGGAAGAAAAGCAGTAAATATATCGCCCAGTCCAACAGCCTTTCCGATGCCGCGATCAGAATTCGGCGGTTTCTTATCAGGCAGCCGATCAGGACACCGGCAATCAAAAAGATGAAAACAGTCGTCATAATTTCCCCCTCGATGAAGGGATTAATACTTTCAGTTTTTATCGGGGCTTCATTTTACCTGCGCTTCAGCCTTGTAAGGAAGCGGACAATCTCAGGATAAAGCCAGACAAGCGAAACGATCAATGCGAAGGCGCCGAACCATTCCAGGCTCTTCCGCGCCCCGCGGGCGATAGAATCTTCGATAAAGTTCAGGTCGAGAATCAGGTTCATCGCCGCAAACGCAATTATAAAAAAAGCTATCAGGATGCCGACAGGACCTGTTTCGTAAAGATATGTAACCTTCACTCCGAACAGAGAGAGCAACCAGGTCGAGAGGTTCGCGAGCAATATTCCAAGAACTGATAATATGATGATCGTCCTGAAGCTGCGCGCAACTCTTACAAAGCGGAACTTATAGACTAATACCAAGATGATAAGAACCCCTACTGTGGATGCTGCCGCTTGTATCACGATGCCTGAAAACTCCACTTCGAAAATCGCCGTGATGCTGCCCAGGACGAAACCTTCGGAGATGGCGTTGATCGGGCCCGTGATGTTGGCGGATTCCGGGCGATGGAGTGTCCAAATGGAAGATCCCAGACAGAATATAATTCCCGCAATAAGGTAATAAGCAAGGATTTGGACGCCCTGGATACTGAACACCCTCCAAGTCCAGCCGCCTGCGGCAAGCAAAATTGCCGACAGAATAAAAGTCTTATCGGCAATGCCGCTGAATGTCATTTTATTCGAAATCCCCTCGCCCTGGCTATCCGCTTTAAAAATCGCTTCCTTCAGCATCGGATTGGAAGAATGCATCAACCTTACCTCCAGTCGAAATCAAACATGTTCGCCGTTCATTTTAATTTTTATTACGCGCTGTGTAAACAGCCAAAAAGCCCGTCCGGTCGGATTTGCGTCGTTTGGAATCCAAAGCAATCTATATAAGAATTTTGTAAAGCCTGCAAATTTTTCGTCCTGACGCAAACATACATAGGAAGCTCCGGAAGGTGTAGTCATGAGGTAATCTTCGAAAAAATACAAGGGAAGGACTTGTCCTGAGGGGTACTTCGAAGGGATCCAAAGGAAGGACTCGTCCTGATTCTTCAATAGTTAATCCATCAAGGTTTTTCCTATGAAAAACAACAAACCATTGTTTTTCTAAAGTCTCTATAATGATATATGCTGATAGGGGGTGGTAAAATGAAAAGCTCATCAGAACATATTCGGATTCAACCGGATTATCCGCCCATTGCGGGCAGGAAAAGCAACCGGGATACTAAATGGTAAAAATTATTTTGGGAGGTGAATTAAATGGCTAAAAGATATATAGCGTTATGCTTGACTGTTTTTGTTCTATTCATCGCTATAGCGGCAAATGCGCAGGAAAAATCTCTTAAAAGAACGATATCCGAAAGATTTATTGGTAAAATTGATTCTTCTACGTTGATACCAGACTCATTCAAAGCAAGTCCTGACGGCAGGCGGGTGGTTTATGGGGCTAAATCGGGTGGTAAACGGTTTGTAGTTGGCGATGGAGTAGAGGGGAAACAGTATGATGGCATCGTCGTAGGTAAGATTAGCTTTGATAACCCCACCGCTCTTCATTACCTCGCTTTTAAAGGCAATAGTGTTTATTTAGTGGAAGAGAAAATAGAATAAATTTAAGATTGAGCTCTATTGTGATTGGAAGAAATAAATACTGCGATTGAATCGAATCACTCTTGTGGAATTGCTTGTTGAGGGTATGATAAATAATCGTCTCCAGACTGCGAAGAAACAGATCGCAGGATCGGCAGCTTACAGTGTGGAAAAGGCCATCAATACCTCGGGCTTGGATCAATGTATAAAGGTATTCAATGAAATTAATAAGCAAAAGCCGGAAGGGATTTACTTTGACGAAATGGAATTCAATGCGCTTGGCTACCGATTTCTTTCCAGGGGCTTGATGGAGGCAGCTCTCGAGGTCTTTAAAATGAACACCGAGCTTTATCCGACATCAGCAAACGCCTATGACAGCCTTGCGGAAGTA
>Ga0315273_10002408_pt1 | contig 22091 bp, 15 predicted proteins | sample YL17G02_0_MG_FD_205753 | JGI IMG/M metagenome (GOLD analysis project Ga0315273, IMG submission 205753) | Sediment microbial communities from Yellowstone Lake, YNP, Wyoming, USA - YL17G02_0 | ecosystem: Environmental > Aquatic > Freshwater > Lake > Sediment | place: USA: Wyoming | collected...
TATGGCGCCCTAAACCATGTGAGGTTTAGGGCTGCCATGCACCTCACATGGTGCATGGCGCGCCCAGGGTGATTCGAACACCCGACCTGCGGATTCGTAGTCCGTTTTATAAGTTCCCGCCTATAATTCACAAAAAATCACTTGACATCATAACATGCCTAAATTATAATGATTTTATTTAAAATTCATGCTGTTTAATATCACTGACTGTCACAACACATCTACTGAAAGGATATAAATAGGGTATAAATATTTGCCTATGACACATTAAAACGATTTTCAATAACTTCGTGTTGTATCATAGCCTTTGGAGGGAAAATGGTCAAGACAAAATTCCCCGGTGTTTATTTTCGAGCCAGTGAAGGGCAGCGGATGCATGGCGGGAAGGCAGACGTCTGCTTTTACATTCGCTATAAGAATGAAGGAAGACAGTACTTAGAAAAAGCGGGCTGGCAATCTGAAGGATACTCCGTCAAGCTTGCGACTCAGATCAGAGCTGAACGTTTACGCATGATCCGACATGGCCAAGAACTCCCGAGGGATAAGAAAAAAGTCCCCAGATTCTCGGAAATGGCTGAGTCCTATCTTGAGTGGGCAAAAGAAAATAGGACCCGGGAAGGAAGGGTCGAGCGATACCGTTACAGAGCTCACCTTGAAGGACCTTTGGGTAGTAAGCGGCTGAATGAGATTTCGTCCCTCGATCTGGAACGTCTTAAAAGTAGCTTAACTAAAAAAGGCCTTGCCCGGGCCAGCGTTAAACACTGTCTTGTCCTCGTCCGAGAGATTTTCAACAAAGCCGTGGCCTGGAACAAGTATCAGGGGCCAAACCCTATCAAAGGTCTAAAAATGCCTTCTCTCAACAACAGGCGCGAGCGTTTCCTTACACATGAAGAAGCCGACGTTCTGCTTAGCGAGCTCGCCAAAACCTCAAAGACCGTTCACGACCAAGCGCTTCTAACTCTCCATAGTGGACTGAGGGCAGGAGAAATCTTTAATCTTCGCGGCCAGGATCTTGACTTTGAGAACGGCATGATTCGAGTTGTTGATCCCAAGAACAAGGCGAATCGGACAGCCTATATGACTGAGGCTATAAGAAATATGCTCAAAGAACGAGTTCCAGACAACCCAAACGACTTTATTTTTAAAGATCGTAATCACGGAGAGAAGATCGAGTCTGTTTCAAAGACTTTTGATCGTACAGTCAAACGCTTAGGGTTCAACAATGGTGTTACCGACCCTCGGCACCGTGTCGTTTTCCATACGTTGCGACATACGTTTGCTTCATGGCTTGCCCTTGAAGGAAATGTTGGAGGAAGCAGCATTCTTACGATTAAAGAACTTTTAGGACATAAGACGCTTGCTATGACCGAAAGGTATTCTCATTTGATACCGGACATGAAGAAACAGGCTGTGCTTGCCCTCGAAGAGAGTTTCAACGAAAGCCGAAATAAGAAAATAATTCCAATTGAGGCGGCAAAGGAGATTACACCATAAACAGTAAGAACGATTTGGCCCCCCCTCACCCGACGGGGACTAGGGCAACAATCTCCACCGCCTTGGGGGGGTCAATTAATCTCGGAACCGGGAGGAAAACGGAATGGTTGATTATACGATCTGGGATTTAAGAAGGGCGTTTACAGCAAGAGAAGCCGCGCATCTGTGGTTTGGAATTGATCCCAATGAAAAGGAAATACCTGAGGACGTTAATTTAAAAATAAAACCAATGGAAGGGGTTATTGATCAGCTTCATCGTTATCCATACATCCACTGCGATGACGACCCATTCCCTCCCGATAAATTTACCAGGGAAGAACTAAAGGCTTACGCAGATGAAAGGAAAGAAAGGCCACCATTTCTATTCCCAAAAGAGAGAAATTCTCGTGTTGAACGGCATGACATAAATAAACAAGCCAAAGGAACAGAGTTTACACCATCTGATGATTTTCGCTCTGTGAACAAAGATGGGGTAGAATATTCACTTACTCCTAAGCAGGCTCAGGTCATTAAAATGCTTTTTAAAGCGCAGCAAAAGGGCACGCCTGAATTAGGAATAGGTTATATTATCGAAGAGGTTAGCCCCGGAACCAGTAAAACAAGATTAAGGGATATTTTTAAACAAGATCCAAAAACATATAAGGCACTAATCGAAAAAGGCAGGAGAGGAACCGTTCGCTTGAAGAAATAGCAATCCATTTGGGTTCTGCATTTCCTGTCAAAACCCTTCGTTAGATCCCAAAGTAAGCGTTATTCCCACAAAAAACCCCGTTATTCCCACAAGAAACCCCACCTGCGACCCCACATACGTCCCTCCTTCGTGTGGTATTAATCTCATTATAAATCATTTATTTAAGGGAGGGATGACAATGTCTCATCGTGAACAGCGGGAGTTAAAAAAATCGCCCTAACCCCTGCAGAGGTTTATTCCACATTTGGCATCCCCCCAGGCACACTGGCAAACTTGCGATGGAGCAAGAGAGGGCCACGATACTTCAAGAGGCCAGGGGGACGGGGAATCTTCTATTTACTCTCCGACGTTGAAGCATGGATCACGAGTCAACCGGTACAAACTCTTGATAGCATCGAGGTCGAACGTGAGCGCACGTAAAAGAACCTTGTTACGGTAGAGGAATATGGGGAACATTATCCGGTCAGCCCGGTCATCCTTAATTGCGGAGGCTGCCCGAATAAATCCTTATATGTTTTTAAGTAGTTACAGAATAATAATCCAGCCAACCAGCAATATCATTAGGGGGGGCTATGACCAATATCCTTTCTAACTTTGGACAGATTTTCGCCGATGGCATTCTTTACTATGGCGTTGAAATGGAGGGGAAGATCTATTTTATTTCCTCCGAAAGGGAAAAACTTGAACTTAAAGATTTGGAAAAAAAGGGGATAAGGTTTCCGACCTTCATCCAGAACTATCAGGATCACCCCTATCCATGTTTAAAAAATAAGCCCTGGTCTTCAGATAGTATTGGGGACTTCTTGAAAGGAAACCAGAGTCAGAGAATTGTAGACCCACAAGAATTATTCTTGAGGGTGAAAAATACCATCCAGAAATGTCCCCACCCTGGAGACGAAAACGAATTATTACTTCTGACCCTATCCCCTTTCCAGAGTGGCCTGTATACGGTTTTCAAAACCATACCCTATTATTCCGTGGCCGGGGATTCATATCTCAAACAATTGCTTTTAGAGCTAATGGAAAAGATTTCCTTTAACGGAATTCGTCTCAATTCCCCTCATGCCTCGTTAATCTCTCGCATGATATCTCTTTACGGAAGCACCCTGATAATTACCATGGACTATGATCGTACCGGTAACCATTTCAATAGCGTATTGAGTACCCTTGAGGAGGGGGGCAGGAGTTCAGGATCCTTTTATACGTTGAACGAGTGTGGCCTTCCAATCTCCCTCCCGATCTACTCCCACAAGATATTAGACCTGGGTATAAGAGGTAGCTGTCTAAAAAATCTCTTCATTGAGATTCAGGTCGAAAAACAACCGGATTCTCCTTTTTATCTTCACTTGACGGAAACTGAGCAGGAGCTACAAAAAATACGCGATGATCTCCATATTTGTTGTCTCGAAAATGTCAGTGACGTTTTTAATGCCTATCAAAATATAGCAACGGTCCCGGGGATTCCAAACCAATTTATGGAATTTCTGTCTGGGACATTTGCTATCTTGAAGCATCTTGCGCCCCTCTCATTCGATAGCATAGAAACCTGGGCTAAGGATATGGTTTTACGGTTTAAGCGCAACCGAAAATTCGATGATAAGGACACCCATATCCGTTATCTTGTAGCCGAGTTCATCCAGCGATTTGCACCCGACACGGATGAGTATTACGTTGCCCAGGACATCTCGGAATATATCAATGTTGCAGGAGATCTCTCTCAGGAATTGAGGCCCGAAGACGTCACCAGGCGCCTCAAGAAGTTTCATCCCCATCGAAAGAGAGACAAGATGGTCATAAATGATGAAAAAGACGAGAGACGAAGAACAAAAATAAAATTTGACTATGACAAGCTCTTAAAACAGGTGGATGCTTAGGGATCGACCTGCATTTACCAAAAATACATTTACCAGGAGGTTAAGCGATGGAGAATTTTTTGGTAAAATATCGACCCAAGGTTTTTGAAGAAGTTGTTGGTCACGAAGATGTGGTTGTGAAGCTAAAAAATATCATCGTTAAAGGATACCTTCCTTCGGGAGTTCTTTTTTCAGGGGCCTTTGGCGTGGGGAAGACCTCTTTAGCCAAACTTTTGGCCAGATCTTTGCTATGTGAAAAAAGACCTCCTGGTACATTCAATCCATGTAATGACTGCAGCTCGTGCAACAGTAAGTCCCATGCTGGAAACTTCATTGAGCGAAACTGCGCGGAACTTACCACCGAACAAATCAAGGCCGATATCGTTTCTTATATGGTATTCAAAATTACCTATTATGATGAGTTTCAGCGAGTGAAAATCCCGGCTCAAGAAATGCTACTCAAGGCTTTAGAGGGCGACCCTTATCCTTTGAACAAGCTTTTCATCTTCTCCACAAAAGAGCTCGAAAAGGTGGATGAAGGATTACTTCAACGCGTCATACATCTGAAGCTCTTCCCTCCTACCCTTGAACAGCTCACACAATGGCTTGAAAAGATCTGCAACCTTGCATCCATCCACATAGAAGATAAATCAGCTTTAAGTTTGATAGTCGAAGATTGCGGGTGCACCTTTCGCAACTGTCTCAATTTCTTACTTGAACACTGCCTCCTTAGTGGACAGCCGGTTTCAAGGCATCTCGTGCAAAAAGTAACCAAAGTCAATGCAACCGGCAAAGAGAAGATAACCGGTCACACCAAATTTTAGTGTCGCCGTGATGGTGAGAAAGGTGATGTGCGATCCAAAAGGTACCATACCATCTTTAATTCATTGGCCAGATCTTCCACGTAAATATTCTCTTGGGGAAAGTGTTCTTAACACCTACTCTTGAGATGTGTGCACCGCACTGAGTCATTATTGATCACTTCCTCCATGGCAAGGTACTTGCCGAAGAAGATTAGTGGAAACAAGGCCCTTAACTCGAACAAAAATTTGAACAACAAAAAATTTTTTTGTTAAATAAATAAGCTAATGAGTTGGGTAATAGTATTAACTAATATGATTATGAGTTGGATATAAGTAGTACTAAAGAAGTTTAATCGTAACAATGAGATGAAGTCTTATAGCTAATCACTATCCGGCATCAGGGATGAATAAGGTTCCACCCACCCGCTTATGAATTGCCATTAGGAATCTTTTGATCAATCCGGAGGATCATGCCCCGTCCGGATATAGAGGCCAAATTTCCCTTATCGGAGGTCAATTCAAATGTACGGAACCGCATCTTATAAAATCGATCTCAATCAAGAACCCGCCCTCAGGTCCGAATTAAAAAGGACTGGATTCCGGTTTTCAGAAGCCCAGTATGCCTATTGGCGTGCCACGGATGAGCATAGCCTCACACTCTACCGGTCAGGCAAACTCCTGATCCAAGGCAGGGATGTGAATAGAATGGTGGAATTTCTTACGGACAAAGGTTTTACGCTTTTGAGCCCACATGCGATAAGCTCAGCCAAACAAGGCTTTTTCAAGTTGATTGGCACCGATGAGTCTGGAAACGGCGCTTATTTTGGTCCCCTTATCGTTGCCGGAGTCCTGGTGACAAGGGAAACCCACAAAGAACTCTTACAAATAGGGGTCAGGGACAGTAAATGCTTATCAGATTATGCCATCAAGGAGCTGGCTCCCAAGATCAAACAGTTGTGTCCCCATTCCATTCTTGCGATCGATCCAACCCTATACAATGAGGCCTATGAAACATTGCGTGGCTTCGGAAAATATTATCGCATCTTGGCAAGAGGACATGCACGGGTCATTGAAAACATCCTGGTGGAGGAAACCTGCTACCATGCCATCGTTGACCAGTTTGGAGCCGAGAAGTTCATGGAAAACGCCCTCGCCCCTATGGAAAAGGGAAGGCTCATAAGGCTTGAGCAGAGAACTCATGCCGAAAGCGATATCGCTGTCGCGTCGGCCTCAATCCTCGCCCGAGATGAATATAGAAGGGGACTCGAATCCCTGTCTAAAAGATACTGCATTGACCTACCAGCCGGGGTCTCAAATAAGGTGATCGAAGTAGGTAAAGAATTTGTCTCACGGCACGGAGAGGACGAATTAAGGGAGATTGCAAAACTACATTTTGTCACCACCGAATATATCCTGGATCCAGAGTTCTTTAACAAAGCAAATACCTGATGTCACCAGACTGCCTATCCAGTTTGGTCTTACGACTAACGACCCGCTACTAAGTCCCGCCACCAATATTCCCAGTGAATATTTTCAGGACACACCAAAGCTAACCCGTTTATCAATTACAAAAATGTGAACAAGAAGCTGGCCAAGAGCATCTGGCAGATCGAGACAGTCGCTATGCATGCCGGGCATTCCGGACGCCAACAGGCTGAACTCAGTAAAGACAGCGACTATTGCGGACCTTACAAGGCGATTGCAATACAGGCTTCGCAAGGCCGGGAATTCCGAATTAATTGTGTAATGGGATGAAGAAATACATTGCGCTGGGTCGGAAGTGAAGGACGGCACTAAATCAAGAGGTTTGAACAAATCGAACTTTCGATTGTTATAAGGTTAGATGCGAAAATAGCGACCGCTGGCGAGTCCAGTTGGAAGTTGTTTGGAAAGGAGGTGACACCGATGTGCTGCAAAGAAAGAGCAAGATTTCCATGTATGGCAAGTCTTCATGGGCTCACATCATTTAAGAAACTTAGAAAGGGGTGATCAACATGACTTTGGAGAAATTTGAAAAACAACTAAGGGCTCATCGCCGGTTAATCTCAATTCGGCGCAATGGGACTCTATCTATTAACAGTGAGGCGGTAAGGGCATTCACCCTCAAGGAAATGCACTTTGCCACCCTCCATTACGACCTTAAGGAATCCGTCATGGCGATCAAGCCGGTCCCGGACAATAGCGACCCGGCTGCTTTCAGAGTCGCAAGAGAGAAGAATGGGATTTACGTGATATCGTGCCAGTCTTTTCTCAACCATTACGAGATTCCTTATAAGGATGCATCGAGGACTATCAAACCTGTTTGGGATGAGAAGTCGAGGATGCTCCTGATTAAGCTACAACCAAATCACACTAAGGAGGTGAGAACATGAATGATAAAAAGAAAAGAAACCAAACCGTAACTGCCCCACCGGGCGTTACCATCAGGAAAGAGGCGAAAATGTGTATCCACAAACAGACCCTGAGAGCGTATGGTCTGGAGGATTTGCAATTCGTGACTCTTGAGTATGACGCCGGTGAGTCTCTGTTGAAGATCCAGGTCGCGGACGAAGAAACATCTTCCTCCTTTAAGGTCGTCAGAGAAAAAGACAACACACCGGTCGTTCTATGTAAGGAGTGGCTCGACGAGAACCAAATCCCTTACCAGGACGGAGCAAAGGTCTTCAATGACGTGGACTGGGATCAGGACTCAAAGACGATTCTGGTGAAGCTCACTTATTAACATCTGACCGTGACTCCAGCTTCTGAAAATGAAGCTGGAGTCACCTAAACGAAGCACATTATAAGGAGGGTTTTAAACATGAAGAAATTTGAAAGAAATGTGGTCACAGAATCAAACGCCATTATTCGGAAAGATGGCATTGTTTTGAATTCAGTTCCAGTGGAAAGCCTTCGCTCCAGGATTCCTCTGTTCGCAACACTTTACTCAGAAACTTGCGACGGCTATCCTGTAATCGGGATAAAGCTAACCGAGAAGGTGGAGGACCAGCATTCCTTCCCAGTAAGTCTATTGATTGATTGTCCAGACTTTATCTCGGATCTAAACATACTAAAGTGCGATTTGGCCTGCATAACGAGCTATAATGTGAAGTGGGATCCTGAGTCCGAAGTGCTCTTCATTGAGGACTTACCCCGCAGATTTAATCAGTAGGAAAACGGGTGGCCCCGGCCTATCTGTCCCGCCGGGGCCATAACATCAAATTACCAGGGTAAAACGTGCACAAACGATCCTCTATAGAAAAGCCTCTTGAGAGACTAAACACCTTCAGATGGGTGAATTATGTAAGAACCGATGTCCACGCAAAGACAATCTATGATACAGGCGGTCCTAATCTCAGCGTGCATGTTCAGAAAAGGTCATCGAACAAGCAAGCCCTGGAAGGGATTGAAAGAGTAATTCACCGGCACTAAAAGTTTTTACCTCCTCGCCATAAGAGGAGAGACATGAAGATACCTTGAGCGTTCCACTCAAGGAGAACCCCGGGTTTTCTTATTAGACCTTCTGGCTAAGAAATAATTTGTGTATGATCATGGTTTCTGAACATGAAGCTTGGGGCATACAATCCTGCCACATCTGCTTTTCTCGAGATCGACCCGCTTAAGTAGATCGACCGATCCATCGGGTTCTGATAAACCCCCAAACAGCATCCATCTCTGGAAAAGAGTCCTTCTGACGTTCTGCCGAACCTGCCAAATTGATTAGGTGTTGTTTTTGTGGCATATTATGGAACAGGGTCGGATTTGATTTTTCTTTGTATTTCTGATAGATTAGACTATCCTTGGAGGGTGGGCATTTGAATTTCTTATAAACAATGGCCAATTAAAACCTGAGGGACGGAATTATGCCAGCAATCGCTTCTCTTGAAGATTTAAAGGCAGCCCAGAAAGATCTTCTGGAAGCCAAGGATCTGGACGAGTTGAAAACGGCCTTCAAGAAATGGCGTCGTATTGGGTGGAAAAATGTCTGTAAGTTGTGGCTTGACGAACGCACCCCAGAACAATTGAAAGGTGAAGGTGGTTAACTCATCACTCAGGAATCCAAACTCATGGTTCCGATACAGAATGCGATTGCGATTTGAGTATTGTCCAGTGAAATATGCGGTACAAAGCAGATATTACAGCGGGCTCCTTAAAGGTCCCCGAGAGTCGAATTATTGCTGATATGCTTCTGCGCGGTATCGGAGAACAGGCTTGGCGGGAGGCCATTATTAAACAGAATATTCTTCAGGCTCGCAATCCAGCTACCGCCATTCGAATCGCAAGACTCGTTCGTATGAGGTTGGAGTTGATGAATACCGAGTTATGGAAGTTGATACGAGATGGTTCCAACAATGTGGCTATTCATGCTCTGCTTGCTGCTGCCGTCAAACATAGCGCTTTGCTGGGGGATTTTCTTGATTTAGTTGTCCGTGAGCAATATCGGATTTTCAGTAAGACTTTATCGAAATCGCTCTGGGAAAACTATCTTGGTAGCTGCCGGTCTCGTGATCCCGAAATGCCGCTCTGGAATGAATCTACGAGAAGGCGACTCCGATCTTCTGTGTTTCAGATACTCTCACAGGCAGGATACCTTGAAAGCACAAGAACCTTAAAGCTTCAGCCGGTCCATATCTCCCCACAAGTGGTTCGCTATCTACAGGACCACGAAGAGGGATATGTCCTCCGTTGCATTCAGGTCAGCCCATGAACGATTATTTGACCGAGCGTTTAAATAAGATTCTGCCCCGGATTATCTCTGATGACTTCCTCAAGGGGAGGGGGATTGGTAACGAGATCGCTTTCTACATCTTTGACTATCCTCCAGAAGATGAGCTGCGAGTTCGGGAGCACATCCATTTCCTACTCGATCATATCCCCAAGCAGAGGCCGGGGCTACGGGTTAAGCACATTAACCTGTTCGATTTCATCCTCGATTACCTCAAGAGTCGTAACCTGCTTGAAAAGGCGCTCAAGATGCAGCGTGAGGAAGGAGATGAGGCCCTTAAGGAGGCTCTAAAGGGTCCGCTGCATGAGAACAAATTGGCAGCCATATTTGTAGAGGTGGCTCAACCGCAGCAAAATGATTTGGTTTTGCTTTCAGGGATAGGGAGCGTGTTTCCACTTCTCAGGTCACACACACTTCTCAACAATCTGCATCCGATTATGGGAAATACGCCACTCGTGATGTTCTATCCGGGACGATATGATGGGCAATCACTTCGCTTGTTTGGTAAACTCAAGAGCAATAACTATTACCGAGCCTTTAAGCTAATCCCATAGGAGAAGTGAATATGAAAGTAGAAAACCTTTTTGAACGTGACATTCGTCGCCCAATCAATGGGGTAGTCAAGGCTGATCAATTGGATGACGCCTCGGTATGGCAGGAACTGGACGAATTCGTTGTTACAAGGGAACTCGACCAGCATTTGCGTAAATTCTTTTCAGCCTATGTTGACGCCATCAATCACCCTAATGATCCAGATGTATCTGGTAAAATCGGCGTCTGGGTTTCAGGCTTCTTTGGATCAGGTAAGTCACACTTGATCAAAGTACTCTCATACCTCTTACGGAACAACACCCACAAACATGATGGTCAGAGTAAACAAGCAGTTGAGTTTTTTGAGAGCAAGGTCAAAGACGCCATGGTTCTTGGCGATATCAAAAGGGCGGTTGTTTCAAATACGGATGTTATCCTTTTTAATATCGATAGCAAGGCGGACCACCGGACGGGTCGGGACGCCATCCTGAACGTTTTTCTCAAAGTCCTCAACGAAATGCAGGGTTACAGCGGTGATCACCCTCACATTGCTCACATGGAACGCTACCTTGAAAATAAGGGAAAACTGAAACAGTTTCATGATTCATTTCTTGCAACTACCGGTTCCGAGTGGTTCGCCGAGCGAGATGCTTATCATTTCCACAGAGATCAGGTGATGCAGGCCCTTATAGAGACCCTCGGGCAAAGCAAGGAATCTGCTGAGAAATGGATTGACGGGGCTGAGACCAGCTTCGCCCTGACGGTAGAAAACTTCTGCAAGTGGGTTAAGGAATACCTGGAATCCAAGGGAAATGATCACCGGATCATCTTCTTGGTGGATGAGGTGGGGCAGTTTATAGGCACCGATTCCCACCTTATGCTTAGCCTACAGACAATTACGGAAGAACTGGGTACTATGTGTAAGGGCCGGGCGTGGGTTGTCGTGACATCCCAGGAGGACATCGAGGCGGTTATTGGAGAGATGAGGCAAGTCAAAGCCAATGACTTCTCAAAAATTCAAGGTCGTTTTAAGACCCGTTTATCGCTTTCCAGCGCAAATGTCGATGAAGTGATCCAATCAAGGTTACTTGCAAAGCGACCTGAGGTCGTCAGCGAACTGCGGGGTCTCTTCAGCGAAAAGGGCGACATTATCAAAAACCAGCTGACATTCATAGGCTGCGGTATGACCCTCAAACCATACAAAGATAGTGACGATTTCGTTAAAAACTACCCTTTCGCTCCTTACCAGTTTCAACTTGTTCAAAAGATTTTTGAATCGATCCGCAAAGCCGGGGTCACAGGGCTCCACCTGTCCCGTGGTGAGCGGTCAATCCTTGATGCCTTTCAGTCAGCCGGTAAGCTGGTTGGTTTGAAGGATGTCGGCATCCTTGTGCCGCTTTACCATTTCTATCCCTCTATTGAGAGCTTCCTCGACACAGCGGTGAAGCGTACCATCGACCAGGCAAAAGACAATGCCAGCCTGGAACAGCCGTTTGATGTCCATCTGCTTCAAATTCTCTTCCTTATCCGGTACGTCGAAGAGATCAAGGGAAATGTCGATAACCTCATCACACTTTGCATGGAAGAAATTGATGCTGATAGGCTGGCCCTTCGCCGCAAAATTGAAGAAAGCCTTCAGCGGCTGGAAAAGGAGACCCTTATCAGTCGCAATGGAGACGTATACTTATTCCTCACAAATGAGGAACGAGACATCAACCGGGAGATTAAATCGGTTGATCTCGGTAGCGGAGAGGAGTCCAAATTCCTTGGTGAACTAATATTTAACGACGTGCTAAAAGATCAGCGAAAATATCGTTATCCAGTCAATAAAATGGATTTTTCGTTCAACAGGCTCTGCGACCTGCAGCCCATTGGAAACCGTTTAGATGGTGCGTTGCAGGTGGCGATTGTTACCCCTCTCAATGAAGAATACGATTTGTATGATAAAGGGAAATGTGTCCTTGAAAGCACGGCAGAAAGTGGGCATGTCCTAATCAAATTAGGTAATGAGGAGACTCTTGGAAGGGAACTGCGGACTTATCTGCAGACGGAAAAGTATGTGAAACATAAAAACGACGGGACACTTCCTGAATCAACCAAGCGCATTCTGCGAGGCATTTCCGAGGATAATCAGGAACGAAGGAACCGCTTGGTAGCGCTTTTAGCAGAGATGGTTGCTGGAGCTGACTACTATGCTGCAGGCCAATCGCTTAAGCTCAAAGCCACTGCACCAATGGCCGCACTCAATGAAGCCATCGAATATCTTGTTCAGAATACCTTCACTAAAATGGGCTATCTGAAACATCTCAACCCGGAGCCTTTAAAGGAAATACAGGCCATTCTACGCAGCAACGACATCGGGCAGCAAACTCTGGCCCTCGAAATGGAGGAAGGAAACAAACAGGCCATTGATGAACTGCGCAGTTATATTGAGCTCTCTTATCACGCCAACAAGCAAAATGTCCTCCATGATATGATCGAGAAGCGATATGCACTCCGTCCTTATGGTTGGCCTGATGGCGAAGTCCTTATACTCATCGCCCGACTAATGGTTCTGGGTGAAATTAGCCTGATGATGGAAGGTGCTTTGGTTCCCATTGAAAAGGCATACGACGCCATCACCACGCCGAGCAAGCAACGTAAGATAGTCGTTGTCAAACGGCAAGCCTCCGATCCTAAGGCCCTACAAACTGCCCGGAGTCTTGGGAAGGAGTTATTTCATGAGATGGGGCCGGATGGTGAAGATGCTCTTTTCTCCTTTTTGCAGGATAAGTTTAGAAGTTGGCAATCCTCATTAAACAGCTATAAACCCTTAGCCGATACAGGGGACTACCCGGGTAAGGATGAAATTGCTGACGGCCTTATCTTGATCAAGAAGCTTCTGGGATGCGACAGCAGCTATAAGTTTATCGAACAGTTTAATAGCCAGAAGAAAGCGCTGCTCGATCTGGCAGACCAATTCAATGACCTGGAGCACTTCTATGAGCACCAAAAACCGACTTGGGAGAAACTTCGTAAAGCATACTCACGATTCCGGTTGAACCAGTTGGAACTTGAGAGGGATATTCAGGCTGGACCGGCTCTCAAACGGATGAAGGAAATCTTGGAAGCGCCCAGTCCCTACGGTCTCATAAAGGAAGCTGAAGACCTAATCACAAAGGTGAACAATGTCAACTCGGGGCTTGTTACCACAAATCGAAAACAGGCGATCGGGAAGATCAAGGGATTTATTGACACCTTGACAAAGGATATCCAAACAGGCCAAGGTAACGAGACACTTAGATCCTCCTGCCTCAAGCCGCTGGAAGCGCTTTGTAACCAGATTGAAATCCAAAACAGCCTGGCTCATATTACGCAGGCAGAGACCGAGGCTCTAAAACAGTACGATGCTTCAATTCAGCTCATCGAAGAATATGTTAAGAAGGAAGCGGAAAAAAACCTTGGTAAAGGAACTGGGGCCGAACCAAAACCGACCGTAAAGAAACAACGGATCGTTGAACCGGCAAAAATGGTTAAAACTTCATATATAGAGACCCTCGAAGAAGTGAACAGTTTCATTAAAACCCTCCGAGAGGAGCTTGAGGAGGCCATCGCCAAGGATGAGCGAATCAAGATTCGTTAAGGCAGACCGAAAGTTGATTCCATGAACCGTGCCAAACTCAAGAATTATGCGCCACAAGCTCGCCGGGATTTCATCCAAACGGTTACAGACCGAGCAGCATATTATGGTCTGACTCCCAAGAAGACTGAGGCGATCATCGAAAAAGGAGACGTGGCCCTCATCGCTGGTAGGGCATTCTCTCGTTCTGTGGTTCAGAAGAGGAGGGCATTGGAGGACAGGATTTCCCAGCATGGCTTTGAGCAGGTCATGGAAATGATGGCCTATACCTGGTTCAATCGATTCGTGGCTATTCGCTTTATGGAAATACACGGTTACCTGGACCATGGCTACCGAGCGCTCAGTCACCCGGAGGGGAAAGCGATTCCCGAAATCCTTGAACATGCCGAGCATGTCGATCTGCCAGGGCTGGACAGAAATAAGGTTATCGAACTAAAGCTCGAAGGCACTAAGGAAGAAGAGCTTTATCGTATGGTTCTTATTGCTCAGTGCAATGCCTTGCACTCTGCCATGCCCTTTCTCTTCGAGAGAGTCGACGATCCAACTGAGCTTCTCCTTCCTGATAATCTTCTCAGCACGGATTCTGTCATTCGGCACATGGTAAGTGAAATCCCTGAAGAGGACTGGGAAGAGGTCGAGATCATCGGCTGGATGTATCAGTTCTATATCTCCGAGAAAAAAGACGCGCTCATGAAAGCGAAAAAGGCGTATAAGACGGAGGACATACCTGCCGTCACCCAGCTTTTTACACCGAATTGGATCGTAAAATATCTGGTGCAGAATTCGCTTGGCGCCAAATGGCTGGCCACATATCCGAACTCGCCCTTACGGCACCAGATGGCATATTATATCGAACCTGCCGAGCAGACGCCAGAAGTCCATGCCCAACTCAAGGCCATCACGCCGGAAAGCCTCAACCCGGAAGAAATCACCCTGCTGGATCTTGCCTGCGGATCGGGGCATATTTTGGTTGAAAGCTACGACCTGTTCAAGGCGATTTACCAGGAGCGAGGCTACAGGGCCAAGGATATTCCTCGGCTGATTCTGGAGAAGAACCTGTACGGCCTGGAGATTGACGACCGAGCGACCCAACTTGCCGGATTTGCTCTGATGATGAAGGCAAGGGGCGATGACAGAGAGATATTTAAGAAAGGTGCAAAACCGAATGTGGTGGCTATTAAAGAGATGACAGCTCCCGCAATAAAAGAAAAAACACCAGAAGGGGCCAATGATCTTGTAGAACTTTTCAAGGATGCCAAAACCTGCGGTTCTCTTATCCGTGTGCCGGAAGAACAGGCCAAAAAATTACCGGGCATTAAGAAAGCTGTCGAAGAAAGAAAATCCGCCGACGATCTTTGGACAGCTAAATACTATGAAGAGTTGGCAGGGATACTTCCTCAGGCAGAGTTGTTGTCAAAGCACTACGACTGTGTGGTTGCCAACCCGCCGTATATGGGCGGAAGAGGCATGAACGTCACTCTTAAATATTTTGCCAGGGCCCAATATCCCGACACCAGGTCAGACCTTTTTGCGATGTTCATTGAGCGCGGGTTTGAGATGGCCAAAAAGGACATTGGATATAACGCAATGGTCACGATGCAGAGTTGGATGTTTCTGTCATCATTTGAGGAATGCCGCCAACTTTGGCTGGACACTAAAACAATTCAAAGTATGGCGCATTTAGGCGCGCGGGCATTCAGCACGATCTCGGGTGAAGTGGTTACTGTTACAGCATTTACATTTTTAAATCATCATTTAAAACAATTCAAGCCGACCTTCTTGCGGTTGATTGATGGAGATGAAGAGGATAAGAAGCAAGGTATTATTTATAAGAATAACCCATTCAATCGGACTATTCAGGACGAGTTCAAAAAGATCCCTGGCGCACCCATCGCGTATTGGATGAGCGGGCAAATGAGGAGTGCCTTTGAAAAGTCAGAAAAGTTTTCTCAGATAGCTGAGATTAAATCTGGTGTCTTAACAGGAAATGACAAGTGTTTTGTTCGATATTGGTTTGAGGTTAGCTTCTTTGACATCGGATTTCAATTAGGCAACTATGATGAAATGAAACACCACAACAAAAAATGGATGCCAATAACAGGTGGTGGTGATCAAAAGAAATGGTATGGGGGATTAGAATCAGTTGTCAATCTAAAGGATGAAGGGGCAGAGATCAAGAGCTTGGAAGGGAATAATTATAGATTGCGAAATCCTGAATTTTATTTCAAGGAGGGCTTAAACTGGAATTTAGTGGCATCGTCTACGAATTCGTTTCGCCTCTCCCCAAAACACATCTTATTTGGTAATTCTGTGCGAACAGCATTTATTCCCCATAAAATATGTTACTTTCTAGGATTGCTTAATTCAAAAGTAATTGATCAGATTAGCAAATGCATTAATCCAACGATGAATTTAAATAACGAAAATGTAGCTGTTTTTCCAGTATTAAGAATATCCAAGGATCAATCTGTTCTAGACATAGTAAGTAATCTCTTGGAGTTATCACGTTTGGATTGGAATACTTTCGAGATTAGCTGGGATTTTTCGATATCACCTTTTCTAAAGCATAAATCCACAAAGAATACTTTAGCTACTATTGAAAAAGATTATCGTAGCTATCGCGTCCTATGTCAACAAATGACCGATCAAATGAAACAGCTTGAAGAAGAAAACAACCGCATCTTCATCGAGGCCTACGGTCTGCAGGACGAGATTACTCCAGATGTACTGCTTGAGGAGATCACACTCTTTGCTAATCCTTGTTACCGCTTCAAAGGCGATCTTACGGATGATGAACGCGAGGCACGGTTTAAAGAAGATACTATGGAGGAGCTTATCAGTTACTCAATTGGTTGCATGATGGGTCGGTATTCGCTGGATATGGCCGGCCTTGTGTACGCGAATGCAGAGAATAAAGGTTTTGACGCTTCAAAGTATAAAACATTTCCTACTGATCAGGACGGTATTATTCCAATAATGGAAGGGGAATGGTTTCCCGAAGACGCCAGCAACCGGCTGGTAGAATTTATAGGCGTTGCGTGGCCCAAGGAACATTTTGAGGAAAACCTCAAGTTCATCGCTGATAGCCTCGACCCAAACCGAAGAGAATATCCTCAAGGCACGATCCGGAAATATCTCGCTACAGGATTCTTCAGGGACCATCTTAAGATTTACAAGAACCGCCCAATCTATTGGCTTTTCTCAAGTGGTAAACAACGAGCCTTCCAATGCCTTGTTTACCTTCATCGCTACCACGAGGGGACCCTATCGCGAATGCGCACGGAGTATGTGATTCCACTTCAGGGCAAAATAGCTTCCCGGATTCAGCAATTGGCCGAGGATATTCAGAAATCAACTTCCACATCATACGGTAGAAAGCTGGAAAAGGAACGGGGAACTCTTGTTAAGCAGCAAGCTGAATTAAAGGCATTTGATGAAAAATTGCGCCATTACGCCGATCTAAGGATCAGTCTTGATCTCGATGACGGAGTAAAAGTCAACTATGGTAAGTTCGGCGACCTCCTGGCTGAGGTTAAAACAGTGACCGGAGGTAGCGACGAGTGATTGACACCAAACAAATCAATGAGGCTCTGGACCGCCTTTTCAATGAAGAGGGACAGAGGATCATTTTCTGGAACGACCCAGAGCAAGAGTTTCTTGAGTTCATGGATCGTTTGCCTTTTCTGACGCTTGGGAAAACAACAGTAAACATATTACGCCTCGACAAAATAGGTGCCTTGAAAGCTAAGATCCAAATTGAGCTTGAGAGTCCAATAGGAAGATTTCTTCTTTATTCGCCTAATGAGGAACCAGACTACGAAAATGATTGGTTGCTTGACATTCGACTATACAGCCGGAATTTCAGGGCCGACAAAGCATCAATCATCCTCGATGAACTTGGCCTGGCCAACCAACACCTTCGCCAGCACTTGGCTGAGCGTAGGAAATTCTTCGACAACAAGGAACGCCTTCAAAAGCTAAAGCCACTAATCGCGGTAGACGATACTGCAACCGACATTGATCGTAAGATAATCTCAGTTGTTGTGAAAGCTGAACAATCTGAATTCTTCAATATCGTACGTAGCTTATTCCATGGATATACCGAAAACGGTGAAGAGATTGATTTGGATAGAACGCCATTGGTATGGGAGCAGGTCGAAAAATTTGACCTTGCCCAACCATTCTGGGAGATGACGAAGATAACATTCGGGTATGCGGACGAAAATCCATCCCTGAAAAAGCTCTTGATCCGTCTTATTGTTACAGACTATGCTTACCACTTGAAAGCTGATCTGCCAACGGCCTTGCATCATCTGGTATTACCTCCTTCTGGTCGGTCCAACGCTATTGTCTGTCTGGCCCAATGGCGTGACAGTGCCAGCAGAGGTAGTAGTTATGACAGGCTGTCTGGAGAGGTAGCGAAGCTAATTAGGCTGGAGGATCATCTGCATGGATTGGAAATTGACGCTCTGGAAAACGTGATGACCTTCTTAGAAGTTGAAAAATCAATAGCCAGTAGCCTAAGAGAACGTGTGCAAAATACTGCAGAAACTATAAATGTTGAGGAGGTGCGGGCTGTTGCCAGCCAAAGGCAGGCCGGACATTGGGCCTCGCCAAATGTGATTGGAGCCATCGAAGTTCCCCGTAAGGCTTATTACGCCGTTTACGATGCCTTGGTCGCTGCTGCTGAATTCTTCGCCCTTCGCAATCAACATCAACAGGGGTTTGACTTCCCAGATGCCCAGACGATGTACCATGCTTATATGGATAGACTTTATCGGTTCGACCAGTTGTACCGGCACTTCTGTGAAGCCGCTGATCAGGCTGAGTCCCAGGGCTGGAACATACTTAAGCCCCTGAGAGACGCCATGGAAGGTAGTTATACAAACTGGTATGTTCCTAATCTTGCATTGAGTTGGGGGAAATTTATTGAACCAAACCAGGAAGCATCCCTTTTAAAAAGATGGCAAATAGGACAGGTTCCTAACCAGTATCGGTTCTACGAAACAAATATTCGTCCCCGACTGGAGGAGGCAGAGACCCGTAAAGCCTACGTCATCATCAGCGATGCATTCCGTTACGAGGCAGCCCAGGAGCTTGCTCGTGAACTAAATGGTAAGTATCGTTTTGAAGCAACACTTGCATCACAACTTGGCGTGCTCCCTTCATTCACTTCGCTTGGTATCGCCAGTCTGCTGCCCCATGAGACATTGACGTTTAAGCCGAATGGCGAGGTCCTTGTCGATGGAAGGCCAACCAATTCATTAGACCAGAGAAGCGAAATTCTCAAAGACATGGGCGGCATGGCATGTTCATCCAAAGACTTGATGGCAATGAAAAAGGATGAGGGGCGGGAGTTTGTAAGTGGAAAGCGGGTTGTCTATGTTTTCCATAACAAGATCGATGCGGTTGGTGACGACAGCAAGACAGAAGACAGCACACTCGAAGCCGTGCGGTTGGCGATTAATGAGTTGGCCTCACTGGTTACTTACATCATAAACAACTTAAACGGCAACTATATTGTTATCACGGCAGACCATGGATTCCTTTTCACTAAAACGGCGCCTACTGAACCGGACAAGAGCAAGCTGGAGGAAAAACCAGAAGGGACTGTCAAGGCGAAGAAACGATATCTGATCGGCCTCAATTTACCCGAACATGAAGCAGTATGGCATGGGAAGACGGCCATTACGGCCAGGGCAGAAGGGGGCATGGAGTTTTGGATTCCTAAGGCGGCAAATCGGTTCCATTTCGTTGGAGGAGCACGGTTTATCCATGGTGGCGCTATGCTTCAAGAAATCGTGGTCCCCGTCGTCATTGTCAAGCATATCAAGGGCAAGTCGGTCAAGGAAACAAAGACAAAGACCGTTACTGTGCGTGTCTTAGGGGGTACTCACAAGATTACGACAAATCGGCATCGATTCGAACTGATCCAAATGGAAGCGGTGGGAGATCGGGTGAAGCCAATCACGCTAAAGGTGGCGGTCTATGAAGGCGATGAGCCGGTAACAAATACGGAGACCGTTATCTTCGATAGTATATCGGACAAAATGGATGAGCGGAGGAAATGGGTTAATTTAGTTTTACAAGACCGGGAGTATAACAAGAAAACCTCTTATCGGCTTGTTCTGCGGGATGCCGAGACCGGCATCGAAGAGCAGAGCGTGCCTGTGGTAATCGACAGGGCATTCTATGATGACTTCTGATAATACTACAATCGACACAAGCCTGGACGACCTCCTGAATCGGCACTTTGCAGGTCGGGTCGTGAGGAAGGACTTAACCAAGCTGGTTAAAGAAGGAGCAAACGTACCCGTTTATGTGCTGGAATACCTCCTCGGCAGTTATTGTGCTTCAAACGACGAGCAGGTAATCCAAGAAGGACTAAAAACAGTCAAACGTATTTTGGCTGAGAACTATGTCCGACCTGACGAGGCGGAGAAGGTCAAATCGACGGTCCGAGAACGTGGGAGCCTTAAGGTCATCGACAAGGCAACAGTCGCACTGAACGAAAAACGGGATGTTTATGAGGCCCTTCTTGCCAACCTCGGCGTGAAGGGGGTTGAGGTTGACAGCAACACAGTCAAGAAATATGAGAAGCTTTTGGTCGGGGGGATTTGGTGTATTGTGACCCTGGAATACTTTTTCGAGGAAGGTCAAAAGGGATCCCCCTTTATTCTAAGGGAGTTAAAACCGATCCAGATGCCCAACATGGATCTTGAAGAATTATTCGAGGGACGGAGAGCTTTTACAGAAGAGCAGTGGGTTGATGTCCTGCTACGTTCAACCGGCATGGAACCAACAAACTTCCCCGAGCGGGTCAAGTGGCATTTATTGGCTCGAATGATCCCACTGGTTGAGAATAATTACAACTGCTGTGAACTTGGTCCACGAGGCACAGGGAAAAGTCACATCTATAGAGAAATTAGCCCCAACAGCATCCTAATCTCAGGGGGGCAAACGACGGTTGCCAACCTCTTTTACAATATGGCTCGTCATATGGTTGGTCTGGTTGGCCTATGGGATGTAGTGGCCTTTGACGAAGTGGCTGGAATATCTTTCAAAGACAAAGATGGTGTACAGATAATGAAGGACTACATGGCTTTGGGATCGTTTGCGCGTGGCCGGGATACCATCAACGCCTACGCTGCAATGGTCTTCGTAGGCAACCTGAACCAGCCGGTTGATACCCTCGTGAAAACAAGCCATTTATTAGCCCCGTTTCCAGATGACATGATCGATTCAGCCTTCTTTGATCGATTCCATGCATATATCCCAGGGTGGGAAATTCCAAAGATGCGGCCTGAGTATTTTACGAACCAGTATGGCCTCATCGTAGACTATCTTGCTGAGTGGATGCGGGAGATGCGGAAACGGAACTTTGCGGATGCCATTAACAAGTTCTTTAAATTAGGGCGAGATCTGAACCAGCGAGATACCATTGCTGTGAAACACACCGTCTCTGGCCTTCTTAAACTCCTATATCCCCATGAGGGATACACCAAGGATGCCGTTCGTCGCTGTTTAGAATACGCCCTCGAAGCCCGACGTAGGGTTAAGGAACAGCTTAAAAAAATTGGGGGGATGGAGTTCTTTGACGTTCATTTCAGCTACATCGATCAGGAGACGATGGAGGAGAAATTTATTAGCGTGCCAGAACAGGGTGGCGGATTGCTAATACCAGATGGCCCACTAAATCCTGGTGTTCTCCATACCGTTGCAACTGGAAGCGGGGGACATCTGGGCTTGTATCGTGTTGAGACTCAAGTCACTGCGGGGAATGGGACTCTTAAGACATCTGGTCTTGGCTCCAGCACTGCGGCCAAGGAGGCAATCAAGATAGGATTCGATTTCTTCAGGGCCAATGCTTCACGGGTCAGTGCATCGATCAAAGCTGGAGATCACGACTATCATCTTCATATTGTTGAACTCCAAAACAGTGGACCTGCCACAGCGTTGACGCTTTCAGCCTTTGTTGCTCTCTGTTCCGCCGTTCTCGGGAAGCCTGTGCAACAGCAAATCGTTGTTCTTGGAAGCATGAGCTTAGGTGGAAATATTATTCCGGTTGAGAATTTAGCTGAATCGCTTCAGGTTGCCTTCGACAGTGGAGCAAAGCGAATCCTTCTCCCTATGGCAAGTGTGAGGGATATTCCGACAATACCTGGCGAGTTATTCGCCAAATTCCAAACGAGCTTTTATTCCGATCCAACTGATGCAGTTTTCAAAGCCATGGGGGCTCTTTGATGAAATGAATCAAAAGTTGAGGTGTCTGGTTTATAACATCTGTATCTCTTTTTAAATATTAGCAGCGGTAGTAGGACAATTGGAGGTCGTCTGTTTATGCCAATATACGAGAAAAGCACGAATCAGCTTTTGACCGAGTATTTGGACTCGA
>Ga0315273_10002409_pt1 | contig 22080 bp, 31 predicted proteins | sample YL17G02_0_MG_FD_205753 | JGI IMG/M metagenome (GOLD analysis project Ga0315273, IMG submission 205753) | Sediment microbial communities from Yellowstone Lake, YNP, Wyoming, USA - YL17G02_0 | ecosystem: Environmental > Aquatic > Freshwater > Lake > Sediment | place: USA: Wyoming | collected...
CAATGAGCTGCAACAAGCTCATTGTTTCATAATCATTCTAGAAATAAATATCTTTTAGCAAGACGCAATTCATCTGTCAGTTAAAACAGACAGATTTCTTGCTAACCTTTAAAAGTGAATTCTTTCTTTAATCTTTATGATCAAGAAAACAAGGTTTGACTCATTTTGCGTAAATGGTTTTGCAGAAGGATGTAAATACTGTGTTCAAGGAAGGAAACTTGTGCTTTTCATTTCTGGAAAGTGTTCAAGAAATTGTTTTTATTGTTCTCTTAGCAACAAAAGAAAAAATGTTAATAAAATCTGGGCAAATGAAAGAGAATGTAAAAATGTTAAGGAGATGATCGAGGAATGTGTTGCAAGTCAATCAAAAGGGGCAGGAGTTACAGGAGGAGATCCGTTGCTTTGTTTAAATAAAACAATAAACTTTGTTAAAGCATTAAAGAAAAAATTCAAGTCATCTCATGTGCATATATATCTTCCTACAGATTTAGTTACAGGGGAAAAATTAAGAAAATTAAAAAAAGCCGGAATTGATGAAGTAAGATTTCACCCTAAATTTCTTGAAGGAGAATTTGGCAAGGAAGTTGACAAGATAAAACTTGCTGGTAAGTTCTGGGCAAGGCGAAATATTGGAATAGAACTCCCAATGTTTCCTGATAAAGTGAAAGAAACTTCGAGGATCATCAAAGCAGTTTCTCGTCTCATTGGATTTGTTAATCTTAATGAGCTTGAAATAAGTGATACAAACTTTAATTATATGATCAAGAAGTATGAAATAAATGAGGACACTTACACAATAAAAGGATCAAGAGAAGCTGGCTTGGCTGTTTTGAAAGAGTGTGAAAGATTAGACTTTAAGTTAAAAATACATCTTTGCACTGCAAGAACAAAGAATCTTTTTCAATATAAAAACAGATTAAAACTGAGAAAAATCCTGCCTTTTGGGTTTAAAACTCAAGATGGAAGTGTAAAGTATTTTGTTATATACAATAAAGATATCAGTGCTAAAAATAGGAAAGCCCTGTTAGATAAACTTGGAGACCAGATTTATGTTGATAATAAAAATAAGAGATTAATTCTTTCTGAAAAAGCCGCGAATCAGATAATTGGAAAAGCAAAGATAAAGAGGGTTGAAGAGATGCCTACATGGGATGCATGTGTCCTTGAGATGGAAGATACTTGAGGTGTGATAAAACATAGAGATATATAAAATTGAGGCGATCGGTGGCCGACATAAAATTGGTAATCATTAATTTTATATATTCTTTTTGATAAACAATTTATGGATTTAGGTAAAAAGAGGCAAAGACTGAAAGACATCTTAAAAGAGAACAAAGCATTTACAGAAACAGAGTTAAAACGTATTCCAAGAAGTTTTGATATAATCGGGGAGATAATCATAATACAGATTCCCCATGAACTTAAAAAGAAAGAAAAAATTATCGCTGAGAGTTTGTTAAAACAACATAATAATATCAAGACAATTTATGCAAAAGGAAAGTTTTATGGAAGATTGAGAAAACCAAAACTTAGATGGATTGCCGGTAAGAAAACTTCTGAGACGGTCTATAAAGAAGCAGGGTGCCTTTTCAAAATGGATGTTAAAACTTGTTTCTTTTCTCCTAGACTTTCTACTGATAGACTTGAAATTGCAAATATATGTAAAAAAGGAGAAAATGTGCTTGTTATGTTCTCAGGAGTTGCCCCATATGGAATTGTTATCGCGAAAAATTCTTGCGTTAAAAGGGTTGTTTGTGTTGAATTAAGCAAGGAAGCCAGTGAATATGCTAAAGAGAATGTAAAACTGAATAGATTGATTAATGTGGAGATTATTCAGGGCGATGTTAAGAGAATATGTCCTTTGTTAAAAAAGAAAAAAGATCTTTTTGACAGGATTATAATGGGAAGGCCGCAATTGAAAGATACTTTCTTGAAAGAAGCGTTTATGGTTGTGAAAAAAGGAACAATTGTGCATTTTCAGGATTTCATTAATGAACAAGATTTTGTAAAAGGGGTTCATATTAAGAGAGTTATGGATGCTGCTAAGAAGGCAAAGAGAAAAGTTGAGATCCATGGAACAAAAATAATTAGGGAACTCGCGCCTTACAAGCATCATGTGAGGGTTGATTTTAAGGTTTTAAGTTGAAATTGAATAAGATGATGTGTGTAATCCACGGACATATGTCACCCCCTAAAATAATCTAGAAAAATCAAAGTAAATGTTTGCCGGACACTTATTTTCTAAACTAGAATGAGGTCGAAAGTGATTATACCTCATTCTAAAAAGTTCTAAATCATTATTGCAAAAAGGTAATTCTTTTTCTAGAGTCTGGAAAAATCTTTCAATTTTTCCAGTTGTAGTTGGTGAGTGAATTGCTGTTCTTATGTGTCTAATTCCTCGACGATTACACCATCTATCAAACTTGCTATGTTTGCTTCTCAAGCCAAACACAGAGCCATTATCTGATAAGATCTCTCTTGGCTTTCCATGAATTCCTATTATCTTATCTAAACAAGAAGTTATAACTGAAGTTGAAATGTTGTTCAGCTCAAACAAACCCAAACAATATCTCTCGCAGTCATCTATGACTGCGAAAAGGTATTTTCCACATACCTTTTGATCTGAAATATCCATCTGCCATAAAGAGTTTGGATGTTTTCTTTGCCAACGGACATATTTTATCCGTTTTTTTCTATTTTTGTCGGGATGAGTTAGATTATTTCTTCTAAGAATTTTGTTGATTGATGTATGCCCAATATCAACAAAATTCTCGATTTTTTCTGCTCCCCAACCAGTTTTCTTTTTTAGGGTAATAATTTTTTCTTCAATTTCCGGAGTGATTTTATAATAAATTGTCTTCGGTCTTTTCGATTTATCACATAAATCCCATTCTTCAGAGTTCAGTTTTTTATTCCATCTCTGAAGCGTTCTTTTGCACACATCATAACCAAATTGTGCAAGAAGAATTTTTCTGCATTGATTATTTGTATGTCCTTTAATTTTTAGTTTGAAAAATTCTTTTCTAGCGTCTTCTTTTTTCATCAAGAAGACATAAAATTAGAGCAGAACTAATTTTCGGTTATCCCATGACATATGTCTCTGGCTCATACAGCATTTTAGAAATATGCACTTTTAGTAAGACACAATTCATCTATTGGCTAAAGCCAACAGATTTCTTGCTAACCTTTAAAAATGTTTTGGGACGCCCACAACATAAAGAGAACTAAGATAATAACTAATTTACAAAGACTCCAAGCTTCTCAAACACCTCTTTTATCTTACTGATAATCTCCTGTTCACTTGCGTTTAATCTTTTAACTAATTTCTCTTCTTGGATTTTTTCATTCTTTAGGTCATTAATTTTGAGAATCATGCTTGATGACTCAGAATATAATCTTTGTATCATCTGCTCATCTTTCTCATTTTGGATTTTGTCTTTCAATAACTCTTCTTTTTTATTATTGGTCTTCTTTATAATGTCAGAAACCTCTTTAGTAACCAAGTTAGCAGTATTTAGTAAATCCAAAATTTCTTTTCCATTATCTTGTTGAAAGTTTTTCTGAAAATTTTCTTTGTATAGGTTTATTATTTTCATTTTATTCTCAAAAATATGAAAAAAGTTTCCCAGGGCTTTAAAATCAATGAGCTGCCTTAGAATCTGAATATCTTTTTCTAAATCTGTTTCAAGAGATTTTACCTTCTCTAATCTTTTTAGATATTCCAAATGTTCTGGATTTTTTTTGATTCTCTCGATTTCTTCAAGAGTTTTTTTGTTTTGTTCTTCTTTAAAATTTATTTGCCGATCTATAGACACTATAGACTGATTAATTTTATTAATTTCTTCTTTAACTTTCTTAAACTGTTTGAGTTCTAGTTCAATAAAGGGAATTGTTTCAAAAGAATGGATGATCTGTTTGTTCTCATTGAACAGATTGATTAATTCTTTGGAAAAGAATTTTAATTCATTTTTTATGTCTTCCATTTCTTTTCCAATTAAAATCGTAGTTCTTTCATAACTTAAATGTGAACTCCTATTAAAAAGCAAGAAGAGTGTGTCTATATTAAAAATAATTTTTTCAAGTTTATTCCCCTTTAGATTATTTAAGTCATTGAGAAGAAATTCAATCATTTCAATATATTCTTTTCTTCCTTCTTTCACAACATACTTAATTCTATCTTCAACTTTTTTTGATTCAATATCAACTTTTTTTAAGAAATTTATTTTCTCTTTGATTCTGATGGTGAGAGCACCAATCCTATCTTTGATTAAATCTAAGGTCTTTTTTTCTCTAATCTCCAGTTCTTTTCTTTTATTCTCAATATAATCCGGAATATCGGAGAAGGCTATTCTTTCCTTTTTGGCTTCTTCAACTTCTTTTTCTTTAACTATCCCCTTTAGAAAATCAAAGATTCCCATCTGTATATACAGAGTTCGTATTAAAAAACCTTTAGAAATCTTACCCTCTGCATCTGTTTATTTAAATGTAGTGAATAAACGCCCGCACCGGTAGTCTAATTACAGAACAGAGACTCGTACTTTTATCCTATTAATTGAAAGTCTCTTGCACATGGTTTGTGAGATTTATATGCTTCTACGTTTTTCAAATGCCCAGCTAAGGATTCATATAATTTATCCAATTCCGCAGCAGTATGCCCTGCTCCAGGTTCAACAGCCGAGCCAAAACCTGTTGGATCAATTGAAATTGTATAGTTTGCAGGACTTTTTGTATCAAAACAAGAATCTACGCACATGTTAACTGGTGGCCTGCTCCTAGTACTTAACCAAACCCATATATCAACGGGGTCCTTTTTATCTGCATTAAATTCATAATTAGAAAATCTTACTCTATCATCAAAATAAAGATCATCTTCAAGATGATCTCTTCTGTCAACTTGAAATCCTCTTCCAATTAAAACCTCGACTAAAGTTCTTTCAATTGATTCAGGACTTTCAGTTCCAAATATTAAAAATCTTGCCATTTTGATTATCTCAGAATAAGGTTTCTGTTAACCATCACCTCATAGAATTTATCTTTTTGGGGTTTATAAGTTTTTCTTAGAATATTCGACGCCTGGACAAAAAGTCTATACGCCCGCACCGGGATTCGAACCCGGGTTGCAACCGTTCCGCGTTTTAAAGGCAAATTAATTTTCTACCTTCCTAGAGTTTCTTTTATGAAAAGAAACTGTAGCGTGACAGGGTTGAGTGTTAGCCATTGCACCATGCGAGCAAGTAACTATAAGAAAAATTTTGCTTATTTAAACATTTTTGTTCTAAAGAAAAAGGCTTAAATAAGGACTAATCTCCTTATATTCGGTTGGTTGTGGGGGTTGGTCTAACCCAGCAACTTTCATCAACCGGCCACTTTTTTATTTCTCTCTATTAATCCTCTAGATTATGTCTTTTTTGAGCATTTCCAGAAAAACTTGGGGGTTTGTTTCAAGCATCACACGACTTTTGAAATCATCTTGCAGGATGTTGGCGAGGAAATTTGTTATTGTTGAATCACTTGATACAAGGAAAGGATAGCCAAAATGTATGTCCACCCCTAAACTAGCGAAGAACATTCCAATAGCAAGGGCTTTTTCTGTTATTGGCATAGGACACGACACAAGGAAAGGGAGATCTGTGATTTGTGTTTCTTTCTTATTTAATTTACTTGAAGCTTCTGCTATTTTTTTAAAAAGTTCTGCTATTCTTGAATTATTAACACAGGATCCTAGATGAAAGATTTTTTTTCCATCTAGCAAACCTTGTTTTCCAAACTCAAAAGCGACACACCCAGTTGTTAAGATCAAGTAATCCTTACCAAGTTCTTTGAAAACAGATATCCATTGATCTTTTTCTTTAACTCTAGGATTTACACATCCAACAACCGCGATTATTCCTTTTAACGCCCCTGATTGAATTTGTTGGGCTATTTCTCCTGGTTTTATTGGAAAGTTGTCTTCTGTAAAACCAACTACCACTTTTTTCGGGAGATTTTTTGAGCTATTAAAATTAGTTTCTTTTCTTGCTGTTCTATTTAGTCTTGCAAGTTCTATAATGCGTTTTGCTGCTTCTTGTGCATCTTTTTTATTTTTAATTGGAATGTGAATTGCCCCGGGAATCTTGCATAGATCATTTGTTGTGATAAGTTTAGTGTGATAACATTCACAAAGATTTTCTAAACTAGGCATGATGCACTGGACATCCACAACCATCGCCTCTATGACCCCTGTTGCAATAACATCTTCTTGCAAGACGAAGTTAGCAGCCATTGGAATTCCGTGTCTTGCTAGCAAAGCAGAGCCTGTACAACACACGCCAACAAGATTTATGTCTGAATTTCTTGGTTGTTTAGCTTCTTCTGCAAGTGCCTCTGCAAAACTTGGTTCGTGGCCATGCACCGCAATATTAATCTTGTCTGGTTTTATCACATTCAAATTTAGTTCAGCTTCTTTTATTTTTGGCTTACCAAAAGTCCTATCTTCTAGTTCTGTTGCCAAATACAGTCCATAGTAACCATCGATTATCCCTAGTTTGAAACACCATGCAAGAACATCTTTGTAGTCTGCATCAACACCCATCGTTGAAAGATGCAACGCTTCGGATATTTCTTTGAAATGCTCCATCCTTATTTTTGGAAGAATCCCCATCTTATCCCAAACATTATAAAGATAACTTGGAGCTTTTTTCTTGATATAATCGTTTGGATAATTTTTGTTTAAGTAATTGAGAAGATGGTAAGCATGACCACAATGAGCAGCTGTTCCCCCTGCTGTAAATCTTAAAATGTTTCTTGCAACAATCAGTTCCTCATTCGCGCCACAAACCCCTAGAACCTTATCACTCAAAACTCGACAAGGCCCCATTAAACAATGTTTACAACATTTTCCTTGTATGCCTATTGGACAAGGCTCCATCAAAAGCCTATCTTTCAAGAGTCTTGTTTGTTGAGGGAGTTTTCCTTGTAAACATGAAAAACATTCTTTTTTTTGAGTTTTTACATCAAACTTTTCGTGTGTTTTTGCTTTACTTTTTTTAAGTGTTTTCTTTTTCATTTTTTACCTTCCCTAGAAAAACAGGGTTCGCTCGGAAATGAAAAATTTCCGGCGTGCAGAAAATTTTTTGAATTTTCTAGCATTTCTGGGCGCCAAAAATTAACGATTTTTGTGCGTTTTCTTTTTAAGATTTACAAGGTGCATAATCAGAGTTACTATGGCCATGCAACCCCAGATGATAAAAAAAACAGCAGAAGGCCATGCCTGGTTTACTACTGAATCCCAAATTATTCCTGCAGCCCCTACAAGGTTTATTACTTGATATGTTATCGTATTTGGAGAAAGTTGTTTTGTTGTGATAAGAAGGTAAGAAATTAGGATCAAAGCCATTCCAATCCATCCAGAAATTGTTATTATTAACATTTATTTCCCCCTTTTTCAATTCTTTTTATTCTAGCTGATTAATAAAGCCAACCAAAAATTAAAGCGACGCCTATTAGCACAAGTATTATCCCAGTAATAAGATGCATAAGCCTTAAATTCTTTTCTCTCCAGCCATAAACACTATCAACTGTTGAAAAGCCGAAGTATATAATCAAAGTGATGATTATCATTGGAATTATGATAATCAGATTATAGAGTAGGAGCCATGGAATTGATGAGACAAATGAAAGTTGTTTTTGAAGAAGGCTGCAGCAGATGATGTACGGTCCCATCATACAAGGGGTGAGGAATAATGCAGAGATTAATCCAACAACAAATCCCCCTATTGGGGATGTGATTCTTGAGATTATTTCTTTTAGTTTCGGACGCCAGCTTCTTGGGGTTTCTGTCACAAAACCAAGAGAGCCATAGGCAAAATAATCTTTTATGTTAAACAGCCCAATGATTATGCTTAGGATTCCTGCTGCTGTGTAAAAATAAATTTTAACTGATTCTAAAGCTGTGAAAAGTTGAAGAAGATTAATTAGAATTAATCCATAGATGAGATATATGAGAAAAAAACCAATTGCAAAAGCAAATCCAACTTGCAAGACTTTCTTTCTGTTTCTTGGATCTTTTGTTAGAATAGCAATTAATGCAAAAGCAAGCATTGCTAGAGCACAAGGATTAATTGCATTGGCCGCAGCCAAAGATAGTAAGGAAAGGATTGGGATTGCCATCTTTTGATGTTATGAACAAGGAAAACTTATTTTTAAAGGTTGCGAGTTTAGGGATATTATAAAATATAAAAATGGTTTTTGAGATGAATCTTTTGTTCTAATACATTTGTTAAGAAGATAGGCAAATTTTTCTAGAATTATGATTTAGTCTTACTTTTTCAGAATCGCGGCTTCATATTCTTCTTTTGTTCTTCCACCGACATAAACTTTTCCATAGATTATTACTGTTGGGACTTTCTCTACGGCTAGATTAAGATCGGTGATTTGTGCTAATTGAGATTCTATTGAAGCATCATAATAATAAAAAGTGAGGTTGTTTTCTTGTTCTATCTCTCTTAATATTGGGATAACAACACGGCATACACTACAACTTGCAGAATGTATGATGATCACTTTATCTGAAAAGTAGGGATCCTCTAAAGTAATCCCATCTCTGGTTATTATTCCAGAGGCTGGTTGAAGCCACTGAGGATTGCTTGCAATCACAAAGATAATAATTGCAATAACGATTATTACGCCAAGCCAGATCAATGGAACATACTTTTTATTCATTTTTTCTCTCTTCTAGAATACATAACTGTTTTTAAAGATTTCTTTAAAGAGATTATAAATTACAATGTTAGTTATTTTTACTGATTAACTTCTCTAATAGTTTTCGCACTGTAACTCAAAGTATGACTTTGGATGATAACAGGTTGGGCATTCTGCTGGAGCTTCCCTTTCCGTATGGACATAGCCACAGTTTCTGCATTTCCATTTCATTACCTTATCTTTCTTAAAAAGCCTATTTCTCTGTAAACTTTCTAAAAGCTTTTTGTATCTGGCTTCATGCTGCATTTCTACTTCAGCTACTTCTTTGAAGAACTTGACTGCATCGTCTTCGCCTTCTCCAGAAGCTGTTTTTTGGAATCCAGGATACATCTGAGTCCATTCAAAATGTTCTCCTTCAATCGCTTTCATCAATGCTTCTCTTGTATCTTTTGGAACTTCTCCTAGCAATTTTAGGATCATCTTGGCATGTTCAAGTTCATTGTCAGCTGTTTCTTGAAAAATGGCTGCAATCTGTTCATAGCCTTCTTTTCTTGCAATTGAGGCAAACAAGTTATACTTAACTCGTGCTTTTGACTCTCCTGCTAAGGCATCTAGAAGGACTTGTTCAGTGTTCAAACCTTTTTTTACTGCTTTTGGTGTTCTCATGTTTAAAAAAACTCCTGGTTTTTTGGACACGCCGAAAAACTTCTGTTTTTCAAGCGTTTCAATAAAAACCTCGGGTTTTTGTTGTGCCAAAAATCTTCTGATTTTTGAGCATGGAATTTCAACATGCACGAGTTTATTAAGTTTTTGCTACTAAAGTTCAACAATCTCATCTTTATTCTTTGAAAATCTCAGAACGTTGTCTTTTGCTTGTTTTATTGATTCTTCATCTATCTTCCCTTGAAGCATGACTGTCGGGCCAGTTGCCCCTTTAAACTCAAATAATTTTTCTTTTTTATCTCTTAGATTCTTAAGGAGGATGTTCTCCTCATGATTTCTTCCAACTATGATTTTATATTTATCGAATAAGAAATGACGTCCTATCCTAAGTAATTGAACGTCCTTTGGTTCAATTTTACTCATAGGTTTTCTTTCGAAAAAATCATCTAAACGTTCAGCAAAAACTTTTTCACATAATAAACAGCCTCCTGCTGGATGGGGATATGTTATGTTATACTTTTTAGCCAACTCTATCTGTGGTTTTCTCGATCTTCCTGAGATATCAAACAGCTTAGCTCTATCAATCAATCCTTTTTTTTCTGAAATCGTTTCTTCTAGAACTTTAGCTGAAAGGGGCCTGAGAACCTTTCCTTCTAATTTCGTTTCTTTATCAATCGTAATCATAGCTTTTCTATGCTGAGACATTGGCCTTTCATTTAGAACTTCTCCTGTAACGATGAAATCTCTACTATTCTTCTTCATCAGCTCTTTTGTTTTATTCAAGATGAAGATTCTACAATCAATGCAAGGATTTATTCCAGATCCATGACCGAATTTTGGCTGTTTGACGATTGAGAGATATTCTGTGAATAATTTCCCTTGAGTGCAGTCAATTATCTTGTGTTCTACGCCTTGAATCTGGGTAAATTTAAAAGAACAGTCTGGCTGACAGCAGCCAGAACCAAAAGGAAATTTGAATGTCAGTGCGATCATCTTAAATTTCCCAGGAGATTGGTCTTGCATTAGCTTTAGGGCGAGACGAGAATCTAGACCTCCTGAAAAGAGGATATAACATATTGGGAGCTTTTGTTTTGTGGTTTTCATATAATAAATAACTATAAAGGATTTTTAAATTTCTGCATTCAATTCATTTTTCTAAAGACAAGTTTTAAATAATAAGCAGCCTAATCGTATAGATGAAAAAGAGGGTTAAAGAGAAAAGAAGCAAGGGCTGGATATTCTGGACACCGAGGATATTATCAATAATATTCATCTTATTCTTAGCTCTATTCTCTCTGGATGTTTTTGATGGAAACCCTGGATTTTGGGGCATTGTTTTGGGACTATTTATGCATAATATCCCAAGCATTCTCCTGCTTATTGTCTTGTTAATATCTTGGAGACATGAAATAGTTGGAGGGCTTGTATTTATTCTTGCTGGTTTACTTTATATCGCAATACTATTGATAACAATATTAACAACCATCCCGCATCCAGGGTATATGTTGTTCTGGTCTCTACTAATTGCAGGACCAGCATTTTTCATAGGAATATTATTTCTTATTGGGTGGTTTAGAAAGAGAAAGAAGAATAAAAATTAAAGAAAAAGAGATAATTTATCATGAAAAAGGTGAAAAAAAGAGTTATGAAACCTTGGCTCAAGAATGTTTTATCAGCCTTAGCAGTTGCAATCTTTGGTTTTATATTATTAAACCTCACATTCCTTTTTGATGTTCTTTTCCAAAGCCTGATAGACCTGTTTGTTTCACTTTTTACACAAGTTAACATCAGTATGGATTGGTCTTGGTTTTCCCCTTTTAAGCATGTTCTATTTGTTATTGTAATTGGCTTAATTTCATGGTTTGTTTTTAAGTCTAGATTAAAAGTGATTTACAAAGCGATTTATATGGTTGTGCCCATTGCTGTTGTTTTAGCAACTCTGGGGATGTTTTTGTATCGTTGGCCGATGATCCTCTATCCTCTTGGTGCCCTGCTTTGTCTTGGTACTTTGTATTATTTTTATAGAACAAAACAGCCTTGGCTTTATTATTATGCTGTGATTTTGATAAGCATTACTTTAACAATCTTTACTTTATTTGGAGGAGAAATTTAGTAATTACTTCTTTCGATATGCTTGAAAAATAGGGTTTTTCAGCACGCCAAAAATGCCCTGTATTTTTTAGCGTTTCCATTCAACAACTTTTCCCATATCAATTTCAATCTTATCTGCTTTGCGCAGGTTTCTTATTTGTTTCTGATTTAAGATTTTGTAATGCTTGGCTTTAACAAGATAATCTGGAATAAACCAAACATCTTCTTCAGAAGTTGCCCAATTTAGATGATCAAATTTAGAAAGATTTACTGGATTGCTGTAGCTTCTTAGTGTTTTCTTTCCCTGGTTATTAAAGTATTCATGAAAAAAAGACATTACTAACTCGTGGATGGAGTTGTAAACTGGTTCTCTATATCTTAGAACGCCATGATTTGTCTTTGTTATTGCTCCCCACTTTTTATTCTCTTGAAATACTGCAATAACATGATCACAATCACAGTCTGCCGCTGTTAAATCTACAATCAATGGTGATCTTCCTTGAAGTCTCAGAGCAAGAGCTGCAAGCAAAGCCCCTTCAATGCAATGGCACTTGTTTTTTCTCAGAACAATTCGAGGAGACATGCATGTATCTTTCCTATAATCAAAGTTTATTGGAATCTTATTTAGAAAATCCTGAATCTTTTTAGGAGTGCTAAGCTTTCTTAGAACTTGCTTCTCTTTTTTTGTTAATCCAAACATGATATATCTAAAGAGAAATAGTTTTTATGCTAGAAAAAGCTTTGCTTTTTCGGCATGGCAAAAATCGAAGATTTTTAAGCATATTTATTTAAAAAAAATAAAAAAATAAAAATAAAGAAGATTTATCTTTTTCTCATTGCTGGTTTAGCTTCACAGGTACAGTTCTTGCAACTACATCCGTGGAAAATTAAAGCTAAAATTCCAAAGATAATTGCAATGAAACCTATGAACAAGATCCATGACACAACATACCATGTTGCATTTATTAGGATTAAAACACCTAATAAAACTAACATCCAGGCTTTATGTGCCATCCAATGACATTGTCCTTCCATTTTACCTCCTTTTTTAATATTCTTTATAGAACTTATAGCTTTTTATAGGTTTTGTTTTCTTATGTATGAAATAAAAAAATTTAATATTGGTCAATGGTGACAATAGATTTAAATACTAAAAATAATATTTATTTTTATGTTAGAAGGAATAATTATATTGATTGTTGTTGCAGCACTTGTTGTCATAGCCCTATTAATGTGGGTTGGTTATTACAACAAATTTATTGTGCTTTCGAACAGAATCAAGAATTCATTCTCGCAAATAGATGTTCAACTTAAGAAAAGAGCTGATCTTGTTCCAAACTTAATGGAATCTGTTAAAGGATATATGAAGCATGAAGCAGGCATCATGAAAGAGGTATCAGATGCTCGAAAAGCTCTTGTTGGGGCAAATGCTTCTAGTGATATGGGTAAAAGAGTTAAAGCTGGAGATGCTTTACAAAGCGTCTTAGGCAGATTATTCGCAATTGCTGAAAACTATCCTACTTTGAAAGCTAATGAGAACTTCTTACAATTTCAAAATGAACTTTCTTCAATAGAAGACAAGGTTGCATATGCTAGACAATTCTACAATGATTCAATTCTAGGATTTGACAATGCTGTTCAGACTTTCCCAGGAAATATTTTTGCAGGTCAAAAGTTCAAAAGTCAAGCTGGAAAATACATACAAATTCCAGAAGCTGAAAGAGCAAGTCCCAAAGTAAAATTCTAAATAATTATATAAACAGACAAAATGAGAAGCATAGATTCTTGTGTTAAGAATTCGGTAGGTGTTAGTCCTCGTATTGTCAGTACCTCTTCCCTGAGGCATTTTTGTGATGGTCTTGGTTATGGGTGTCTTTCCATATTTCCTAATTTTGATAGGCATATCAGAGAAGCAAGACAATTTTTTAACGAAAAATGCAAAGAAACGTACTCTTATCTTGGAGTAGTCGCTGGTAAAGGGTTTATGGTTGCCGCTTATGCTACTGCAGCAGTCCTGGTTGGGTCTCTTATTTATAATATAGTTAAATAGTTCTAAGGGTTAATCTTATAAATAATAAACGTGATATGTTAGAATGGTAAAACAAGAAAAAAAAGATGTAAGAGAAGGCAAAAATCAAGGAGAAGTGAAACACATTGATTTTAGAGATCAGATTGCAAAGAACAAAACTAAGTCTGTCTTTCTTTTGATATTTGTATTCATTGTTTTCATTGCTCTGGGTTATGTTATTGCTCTCGCTTTTCAATTAGATGTCTTTGCTTTGCTTATATTTTCAACTTTCATCTCCATATTCTATGTCTGGCTCACATATGCTTTTTCAGATAGAATTGCTTTGTGGAGTGTTGGTGCGAAAGAAGCAGATCCTTCTCAATATCGGGCGTTATATAACTCTGTTGAAAATATGTCTCTGGCTTCAGGATTGCCAATGCCAAAGGCGTATATCATGCAGGGAGATCAGATTAACGCTTTTGCAACTGGAAAAAATCCAAAACATTCTGTAATCTGTGTTACAGAAGGCGCAATTGCAAAACTGAATAAGCAAGAACTTGAAGGAGTTATCGGGCATGAGATGTCACATATAGCCAACTATGATATACGATTTGTTACAATTGTTGCGGTTGTTGTGGGGGCAATCTCAATATTCTCCCAGATTTTTTTAAGAAGTTTATGGTATGGTGGAGGAAGATCGAGCAATAACGATAGGGGCGGGGGAAATATTATATTTCTAGTGCTTGCCTTGGTGCTTGCGATTCTCGCGCCAATAATCGTGAAACTTGTTCAACTTGCCATTTCAAGAAAGAGAGAGTATGCTGCAGATGCAGGTGCAGTTGAATTTACAAGATATCCTCCTGGTTTAATAAATGCCCTGAAAAAAATAAAACAAGAGAACGAACCTTTGAAAGTTCCAGACGCTGTTGCTCCGATGTTCTTCTCAGATACGACAAAGCAAAGGTTTACTGAGATATTCCAAACTCATCCTAGTTTGGATAAGCGCATTTTAGTTTTAGAACAGATGTGATTTCACTTTTTTCCTTTTTTCTCTTTCCAAATATGGTTTCAGATTTATTTCTTTATATAAATCGGAAACTCTAACAATATTCCAAATATGTGAAATACTAAAATGTTTTCCTATCTCTACACCAGAAGGGTACTTGTTACCTTTTTTTATTTCTTCTAAAATATATTTTTTAAATTCCTCTTTCCAAAGATTAATGCAATCAACACCTGCTTATTGAGAATAGACTTAATTATGTTCATCTAATGCTTCATTCACAAGCGCATCTGCTTCTCGAATATGCTCATCTTCTCTAGGAACGTTGTGAAATGTTATTTTTGCTTTTATGTCCGAGATTAACTTATTAACTTTTTCATTCAATACCCTCAAATTTGTGCTCTTTATTTTATATTCTTTATTAATCTGTTTGCACACGAGCTCACTGTCAAGGAAGAAAGAAATTTTTGATGGAGCTGGTTTGGTCTTAAGTTTTTTTAAGATTTCAAGTGCTTTTATTACAGCCTTATATTCTGCCTGATTGTTCGTCGCTTTTCCAAGACATTTTTTATGTGTTTTTATTATTTTTTTATTCTCATCAAAGATTATTACGCCGATTGCTGCAGGTCCCGGATTTCCTCTCGCACCTCCATCTGTATAAACAAATAACGCACTGCACTTTTTTTTCATGATAAATAAGAGAATTGGGAATATATAAAATTAATCAAAAGCGAAGAAATACAAGCATATCATAATTCCATAAGAAATAACATCGCAAGATTATGAAATCTTTTATTTACAATCTGTTATAAAACACATTTAGAAATTATCTATAATCTAATAATTGTTTATCCACAACTTGCTGCAGAACCACTTGAAGAAGCTGTTCCGCCGCCAAATCCTGCTGAAGGGTTTGTTGTGTCAAATGCAAATGAACATTCTGCTGGCTTGGTTGTAAACGCATCACACAATGCTTTTGCAACTGTTGCAGGATCTCTTGGATAAACCTCTGCATTTTCTCCGTTTATAACTACTGTTGGAGATCCTTGAACGCCATATTGTGTGTTTAACGCTTTGTCTGTTTCCATGTATGCCGCAACGCTGGTAGCAAGACAGGAGTCTAATTTTGCTTTATCAACTCCAGTTGAAATGATACATGCCTGACTTGATGCTTCAGAACCATCACCATAAACAAAGCATTTTAGATATTCTATTAATTTGCTTGATTGTTCTTCTCGTAAGCATATAAGCCTGTTATTATCCAAATCTTCTTGAGCTCCGTGCATTGTGTAACTTACAAATCTTAATTCGATGTTTGCTTTATCTTTAAGTTTCTCCCACATTGGAATAACGCCTTTTGCCATCTGAGTTCCGTAAGGGCAGTGAGACATTATAAAGAATTGGAAAGTTGGAGCTCCTGGAATGTTTTTTATTGAACTTCCAGTAACTGGAACTTTTTCTACAACCTTTCTTAATAATTTAACATTCACTATTATTGTTTCTCCTGCACCAAGTGCGTTTCCATCGAATGAAATATGTGTTGAATTGACTTGGACAACTGTTGATGTTGGATAACCTGAAAGTTCGATTGATTTCCCTATTGTTGGTGTAAATTCAAAGTAAACATAACTGCTATCAAGTGTTATTGCTAAGTCGCCTATTTCAGAAGGAGTTACCTGATTGACCCCATCAATCCTTACTGTTATTGTTTCGTCTGTTATGACTGTAACAGTTGTGTTTAATCCAAAACTAGATAAGCCTGAAGGGAAGGTGTCTCCTACTTTAAGTTCGATGCTCAACGTTACATTGTCTCCTGCAAGATTAATAACCTTGTAACTTACTGAACTCCTTGTATAAATCTTGCTTAACACTGGCTGTTCGCTGAATGCTTGTTTAAAAACGCTGGTTGAAACATTAAGTGTTCTATTTTGTGTGCTTGTCCTGTTTATTTTTGAAGGCAGACCAGAGGCCTCTGTTACTTCTGTTCTATTTAATGAGAAAACTAAAGAAGAATCATAAGTTCCAAATGCATCTTTTGGCTCTAAAGTGATGTTCTTTTCTTGTCCTTGTTGCATTGCGTTAATTTCTTCATCTAGTTTATTAGATGCAAAGCCTAAAGATGAAGCAACAGCATCTTTTGCAAAAGTTGATGTTTGTGTATCAAGTAAAGTACCGTTACTGTAAACACTATACGTCAAATTGTATGTTTCTTTTGCTGTATATTGTTTTGATCCCAATGGTATAACATTTGTTAAAACCAAGATAATAAGAACGATGAGCACTAAAACAACAATCGCAAGGATTATCTTCATTGGACTGAACTTCATTTTCTTTTTTTCTGATAAATTAGAAGGAGATTGTGATGCTTGAGAGGGTTGAACAGGCTTGTTCTCAACAATAGGTTCTTGGTGTTCAGAATGTTCTTGGTGTTCTAAGTCTGGCTGGTCTTTATGATCCTCAGCTTTTTTTTCTTCCATCTTTCTTTTATGAAAGATTGGTTTAAAAATGTTTTGGATTTGAAGTCCACATCCATAGTATAATAGTACATGATACATTATAATATGCAATTATAACGTAATTCGCGTAATCCTCTTTCTGTTAAACAATACAGATAACCCCTTAAAGAAGTATAATATCTCGTGCCTTCTAAAGTTTTATAAGTTGAATGCAATTAATCAACTTATACATTATAAAAAGATGGTTGAGACATTAAGCAATAAAGAAGAAGATATTGATAGAGAAACCTTGAAGATAAAGAGAAAGATAAAGTGGGCGTTTATTTGTTTTTTTAGTGCGTGGGTGTTGCTGATACTCGTACTGATTCTTGGAAGTTTGGAAAATGCTGGATTAAAAGGATTTATGCAGAATTTTGGTGTGTGGCTCACATTGCTTGCATTTCTACTTTTTGCAATAAGCATCATTTTGATGTTTATGATACTAAAATATTTAAGGAAAAGAAAGAAAGAAGTGAGAACACAAATTGAAAAATAGATTTTTAACAATAAATTTATAAGTTGATTTCTCTTTTATAAATCAGAAAAAGGAGGATAGCATGCTAGAAAATCAAGAAAATTTTCTGCATCCCAAAAACAGGAGGTTTTTGCGATGCCAGAAGATATAATTATTGGGAGAGATGAGTCTGATAAAAAAAGATTTGGAAACGAAGGTCTTGTTTATCTTGGGAAGCATTTTGTCAAGATGGGTCAGATTACTAGTTTGAGTAATAGGATTATGATGGATGTTGCTCGTTCACATGTTGTTTTGATTGCTGGAAAAAGAGGAGGGGGAAAGTCTTATAGTATTGGTGTGATGGCTGAAGAGATTGCTAGCTTACCTCCAGAAGTTGCTCAAAACATAGGCGTGTTGATTTTTGACACCATGGGAATTTTCTGGACTATGAAATATAAGAATGATAAGGAGCTCGAACTATTGCATGATTGGGCAATTGAACCGAGAAAGATTAATGCAAGAATTTTTGTTCCTTTTGGAAAAATTAAAGTTTATGAAGAAAAAGGGATTCCTTATGATGAAGAATTTTCTTTAAGAGTTTCTGAACTTTCTAGCGATGATTGGATTCAAACTTTTGGGTTAACGTTTACAGATCCGGTTGCTATTGTTGTTGAAAGAGTTGTTACTTTTTTAAATGAAGAAGTTGAACATGGGAAGATTAAAAATTATGATTTAGATGATGTTGTTGCTTTGATTAGGAAAGAGAAGGAATTAAACAAAGACGCAAAAGATGCGGCTATTAACTTTTTTGAAGGAGCGAAGACATGGGGATTGTTTTCAACTAAGAGAGAGAAAGGAACTGCGGTAAGAGACTTGATAGAAGCAGGCAAGACAACTGTTCTTGACTTGAGTTGTTACAGTTCTATTGGTGCGTTTAATGTCCGTGCCCTTGTTATAGGGCTGTTAAGCAAGAAAATTTTTGATGAGAGAATGGATGCTAGAAAAAAAGAAGAAGTCGAAGCTGTCAGACATGGGATTGATTATCTTTATTATAAAGAAAAGAGGGAGATGCCTCTTGTTTGGATCATGATTGATGAAGCTCACGAGTTTCTTCCAAGAGAAGGAAAAACAGCTGCTAGTGATGCTTTAATTCAACTTTTAAGAGAGGGGAGACAACCGGGAATTTCTCTTGTGCTTGCAACACAACAACCTGGAATGATTCATCATGATGTTCTTACACAGAGTGATATCGTGCTTACGCATAGGGTTACGGCAAAGCCAGACATCGATGCCTTGAATTATATTATGCAGACTTATCTCACTAGTGATATAAAGACATATTTAGATAACTTGCCAAGATTAAAAGGTTCGGGAATAATACTAGATGATAACTCAGAGAGGATGTACCCTATGAGAATAAGGCCCAGATTCACGTGGCATGGTGGAGAAGCACCAACTGCAATAAAGGTTAAGAAAAGAATATAAATAAGTTTTATCTAATAATAACAAAGAAGGTAAAAGGAGAAAAACATGCCAGAATCAAATAAAATTTGGAATGGAAAAATCGTTCATGCAGGCATCTTTAATTTTAAAGAGAATTACAGGTTTATGTATGAGTGGCTTATAGCTCATGATTATCTTGTTCTTGAAAAGAAATACACTGAAAAGATAAAACCAGAAGGGGGGAAATTCATTGAGATTAGATGGACTGCTTATAAGAAGATAAGCAGTTATTTCAGATTTAAAATGCAGCTAATCTTAAAAGCCCCGCATATGGCCCCCGCAGAAATCCAAGAAGGGAGCATGAAAGTCAAGAGAGACAAAGGGGAGATTGAAATTAGGTTTGATCCAGGAGTTTATCTTGAAAAAGATTATGAAAACCATTGGGGGAAGAATGGTGTATTAAACTTTTTAAGAAATCTTTATGACAAATATATAATAAGAAGCAGAATTGAAGAGTATGAAGATATGCTGAAAGATGAATCAGACGAATTTGCTAATCAGATAAAGGCGTTTCTTGTTCTCTCCGGAAAGATCTAGAGTTTATACTTGAACATCCCCATTATCAACTACTGTTTCTGGATCAATTCTATCAATCCTGATTTTAACTTTCTTGCCTTTTTTGTTCTTGATTTCTACGTCCTCTCCAGAATCTATGCCTTCTAATGCCCCCAAAATCTCTTCTTCTTCCATTCCATCTATTTCTTCTCCCATTTTGTTATAATTTTATCTGGATAAATTTATTTTTAGCATATAAATCAGACTATTACTTATTTATCTAGCTATTCAACATAGTTTTATTTTTTTGTTACTTTCTTTTCTCGTAGAACTGCTTTTGCGATGATAAACACAACAAATGCAATTATAACAAAGTTTATTATTGCTCCTAGTAACGCCCCCCAGCCGATTACTATTGGTCCTAATTTTAGAGTTGCTGCCTGCCAAGCTCCTCCTGGGATAAAGGGAGTTACGAGTGGCATAACTAAGTTGTCCACAATAGACTTAATTAATGCTGTTGCTGCTACACCAATTATAAATGCAATTGCTAATGGGACAACCTTATATTCTTTTAGAAAGTCTTTGAATTCATGGTGCAAACCCATTATTTCATAGAGGTGTTAAAGTATATAAATCTTATTTTTAACTAAGCTGTCAACTTAACGTCAGCTAATAGACAAATTTATAAGATAATAAAACCCTTAAATTAATATGAAGAATAAGAAAATAAAGGTCTGGTTATTAATTATAATAATAGTAATCTGCCTATTCATTGCCTTATTGCTCATTGGTTTTATCACTTCGCATAATTCTACACCCAAACAAAAATCTAATGGGGGTCATAGAAATTGTGTTGCTACTTCAAATGAAATTATGTCTTGCGATGGAGAGGGTATAGCTAATGAACAGCAATGCAAGGATGTATGTTTAGAAGAAAATGGACTAACTAATATTCGTTATATTACTAATATGAGTGTTAATTCTGAAAATTTGGGCTATGTAACCTTTAACGGTTGTTATTGTTATGATAGTGATAGTAACCTAAAGTATATGTACCTAATTCCTGTATGAATTGTGGACTTAATGTTTCTAATCATAAGATTTATAAATTTCAATTGATGGTGTTAAATATGGGAATTTGTCCTAAATGCCGAAATCAACTTGGAGAAGAATCTGTTTCCGTGCGTGATGGCGAAGTTACTTATGATTCTTGTCCCGTTTGTGGTTGGAACAATAAAAGTCTTGCTATGCAAAAATATAAAGATGGTAGCATAAGTAGAGGAAAGATACGTTATTGAAATAAGAATGAGAATATAATCTCCCAAAATTCCTTAGGAACAAAATCTAATATTTGTAATAGAAATCCAACACCTAATAGGGATAATGCGATAATTGATTTAATTTCTTCTTTACTTACTTTTACTTCTTTATATCCGCCCCATCCATCATTTATTCCATATACTTTTTGTTGACGAATGAATTTTATTGGTTTTCCATCACTATTATATCTTGAGGGAATAAACGAAGTTCTCTCTTTTCCCAAATTTAAAATAGTATCAATCACCAAAAGAGTAGAGCCACAAAAACTTAATATTAAACCTATTAGTGTTAAAATCATCTTTTTGTTTTACTCTTTCCTTTTGTAGGAATCCACCATAGTAAACATCCAACAATTATTAGGAATATAGACCCCACAATATACTCTACATTTTTATTTTTGAATATAATGCCTACCAAACCAAAGATTACAATGAGTACACCTATTCCTTGTCTTGCATCCATTATTTTAAAGATGATGTATTCTTTTTATATCTAATTCATGTACCGACAGATTTAAATAGTTCATGTGCCTGATTGCTCTATGAAAATACGAGAAGTGTTAGATAAAAAAGTAGGGGATGTTAAGTACAATAGATATATTCTTATTTTGCCCAAGGATATTGTGAAAGAAAGTAAGTTGCTAGGGAAAGAGTTGAGAGCAATTACAAAAGAAGGAAAGATTGTTGTTGAGAAGGAATAATTAACTTTCTTTTAAGAGACTTCTATCAAAATGGGTCATATTTATTTGACAGAATTCATTACATACAGAGACTATATGATTTGACATGGAAAACTTAGAATTTCTTATTCTATCATGAAATCCATATAATATTATTCTTAATCCTAATCTTTCTTTCATTTTATTAAGTATTGGAACAAAATCAGTGTCGCAAGCGACTAAAATTATCGTTTTAATATCCTTGGGTAGTTCATACAAATCCATTAAGATTAATGAATCAACACCCTTTTGGTTATAATCATTATCAATTCTTTGACATCGTCCTTCGCGAACATTAAAATTAGGAATTCTTTTTAATTTTGTAACCCATTTATCATAATTTGCTCTTCTTTTAACTTCATCTTGAGTAGGGGTCGGATGTTGATAAGGTGGAGCAGTGTAATAATAAACAGAATCGCACCATAAATCTTTATCTTTTGAAATAGTAATTGCGAATTGATTCAAGTCAATTTTTATGGGGATACCCTCCCCAAAATGTTTTGAGATTAAAGATAAATATTGTCCATCTATAAATACAAACGTCTTTTCCATAATTTTAGAAACCCAAGATTTTATAAAACCTTTATATTGATTAGTACATCCAGCATCCCCGTAGGAATACTGGGGCTCATGTTAATATATTAAGAAAAT
>Ga0315273_10002410_pt1 | contig 22062 bp, 19 predicted proteins | sample YL17G02_0_MG_FD_205753 | JGI IMG/M metagenome (GOLD analysis project Ga0315273, IMG submission 205753) | Sediment microbial communities from Yellowstone Lake, YNP, Wyoming, USA - YL17G02_0 | ecosystem: Environmental > Aquatic > Freshwater > Lake > Sediment | place: USA: Wyoming | collected...
CGCCCCCTCGTGCCTCTGAACATACCTTCGTCAGCGCCGCCGTCAGCGTCGTCTTGCCGTGGTCTACATGTCCAATCGTTCCCACGTTTACATGGGGCTTCGTACGTTCAAATTTTGCTTTTGACATGCCCGTCTCCGAAAAATGCAGTCAATACTGTTTCAATCCATGGTGCCCGCAACTGGACTCGAACCAGTGACCTCTCCCTTACCAAGGGAGTGCTCTACCACCTGAGCTATGCGGGCCCTGTGTGCCACACATTCAACTTCACGTTCACTCAGCTCTCGAAATGGAGCGGGTGATGGGAATCGAACCCACATCATCAGCTTGGAAGGCTGAGGTTCTGCCCTTGAACTACACCCGCCTGGTTATTGCATTCACCTGGCTGCTGCAATCCCGAGGTTATTGCAATCGATTTCAGTAACCCAATTTCAGTAACCCGATCTGATGAACATCTACATTGCTCAACAGCCATGCATAATTCATGTAGTGGTGGAGGGGGTAGGATTCGAACCTACGAAGGCATAGCCAGCAGATTTACAGTCTGCCCTCGTTGACCGCTTGAGTACCCCTCCGGTACCTTGAACTCGCATCAAGAATGTTGAATCTTCGCCCCACCCCGACCATTTGTTACGAGTATTCTGTCCAAAAACGACCCACGACAGAGCACCCTGAGTCACCTCAAGCAAGCCTTGCATTTTCGCTTACGAAAGCTTTAGTGTCAAGACAGAAATTTCCAGCTCTTATGGTTCCCGGCGGGTCCGGTGAGGCAAGACTCATTCTGACGGGAAGCAGAAATCACTTCCTGGGAAAAGAGTGTTTTTTCAGCGCTGTCGAGCTGCAATTGGCATGGTTGAGGAACGAGGAAGAATACTGAGAAACTGGGAAACCCGAAAGCTGATGGCGGCAGTTTTACTGCAATGTTCGTCGTGCAATATGGGGATGTCTTTGAGAATCAATACTATTTTTCCTTTTCGTCAAATTCTTCGGGTTCCCCCACCTCGTCTTCATCCACTTCAATCTCTGCTTCAACTTCAAGATCGGTGTAATAGCCGGAAAGATGATCGGCCCCGCCGAAAATGTCTTCGTCGATCTCTATATCCTCGTGCCAAATGTCGGCAAGCATCTTTTTGAGCCGCGCACGCTCGCTGATGGCTTCAATGTCGCGCCAACCCCTCTTGCGCTGATTGGGTTTGGCCTGGGACTCCTTCGCAGGTGCGGCATGCTCAATTTCACGATTGTTCCACGAACCCGAAGAATTTTGCGCAGACCGTCCCGTAGTAGGCGATTTCGTCTTGCGTGTTACTTTTTTCTTTGCACGTGGCATTCCCGCGGCCCCCAGACTCCCTTCACCGGAAATTCTGCAGTGCTTATAGCGCAAAAGTGAACATGTGCAAAGTGTTTTTTAAAAAAATTTATCTTGTTTTCCGGAATCAAACGTTGAAACGGAAGTGCATTACATCTCCCTCGTTAACCACGTAGCTTTTGCCCTCCAGGCGCAATTTACCCGCTTCCTTGGCCTTCTGCTCCCCGCCCAGGGACTTGAAGTCCTCAAAGGCTATTACTTCGGCCCGGATGAAACCTTTTTCAAAATCGGTGTGAATTCGACCTGCCGCCTGGGGAGCCGTCGATCCTGAGTTGACAGTCCAGGCCCGCACTTCCTTTTTTCCTGCTGTAAAAAAAGTCAGGAGATTCAGTAACTGGTAGCCCGTGCGCACTACCCGGTCCAAACCGGATTCCGTCAGCCCCATTTCCTTAAGGAACTCCTTACGGTCATTACCATCCAGCTGAGCGATTTCCGCTTCTATCGCAGCGCACAAGGGAATCAGGGCTGCACCTTCCTCCTCAGCAGCTTGCCGAATCTGGTCGAGAAGTGGATTGCCCTCCGCGGCTCCTTCAGCAATGTTTGCAATGTACATGATCGGTTTCATTGTTATCAGGTGGAGATCCCTTATTGACAACCGCTCTTCCGGCGTTAAATCGATGTTCCGCGTCGGCAAACCATCATTCAGGACTTTGGCCAGCCGTTCGAGGGTTTCCAGCCGTGTTTTTGCTTCCTTGGGGTTTAGTTTCGCTAACTTTTCGACCCGCTGAAGTGCTCTGCCAACAGTTTCCATGTCCGCAAGAGCAAGCTCCGTATTTATTACCGCAATGTCCGATAAAGGATTGACACGACCGGAGACATGGACGACATCGTCATTTTCAAAACACCGCACCACGTGAGCAATGGCATCGGTTTCGCGGATATGGCCCAAAAACTGATTTCCCAGTCCCTCTCCTTTTGAGGCGCCTGCCACCAGGCCTGCGATATCAACAAATTCCATGGTGGTCGGAATGACCTTCTGAGGCAGAACAATGTCGGCCAATACCTGCAGTCGCGGGTCGTTGACAGCTACCACCCCCACATTGGGCTCAATAGTGCAGAAGGGGTAGTTCTCGGCAGCTATGCCCGCCAGCGTCAGCGAGTTGAATAATGTTGATTTGCCCACATTCGGCAGGCCGACAATTCCGCATTTGAATCCCATGGTGTAGTTCCAGGCAGGAAGGGTAAATAGTGAGGGTGATCGTTAAATTAAATTATTCCAGGCGACAGACAAATCCGGGCGACTCAACCCTCAGATTCCTGGGTATGCAGTGCCTGCATAGCTCGCGCCAACTGACCTTCCAGAATTTCCGGTAACACGGTGATAGCTTCCAATATGGCGTTACGGATCTGCTTTTCCTCGGCCGGGGCCGGCCTTCCGAGGACATAGTCAGTCACTTCAGCCTTAACACCAGGGTGGCCTATTCCAATTCTAATCCGCAAGAAATCCTGGTCGGGCCAGTGCTGGAAGATATCTCTGAGGCCATTGTGCCCGCCATGCCCACCGCCGGCCTTGAGACGGACTGTGCCAACAGGGAGGTCAAGGTCGTCATAAACCACCAGCAGGTGGGCCGACTGAACTTCAAAGTAATCCATAACGGCCCGAACAGCTTGCCCGCTGTGATTCATGAATGTTCTCGGCTTTAGCAGCAAACATTCCTGCCCAAACAATTGAGCTCGGGCAATGTCGGATTTCAAACGACTCTGCTCACGGAGCGCGATGCCGTGACGTTGTGCGAGTTCATCCAGAAACCAAAACCCGGCATTGTGCCGGGTTTCAGAATACCTCGGGCCTGGGTTTCCCAGGCCAGCAATTACGAATAAACCGGACACTGAAACATCCGCGAGCCAGACTGATGGCGTCGGTTAACCATCCTTACCGCTATCTTTCTGATCACGCCCTTCTTTGCCCACGACCGGCTCCTCAACTACAACGGGGGCAGCAGCAGCTTCCGCAACGTCTGCATCAGATCCCTGGGATTCCTTGACGTGAATTGCATTTGCCACAGCGACATCATGCTCCAAACCACTTGCCAGTGCCGGGATGGTTACGCCCTCAGGCAGGATAATCTGAGACAACATGACGGAATCGCCAACATTCATGCCGGACAGATCGACGGACAGGAACTCCGGCAGGTCCTTAGGTAATGCTTCAATTTCCACTTCCGTTAAATGGTGCTGAATGACTACGCCGGACATTTTGCCTGCCGGTGAATTCTCTGTGCCAACAAAATGCAGCGGGACAGAGATCGTAAGTACTTCATCTGCAGATACACGCATGAAATCAATATGCATGATCACAGGTTTAAAGGGGTGCCGATGCATATCGCGCACGACCGCCTGCTGCACCAAGCCTTCACCAGCCTGTATTTCGATAATGCTGGAATAGAAAGACTCGTTTTCAGATGCATGCAAGAGTTCGGTGTGGTTCAGCGTAAGCGCCACCGGTTCACGGTGGCCCCCGTAAATAATTGCGGGTATCTTTCCGGTTCGGCGCAGGCGGCGGCTCGCACCCTTCCCCACGTCCGCACGGAACTCCGCGACAATAGTGTGATGAACTGACATGATATTCCCCGTATTGAATTAACCGCCAAAGGGCGGGACCAGGCCAGAAATGGCCAAACTGCCAAACCCGCGACCAGGTCTGGCACCCAAAATAGCCGCACATTGTATCCTATGGGGTGTGAGGTTAGAAGTGACTTGGTCGACAGGCCCTAGTCCACGTACAGTGAACTGACGGATTCACCCTGTGCCATGCGGCGAATAGTTTCAGCCAGAATTTGGGCAACACTTAGCTGACGAATCTTGCTGCACGACCGGGCGGCTTCGCTAAGGGGAATGGTGTCCGTGACCACGACTTCGTCCAGCATCGATCGGGTGATGTTGTCCACTGCAGGACCCGACAGAACGGGGTGCACACAGTACGCAACCACGCGGCTGGCGCCTTTTTCTTTTAGCGCCGCAGCAGCAGAACAGAGCGTTCCTGCAGTATCCACCATGTCATCAACAAGGACGCAACACTTGTCCCTAACGTCGCCAATGATATTCATCACGTTGGCGACGTTAGCGCGGGGTCGACGCTTGTCGATGATGGCCAGGTCTGCATCCAGCCGTTTTGCAATGGCCCGCGCCCGCACTACACCGCCCACATCGGGTGAAACGACAATGATGTCGTAGCGGGACTGGCGCTGCCAGATGTCTGCAAGGGTCAGGGGTGATGCGTATACATTGTCAACGGGGATATCGAAAAAACCCTGGATCTGGTCTGCGTGAAGATCAACCGTGACTACACGGTCCGTACCCACCGTCGAGATCATTTTTGCGGCAACCTTGGCTGTGATGGGAACCCTTGCAGATCGGGGCCGCCTGTCCTGCCGGGCATATCCAAAGTATGGCATCACAGCTGTTACCCGGGAAGCCGATGCCCGCTTTAAGGCATCCACCATCACCAGCAGTTCCATAAAATTATCGGCAGCCGGGGCACAAGTTGGTTGCACGAGGTAGACGTCACGGCCCCGGACGTTTTCCATGATTTCCACCATCACTTCACCGTCACTGAATCGACCAACTACCACCTTGCCCATAGCGACATTCAGGTCATGCGCGATATCGTTGGCCAATACCAGGTTTGCATTGCCCGAAAATATCATCAGTGATGGTGCGGCCACGCAGCTACTCCCCTGGTCGTTTCATCGTGAGGCCCGCGGTAGCATTCAAAATGCGACAAAGCGGGTAATTCCAGTTCCAAATTCCTGGTCCTGTCATTTTCAGCCCGACACTGCCTCGGGCAAAACACCGGCAAAATGGCTGGGACGGCAGGATTCGAACCTGCGAATGCGGGGATCAAAACCCCGTGCCTTACCACTTGGCGACGTCCCAATGTGTTGAAATCCGCGGCCTGGAAAAACCCAATCAATTCTTGCCGGGTGCCGAGCCCAGCATTTCGTGCGCGGGCGAAACATCCAACCCGCGCACAGCGCGCACAGTATATCGGCATTTTATTTCACGCGCCGCGTTGATCGCTGCTTTTTTATCCGGCATTGTCAGGAAAATGCAGCTCCCGGTTCCGGTCATGCGCGGTTTACCCCATTTCTTGAGTTCCGCAAGCGCCTGTTCAAACTCCGGGTAAAGCTTACATACGACAGCTTCACAATCGTTCCTGCCAGCGCCAGCCAGCGCTTCGCTCAGTGAAATGGGAACTGAATCTCTCGGCAAGGCTGCATGATTGAACACCTCAGCTGTCGAAATCCGGTATGGGTTAAATACCAGGACGTAGTGCCGTTGCCCCAAATTCACGTAATGCAATTTTTCCCCGATTCCACTGCCAAACGCTGACCGGCCATGAATGAAAACCGGAACATCAGCGCCCAGTTCGAGACCCAATTGAGCCAGCTCGATCAAGCTCAGCTGGCAGTTCCAAAGCCTGTTGAGCGCCAACAAGGCCGTAGCAGCATCAGAACTACCGCCGCCAAGGCCAGCCCCCACTGGAATGTGTTTGTGCACTGTAATTCGGGCGCCTTGCCGCGTGCCAGTTACCATCTGCAGCAGCTTGGCCGCCCTGAAAACAAGGTCTTCGGATTCATTTACACCGTAGTCGTCACCCGCTCGAAAAATTTCCGCTGACTGGATTAATTCAAAGAGTAATTCGTCTGCCAGATCAATTAGTTGGAAAACAGTCTGAATGTCGTGGTAACCATCCTCACGCCGCCCCGTTACGTGCAGAAACAAGTTGATCTTCGCCGGAGCAGGCAGGGTGACCGCAGAGGATTCCAACAAATTACCCCGCCTCAGCTTGCAGGTGCCAGGTCCTGACTACCATTTTTACCAGGTATTTTCCGCGGCGAGCGGTCAGTTTTGACGGCAGCCAGGAACCACTTACCTGGCCATAATTGCCGAACTCCACTTCCCAGCCAAATTGGCTGAGCTTCACAAGCTGCCCCTTTTCGTCCAATTGACGGCTTTCCCATTTACCCGGATCCGCCAGTCCTTTCACCCACCATGACAGGGCGTCTACTGGCACCTGCCAACCCACCTGTTGCAACACCAAGGCAGCAATCGTAGGGGCGAGGTGGGTCTCACCATTTGCCAGTTCAATACGGGCGCCAGCGGGACCCGCTTGCAATTGCCAGGCACCCTTTCCCATGGTTCCATGAAATGACATCTGGGTTTCATCCCCGTCATTTTGCCAAAGGAGACTGCCGCTGCCGCCCTCTTTCCCATCGCTTATGGCCAGGCGCCCGCCCAGCGTCCAATGTTCAAGAGACTGCAATTGATCAAACCGGGCCTGGTAGGCCAAAGCGGCTTCTGCGTTCTCCTGCGTCAGGGTCGGCATGGATGCACACCCAGACAGTAATACTGCGCCCAAAATACAGGCGGGTAAGGGGCACCGGGTCAATGTTCGTTGTCCAGGCGCTGCATGGTTTCAAGCAAAGCAGCGTTGTTCGCATCTACTCCCAGGCCTTTGTGCCATATCATGCGCGCCTCAGGTTTTTTGCCCTGCAGCCACAAAACCTCACCAAGGTGGGCGGCAATTTCAGGGTTGTTATCCAAACCCCAGGCCAGGCTGAGATATTCCTCAGCCTCCGCCAACCGGCCCTGGCGAAAAGCCACCCAGCCCATGCTGTCGGTAATCGAGGCATCATCCGGTTGCAGTGCATACGCTTTGCGGATCAACTCTTCGGCTTCAACATAGCGGTCCGTCTTGTCCGCCAGGGTGTAGCCCAGAGCGTTGAGCGCCGCGGCATGTTCGGGCTGTTCACTCAGAACCCATCGAAGGTCAGTTTCTGCGACGTCTATTTGATCAAGCTCGGCTGCCAGTAATGCATGTGCATATCGAATTGGAATGGACGTGTCCAATGCAACAATTGCCTGGTCCAATGACTTCAATGCGTCGGTGCTGGTGCCAAATTGCTGGAACAACCGCGCTTCCAGCAGCCAGGACTGCTCTACGATGGCAGGGTCGGTTGAGCTTCGAAGGACAGAGAGTGTACTCCTGGCCCCTTGTAAATCACCCAGCATAGCCATCAACTCAGCCTGCCTCGCAATTGCAGGCAAGAATAACTCGCCTTCTGTAATCTCTTTGTAATAGGCAATGGCTTCCTGCTTCAAGTCAAGCGCCTCAGCTGCCTGAGCAAGGTAGAAAGCCTTCATCTTCCCATCCTCGAAGATCTTTTGCTGGAACTCTTCGTAGATTGCAAATGCCGCAGGCTTATTTCCTGCACCCAGTTCAAAAAGAATCCGGGTGAGCATGACGTCGGGTGTTTGTTTCATCTCCCTCGTCAGCTTGCGGGCTTCTTCTTCCTGGCCGTTGCGCGCGAGTAAATCGGCGTAAGCCAGCGTCAGGTCATGATCATCGGGGTGTACCTCCCACGCCCGCTTCATATATTGAATTCCCGCTTCCTTGTCACCTTTGTTTAATGCAAGGCGACCCGCCCAGGTCAGGAACTCAACGCTGTCAGGTCGAAGTTCAGTCGCTTTTTGCGCGAAATCGTAAGCCTTGTCCAGATTGCCAGCCCGCGCAGCCAGCTGACTTTGTCCGTGGTAACCGGCCGCGCTCTCTGTTTCGCCGGCCTCAGCAAGCAGAGTATCAAGAACTTTAGTGGCCTTCTCAGGGCTGTCAGATCGTGCCAACATGCCTGAAATCGTCGACCAGGCAGCTTCTTTGTCCGGACTAAGGGCCAGTAGCTCCCTGAGATGTAGTTCTGCCCCGACGTAATCCGACGTGGCCAGCATGGCGAGCGCTGCCGATTCCCGCGCAGGCACACTGGCAGGGTCCAGCAAGGCCCACCTATCGGCCGCCATTGAGGCCTGTTGCCACGCCTCGGCGGCAAACGCCACGCGAGTTGCCCGCATGGCAATTTCCGGGTCATCTGAATTCATGGCCGCTTCGAGGTATTTTCCAACCGCGCCCTGAAGATCACCCTCGCTGCCTAACAATTCAGCCGCAAACACCTGGTACATGACTTCATTGTCGCTTGGGCCAGCACCCTTTTCCTCACCAGCCACTTGGCTCGCCGGTGGCGCTTCACTGGCGGGTGACTTAACGTCCGCATCCTCAACAGGCTGTGCGTAGCCGTTACTTGCAAACGCCAACAATGAAAACAAAATCACAACAAAACTCAGACGAATCATGAAACAATACCCGGATAATAGCTGCCCAAAGGATACGCGATTGCAGCCATCAGACAACACCACTATTGCATTAGTGCGGCAGAGCGCAAGCGATGCCTGCCCAGTTTTTAGTGACGCTGGTGGTTTAGCATCAATAGTGATATTACCGCACTCCATCCGCATAATCTTTGGTTAGATCAGGCCCATTACACCCCCATGCCTCTGCTCGCTTTAGGTATCAGCCACCACACTGCACCGGTAGAAATCCGGGAGCGGGTGGCGATGAATCCACCAGATTATGCCGCTCGAATCAGGCAATTGCTGGGTATTGAAGGAGTTGAGGAAGCCGTCATCCTGGGAACCTGCAATCGGACTGAAATATACTGCTTCGCCTCCCAGCCGATGGAGCAGGAACTGCTGAATTGGCTGCACCAGTCGCATTCGATAACGCCAGGCCAACTTGACCCGCATTTTTACCACCATACTGGCGAGGATGCGGTAAGGCACCTGGTCCGTGTCGCTGGTGGCCTGGATTCCCTTGTGCTCGGTGAAGCGCAGATTCTCGGCCAAATCAAGGAGGCATGGCAAATTTCGCAAGCAGCGGGCGGCGCGGGACGCGTGCTGGATCGTTTGTTTCAACATACCTTCGCGGCGGCAAAATCCATTCGCCACAATTCGGGCATCGGCACCCATCCCGTATCCATTGCCTACACAGCCGTAAGCCTCGCCCGGCAAATTTTTGGCGACTTGTCTTCGCAAAATGTGGTACTGATCGGTGCCGGAGAAATGATTCGTTTGTGTGGCATCCATCTGCGCGAGCAAGGCATTGCGCGAATAGAAATCGTCAATCGCAGCTTGCCTGCAGCGCAAGAACTTGCTGCAGAACTGGGTGCCACGGCCAGTGCGCTGGAATCATTGAGCGAAGTTTTGCCGCGAGCTGACATATTGATCAGCTCCACGGCCAGCCCGGTTGCCATCATCGGCCTGGCAGCAGTGAAGGCTGCGCTGAAAAAACGGCGGCACCGCCCAATGTTCATGGTGGATATTGCCGTTCCAAGGGATGTCGACCCAGCGGTACAGGAACTGGATGATGTCTTCCTCTATACCATTGATGATCTGCAGCATGTTGTAGATGAGAATATGCAGCAACGCCATATCGCTGCCGCGGCCGCGAGTGCTGATGTTGAACTCAGCGTGGATGCGTTCATGCGCTGGCTGCATGGCATTCGCGCGTCCCGGGCGCTGGAAAGAATCCGCTCCCAATCCCACACGCACGAGGCTGCCCTCATCGAAAAAGCCGTGAAAAAGCTTCAGGCAGGGCAGGACCCTGAGCAGGTGTTGACCCAATTGGCCAGTACCCTGACCAACCGGATTCTGCATGAACCGACCCAACGCCTGAGGCAGGCCGCTGAAGAGCAGCATTACGAAATCCTCAAAGCTGCAGATTGGATCTTCAGCAGCGAAAAAGATCGGGAAGATGGATGAAAGATTCGATCCGTAATCGCCTGAGGCGGCTTGCCGACCGCTACGAGGAAATTACCTTGCTTCTCGCTGAACCGGATGTTTTCTCAGAAGCCAACCGGTTTCGCGATCTTTCACGTGAGTTTTCCCAACTCGAACCGCTGGTGAACACATGGCGGGATTGGGAAGCCACGATAGTCGCCGTTGAGGACGCACGGGCAATGCTCGACGAGCCCGACAAGGCACTGCGGCAAATGGCCGAAGAGGAATTTCGAATCAAGAACGCCACGGCGGAAAAACTGGATAGCGAAATACAAGTGCTGCTGCTACCCGCGGACCCAAAAGACGAATGCAACATTTTCCTGGAAATCCGTGCCGGAACCGGTGGCGATGAAGCTGCCCTGTTCGCGGGAAACCTGTTCCGCATGTATCAGAAATATGCGGAAGCAAAAGGTTGGAATACCGAAGTCATCAGTCAAAGTCACGGAGAGCACGGCGGATTCAAGGAAATCATTGTCCTTATGGAAGGCCAGGGCGCCTATTCCAGAATGAAATTTGAATCAGGCACCCACCGCGTGCAACGTGTTCCGGAAACCGAATCACAAGGGAGGATACACACTTCGGCATGTACCGTGGCCATTCTTCCTGAAACTGAAAACATTGACTCGATCGACATCAATCCCGCCGACTTGCGAATCGACACCTACCGCTCATCCGGCGCCGGCGGCCAACATGTTAACAAGACCGATTCTGCCATTCGCATTACCCACCTGCCCAGCGGCATCGTGGTTGAGTGCCAGGAGGAGCGTTCGCAGCACAAGAACAGGGCACGGGCCATGTCCTTGCTGCAGGCCAGGCTGCTCGCGCAGGAGCAGGAAAGGCAAACCTCGGAGACAGCTGCATCCCGGAGGTTGCAAGTGGGCAGCGGAGATCGCTCGCAGCGCATACGAACGTATAATTTTCCCCAGGGCCGGCTGACCGACCACCGCATTGATCTCACGCTTTACAAGCTGGAAGAGATTTTGACCGGGAACCTCGATCTGGTGATCGAGCCACTGCTACACGAGCACCAGGCGGAATTACTTTCCGAGCTCGGGTCCTGAAGCGCCAACCATCCGGTGTTTAATCAAAACCCATGCCGCAGCGACGTTTAACGGCAGGAAAGCCGCCAAAAGGTCGGCCGTGTACTGGCCCGGCGGCAGCACCGTCATCACCATGGCGATCGCGCCGAGCGCAAGCACAAGCACTCCGGTTACAGTAAACAGGCGCCTACCGAAGAGGCACAGGAACCACAAGGGGTTGCACAGCAACAGGTTGAGGTTGAGCTGTGTTACTGCGTGGTCGGTGAAAAACCAGAGATAGGCCAGGGCTATACCCAACAGGGCGGACAGGGACAACCAGCAACGCGCCAGCAAAACGGGTTGCAACCATGTGACCCATCGGCTGAGCAGGTATGCGAAAGCCAGAATCGCCGTGGAAACCAGCAGGTAGCGAGACCACCATGCACTGACATTTTGTGGAGGCCCAGGCTGGGTGGACGTATATATCATCGTGTCTTCCAGTACTACCTTGCTATCCTGGGAATCCACCGCATCCGACCATTCAGCCATGCCGTCTGCCAGCACTCCCGGAATGAAAAACTCGTCCCACCGCGTGATTGCCTGATCGACCGGGGAACCTAGACCGAGTTCCACGCCCAAGTACAACCAGAAATCTGCAATCGTCAGCCGCCGCGTCTGGTCCCTCATGTCCAGTTTCGCGGGAATCGACTCGTAGTTGGCCCGCAACCTTCCGCCAAGAGCCATGTCGAGTGCATCGCGCACCCGGGTGGAGCAATTGTTCCAGTAGTAATCGTAGAGGTAATCGCGATTGGCCGGTTGCACTTCGTTAACCAGGTAGTCGGCCAGGTTAAGCGCCTCTGCGGGTGTCATTGCCAGGCGCTGAACCCTGATTGAGCGGTTCTCGTTGATGTACTGGGAAAATTCCTGCTGAGCCGGCTCGGCTGCTACGAAGTACAGCATGCGCCCCTGCACAAAGTTCTGCAGGAACCCCTTCTGTTCGAAATCGAAAAATCCAAAGTTGAATACATGGTCAAGACCCAGGTCCTCATCCCGGATCCAGATTCCATTGTGCCCAAATCGTTGCCAGTAGATCTCGCCGGGACCATAGGTAACCAGCCAGACCTCGGTCCCCTTGGGCGTGTCCTGGGCTTGCGCAGCAGTGCATGCCAGCCAGAGCGGAAAACCAAGAATCAGTATTCCAGTTACCAGCTTCCGGATGAAATGAGCAATGGAGAAATCAGGCAAGTACGTTTAACTCAAGTGTAACGATGCGGCGATTTTCCGCCCGGGTGACACGAAACTCCCAGCGGTCATCCAGAACGACAACGTCATCAAGCGCAGGCACCCGGCCGCATTCCGCCATCAGGAGGCCGCCAATGGTGCCGTAGTCATCGTCGTCAAAATTGCTGCCTACGGCTTGGTTCAATTCATCGATGGGCGTAAGCGCCTGGACCTGGAAGCGGCTCGGGCCGATCTGCATGACCAGGGCTTCCTCTTGTGAGTCGTACTCGTCGTCGATGTCCCCGACGATTTCTTCCAGGACGTCTTCAATGGTAATCAGCCCTGAAACGCCCCCATATTCATCAACCACAATGGCCATGTGGTTGCGGCTGGAACGAAAATCCCGCAGGAGCATGTTCAATCTTTTGCTCTCCGGAATCAGGATTGGGGGCCGGATCGCGCTGGACAAGTCGAACTTCTCACCCCCGGAAGCGACAAAAGGCAATAAGTCCTTGGCCAGCAGAATTCCGATGATGGCATCCTTGTCCTCGCCGACTACAGGAAAGCGCGAATGACCGGATTCGATGATGCGGGGAAGGAAAGAATTGATATCGACGTTGTGGGGCACGACGACCATCTGTGAGCGTGGGATCATTGCGTCGCGCACCTGCGTCTCTGATACATCCAGAGCGCCTATCATCGTGGCCAGAGCGTCAGCATCCAGCACTCCCTCGACGAAAACTTCCTGCAGAAGTTCTTTTAGCTCGTCGCGGTTCCGCGGCAGGTTGGAAAAGGCTTTTCCAATTTTGTCGACCCAGGATTTTCGCCCCGAACCGTTACCCGATTGATCTTCACTCATAATGCAAACCCGGACCGTGCGCTGCACAAATAAGCAGGAAAATCCGGGGTAAAGCTGGCAACGCCATTTGCGCCACCTCCGAATATAGGGGCGAAAGTCGTTGTATTCCAGTCTTTTTTCTCGTTTTGGTATACATCAGCGCAGTCTTGTTGAAGTCACTTGTATGGGTCCGGGAAACCCAAGCTGGCCAATAGTGCAGTTTCGCGCGCTTCCATTGCCGCCGCATCCACCTCTGACTGGTGATCGAAGCCAGTCAAATGCAACACTCCGTGTATCACCATGTGGGCCCAATGCGCCTTGAGTTCTTTTTTTTGTTTAATCGCCTCTGCAGCGACCAGGGGCGCGCAAATCACGATATCTCCAAGCAGTGGCAGGTCAACTTCCGGCGGCACATCAGCCTCAAAAGAAAGTACGTTGGTGGCGCCCTCTTTGCAGCGAAAGCGCCTGTTCAGATCGGCGCTTTCTTCCTCATCGACGATTCGAATGGTGAGACAGGCCTCGCCATGATCAGCCAGTGCAAGCTTCGCCCAGTTTCGCAAGCTTGGGTCCGGGGGAATCAAAGCGGACCCCGATGCTCTTTGGACGTCAACGTCAATCATCTGCATGTTTACTGGCTGCCTCGTACGCTTCCACAATGTGCTGCACCAGGGGATGACGAACTACATCACTGGCCAGGAAGTGGCAGAAACTGATTCCTTTCACACCCGACAGGATTTGCAGAGCGTGTATCAGCCCGGACATCCTCTTGTCCGGAAGATCGATTTGAGTTACGTCGCCGGTTACCACGGCCGTAGAACCGAAGCCAACCCGGGTCAGGAACATCTTCATCTGCTCGCGCGTGGTGTTTTGTGCTTCGTCCAAAATCACGAAGGCATCGTGCAGCGTACGGCCGCGCATGAATGCCAGCGGAGCAACCTCGATCAGGTTACGGTCGATCAGCGCGGCCACGCGCTCAAACCCCAGCATTTCATACAAGGCATCGTAAAGAGGTCGCAGGTAGGGGTCGACTTTCTGCGCCAGGTCGCCGGGAAGAAAACCCAGGCGCTCACCCGCTTCTACCGCCGGCCTGACCAATACGATTCTTTGCACACTGTCTTCCTGCAAAGCAGCAACGGCACAGGCTACCGCCAGAAACGTTTTTCCAGTGCCCGCCGGCCCCACGCCAAAATTTATGGCGTTTTCGGCAATGTTTTTCAGGTATTTCTTTTGATTTGGGCCGCGACCACGGATGATGCCAAGCCTGGTTTTGATGCCAATTTCCTGCACCTGCCCTGCCAGGCCACTGTCTTCACCCAACTCAGCAATCCCGGAATCCTGCAGGTGCAGGTGAACCTGGTTGGGTGTCAGCATCTCCGATTCCGTAAGCCGGTACAAGGCCTGCAACAGGCGCCTGGCAACCCTTGCTTCGTTTGTTTCACCTTCAATGGTAAACAGATTTCCATGACAAAACAGATCCACGGCGAGGCGGGCTTCAATCTGCTTGAGATGGCCATCAAACTGGCCGCAAAGGTTTGCCAGTCGCCCGGTATCAACAGGCTCAAGTTCGAGCATTAGCCGCTCAATCATATAAGGAGCTTCTGATCCATAATATGATCATGCAACAGCAGTTTTTACAAAGTCATTGGTTACGACTCGCCCTCGCAGGGAGTTACTCATCGCTTCGGTAATGAGCACATCAGTGAATTGGCCAATGAGCCGTTGCTCACCGTCAAAATTCACCATCCGGTTATTCTCTGTCTTGCCTGCCAGTTGGCGGTCACTCTTCCTGCTTTTTCCCTCGACCAGAATACGCTGGATACTGCCCACCATGCCTGCGCTGATGTTCGCCGCCTGGCGGTTGACCAGTGCCTGCAAGCGCGCCAGGCGTTGCTTTTTGACTTCCATGGGAAATTCATCCGGCAGGTTGGCCGCAGGCGTTCCGGGACGAGGTGAATAAATGAAACTGAAACTTTGGTCAAAATTCAACTCTTCAATGAGCCTTAGCGTGCACTCAAAATCCTTCTCCGTCTCTCCGGGGAAGCCGACTATGAAATCAGACGATAAACTGATGTCAGGTCTTCGTTCGCGCACACGGCGAATTTTCTGCTTGTATTCCAGGATCGTGTGACCGCGTTTCATCAGGCCGAGAACCCGGTCAGATCCGCTCTGGACTGGCAGATGCAGATAGTTCGCAAGTTGTGGGACTTCAGCAAAGGCTTCAATCAGGCTGCTTGAAAACTCAACGGGGTGCGAGGTAGTAAAGCGGATGCGCTCAATACCATCGATAGCTGCGACAAAGTGTATCAGCAGGGCCAGGTCAGAACATGTTCCATCATTCATGGGTCCCTGGTACGCATTTACATTTTGGCCCAGCAGATTGATTTCCCGCACGCCCTGTCGCGCCAGCGTGGCGCATTCCGCAATCACGTCGTCAAAAGGCCTGCTGACTTCCTCACCGCGGGTATAGGGTACGACACAGAACGTGCAGTACTTGCTGCAACCTTCCATTATCGAAACAAAGGCGGTAGGTCCTTCCGCGCCAGGTGCCGGCAGGTGGTCGAACTTCTCCACCTCGGGAAAAGAAATGTCGATGGCCGGCATGCCAGTCGCCCACACGGAATCGAGCATGGCTGGCAGGCGATGCAGGGTCTGCGGCCCGAACACCATGTCAACATAAGGCGCCCGCTCGAAAATACCGGAGCCTTCCTGGCTGGCTACGCATCCCCCAACACCGATCACCACCCGCGGGTTTTTCAACTTTAGCTGCCGCCAGCGCCCCAGTTGGGAGAACACTTTTTCCTGTGCCTTGTCACGGATGGAACAGGTATTGATCAAAATGACATCGGCCTGGTCTTCGTACTGGGTAAGCTCAAGACCATGGGAAACGGCCAGCACGTCGCGCATTTTGGCGGAATCGTACTCGTTCATCTGGCAGCCATGTGTCTTGATATAGAGTTTGCCTTTCATCAAGCTTTCTACTGGCTGTGCAGCGCAATGAGTTCAGAAATCGTGGCGTTTTGCACAAAGATTATCCTGCAGTGTTTTGGACCGCGTAGAATACACTCAAGAGCCCGCCACTGCCACGCTACGGCCTCTTGGGTGGGTTGTCGTTGGTCGGCAAAAAGGAGAAGACATGAGCTCAATGATGCGCGCACTGGTGAAGAGCAAGCCGGGTATCGGCATCTGGATGGAAGAGGTTCCCATACCCGAGCCGGGCACCAACGAAGTCCTGATAAAGCTGGAAAAAACCGCCATTTGCGGGACTGACGTGCATATTTACAACTGGGATGACTGGGCCCAGCGCACCATCCGCCCGGGTTTGACCATCGGGCACGAATTTGTTGGACATATTCAGGCACTGGGCGCCGGCGTTACCGGGTACAAGGCTGGGGACAGGGTTTCTGCTGAAGGCCACGTGGTGTGCGGCCATTGCCGCAATTGCCGCGCCGGCCACCCGCATCTTTGCCCAAACACGGTTGGAATCGGGGTGAACCGCAACGGCGCGTTCGCTGAGTTTGTGGTCGTTCCGGCATCAAACCTTTGGCCAATTCCACCCGAGATCCCCTCCGAGCTGGCAGCATTTTTCGACCCCTTTGGCAACGCTGCACATTGTGCCCTGCAATTTGACCTGGTGGGCGAAGACGTCCTGATTACTGGTGCAGGCCCGATCGGCATCATCGCCGCAGGCATTTGCCGCCACGTCGGGGCCCGGCACGTGGTGGTGACGGACGTTAATGACTACCGCCTGGCACTGGCCCGGGAAATGGGGGCAAGCCGGATCGTAAATGTCCAGCGAGAGTCCATCGCGGATGTAGTCTCCGAGCTCAAAATTGAAGGTTTTGACATCGGACTCGAGATGTCGGGCAATTCGCGCGCCTTCAATGACCTGTTACACCACATGTACCATGGAGGCAAAGTCGCATTGCTGGGCTTGCTGCCGGAAGGCACGGGTTGCGACTGGGACCAGATCATCTTCAAGGGACTGCAACTGCAAGGGATATATGGCCGACGCATGTACGAAACCTGGTACAAGATGACGCAAATGGTCCTGACGGGGTTTCCGCTTGGGCGGGTGCTTACCCATCACATTCCGATCGAGAGCTTTGAGCATGGCTTCCAGCTGATGCGCTCCGGAGAGTGTGGCAAAGTAGTTTGCGACTGGAGCGGGAAAATCTGAACCATGACCAATACAGCTGTAGCTGCAACGTTCAAGCGTTTCCAGGACACCCTGGAGGAAATCAAGGCGGCCGGGTTGTATAAGACCGAGCGCATCATCACCTCGCCACAAGGTGTCGCTATCCGGGTTCAGGGCGGTGCAACCGTATTGAATTTCTGCGCCAACAACTACCTCGGCCTTGCAGACCACCCCGAAGTAATTGCTGCGGCCAAACATGCATTGGGTGACCACGGATTTGGCATGGCCAGCGTGCGCTTCATTTGCGGCACACAGGACTTGCACAAAAATCTCGAGCAGACCATTTCTGCTTTTTTTGGAACAGAAGATACTATTCTCTATTCGTCCTGCTTTGACGCCAATGGAGGTTTGTTTGAGACTTTGCTTGGCGAAGAAGATGCGGTCATATCAGACGCTTTGAACCACGCTTCGATTATTGACGGTATTCGCTTATGCAAGGCCGAAAGGCACCGCTACCCCAACAGTGACATGATGGCCCTGGAAGAAATTCTTCAACAAACCCGGCATTGCCGTACCCGCCTGATTGCCACCGATGGCGTATTCAGCATGGATGGCTACATCGCAAAACTGGACGAGATCTGTGCGCTGGCCGACCAATATGACGCCCTGCTGATGGTGGATGACAGCCACGCTACCGGCTTTATTGGCCGTAGCGGGCGGGGGTCGGCCGAGCATCGCGGCGTCATGGGCAAGGTAGACATCTTTACTTCAACCCTTGGCAAAGCCCTGGGTGGTGGCTCCGGTGGTTTCACCACCGGCCGCAAGCCCATCATAGACCTGTTGCGCCAACGCTCACGCCCCTACCTTTTTTCCAATAGCTTACCTCCTGCCCTGGTCGCAGCTTCCATCCGGGTATTTGACTTGCTCAATTCCTCCACCGAGTTGCGTGACACGCTGGAGCAAAATACCGCGTATTTCCGGGCACAGATGACCGCTGCCGGCTTTGCTATCAAACCAGGCGAGCATCCCATTGTTCCGGTGATGCTGTATGACGCTTCCCTTGCCCAGGAGTTTGCCCGGCGATTACTCGATGAAGGAATTTATGTGATTGGATTCTTTTTCCCGGTTGTACCCCAGGGAGAGGCACGCATCCGGGTGCAGGTTTCAGCCGCTCACACGGCTGATCAGCTGGACCAGGTGGTCGCAGCATTCACCAAAGTAGGGAAAGAACTCGGGGTTTTGCAACTGGGGAAAAGCCAGGGAGCTTAGCCCTGCAATTCTTCCCGAACCGTGTCCGCCAACTGTTGCGCCAGGCGCTGTACCTGGGCCGGATCATGACCTTCAAGAGTAACGCGAATCAGGGGCTCTGTACCTGAGGACCGCAGGATTACCCGCCCCATCCCGTTCAGCTCAGCCTCTATTGTCTTCACGGCTTCCTTGATCCGCTCGGACTGGCCCAGCATTTGACGGCCGTTATCACCAACCGGAACGTTAATCATCGTCTGCGGGAATTTTCGGAAACCCTGCCTGAGTTCAGACAAACTCTTACCGGTGGTGACCATGACTTCCAGTACCTGCAGGGCGCTTACCACACCGTCTCCCGTGCTGGTGCGATCAAGGCAAAGCAAGTGGCCGGACGCCTCACCACCCAGTTTCCACCCGTTACGAATCAAGGCACGGTGTATGTGCCGGTCGCCAACCGGTGAACGCTCAAACGCTATTCCATGCTCTGCCAGGGCAAGCTCCAGACCGAGGTTGGTCATCACGGTCCCCACCACCCCCCCAACGAGGGTACCGGCATTTTTGCGCGCCAGGGCAAGGATATATAACAACTCATCACCATCAACCAGGGCGCCCTGGCTGTCCGCCATTACCACGCGGTCCCCATCTCCGTCCAATGCGATGCCCAGATCAGAACCGCGACTGATGACTGCCTGCCGCATCTGCTCGGGTTCGGTAGAACCGCAGTTTTGGTTAATGTTCATGCCATTGGGGTCAGCGGCGATTGTATTCACTTTTGCGCCCAGTTCGCGCAACACGGCAGGTGCGACCTTGTAGGTTGCGCCATTCGCACAATCAAGGGTGATTTTCAAACCTCCCAGCGACATACCGAAAGGAGTGGTTCCTTTGCAGAATTCGATGTAGCGGCCAGCTGCGTCATCTACCCGGGAGGCCTTGCCCAGCCTGGCCGATTCGACGGTGACAAACGGCTGGTCAAGCTCCTCTTCGATTGCAGCCTCGACATCATCCGGTAGCTTCTCTCCGTCGGCCGAGAAGAACTTGATGCCATTGTCGAGGTAGGGGTTATGTGAAGCCGAAATGACAATGCCCGCGCAGGCGTAAAGCGTTCGTGTCAGGTAGGCCACACCGGGTGTTGGCATGGGCCCAAGCAGCAGTATATTGGCGCCTGCGGCAGCCAGGCCCGCTTCCAGGGCAGACTCGAACATATACCCGGATATTCGGGTGTCCTTGCCGATGACCACGGCCCGTTTCTGGCCTTTGGCCAGGACCACCCCGGCCGCCCTGCCCAACCGCAGCATGAAGTCCGCGGTTATGGGGGGCTCCCCAACCCGGCCGCGAACGCCATCGGTACCAAAGTACTTTCTATCCATGCGCTGATTCTAACCCCAGTTTCAGTCTAGGGAGCCTCTGATCAATTATGCACGGAGCGCGTTTCTGCCGCAAAGGCCGCAGATCGTGCGGAGCGAGCCGCGAGACAGTAGCACCGCTACGGCCAAGGCGCGCCACGTGCGAGCCAACGTGCGACGTGCCGCCTTTGCGGCGAAACCCGTTGGGACGGGCCTTTGCGGGCGCTCCGCCCCGTTCCGGCTCGTTTATTTGGAATAACCAAACCGCACTCGCCAGAGCCGGACCGGAGCATGGCCCAGGCCAGCCTCTCGACCGGTTCCCGGTCTCACCTTCTCCCGCAAAGACTCGTCGCGCCCGTGCATAATTGATCAGAGGCTCCCTAGCGTATTATCCAGCCGAAAGCGCCGCCAAGGTTTTCAGGGCGTCCACGGTTTCACTGACATCGTGCACCCGCACAATTGCGGCACCCAGCTGGACTGCCAGAATTGCCGCCACGATGGATGCCGGCATTCGCTGTTGCACGGCTTTCCCGGTGATTTCTCCCAGCATGGATTTGCGCGAGACCCCGACCAACAGGGGGAAACCCAGTTCAGATAAACGGGGTATTGCCCGGAACAGCTCGAGATTGTGTAGAAATGTCTTGCCAAAACCGAACCCGGGGTCGAGCACGATTGCGTCATCCAATATGCCGGCAGCCCGGCATGCCGCAACCCGGCCCAGAAGAAAACCCTGAACGTGTGAAACTACGTCCTGGTAGTGCGGCGCTGCCTGCATGGTGCGCGGTATGCCATGCATGTGCACAAGGCAGACGGGCACATTCAGGCTGGCCGCCATTTCCAGGGCCCCCGGCTGCTGCAGAGCGAAAACATCATTGATCATGTCCGCGCCTGCTCCAACCGCCGCTTGCATGACCTCGGGTTTACTTGTATCGATTGAAACGGCTATATCCAGCTCAGATTTCATTCGGCGGATCAGGGGAACAGTGCGGGCAATCTCTTCTTCCGGGGAAACCGGCAAAGAACCGGGCCTCGTTGATTCTCCACCAACATCAATGATGTCCACCCCGGCGGCAGACATGTCCATGGCATGCTGCAGCGCCCGGGCGGAATCGATCCATTGGCCCCCATCGGAAAATGAGTCAGGTGTTGTGTTAAGCACACCCATGACCCAAGGGCGGCCCCGACCAGGGAGCTTCATGTCAAACCTCAACGTCGAGAGCCTAGACCTGTTCTGCCGGGCCACCGATTGGGGATTTTACGTCCCGTTCATCCTTACTGCTTGCCTTGGTTTCCGGTTCGTTATCATTCCAGCCTTCTGGTGGATCCGGTTCGAGACCCGCCATGATCTGGGTGATTTGGTCGCCATCAATGGACTCATACTTCATCAAGGCGTCCGCCATGCTGTGCAACTGGGTAAGGTGTGCCTGCAGCAGCGTCTGGGCGGTACCGTGCGCCGCCTCAATAATGGTGCGAATCTGTTCATCAATCAGGCGCGCAGTGTCATCAGAGACATGCTTGTGCTTCGTCACCGATCGACCCAGGAATACTTCGTCCTCGTCTTCGGCATAGGTCTGGGGTCCCAGCTTGTCTGTCAGCCCCCATTTCGTGGTCATGTTGCGCGCGATGTTGGTAGCCCGCTCAATGTCATTTGACGCACCGGTGGTTACATTTTCCGCGCCGAAAACAAGTTCTTCTGCAACCCGGCCGCCGAATAGGCTGGCCAGTTGGCTCTCCAGCTGTTTTTTCGAAACACTGTACTTGTCCTGCTCCGGCAGAAACATGGTCACGCCCAGCGCCCTTCCCCGCGGAATGATGGATACCTTGTAAACCGGATCATGCTCCGGCACGAGACGCCCGACTATCGCATGGCCGGCTTCATGGTAGGCCGTAAGCTTCTTCTCTTGTTCCGACATCACCATGGAACGGCGTTCAGTGCCCATAAGGATCTTGTCCTTGGCACGATCCAGGTGCTCCATGCTCACGGATTTGGCGTTGTCCCGGGCAGCGAACAAGGCAGCTTCGTTCACCAGGTTTGCCAGGTCGGCGCCCGAGAAACCCGGGGTGCCCCGCGCGATGACCTTGGCCACGACGTCCTCCGCCAGCGGCACTTTGCGCATGTGAACCTTGAGTATGGCTTCGCGTCCACGAATGTCCGGCAGAGGCACGTACACCTGCCGGTCAAACCGGCCAGGCCGTAACAGAGCCGGGTCCAGCACATCCGGCCGGTTGGTTGCTGCAATTACGATGACTCCCTCACCGCCCTCGAAGCCATCCATTTCCACCAATA